>Ga0315279_10008759_pt1 | contig 12192 bp, 13 predicted proteins | sample YL17G06_20_MG_FD_203694 | JGI IMG/M metagenome (GOLD analysis project Ga0315279, IMG submission 203694) | Sediment microbial communities from Yellowstone Lake, YNP, Wyoming, USA - YL17G06_20 | ecosystem: Environmental > Aquatic > Freshwater > Lake > Sediment | place: USA: Wyoming | collected...
TTCATAGAGTTGGGCTTTGTTTCCTTGAACCACGATCTCACCTTTTTGAAGGACATAGCCATGGGTTGCAATGGAGAGGGCTTTACGGGCATTCTGTTCAATCAGTAAAACATGAGTAAATATTAGGCACTTCAATCTTATCTAAAGGTTTTTTAGGGGGGAGTGGTAAACAACCCGATTTTACTGTGCATCAACCTCAGGTCCGCTATAGCCTCGGCAACTTTCAGGGCACCGGCGATGCGTCGAGGGCTTTGATGTTCAGCTTTGATTCGATTTCAGGGGCATAACCTGCCATTCCGGCACGTCCAAGGATGATCACCTCTGCGCCCTCTTCCACAGCCTGTTTTGCCACTTCCAGGACTCTCTTCTTGGTCTTCTCCGGGTCGGCATCGATTTCAGCTACTGATAGGTCGAGACTACGAACTAAACCCCTCGCCTTCAAGGCGAGGGGTTTTCGACCTACTGGGTCGACTGAAGTCGACCCAGAAACAAATTTCTGTATTTATGGAAACCGATAAAATCCGAAATGCTCATGGTCGGCTCTTTTTCCAAAATATTGAAAACGAGGTTACGAAGATTCGCCGACCATTTCGCAAATCTTCGCTTCGCCTGAAGGCAAGGGGTTCCCACCATTCCCGGAGGGGACACTAAGTTGAAGAGACCCCACTAACTGTATGAGGAGGCTCAATAAGATGCGATACGGGCTAATACTACTCCTCCAAAAGGAAACACCACCACATCTCCTTTGGGAAGATCAGCTTTTGCAATATCGATAGCCTCTTCGATGTTTTTAGCAAAGGCCATTTTCATGGCCTCCACATGGGAACGATCCAACCCATGTGTGACGTGAATGATTCTTGTAAAACATTCAAGATAACTCTTAACTTCCATGACCGTGCACATAAAACTTAGACCGATAGGCTTCAGTGCCTCCGGAAAATTTCCTTCGAGGAGTTGTTGGTGAAATTCGTTGGCGGTCTTCTCTGAACCAACTTCATTGACAAAGGGAATCAATTGATCTCGGTCTGGCTGGGGAGCCACCCAGATGATCTGTCCGCCCGGTTTTGTAACAGATGCCGCTGTGGAAAGGGATTTGATGGATTGGTTTCCCCTTTCCAGGGGATAAGCCGCAGAGATCGTGAGATCTGCTTTTCGGGGAAGATCCACCGCTATGGTCCGTATGCACTCCTTGATGGCTTCGGCATGTTCTTGCACCACATCTCCACAAAAGACCCCGGTTACCTCTCCTTTAAAGTTTAGAAGGAAGTCCATCTTGAAGTTAAATCCGATGATTCGGGCAATCTCGTTGGCCTCTTCATAAAAGAGATTTCCTTGTGTCACACCGCTGCGGGTATGAAGGTTACGAATCCAGGTGAGATGATGAGCAGCAATCGACTGAAATCCACAGATTCCTGGCATCACGATCTTACTACCTCCTCCAAACCCCGCCCAGCTGTGAGGAAAACAGGCCCCCATGCCCACGATGAGATCTGCCTCGTAGACGTGGGGGTTGATGATCACTGGAGTTCCCTTCGAAGTTCTCCCCACGAGGATATTGTCTTTGGATGTGGCATTATGGTTGACGACCTTGGGATAAAGCCTTCCAAAACACTCCAACCCCAATTTCTCCTTCAATCCGGCTTCATCAGGAGGTTGATGGGTCCCTGTGGCACAGATCGCTGTGATCCTCGCATCGGGAACTCCTCCCCGGTTGAGACGGTTCAGAATCTCCGGAAACGCAGTCGAGGTGGGTGTCGGTCGGGTGAGATCATCAAAGATCACAACTGCCCGATTGGCTCGGCTGGCGAGCTCTTCAAGCCTTGGCGACCCGATCGGATGATCGAGGGCCTTTATCACTTCTGCCAATGGGTTGGTACATGGCTTGGCAGGTTCGACCTCCTGACCATAGAGCACATTCCAACCTGAGGGAATTCCGAAATGAGTCTTCTTCCCACCATAGTAAATTGAGAGTTCCATTTTTTATCCCTTCCGATTCACCCAATAACCCGAAATTGGGTTATTCTTTGAAACACCTCTCACACACTCCCCTTACTCCTCTGAGGACCGCGAAGCCACCTTCCATACTGTACTAACTTTTCCATCACCCGGAGAGCCCGTTCGGGCGTCGGATAAACAGGCACCTTGTGTTCCGTAAGATATCGCAGGGTCTCCTGAATCTCCCACGGAGAAAGCCAGGCTACAAAAAGCGGCTGCGGTATTTTTCTAGATCCTTCAATCAGAGTTTCTGCTAGTTCACGCTTCACTTTAAAGTGGCTGGGAATGGTGACCAAAAATGAATGCCAAGGTTCTCTTGAAAGGATTTCGAGGGAACGCCGATACCATGTTACCTCCCGCGTGAAGGTCATGTCAATTGGATTCATGACCGAGGAAATGGGAGGGAGAAACGATCTCAGATCTTTTTGGGCTTCTCGCGAAGGTGCCTCGATACGGAATCCTTGAAAAACAGCGGCGTCGGTGGCGATCACCCCAGGTCCTCCTGCGTCGGAGAGGATCCCTATTGCGTTTCCATAGATGGGCCGGGAAAGGGATAATCCGTAACAGAGATCATAGAAATCATCCAAGGTTTCTGCACGAAGGATGCCAGCCTGACGAAAGGCCCCGTCCAAAATTCGGTCTTCTCCTGCCATGGCACCTGTATGGGAAAAGGTAGCACGAATCCCTTCTTTTGTACGCCCCGCTTTAAGAACGACAATGGGTTTCTTCGTGGAGGCGCTTCTGGCAATCTTGAGAAACCGTCTCCCTTCCCGCAAGTCCTCCAGGTAGAAGGAAATGACTTGGGTCTCTTCATCGTCTGCAAGATACTCCAAAAGGTCAGCCTCGCTGATATTTACTTTATTCCCAATGGATGTACTTTTTGCTACACCCAATCCTCGCATTCCAATATTCGAGGCAAAAGCACTCATCAAGGACCCACTCTGAGAAACCAGGGAGATATGTCCTTTTGGGGGACGGAGCTCGATGGATGCGTTGAGATCGGACCAGTTATTCAAATGCCCTGCACAGTTGGGTCCAAGGAGCCTCAATCTCGATCCCTTGAGAAGAAGGCCGAGTTCATCTTGGGCACGATCCCCCTCTTCTCCTATTTCCCTGAACCCTGCGGTTAAGGCGACCGCCGCCTTTACATCCTTCTCAAGACACTCCTTTACTGTGGGAATGATCGCATTTCGGGGAATGACGAGAATAGCCAGGTCGATCGGATCGGGTATCTTCAAAATAGAAGGAAAGGCAGGGATCTCAAACACCTCTCCCCCTTTCGGATTGATGGGATAAAGCCTCCCCTTGAATCCCCCTTCCAAAAGATGGCGCATCATGAGAAATCCAATCTTTTCGGGATCTGACGATGCTCCAACGACAGCAATCGAACGGGGGTTAAAGAGAGGATGAAGGGAATGTTTCAAAATCTCCATAAGTCTGTTTTATTTGCGCTCAGAGCGACCTTCTGTCTTCCAGAGATCTCTCATCTTAAGATTGACATACGGGCATCCACCACATAGAGACCCTTTTCATATAAAAAAATTGGATTCAGGTCACATTCTTTGATCACAGGATTTTCTTCAATGAGCCGGCCAAAGGCAAAAATAGCTTGATATAAAGCCTCTATATCCACGGGACCTTCTCCCCGGGTTCCTTGCAGCACGGATCGAAATTTCAAATCCGAAACCATCTCTTGGGCATCGAAAGAGGTCAGGGGGAGAAGTCGGAAGACAACATCCCCAAGAATCTCCGTAAAGATCCCACCTATCCCCAACATGAGGGCCGGGCCAAGTTGAGGATCTTCGAACTTTCCCAGAATGACTTCCCTTCCCTTCGGAAGTTGTTTCACGAGGATCGCCCCTTCCCACCGGGACTCGGGTCGTTTCTTCTGAATGATTCTTTCCAGTTCCTTATAACCAGCCTCCACTTCATCAGGGTTTCTCAGCCCCATAATAATTCCCCCCACATCCGTCTTGTGAATAATGTCGGGCGAAACCACCTTAAGGATCATTGGAAACTCAAGGGAAAGGGCGGACTCCTTCGCTTGGGTGCTTGAAAGAACCCACCGATAGGAAGGAGTGGGAAGGTCATAGGATTTAAGGACCTCCCAACATTCGGGCTCAAGCAAGTCTCTCTTTCCATTAAAAGCTTGTTGGATGATTGGGTGCATGCTATTCTTTTACGGTCCGGCTGTTGAAAATCCAAAAACTTTTGGCATCCAGACGCTGAAAAAGGGGACATAAGTGATCAGGAAAACGATGGCGATCTTGACGACCAAAAAAGGAAACAATTCCCTTACCATAGGCCCCATTTTGCCCTTTCCCACAGCCTGCGTTGCGAAAAGGATGATGCCTACGGGAGGAGTGATATTTCCAAGGTTCACGGTCATGACGAAGATTATGGAGAAGTGAATGGGGTCGACTCCGATCGAATAGGCCAGAGGTGCCATAATGGGCGCGAACAGGAGGATATTGGCCGTCACATCAAGCCACATCCCCATCCACAGCAAAAAGAGGTTCATAATGAGGAGAATGAGCCAGGGGTATTGTTTAAAGCCAGAAAATAGATTCAGAACCTGGTCGGGAACTTGCATCATGGCAAAGGCCCATCCCAGGATACTTGCAGCGGCAATGATAAAGAAAAGCGTGCCAGATGCATAAGCGGAGTTAAATAATATTTTGCGGATGGCTTTAAAATCCACCCTCCTATAAATGATGATCCCCACAACGAAAGCATAGGCGACGGCGACAGCGGCCGCTTCTGTTGGAGTGAACACCCCTAAGAAGATGCCTCCCAGAATGATCAGGGGCATGATCAGAGCCAAGGTTGCATCCCGCGTCCCCACGGCCAGTTCTCTCATGGTAATGGGTTCTTGTCGTCGCGGATAATTCCTTTTCTTGGCCAAATAGTGCACGATGACCATATCCCCCACGATGAGCATTAGACCTGGGATGATGGCAGCAGCATACATGGCGCCGATCGAGGTGTTCACGACAGCGGCATAGATAACGATTATAATGCTGGGTGGAATGATCGGGTCAGCCACAGCTGAAGCAGCAGTAAGTGCACAGGCGAAATTTTTTCCGTAACCTTCTTTTTCGAGGTTCGGGATGAAAATTGTTCCGAGAGCAGCGATATCCCCAAGAGCGCTACCGCTGATCCCACCAAAGATGGCTGTGGCAACGAGTTGCGACTGAGCAAGTCCACCCGGAAGCTTCCCTACGACAGCCTTGGCCCATTGCACCAACCTTTCGGTTAAACCGGCGACGTTCATCAGGTCTCCGGCTAAAATATAGAGTGGAACACAGATAAAGACGAAAGAATCCATCCCCTTAAAGATTCGTGTGACAATCATCGGAAAATAGTCAAAGCCAGCATTCAAAATAAAATAGACCATTCCGGTCACGCCCATGGCCACCGCGATGGATTGCCCCATAGCAAGCAAAATCACGAGAATCAGGGAGACGATCAACAGTGTCAAGAACCTTTTCCTTCCTCCTTCGTGCCCGGCCTTTTCCAAAGTCGGTAAGTAAAGGAAATCAAGTTAAGTAGCATAATCGCCCCCCCTACAGGGAGTGCAAGATACGGCAAGAACATCGTAATTTGAAGGCCTGGGGAAATCGTGAAAAATCCCAACTTGGCAAAAGAAATTCCCCAGAGAATGATGCACAGGATAAAGATAAAGGAGAGGAGGTTCATCCAGAGGGTTAAAATGGTTTGAGATCGAGGGTTCATCCAGCTCGTAACAAAATCAATATTAAAATGATCCCCTTTCCCAAAGGCAAGACCGGCAGCGAGAAGAACCATCCAGATCATCAGATAACGGGCAGCTTCTTCCGTCCAAGGAGCTGAAATCTTCAACACATAGCGAAAAACAATTTGGCCCATCGCTAAGAGAAAGATGACTCCGCTCGCTGCCGTGCAAATTCTTCGCGTCAACGTATTGATTTTTTCAATAAAATTTACAAAATGATCCATCGGTGTCTAAGCTTTGAAAAATCAAGAGAGAAAGCCTTGAGGCCTCCCTCTGATTTCCTCTATCCTTCTATCTATAACCCAACTCCTTTTCTGCCCTTTCCGTTGCCTTAAAGATTTTATCGATCCATGACTTGTCCATTTTGGTCTTCAGAAACTCCACCACAGGTTTCTGAGAAGCTTCTTTAAATGTTTCTTTCTCTTTGGCCGTGGGGGCGTAAACCTTCATTCCCTTTTCCTGAATGAACTTAATCCCCTTCTGTTCTAAGGCTGTACAAACTCCACGGTTGACTGTGGTGGAAATGAAGGCTGCCTGGTCAATAGCGCGTTGAAGGTCAACGGGAAGAGATTTGTACCATTTATCCTGGATGATGATGCTGTTGATGCTGTAAAAATGGCCATCCAGGGTCATATATTTTTGAACTTCATAGAGTTTGGGGACAAGGAAGGTAGGAACGGCATTCTCCTGACCATCAGCCACCTTGGTTTGAAGGGCGGTGTAGAGTTCACCCCAGTCGATCGTCACCGGCAAAGCACCAAGGGCCTTGACCGTCTCCTGATGGGCTGGATTAGGCATCACACGGATCTTGAGTCCTTTTATGTCTGCGGCCGATCGGATTTCCCGAACGTTGTTGGAAAAGCACCGGAAACCACCATTCTCAGTTAGATGGAGAAGGCGTAATCCGGTCTTTTTCGTATAGTCATTCATGATCTCCTTGCCAAAGGGGCCGTCCAATACTTTCCAGGCAACATCTCTATCTCGAAAAATATACGGGATGGAAATGACTTGAATCTCCGGATAGTGATTTGCAATCCAGCCATCTCCTACCTGAACACCTTGGATGATTCCATTTTTGACCTGTTCCACACAAGAGGTCATATCACCCAAAACCCCTGCAGGATATAGCTGAACTTCTATTCTTCCATTGGAACGCTTTTCAATCTCAGATTTAAGAACCGCATAGGGTTCATTGAACTGTGTCCATTCTACCATGGGACTGGGGAGGGAGATTTTCATCACAAACTCAGTGGCTTTGGCTGAAATAGGCCATGCCATGACCATGGAGAGGATGAACACACATATGGTAACTATCCCATAAATCTTTTTCATAACGCACCTCCTAAATTAAAAGTATAAGCTATTCTTTCTGATATGCCTCGATCCCAAGATCGAATGCTTTCAGGTTTGACGATTCTGTTCCTTTGGGAACCTCCTCTTTTAAAACCTCTCTTATTTTCTGGATTGAAATCGGCATTTTCCCCGATCCTGCCAGCGCTCCCAGCATGACCATGTTCATTGCCAGAGGATTGCCTGCCCTCTGTGCCAAGTCTGTGCCCCTGATCATTTTAATATTCGGTGTAATTTTTTTAAGTGCATTCTTGATCACTTCCAGAGGTGGATAAATTCCTTTTCCTGAAGTGACATTAGTAGGCATGACGGGTCTCGGATTAATAATCACCTCCTTCCCTTTCTTTAGGTAGCGACAGGCAACCCGCAGTGTCTCGACAGGCTCAAGGCCTAATACCACATCACCTTGATATTCTGGAATGACAGGGGCAGGTACTATTCTCCCAAGGCGGATGTGGCTCACAACAGGCCCACCCCGTTGCCCCATTCCAAAGGTCTCCCCTACCCATACGGGATGACCTTCATTCAAGGCCGCCCTGCCTATGATTCGGGAAATGAGGACATTTCCCTGGCCGCCCACTCCTGCAATCAATATATTAAACATCTCCATAGAACTTCTCCTGCCGATAGTTTGAAATCCTCTTATTCCCTCATTGGATAAAAAACGGTCAGAATAGGTTAGACCGCTTGCTTGACATTATCCGATGGTCTTCACTATCCTGCCCGAGACAGGATGGCTCGGCTATTTCTTTTGCTTGACGTCATCTTTTCCATCATCTCTCACACACTGGTTATAAAAACAAAGGGATAAATTATACACCATTTGTAAAGGCCCCCTCGGGACAGATCTGTTCACAGACCCCGCAACCATCGCAGAGGATCGGATCAATGGAACAAACCTCCTTTGTCTCATCCCAGACGAAAGCAGCACATCCAAAGTCATCGATACACTGCCTGCATCCCACACATTGTTCCTTATCAACATGATAACTTAAACGCTCAATTTTTTTACGCCGTCTCTCCTTGCGGCTCTCCAAGGCACAAGGCCCCTGGGAAATCACAGCGGTGGCTCCATCGGTTTGAAGAGCTGTCTCGATCGCCTTCTGTGTAGCTCCCACGTCAAAGGATGAAGTCGCCGCAATAAAGCTGGCACCTGTACCCTTTAGCAGCGAAACCACATCGATAAGACGAGCTGCCTTCCCTGAGGGCATGAACGATGTATTGGGAGGAGGCTGATGTCCTGTCATGGCCGTTGTCCCGTTATCAAATATAAGCATCAGAAATTTTGCACCATTGTGGACTGCGTTGATAAAGGGTGGAAGCCCAGCATGGAAAAGGGTTGAATCACCGATGAGCGCGATTATAGGATTCTTAATGCCACTTTGAGCGATCCCGTTTGCGAGTCCCACCCCTGCTCCCATGTTATAGATGGAATCAATGTTGTCAAAAGGAGGCTCATGGGAAAGCTCATAACATCCAATGTCTCCAAGAATGATGGGTTTCTTAACTTTCAATTTCTTAAGGGCTCCCATTAATGCGTAATGGGTTGCTCGATGGGGGCAGCCTGGACACATTGTCAAGGCCCTCTCCGGCACAATCCCAAGAAGTTCTCTCCGTTCTTGTAATTCCTCCTGGGGCGGTTTGAGATCAACTCGAACTTGAAAGATAGGCCCCATGGCTTCCATCAGACGTTCCACGGTAATCTCCCCCGGCCGCGGAATATCATGGCTGAATTGGCCAAAAATAGATTTGTGGAACCCTTCTCTCTGAGCAAGAGCCCTTAGCTGCATTTCAATGACGGGATCGCCTTCTTCGAGGACTAAAATTTTCCCCTTCTCTTGTAGAAATTTTTGGACAATTCCTGTGGAAAGGGGATACGGAATTCCAATTTTTAGCAAGGCCACTTTGTCTTCTAAGTTTAGCCAATAGAGGGTTTCTCTAAGAATGTTGTAAGCAATCCCCGAAGTGACCACTCCCCAAGAGGCCTTCTCGTTGCCCTCTATTCTATTCCATGGGGAAATCTCTACGACCTCCTGAATCATTCGTTTCATTGTATCATGGTGAGAGCGGTGCTTCTCAAGGTGATTAAATGCGCAACAGAACCAACGGTCATGAATTTCGTCATGCCGATCGAAATAGGGATCTCGAATCTCCCATTGAGAAGAACCCAACTCGACACCACTTTTACCGTGACTCAAGCGAGTGACAGAGCGGATCATCACGGGTTTTCTAAATCGCTCGGACAGTTCATAAGCCTCCCCAACCATCTCTTTGGCTTCCCTTGGACTTGAAGGTTCGAGGACAAGCATGTCCACGAATTGTCCAATGGAGCGACTGTCCTGCTCATTGGAAGAACTTGTGGCATTCGGATCATCGGAGACAACAAGAAGGAGCCCTCCCTTCACATCGGTATAAATCATCTTCGAAAGAGAGTCGAGCATGACGTTTAGGCCCTCATGCTTCATAGAAACCAGTGTCCTTTTCCCGGTCATTGATGCACCATAGGCCACTTCAAAGGCCACCTTCTCGTTTATGGACCACTCGACATGGATAGGAAATGAGCGGGCCGCCAAAGACAAATTTTCCAGGATTTCGGTAGAGGGCGTTCCAGGATAAGCAGCAGCCACCTCAACGCCTGCCTCAATGGCTGCTCTTGCAATCGCTTCGTTCCCAGTCATCATGACCCTTTTGCCGGATGAACCACCAACCATCAAATTTTCAACCATATCCAGCAAACCCCTTTCTATCTTTACAAACAAACATGTATGATTTTGGCTTAACTTTTCCCTTTAACGGTCCCCTTTAGAAGACTTTTCCCCAGCCCTATCTATTTCTTGATGATTCACAATTTAAACAAACTGGCTACTGGTACACTTGACGTTCCAGAATCATTTCCATAAAATTCTTGTTTCGTTCTCAAGATATGATGGGTGATAGCATCCTGCGCCGCTTTATAATTTCGTTTTTCAATGGCTTTCAGAATCTGGAGGTGCTCTTTTTCCATCTTATTCGTCCACCATCCTTTCTGGAGGATATAACGGAATCGAATCATCTTAAAGTGAGGGCCTAATTGTGTGTAGGTGTCTGTGAGCTTTTGATTCTTGGCCGCTTGGATGATGCCTAAATGGAATTGGTTATCTAATTCCACTAATCTCCAGAAGTCTTTAACTTTCTTCAATTTCCCCATCTCTTGCTTGCGCGTTCGAAGCCTTAAGATCTCAGGCTGGGTGATTTTTTCAATGGCTAAGTAGACGGCTCCCCTTTCGAGGACCAATCGATAATCCATCAGGGCCATAATTTCATCACGGGAAATTTCTGTAACAAAGGTTCCTTTTCTCGGGAGGATTGTGAGATAACCTTCACCGCGTAATCTGTAAGTGGCTATCTTGATGGGACTTAGACTGAAACCTATCTCGTCTTTTAATTTGTTTATATCAAGCTTCTGGCCCGGCATATATTCCAAAGAAATGATCTTTTTCTTGATCAGGTGGTAGGACTTTTCAATTAAAAAATCAGTTTTTTCCATTAGGTCTGATATCTCAGTGTAACATACCAGAGCATAACTATTTTGTCAAGCAAAGCATTTCTCAGCAAAAAATTTGAGTCTTTGAAAAAAGCCCATGGGGAATAAAACAGACCCTAAAAAAGATGTAGCAACATGAAGAAACAAAAACCTCCCTTTGGGATTCATAGATTTGGTGATATATAGATATCACCCGCAAGGTGAAAACCAAAAGGAGGTCATGATTATGATACACATAATCAGAGGGGTCAGTCGGACAACTTTAATAAGCAGCTAAAGATTGGATTTGGGATGGAGTGGATGCCTTGTGGACAGACCCATGTCAACGCTGTTTTTTTCAGGATAGGTGTGATTGCTTACAATCTATTTATTGGGTTTAAGCGGCTTTCTTCTCCAGAGTCATGGGTACAACATACCATTGCTACCTTCCGGTGGAAGATGATGCAAGTGGCGGGTCGGATTGTGAGACACGCCGGGGAGACAGTTCTCAAGTTAATGATCGATCTGGAGAAATTGGAATTATTTAAAGGGATCAGAAAAAAATCTTTTGAATTAAGTTTGTGCCTGGATGGGTAACCCAGACATCCATGCTAAAAAAAAGGAAAGGACAAGGGGATGGTCTGTCCAAAAACTGCGGAGTGGTTATAAATCTCGTATTGTTTTCGTTTGATGGTATAGGACAAAGAGGCAATTTGAAAAAACAATACTTCCATGTTTAAAAATATGCCTCTAAATCCGAAGGTCAGATATTTTTCATTTTTCTATATCGGGATTTGGGACAGAAATAAGCCTTGACTTCTGATAAAACATTTGGTAATTTTCTCCCCGTTAGGATAACCTTTCAAAGGAGGTGATAAGGGTGTTTAATGTATTAGGGATTATTATTGGAGTCATCGTCATCATTGTGGGGTTTATCCTTCTGGTCTCCTGGTGGTCGATGTTCGTCAAAGGGTTAATGGCAACCATCCCCATCTTTCTCATGTTAATCGGTGCTGGTGCTCTCGTCTATTTCATCAGCGAGATCAAATCGAAATTGGGATTCGAAAAGGAGAAAATATCTACTCCGGAAGAGAAAAAGACCGAATAAAATAGAATCCACCGAAACGAAATCACTCGGAAGGGCGGATGTGAAGATCCATTCATATCCGCCCTTTATTTTGCTTCCTCCATCTCCACAGGTGTGATGCATTGCCCCACCACCAGATCATTTAACCCTTGAAATAGTCTCATGATTTACATTACACTGGTTACTTGAAGAACATCGTTATAGAAAATTTAACGCTGAGTAGCACGAATGATAGCGAATATCATTTATTCATATTATTCGTTCAATTCGTTGCCATTCGTAGAATTCGTTTATATTTAAAACCCATGAAAAAACTGCAACCCGATGACCAGATCGTCAAGATCGATGAGGAATTAGGGATCGCCTGGATCCTGCTTCCACCCGATGAAACCCTGGGAGGATTTCAGGGTATCTCCCCAAGGGTAATAGACGAAGAGAGATTTCTTTTTGCGAAGAAAAAAGCAGAGGAGAAAAAGGGTTAAAGCGGGATGGCTCTGCGAGGAA
>Ga0315279_10008761_pt1 | contig 12190 bp, 8 predicted proteins | sample YL17G06_20_MG_FD_203694 | JGI IMG/M metagenome (GOLD analysis project Ga0315279, IMG submission 203694) | Sediment microbial communities from Yellowstone Lake, YNP, Wyoming, USA - YL17G06_20 | ecosystem: Environmental > Aquatic > Freshwater > Lake > Sediment | place: USA: Wyoming | collected...
TACAAATAGGTCGCCCGGAAGTATTCCCGGACCTGAATCTCCCTCTTCCGCCAGTCTCAGCTGCATGCCACTCTCAACACCAGGCGGAATCTTCAAAGTAATCTTTCGCGTACACTCGGCAATTCCAGTTCCTCCACAGTCATGGCATGGAGACTCAATCAAAACCCCTCTCCCACCGCACCGGTCACATGTCTGAACCATGACTGTTCGGGTCAATCCTGCCTCTCGAATTCGTTGGACCTGCCCTTTTCCTTGACAAAGTGAGCACGTTCTCGACGCAGTGCCCCTGCTTGCCCCGCTTCCACCGCAAACACCACAGATTTCCCTTCTGGGAACCGTGAGGATCTTTGTTACCCCTCTTGCCACTTCCTCAAGCGAGATGTCCAGATCGTATCTAATATCTGACCCTCTTCGGGGTCCCTCTTCTCGCCAAGTTCTTCCGCGACCGAAGAACATGTCAAAGATACTATCGAAGCCCCCGAAGCCGAATCCTAGATCTCTGAAGACCGACTCAAAATCTGCCGTTCTGAATATGTCTTCAGATGTATATCTTTGATCGATTCCATCGTGGCCGAACTCATCGTATTGACGCCGCTTCTCGTCGTCAGAAATAACGGCATATGCCTCAGAGATTTCCTTGAACCTTTCCTCAGCATCAGGGGATTTGTTCCGGTCAGGATGATACCGAAGCGCCAGTTTCCTGTAAGCGTCTTTCACCTGTTCCTTGGTTGCATCTCTGGAAAGACCAAGAATCTCGTAGTAGCCTCTCTTCATCTATGACCGGACCGTTCAGAACTACATGAAAACTACTGCTTCTTATCTTCATCTACAACCTTGTAGTCCGCATCCACTACCTTACCGGCTTGTTTCTCTGTTACTGGAGGAGACTGCTGTTGCTCGGCCTGCTGTTGACTAGCTTGCTGGTACGCTGCGGCGCCGACCTGCTGCAATACCTTCGCCAACTCCTCGGTCTTCTCCTCTATCTTGGACACATCTTTTCCTCCCAGAGCTTCCTTCAGCTCCGCGACTACGATGTCGATTCTCTCAACCTTATCCTTGCTGACCTTGTCCTTCAGATCGGTCTTAGTTCTCTCCGCCGTGTAGATCATAGAGTCTGCGCTGTTACGTGCTTCCGCTTCTTCACGTTTTCTCCTGTCCTGCTCAGCGAATTGTCCCGCTTCATTCATCATTCGGTCCTTTTCCGATTCTGAAAGTTTGATTGAAGCAGTTATGTTGATCTTCTGCTGGTTTCCGGTCGCCAAATCCTTCGCGGTGACGTTGAGTATTCCGTTGACATCAATATCAAAGGTCACTTCTATCTGCGGTACACCTCTAGGTGCGGGAGGAATGCCTGTGAGGTTGAACATGCCAAGTGAAACATTGTCGGCAGTCATCGATCTCTCACCTTGAAGCACGTGAACCGTAACCACGGTCTGAGAGTCTGCTGCAGTCGAGAAAACTTGGCTCTTTCTCGTTGGAATAGTAGTATTCCTCTCTATGAGCTTGGTAAAAATCCCTCCAAGAGTCTCAACGCCAAGCGAAATCGGAGTGACATCCAAGAGAAGAAGATCTTTCACCTCGCCTGTCATTACTGCCGCTTGAATCGCGGCTCCAGCCGCCACTGCCTCCATAGGATCCACCCCTCGTTCAGCAGATTTACCCATTACACCTTCTATGAAGCCACGCACCAGCGGCATTCTCGTTTGCCCTCCTATGAGGATGATCTTGTCAATGTCACTCGGCTGTAAGGAATTGCCCTTAGCATCAGCCAGCACCTGCGCGATCGGGCCTCTAGTTCGTTCAACAATCGGTCGCGCCAGTTCCTCTAGCTTTGCTCGAGTCAGAGTCATGTGAAGATGTTTGGGCCCGGAAACGTCCTGGGCGATGAACGGCAAATCTATGTCGGTCGTCACAATCGAGGAGAGTTCTATCTTTGCTCTTTCGGCCGCCTCTTTGAGGCGCGTCATAGCCATTTTGTCTCCACTCAGGTCGATCCCGTTCTCTCTACGGAACTCCTCAACTACACATCTCACTATCGCATTGTCAATGTCTGCGCCTCCTGTCTTTGTGTCTCCACTTGTCGAAAGAACTTCGAAGGTAGCTGCTTCGCCTGAGCTGGGTTTACCCATCTCCATCAAAGTAACGTCGTGAGTGCCACCGCCGAAACTGAACACCATTACCTTCATCGTTTTCCCAAGTCTCTCCAACCTGTAAGCTAGGCACGCTGCGGTAGGTTCGTTGATCAGCCGAGCAACTTTGAATCCTGCAATCTCCGCGGCATCCTTCGTGGCCTGCCTCTGATTGTCATTGAAATGTGCTGGAACAGTAATGACTGCCGTGTCGATCTTCTCTCCAAGGAAGTTCTCAGCGTCACGCTTTATCTTCTGAAGGATGAATGCTGATATTTGTTGAGGCGTGTATTCTTTTCCAAACACCTTGACCTTGTAGTCAGTTCCCATTTTCCTCTTGATCTCAATGATCGTTCCATCTGGATTTGAGCTTGCTTGACGTTTGGCTGGTTCCCCCACAAGAAGCTGACCTTCCTTGGTGAAACCGACGACAGAAGGAAACATCTTGCCTGCCATAGTCGGCCCCTCAGCACTCGGGATAGTAACTGGCCGGCCGGCCTCTGTTACCGCCGCAGCAGAGTTGGTCGTCCCAAGATCTATCCCTATAATCTTAGCCAGGATTTGCACCTCATTAAGATTGTTCTAAACTGGACTTGTTACTCAAGGTAACGTATGGGACTTATAAACGTTAGCGCGCCTGCGGGCTTTGATATCCTCCCTCGAAGAGGTTCAGCGGCGCGACTCAACGGAACTCCGTTCAAAGCTCTGTTCCCCGTTGATGCTTCGCGAAAATCCCTCTCCTACGGTAACATGATGTTTGGTGATGTGGCGGCGCCTCTCCTCATGCCAAGAAGTCCTCCGTGGTCGAATCCACAAGAATCCCTCTCGGAGCCACGCAAACCTCAGCGAAGACATGGCCGGAGTATCTGGATGTTTTTCCTGTCTTGAAGTGCTCAGCCCACGTCAATCCTGCTGCATCTACCATGACGGCGGGATGGCCAAGGTAACGCGCAACTCCGGAGAAGACTAAACCATGATCGTGGCAACCAGACATATCCCTTGCGCAGAGTCGTTGATTGATAGTCGTCTTTCCAATACTCCTACCTCCGCCCACGCATGAGGAAAACTCCTTTTTCATCCAGAGGTACAGATCCCTGAGGCCTTCCGTACCTCTACGTTCGCCAAATCTGGCCTTCAGTGCGATGACGAGCCGTTCTGATGAGATCCTCGACTGTTCACCAGGAACCAGATGTTCCTCCGGTCTACCATAGTGGACATTCCAGGTCTGTGCACGCACATGAAACGAACACGTAATGGCAATTCCCGGAGCCAGCATACAAGAAGCAAGAAGGTAGCCCGAAAGGGTCTGAGCCATCTTGCGATATCAGTCAAGTCAAAGACAAGCTACTGTGCTGTCTCTTATGGGAGCATGTCGTGCAATGTCTGCGAGAGCTACGAACGAAAACACGAACTTCTATGTTTTCCACCCTAGATGACTGAAAAGGTTTGGGTCTGAGACATGTTTGAGACATGACCCCTGAGAAGGGCATGCCTCAGAACAGGATTCAACCTTCTTTTTCCCTTGAAGTACATGGCCACACCTGCAGAGATTACTATTAGCGAGACACCTACAACAGCCCACACCTCGATTGCAAATGCCTGGACTGAAGATGTGGTTGAGGTGTCTGCCGTGGTCTCAACTCCACGCATCGTTGTCTTCTGTGGAGTTGTCAGAACAGTTGATGTCACTGCTACGCCGGTACTTGTCATCGTCGCAGAATTTAGCGTTGGGAACGCGACCTTTGCGTTGACAAGCTTCAATGTGATGAGAGCGGTTACTCTAGATGTCTCAAGCAGCCTCTCTCTTGATATGTGGTCGAGTGTGTCAGCAGGCGTGTGATAGACCTCGTCCGGCCAGCAGATAAACATCAGATTTGCCACTCTGTTCCTCTCGAACGGGACATGATCGCTTCCTCCAGAGAAGCCTTCTACGTGAACTGAAACATGAAGCTGTTCGATGCTCTCAGTCAATGCTACTCCTAGTTCCTTGTGGGCTTCCGAGATCTGACAGTTCAACTGCCTCCCTGCTCCGACCATATCTAAGTTGAGATAGGCAATCGTCTCTGCAAGAGGCACGTAGGGTTGGTTCACATACGCGTATGAGCCGCGGAGTCCCTCCTCTTCACCACTCCAAGAAGCGAAGAGTATGGAGAACCTTGGCCTCGTGGCCTTCGAGAGGACGCGAGCGATTTCTATCATGACGGCCACTCCTGAAGCGTCGTCGTTCGCTCCTCGGAAGATCTTGCCGTCAACATCTTTCCCCAGGTGATCGTAATGCGCACCTATGATAACGACCTTCTTCGAGTTGACGTCAGATCCGGGAATCATACCAAGAACGTTGTAGGCAGCTGCATTTCCGTCGTAGCTTACCTGAATTGACACACGCAGGTGCTTCTTTGTGGCGAAGGGTCGAGGTCTTAGCTCTCTGTCGATTGTTCCCTGAATCGAAAGCAATGACGAGCCTTGATCCCTAACAAGCACATCAGCCATCTTGATGGCCCCCCAGAGTATCGCAAGTTTCTGATAGATCGTTCTTCCGCCACTCCATCTCACAATGTAGTTAGGTACAGGTTCAACCGGATTATCAACTAGGATTAGAGCAGCGGCGCCATGCTTCAATGCGTTGTCAGCCTTTGAACTCCAAGACGCATAATCGTCCTTCTTGAATCGTTCACCAGGTGGAGTCCCGACAATGGCGAGAGCCATCTTAGCTTCCAAAGAGACACCGGCATAATCATCATAGCTGAGGTCTTTCGTGGTTATCCCGTAGCCCACAAACACAACTTCCGTCAGGAATTCTCCTGAGCCGCTTCCAGGCTGGATCGCAAAATCCCTTCGGTACTCAAAAGCCTGCACGACATTGCCCGATGCATCTACCAAATCCAGCTTCGGCATCTTGGTGAGCTGCCACATGGGCACCGAAAACCTCGTCTTGTAGGTTCCTTCCTCTCCGGCAGGCCTCAGTCCGATCGAACTGAATTGGGCTGTGACATACTCTGAGGCCAGTTCTGCCGGCTTTGCTCCAGATAGTCTACCCTCAAAAGGATCACTTGCCAAGTCGCCTATGACATTGAGAGTTCCATCCATGTCCAGATTCTCCAAGAGCTTGAGATAATCAGGGTCACCGGTGCCTGCAAGAGCAGGAATAAGCAGCGAGATAGACAACATCAGGACTATCGTGAGCACCGAGGCCCGTTTCATCCTTCATCGTTGGCAGAGGTTAGCACTCCATCTATTTCAGTCCTACTTCCAGAATGATTACTCCTAGATGATGAGCAGGTGAGAAGCGGAGGCAAATGGGCTACACTTGACTGATTTGGTCCTCAGATTTTTATATCGCCCAGTGAGATAGACTTGGACTGCTGGTGAAGCTGAGCCCTAGTTTTCTGGAGGCTGAAAGGCTGAATTGAGCCGTATGGGTCTGAGTTACTCGCATGGTTCTTCAAGCATGCCGCTCATAGGGGAGACCATCGGCGATTACTTCGACAGGATTGTGGCCAAGTATCCAGAGAGAGACGCGGTGGTTGTCCTCCATCAGGGGATAAGATACAGCTACTTGGATCTGAAGAGAATTGTGGACCAATTCGCGAGAAGCCTGATTCAATTGGGGGTGAAGAAAGGGGAGCGTGTTGGCATATGGTCCCCCAACAACATCGAATGGGTGATCACCCAATTTGCCACGGCAAAGATTGGTGCGATACTGGTCAACATCAACCCGTCGTACAGAATATTCGAATTGGAGTACGCACTGAAGCAATCAGGAGTCAAGTATCTCATATCGGCGACTGAATTCAAGAGATCTGACTACGTCTCGATGATATACGAGCTTGTCCCAGAAGCGAAACATGGAAGCAATCTGGTCATCGACTCGGCCAAACTCCCTGAGTTGAGGTCTCTGATCCTCATGGAAGACGAACACAAGCCGGGAATGTACCGGTGGGCAGACGTTATGGACCTTGGGAAGGACGTATCCGAATCCTTGGTCGTTGAACGTCAAAGAAGCCTCGAGTTTGATGACCCAGTCAACATTCAATACACCTCAGGAACCACAGGCTTCCCAAAGGGCGCCACTCTGAGCCACTTCAACATCCTCAACAACGGATTCTTCGTAGGCGAGATGCTGAGATTCACTGAGAGAGACAGGCTATGCATTCCTGTACCGTTTTATCACTGCTTTGGGATGGTTCTCTCAAACCTCTTGTGTGCGACCCATGGCGCCACCATGGTCCTGCCCTCAGAGGCCTTTGATGCAGGGAAAGTGCTTGAAACCGTTGACCAAGAGAAATGCACAGCAGTCCATGGCGTGCCAACCATGTTCATAGCTGAGCTGGACCACCCAGACTTCTCAAAATACGACCTCTCTTCCTTACGCACCGGAATCATGGCAGGAGCTCCCTGCCCAATCGAGGTCATGAAAAGAGTCATGAACCTGATGGGAATCAAGGAGATCACAATCGCCTACGGTATGACGGAGACATCTCCAGTATCCCTGCAGACGTCTGCAGATGACCCTGTTGACAAGCGAGTAGGCACCGTCGGCCGTGCGATTCCCCACGTCGAGATCAAGGTCATAGACCCGGCCACTGGTCAGACCGTTCCGCACGGTGTCGCGGGAGAGATTTGTGTTCGAGGCTACCTTGTCATGCTGGGTTATTGGAACAACCCCGAGGCCACCCGGGAAGTGATCGATCAGGCACGTTGGATGCACACAGGAGACATTGGAACAATGCGCTCAGACGGATACGTCAACATCGTGGGCAGGATTAAGGACATGATCATCCGCGGAGGAGAGAACATCTATCCGCGTGAGATCGAGGAACTTCTGCACACTCACCCGAAGATAAGCGACGCCCAAGTGATAGGGGTCCCGAGCGAGAAATATGGAGAAGAGGTCATGGCTTGGATCAAGCTGAAGGAAGACGCAAGAGCAACTGAAGAGGAAATAAGGGAATTCTGTCGCGACAAGATCTCATACTACAAGATACCGAAGTACATCAAGTTCACAGATGAATTCCCCATGACGGTCACTGGAAAGATCCAGAAATTCAAGATGAGAGAGATGGCAATGAAAGAACTTGGCCTCGAGAAGGCAAAGGAAGTCAAGACAGCGTAAGGCTTTCCGGTTCACCCCAATTCCTCATAGCATTTCATGAGAAGACACACCTGTGGTACTCCCGCATCTTGTCAAGTCACTCCTCTAGGCATCACAACGAAACACATTCAGTCAGCATAGCGATCAGTAGATCATGAGTCTCCTGCTGACAGAGATTGGCCCGCTTGACCACTGCTCCCTGGGGAATGTGGACACGTTTTGTGATCTGACAGAAAGGAAAGCTCGGTGCGCAGGTTTGGGTGGTCAGACGAAAAGCACTTTAGAGCGACTTGTATCCGATATGCTGGCGCTTTCAAGAATGATAGTCTGTTCAAGATGCGGTAAAGAAGCTGAAGAGGGCGTGTCCTTCTGTCCGAACTGCGGGAACCCGATACTCCGCACATCTTCAATGCAGCAATTGGAATACGAAGTGAAGTACAGGCCTTCATACTCGATGCTCGTCGTCCATCTCAAACCCAACGAAGCCGTCACGGCGGAGGCAGGAGCCATGACCTATATGAGCCCTAGCATCCAAGTCCAGACTCGAATGAGAGAGAAAAGCATTCTGGGAACGATAGGTCTGACAGTTTTGGGACGCCAGTCTTTCTTCGTGAATGACTACAGGGCGGCTGGCGGCCCAGGTGAAGTCGCCCTTGTGGCAGCCCCTATCGGAGACATAGACGTGCTCGAAGTGACCCCAACGAAAGGATACGTGATCCAGAAGTCCGCATACATAGCTTCCACAAGCAGCGTCAACCTGGATGTCCAATGGGAGGGATTCACGAAAGGCCTTTTCGGCCAAGGACTCTTCATGATAAGGGTTACCGGTCAGGGACAACTATTCATAAACACCTTCGGCGCTCTCGACCGTCACACACTGGAAGCCGGAGAAAGACTCACTGTTGACAACTTCCACCTCGTAGCATTCAGTGACACATGTTCGTACAAGGTCACCAAGTTCGGGGGATTGAAGGAGACTGTTCTCGGCGGGGAAGGACTAGTAACAGAAATCTCCGGCCCAGGAGATGTTTTGATTCAGACAAAGAACTTGAAGGAATTCGTGGACTGGATCTGGACACTGATGGAAGATAGAATACGAGCCAGAGCTCGTTAGACGGTGACCTTAGCTTCAGCCTTTCTCACTAACGGTCTTTCATCTTGGTTCTCTGGCCTGGAGAATAGATTCTATTCTTTGGCTGTGTCCAGCGCACATGATGAGATTCTGCGGATTTCGAAATACCTCAAATGGGCAACTTTAAAGATAGCTGTCAAAACCCAGAAATAACGTCTCCTGCGAAACAATGAATCCGGCTATCGGTGAATTTATGAGGAAGATCTACGGATGGTTTATCAACTTCATAGGATACGTCTTCGCCCTGCTGGGGATAACTCTCCTCGTAGTCTACCTCCAGAACCTCCGCGTCAGCATATTCGTCGAGAATCCCTACTTGATCTGGACCCTGATCTGCGCATTGATACTCAACATGATCGGGACCTATGTAGTTCACAGGGGTACAGAGTAGAGGCGCGCTAGCTCCAGAACTTCAGTGTACATGTGAGATTCACTACTGTGATATTCTGGTTCTTCTGAAGATTCTCCAATCCAACCTCAATGATCTTCATCGAGCGGGAAACAGGTATAGTGAGACCCTGCGTCCCTTCAGTCATCTTGTCCACAAGGCGAGTCTCATCCGCTTTCATGTACACTCTAATAGGGCCGTCTGAAGCATATGACAGTCTCAGTTCTCCTTCGATACCTACCGGAACCCCGACTCTCCACAGCTTTCCAGGACTCAGGTTGAAACTCAGCCTCTCAAAATACGTCTTCTGCCCCTCCACCTTCTGCGAGGAAACATAGGCTATTAGACTTACGAAGCAGACTGTGAACATGAGGAGGAGGGCCGCAGCGAAGGAAATCCCCTTCGTGCTTCGCAGGTTCCGTGGCCTCATCCCGCTGATCGACCTCAGCACCTTCATCGACCTGTTCGGTCTTTACCTCAAGACTGTAACACATGATCGATCAAACGTTTAAAATCTAACTTCAACCCAATCAAGGCACGGTATGAAGCCTTGAAGCTGGAACTAGTCACCAAGCAGCTTGTTGACTTCGGCTTGTCAGACAAGGAAGCAAGCATATACATTACGCTCTTGACGATGGGCAAAGCCAAGGCGGGGGAAATTGCAAGAAAGCTACAGCTGAACAGAATGCTGGTCTACAGAATCGTGACAAAACTTCGAGAAAGAGAGCTGGTCAAAGCGTCAATGGAGAAACCCATGAAGTTCGTTCCAATACCATTGGAGACCGCCTTGAACCTGTTGGTCAAAGAGACAGAGGGCAAGCTGAGCCTAATGAAAGAGCGCTATGACGCCCTAATCGAGGACTGGAACTCCATAGACGTGAACCCCGCAGCGGCAGACACATTGAGCTTCAGAATAGTGCAAGGTCGAAAACAGATCTACGCTCTTCTAACGAAAATGTTCAAATCGTCTCAGAAATGGGTCAAACTGATAACGACCAGCAAGGACCTAGTCAGATTCCAATACGTCGATCTTGACGACACACTGAAGAAGGCCGCAAAGAGAGGCGTTAAGGTTGAGATCGCTGTCCAGTATGAGGGAGAGAAGTACGACATAATCGGTCGCTACATAAACTTTGCAGAAGTCAAACTCGTCCCCATGTCAAGAGCCACTCGACTCTTCATCATAGATGACCGGGAACTAGTGATAGCCTTCACCTCTGATGATTCGATGGCACTCAACACCAAGCAAGACACCTGCCTCCACATCCAATCCTCTGAAGGAAAGTCCTTGGAAACCATGGTAGACATCTTCGCCAACATCTGGGAATCCGCAGACGATCTAGATGTCCAAGACAGCATCTCGAAATCCTTGGAAGATCTCAAGATATTCAGGGATGAAGAAACATTCATGAAGACACTGAAAAGCATGCTTGAAAAAGCTGAATCAGAGATACTGATAGGGATTCCCAAGGATGCGCCTCCCGCGATGAAAGACAAAGTGATTGAAGAGGCTGCCAAGAAGGCAGACCAACTATACATTCGCCTAATAACCTTCGTGGATCACGCAGACCTACCGAAAGGACAGCAACTCTCAGAAAAGATGGATGTGTATCACACAGACGTACTTCAGAGTATGCAGTTCATCATCAAAGACCGAAAAGAGATACTGATCACATTGTACCTGAACGAGTCCGAAGACCACAAACGCTGCAAGCACATCTGGTCAAACTCTCGCCTCTACCTAGACTCGGTGACAGGCTTGCTGATGGACGTTTGGAGGAGAAGTGTTGAATTCGAGAGTAGGGCAAATGAACTAAAGAAGTACGAAATGTCCGCCAACTGCCTTTCAGAACTGAAGTCAATCCTAGAGCGGAGCAACTGGAGAGTACAGATGCCGGGCCAGATAACCCCGAGACCAGGAGTTTGCATCGAATTTGACTTGCTGGCCGAGGATAAGCGTGGCAGAAGGATGGCCGCGGAATTCATAGTGGGGGGTGACGAACACAATCTGGAGGAGATAACATCCTTCTACGGGAAGGCCATGAATTCCGAAGTCAACAGCCTATTTCTCATCTCCATTCCCCCACCGAATCCCAAAGAGACGAGTCTTGCACAGTACTACAACATCCACCTCTTGGAGGCAGAAAGACGAGAGGACCTGACCTCGAAACTAGCCGTGATCCAAAGCCTAGTAGGAAAATGAGGTCACAAACCTCACTACATTAGCACATCGTCTGGAGTGCTGCTCATACAACACGACAGCTTCCCACCAAGTCACAATCGTTCCAGCAAGATCAGATTTCTCAAGATAGTCTGCCGGAAAGGACCACACGATTCAGCATGTCTTTCCCCCTCCCCAGTGTGTACTGTCTGACGAATTGTTCAAACCTACATCATTCCATTGATGTTGGCACGCGCGATGGCCTTGCGATCCATAGAAAAGCCATTCTCACCTCAGAGAATAGACAGACCGATAAGCAGAGTGTACGGCAAGTTGTTTCCTGCTTCATCAACGGCCGACAGGATCTGGTTGACTACGCCTGACGTATTGCCGTAAGAGGTTTCATCTCTCTTTCGATGAGTCTGACTTCTCTGAGATCGAGTGCTTCTTCAAGGATTGGAGCTATGAAAATGGAGTCGTTTCGTTCGAACCGGCTTCTAGTCAAGTGCAGGAACTGGACGAATGGCTCAAATCCATGAGTTGTTATCAGGTATTCGAAACCATCCAACAACACTACACTTCTCTTAACGTTCTTCAGGAAGCTTCCAATCAAGATCGACAGGTCTTGGAGCGAATTAACAGTCGTTTTCCCTTCCATCTTCTCCTCGGTAAGCCAGACGATTGGCGTCCTCTCCAACCCCCAGTCTCGTCTAACTTTCGGTGGAAATTCCCTAGTAATGCAAAGCCCTTCTATGCCGCTCAGAACATTTTCTGAAAATGCCTCGAAAGCTTTCACAACATCATTCTTGACCAAGTACATACAACCAAACTCCAGTGCGTACTGCTTTTTGGTCGCTCTAACATTCTCTTTCACAGGTTCTACTGTCAGTTTCTGTGTCTCAAACAACGTAGAGGCAAGTTCAGAATACAAGCCCAAAACGGCCAAGTCGCTGCTGTTTAAGATCTGATCTCTTTGACTGCCCAAAGCTAAGATACCCTGCACTTTTTTTCCAGAACGTATCGGGGCACAGTGCACACTGGCCTTCTTCAGGATGCTCAGCTCCTCCTCTCCGACGGTCTTGGATACACTTGAGTTCTCTCTTGCAGCAAGAAGCTCAACGAAGCTGTCATTTAACCCGTAGTTCTCGTCTAATTCCATATCTTCCGCATTTCCTCTCTTCCTCCGCAGTCGTACATTCTTTTCATCCTGGTCGACAACGAACACCGCACCGACATCCATATCGAGATCCGCCAAAGCAGTGTCAAGAATCAAATCCAATCCGCTGGT
>Ga0315279_10008763_pt1 | contig 12188 bp, 6 predicted proteins | sample YL17G06_20_MG_FD_203694 | JGI IMG/M metagenome (GOLD analysis project Ga0315279, IMG submission 203694) | Sediment microbial communities from Yellowstone Lake, YNP, Wyoming, USA - YL17G06_20 | ecosystem: Environmental > Aquatic > Freshwater > Lake > Sediment | place: USA: Wyoming | collected...
CGAGAACCTCGAACACTGACACGCTGCCGTTGGAATCATCGCCCGTGAGGAGGAACCGGATCCCTAGCGGACCAATCTTGATGGTCTCTTCCGAAGGATTGACTCTGGTGGTACGCTGCTGCATAATTGCGCCCCCTTTGAGTAAAGTTAACCAGAATTTCCGTTTTCAGTTTTCGCCCGGCGAGTAAAGTACACCCGAGCGCCTCTGAACTCAAGGTCCAGTCGAGTTTTCAGTGCTGGGTGCTTCCACGGGCCACGGAACGGGCCGGTCTTGCCTCTCCGCAGAATCCCAAAACTCGAAACTGACCCTCTTTCGACCCGTGCCGCGGACACTTTTCCCGCCCCTGCCTCTCTCGTCGCTGAAATCCGATCCGGTCGCCAGTTCGCCTACCCGGCTGGCACCGGCAGAGCCTCAATCCGCCGTACCATGCTTCCAAACAGCGGGTAGCCACGGTGTCGCCGCGGCTACCCGACTGAGCCTACGCGTCTCACCCCAGTAGGTGGTCCAAAGTAGAACCACCGCCCCTATCGCGACCCTTATCCTGACAAATATGCCAAGGTTTGTTTGAGCGAGATTTCGTCGTCCATCGACGGTGCGTACTCAAGCCCAAACACCCCCTGATAGCCGAGTTGTTCAATCTGGCTCAGCAGGAAAGGATAATTGGTCTCGCCGTTAAACACCTCGTGCCGTCCCGGGACCCCGGCGGAGTGAAAGTGGCCGATCACATCAATGTTCCGCTTGATGTGGTTAACGACGTCCCCCTCCATGATCTGCATGTGATAGCAGTCGAACAGCAATCGCAACCGGTTCGATCCGATTTTGCGGCAGATCTCGGCCCCCTGATCGCTGCTCGTGAGCCAGTATCCCGGATGGTCGTAGCGGGTGTTCAACGGCTCGAGCAGCAAGGTAATGCCGGCCTTCTCCGCCAGCTCCACCGTCGCCCGGAGCCCGTCAAGCACCGATTGCGAAATCTGCACCTCACTCAACCCCTCGGCGACGTTGCCGGTGCACACAATACTAGCCGGAATCTCCGCCTCTTGATTGAAGGCAAGGGTCATCCTCGCCCGTTCCAGCCACTGGGCACGATTCTGCGGATTGGTCAGTCCGCCTCCGATCGAACCGTCCGGTGCTCCAATCACGGTGTTCGTGATCTTAACCTGATGTTCCCGGGCCATTCGGGCCAATTCGCCGGGCAAGCCCCGGTAGCTAACGTCCACAAACCACATCTCGATATGCTTGAAACCCAGTTCCGCCGCCTTACGTATTCGATCAGCAAACGGCAGCCGAGTCAGAGCCATTTCCACACAGAGGCCAAATTCCATGATTTGCGTTTCCTCCTCACCGTTGCAGCCGGGAGTAACCTGTTCGCCCCGTCAGCCACCCGGCTGATTAGACCAGCAAATGCCGCAGCACTTTATTAATTCCCCGGGCGATCGCCTGGCAATCGTCTTCTGAGTAGTTGGAGTTAATTTCGATGTGGATCGATCGACCGAGAAGATCGAGCGCCTGCGGGCACATATCCCGCGTATATTTCGGCAATTCCTCGGGCGGGACCGCACCCCAGGGTAAGCCGTCCTTCGCCACGCTCTTCTTGTCGAGCACGTGCTCCCAGTACGTGAAAATGTGCCAATCCCGAACCTTTGAGTCGTAGACGCCACCGGCTGGCACGCCCTCGGCGTGCAGAGCTTGGATCGCCTGCTTCGTCAGGTCGGCATTCGGCAGGAACATGATCAGGCAGATTGCCGTGTCGCCTTGCTCGTCGGTCAGGCGACGGAAACTGAGTCCCGGAAATTTCTCGATTCCCGCCTTGATAAGCGACTTCGCGTGGCGGTAACACGCCAGCATGCGGTCGGTCTTCCGGATTTGCGCCAGAGCGACGGCGCCCTCTAACTCGCTCATGCGATAGTTCTCCCCCGCAAAGAGTTCCCCCTCACGTCGCTCGCGGGCGAAGCGGTCCGGCCGCCAGCAAGCTGCCGTGTCATGCCAGCTCTGGGCGCGGGTGTAGAGCCATTCGTCGTCGGTGGTGATGAACCCACCTTCGCCACTGACGATGACCTTGTAATAGTCAAAACTGAAACAACCCAACGTGCCGATGCTCCCTAGACGCTTTCCGCCAAAGGAGCCCCCGCCGGATTGGGCAACATCTTCCACCAAGGGGAGGCCTTTGCGTTTCGCGAGATCCATTAAAGCACCCATCTCCGCCGGCGCGCCCCGCATGTGAACGACTGCGAGCGCCTTGGTGTGACGCGTGAGGGCGCGCTCTGCGGCCTCCGGATCCATGTTCAACGAATCGTCCACGTCGACAATGACCGGAATCGCGTTCGCGGCCACCACGGTCGCTGCCGTAGCGAAGAAGGTGTACGCGGGAACGATGACCTCATCGCCCGCCCCGATCCCCAAAGCTCTGTAGCTGGCCAGCAGCGCGGAGGTGCAGGAGTTGACACCCAGACAATGCTTCACCCCGATCAACTCGCGCATCGCGTCTTCAGCGGCAGCCACTCGACTCGGTTTGGGATTGTAATAGCGAAACAAATGCGGACCTTGCAGATTCGTCTCGCGGTCGAGAATCTCCTTGATCTTCCCCTTGTTGCCCGGGCTGAAATCCCACAGGTCAATGAGTTCCCAGAGTTCCTCTTTCCCAATCTTGGTGGGAAACGGCCCCAATTTCGGTACTGCCTTTGGGCCACCTTCAATCGCCAGCTCTTCTTGCTCCTTTTCGGCCTTCACCTTTGTTCCTCCTTGGTAGAGAGAGGCATTCACGAGTAGTACGCAACAATCTTCAAATCTCCCGCCTCCACCGGTAGCTTGATCCACTCCTTGGCAGCATCAAAATCTTTCCAGGGGCGGCCATTTACCGCGACGCGCTTTAGCTGAGCCTGCGTGGGGTGTCTCAAACGCAAATACAGGTTCGCCGGTTCTTGGCGACGGGGAGACTGCACGGTCGCTTCGATGCGGCCCGCGTTGGCAAACGACTCGATGCGATAGCTGAGCTCGCCAAAATAACTTGGTGCCCGAGTCACAGCAATTTTCTTGCCGTCCTCGAGCCACTCGCGGGGTGTGCCCCTCGCCAGGAAAAGATCATTCCCCATTTCCATCACGAGCATGTTCCTGAGCTGATGAAAGAACCAGCCTTCTTCATGAGTCTTGTGCGGCTGCCCTCCGCCGAAGTCCAGCTCTTCCTGGAAGGTCAAGGTCTGGGGATCGGAGATTGCTGCAAGCGTGTTGAAAAAGCCACGCAAGAAATTCGGAACTTGGTCGCGCTGCAGGTAAGCGTCCTGGTAATGGACATAATAGGGCTGCAGCTTTTCAAAGCCGCCCAGATTGAACCAGTCTGTACTAAGCTCATCCAATTGCACCCTCGAGGGCAGAGGCGTGAACATGAAGAACCTGTCTTCGAGATAATTCAACATCCATGTTACCTCTGGATCATTCGGTTCGAGTACCTCGCCCTTGAGAATATGGAAAGGTCCGACCGTGGAATCGTACGCATAGCCATGGCGAAGGTCAGGGTCCACCGAATCCTTGGCATCGGTGCTGAGCCCTCGTAGACCCACATAGGCGGGAACCGCTGGTACGGAGGTGCCGTCCCGAAGGCGGGTCACCGGAGAAATCGCCACGCATTCCTTCACGACCTTGCGAATCGTTTGCAGGTAGTCCTCTGCTTCAGTGGCAATGCGTTGGGCCTGTGCCTTGTCCACATCCTGCAGCACCTGGGCTGACTTTTTGAGGCCCAGATGAAAGTAGGCATTGAGCATGAGACTGTATTCCCAGTCGCGTGGATCAGCAACACACCCGGCTGGAGCCAGCCCGTAGAAGAGCGGCCTGCGGCCGCCGGGAAGTTCTTTCCTGGTGCGTTTCCGTTCTCGAATGATGAAATCGCACCCCGCTATGATTTGCGGAGTAACCTTCCTGAGCCAAGCCTTGTCCCGTGTGTAGAGGTAATGCTCCGCCAAAGCCCACAAAACACCTCCCTGGTCGAGGGTGTAATTGGGCCAGTAATGGTAGAAACCTCCTTCCTTCGAAACATAGTCCCCCGTCGGCATCGAGTCGCCCTGTGTGGACAGCCAGGCATTGAGGCAGCTTTCCGCACGTTGGTGCAAACCCCGCATGTCCAGGCTTTGTATAATCGGGCTGCTCTCGCTTCCAATAGTTCCGTAATAGAGCATCGCCACGTTAGGATAGTGCTCCTGTCGTTTGCCGTCTTTGGTAAGCGCGAGCAGAAAATGGTGGAGGGTGGCATTGGAGATGTTCTGTAGATGGCGGTCAGGAATCTCAATTTGCATGCCGTCCGCAAGGCGGGCTTTCCAGTACTGCACGACCGATTCATGAAGATGATCGTAGGCAATACCGGTTAATTTGTCTCGCTCTGCCCTGGCGAGGGGCCAGCCGGGAATTACCGTATGGAGGGTATACGCCTCACCGGGATGCAGCTTCAGAGAGTACCGCAATGCGCCGACGCTTGGTTCCATCGCGAGGGAACCACGTCCGTGTGTGTCCACAGTGCACAGCGCATACTCGCTATCGCCCTCCGTCACCAAAAGGCAATTCTCATCTAGCGTAGTCCCCCAGGCATTCTTAACGTCCGCCGGTAGCGCGCCGTAGTTCACCCCCCCGCTCACGGGTTTCCAGGGCTTGATGTAGTAGTCGACCGTCTTGGGGATGGGTGAGTCATTCCGAATCGCGAGTCGGGAGATCATTAGGGCTGGTTCGTTGCCCATCAGCTTGGACTCATCGAGAGGCTCGGGCGCATGATCGAGTGTCGCGTAGTCAAACCGCTCAAAGCTGACGTCGTTCCTGCTCCACTTGGTCACCACGATCGGCAACCAGCCTTCTTCCAGTTTCTGCGACTTCTCGCTCTCTCCCCCGAAGAGGTTTGCCAGGTCGCGAGGCGGCTGCTGAAACAGGGTCGAGGCTTCGGTGCTGGCAAAGTACATGGCGAATTTCGGAACAATCTGCTGGCCGTAGCTGGGATCATTATTCCCAACAACCAGATGGCCGTCTGGAGCTACGCCGAATTTCTGGCTATTCGAGTCCACGCCCACGAACGAGAGCGTGACCCGCTTCGCACGGATGGCCTGATATGCGTTCGCGAGCGTCTGTTCGGGATGATTGCGGACGGCGTCGATAACCCGCGATTTGTTGGCATTCCTCTGCCGGTATGCGTCGCGATCCAGGCTGAGAGCGTGGTTACGAATGTAAACCCCGTAATCCGGTATGTCGATCGGCTGATCCTCCAGGGCCTCCCCGGGCAGGAACGAGAAATCGAAAGCTTTGGTGCGGACCGTAGCAATGGTCCGATCCACATCCATGCCCGAGGTGTAAAGCACCTTGGCAATAATTCCTGCGGTCTTACCTTTGCCTGCCGTAGAAGTCCAGGCGTATGGCCCCTGGGCCTGGGTCCCCCCAAAGGGTCGGATTTCCAGGACCTCACCGTTATACAAGCTCAGCGAACCGTCATAGGATTTCTCTTGCTCCAAGTGTCCCCACTCGACGCAGACCTCGCCAGATTTCCACTTTGCTGGACCGAATACCTGAAAACTCTCAATCTCGATTTGTTTCGCGTCTTGCAAGCGGAGCCTCACTTTACAGGTTCTTCGCTTCGGAAGCTTGAACGTCCAAGTCGGTCCGTCGATTTGCAGGGGAATCCCCAGGATGGTGTTGTCTTCCAAGGTTCGCCAATTACCTTGTCGAGGGGTAAGCCCGTCCCAGAATTCCACAAACTGTTTTCCCCGCTCGGGAGATCTATCCTCCCTCGTGAACCGGATAACCACCTGGTCCACGGTACGAAATTCCGGCCATTCCACGCCAATATCGAACTCCGAATCCTTCCAAGGCAATTCCGCTAGCCTCAGAGCCCCCGCGGCCATCTCAGCCATTTGCTTCTGCAATAAAGGCGTCGCCTCAGGGCTGAGCCACGATTGCATCTCGCCGAACAACGCCAGATTGCATGGATTACCCACGATCGACTCATTGAGATTTGTGTGCAAGCTCTCGAAGGGGCTAATAACTCCTGATTTTCCCTGCATCCACTTCTCTTGCCAGAGCGCCACAGTGGTTGCACAGCTATACAGGAATTTCCGTCTGTTCATCTTCGCACCGCCACACGTCCCGCTTATTTGAGCTTCAACTACGTTCGTGAAATAGTGGGCGAGGCCCATTCGGCCCAGGTCATAGCGCTTTTCGTCGCAGTTCAGTTGGAGCTGAGAAGCATGCTGCCGCAGAGTGTCTGGCCGTCGCTCGGCCGGGAGTCATTGCCCTTGCATCTCGCGGCAGCGAGCCTCAAGCATCCCCTCTCCGGCGACTAGTGCCATTCCCACGGCCGCCGCCTCCTCGCCAAACTCGGAGACGACCACTGCCAAGTCTCTCACCGCCGGCGGCAGGGCCCGTTGCCGCAACACGCACAATATGGGCCCAGAAATGTCGACGGCCACCTAAAACAACAATCTGGCAGTTCCTGTTGGCAAGCTAAGATTATTGCTTTTGTAAATTTAGTCAAGAAGACTTCTTGACCTATGGGCCAGATTACTACGGATAACAAAGAAAGTTGGCCCCTATTACAGGAAAGGCAGCGACATCCTTCGCAGTTTGTGTCAAGTCCTTTTCATGTTCGCTACCCGACGGTAGGCTTTACCGGACGATGATACCCATAGATGGGTTTTGCGAGTGTGTCGGGTGTTGGGCTGGAATGGCAAAACTTGGGCACTTGAGTGCCGCGGAGGCTTGGACGGTATAAGCTCACTCGGCTGCGGCGAGCGCTTCGTGGCTGGGGCGTGCGCCAGTGAACCTGGGCGGCGACTCGGTTTGCGTCAGCTCGGCCGAGTATTCACACGTACTCCGAATCCCTCGCATGGGCGGAGACGCTGATTCCCGGGCCTTCAACTGTAAACTGTCGACTGTAGACTGTCTTCTGGTGGAGGCGGGGGGAGTCGGAATCCAACGCTCCATTGAATCCATTGAACTTATTGAAAACACGACACGCTCAAATCGCTCACTAAGCCAGAAACGCGGTTTCTATGTACACTCCTTGTACACAAGGGAGACGCCTCGCGACGGCCGGAACGCTCTTGCCACTTGCCCGCGTCGCGAATATGCTAACTTCCGGGCCTCTCGAAATCAGAGCTGTGAGCTGCTCTGGTCGGCAAGGTCACGAGCCAGCCGGAGATGGTGCGCCAGGAGCTGTGAATACATTGCCGAATCTGCAATCGGCTATTTGCCGACCTGCACTTCGCGGGCGACGCGCTCGGCCTGCTCCATCACGCGAAGAAGATTGAGGCCGAGGATTTTTCGGATATCGTCTTCGGAATAGCCCTTGCGTAGAAGCGCCTCAGTGATTTTCGGCAGCTTCGAGCAGTCTTCCATGCCGTCGGGCATGTTGGCGCCATCGAAATCAGAGCCGAGCCCGACGTGGTCGGGGCCGACAAGCTTCACGACGTGGTCGATATGCTCGATGATTTTTTCCCAGCTCACGTGCGGCAGCTTGCCCTGTTCGGTAAGGAGGCGTTCCTGCTTCGCGGTCTCGCGGCTCACGCACTCGGTGTCGTTCCCGCACGACTTGAGGATTTCATTGTTCGAGGCAACAACACCGCCCGCGGCTTTATCGTAGGCGTCCTTGTAAGCCTGGTCCAGGAAGCTCTTTTCGTAATTGATCTGGATGACGCCGCCTTTTGCTGCGAGATCCTTGATCATCTGGTCGGTCATGTTGCGCGGGTGGTTCGAAATGGATCGGCAGGAAGAGTGGGAAGCAATCAGCGGGGCCTTGCTGACCTCGAGCGCGTCGTAAAAGGTCTTATCGGAAACATGCGAAATGTCCACGAGGATGCCTTGCCGGTTCATCTCGCGCACCACGGCCTTGCCGAAATCGGTGAGGCCGTTATGCGCGGGCTTGTCTGTGGAAGAGTCGGCCCATTCGTTGTTGTAGAAATGCGTCAGGGTCATGTAGCGGATGCCGAGATCGCCAAACATGCGCAGGACGCGTACGTCATTTCCGATCATGTGGCCGCCTTCAAGGCCCATCAGTACTGCAATTTTCCCCTGTGCATGTTCCCGGCGCACCTCCTCGGCTGTTCGCGCAAAGACCAGGTCCTTCAAACACCTGCCGACATTTTCGTGGACGGCGTCGATCTGATCCAACGCCTTCTGCACGGCCGCCGGGCCCAGCGTGCGGCCATCGATCCAGATGGAGAAGAAAATTGCATTCATTCCGCCTTCCCGCATGCGCGGGATATCCACCTGCCCGTCCGGATTGCGTTTGCCGAGTTCATAAATCTCCGAGAAGAAACGCTGCGTCGTATCGTCGTGCGTATCCAGAACGAGGGAGGAAAAATGCAGTTTGCGGGCGCGCTCGGCAATATCATCGCCGCTGCCGGTGCTGCTGAAGAAAAGCGTCGCTGTGAAACAAATTACGAAACATGAAAGGATGCGTATGCTGCGCATGGACTCCCTCCCGCGGATCGCACTCATCGGCCTCCGCAAGGCAGTGTAGGGGATAGGAAGGACACGCCGCGTATTCGATCGAGGCCCGCAGTTCAGGCAGCGGCGAGTCGACATCCTCCCGGGTCCTCAGGTTCGTACGCGGAATCCCCAAGGCTTTATGCTAACTTCCCGGCCTCTCTAAATCACAGCTGTGAGCTGCTCTGGCAGGATTTTACACCCGAAAGGGACGGCGGGGCAGACAAATTCCCGTCTCACTCCCCAGAAGTTCGTTTTCATTCCTTTCCGCTCTTCTCGTCGTCTGGGGTACCGTCACGACCTAGCCTGCTCGAATGGATCGCGGCTCAAGCCTCGGAAATAATGGCCCGTTGCGCTAATAAGACGGTCGTCAGGGAAAACTGCGTGAGGGAGGGTCCGATGTCGAAGCTCAGATGTGTTTTGATCTTCGTAACATTCGCCGTTCCTTCTTCCCGTGCTTTTGCGCAAGCTCCGGTGCTGGTTTTCGAACATGTCAATGTAATTGACGGCGTGTCCTCCGAACCGTTACACGACGTCACGGTAGTAGTGAGGGCGGGCAAAATAGCGAGCGTGTCTGCCGGACAGACAACTGTGCCCGACAATGCCCAGCGATTCGACCTCGCCGGCCGTTGGCTGTTACCAGGTTTCATCGACGCGCACGTCCATCCGCCTCGAAGCGGACGGGCGCGATTCGACCCGGCCTGGAAGCAGACCTCATTGTGCTCGATGCCAATCCGCTCGAAGACATCAATGCGGTGCGCGACGTCGTGCTGGTCGTGAACGGTGGATGCGTCGCCGTGAACGTTCCCCGGTTTTAGCCCATTTCGCAGGCACGGGCAGTCTGCCTAGGAAGCTGTTGACGGATTTCGCCCGATAGGTCCCGATGTGGGAAGTGTGCGCTGGCGTACTGTGGCCGGGGCCGTGCCCCTTCGCGGTGAAGAAGGGATCCAACTTCGCCGCCCCTCTCTAAATCTGCAGATCGTGCGCTTCTTTCGCTCCTTCACAGGAAGGCCTCGCCTCGCATGACCTCCACCGCGTGACCTCCTACGCGAACCTTGCCGATCTTTTCTCCTTGTTTCCCCGCGCGCACGTAAATATGACTTGGACGCTTGATTTCCACGCCCTGCAGGATGTGAACGGTTTCCTCGGGTTTGGCGATTCCGTTGCGCACCATCCACGCCGCTGTGCATCCGGCCGCGGAACCCGTTGCCGGGTCTTCTCCATTCGTGTAAATGGATCGGGATCGCAACCCGACCTGAGGATCCTTCGTCTCGCGCGTTATATAGTAGAAGCCGCACTTCGGCTCCTGCCGGTCGAGATAATCGCTTATTTTGCGCTGGTCCAGCCGCAACGACTGCAGCGCGTCGAGATGCTTGAGCGGCACGATCGCAAATGGTAATCCCGTAGAAACTGTCTGGATCGGCCAATCCTCCGCGATGTCGCTGGGCTTCAAATCCAGTAAACCCGCCACCGTCTCCCGATCATGGAGAGGGCCAAACACCGGCTCCACCTGGTGCATTTCTCCAAACACGTTTCCGGAACCGTCTTCGCGGAAATCCACTGGCACCTTGCCCACGTGCAGGTCGAGCACAATTTCATTCCGATTTTCGCCTGCGGTCTTTGCACGTTTTCCATCTGCCAAGAGTTGGTTGCGCAGAACCATCGCCGTTCCCAATGTCGGGTGGCCGCCAAAAGGTATTTCTTCCTCCGGTACAAAAATTCGCACCTTGACCCCGCGTTCCTGCTCAATTTTCGGATCTCGCGGAAGAACAAACGTGGTCTCCTGCAGATTGGTCTCCCGCGCCAGGTCTTGCATCTCTTTGTCGCTCAGTCCTCGCGCATCGGGAAACACGGAAAGCGGATTTCCTTCCAGGCGCTTCGAGGTGAATACGTCCATTTGTACAAATTGGTAGCGTCGGGAGCGTAACGAGCCAATACCTTGCGCGGCTGAGCTCCGAATATTCCCAAATGATGCTGCAGCGCCCGCGGCGCTGAGAGTTTGTAGAAAATGGCGGCGGTTTTGGCTCATGGTTGGGGTTGCCTCCGAAAGCAGGTTGCCGGATTCTACCTTTATCCGTTGTCCGGGTGAGGCACACGTCGCGCATTCCAAAGATTGACGCATCAATCGTCGTCTGCCCTTCTCCCCGATCCTCAGTTGTACCTGGAATCTATCAGTCTTAATGCTAACTTCCTGGCCTCTCGAAATCAGAGTTGTGAGCTACTCTGGCAAGATTCTACACCCGGAAAGGGATGGCGGAGCAGACAAATCCCCGTCCGGACCCTGACCTTGCTGCCGCCCTATGATCCCTGACCAGGGCTGTCAGGATATTGACCGTCATCAGATCGTCATTGTCCCGAAGTTGGCTTCCCGGAAAATGGCCGCCGGCCAATATAGACCCTGTGTAACGCCGTCCGGTAGACTGTAGACTTCTGGATCGTCGCCTTAACTGGCCAAACTGCTTGATTCTTAAAACCTGAGGTTCAAACAGATTTAACCGGTTAATTTGGCCCTCTCGGAAACTGTCGGGGGCCGGCAAGGTCGTGGGCAGCGTACGGGCGCATACAGATAAGAGCAGAAGAACAACAGGATTGTAGATCCTCCGTCGCCAGAGCGCCTCCGACAAGAACCACACAACCAGGGCACGGAGGCAAAAACACACTCCCAAAATGTACTTAACCAACTGATTCTAAAAGGTTATGGTGGAGGCGGGGGGAGTCGAACGAATACAGCCCACTGAAAACAAACAAGTTATTGAAAACACTCATACGCCCAATTCGCTGGAATCGCTGAATTGGGCGAATACTGACACGCGGCTGACACGTAGCGGGACGGACAGATATGGATTATCTGCGCTTGTTTTCTGGTGGAAGCTCCCCATGATCAGCCTCGTATTTGTCGAGGAGCGTCGCTTCGAGCGTTATTGCTTGGGGAATCGTGGAGCTTTCCACAAACGCAAGTTCGTATTCCGTCGAATCTCCGACGCGCGCAAGCATTCGGATGTTCGTGTGTTGCGTCGGCCCTGGACTGAAATACTGGCGAACCCGATGTCTCAGTCCCCGCTGATTAGTACCCTTGCCGAAATAGAGGATGTCGGAGCTTCCAATTCTCCTCTGAAACTCACGACACCAACGAACGGCGTACACTCCTGGATTCGCCGGAAGCGAGCGAATTAGGTGGGCCTTCCCGGTCCTGTTGAAAGGTAACCACCCGCAGAAACCGTAGGATGTGAGGTCTGAGCTTTTCATGCCGCTCAGTTTATTCCCTGGAGTATCTCTCAGCAAGAGGATGATTGGCGCGGCTCGAGGCATTTCCGAGCAGATGGTGGTATAGTACACGGCGCTGAGCATCATGGATGCGTTCACTTCTTTCCTCAAATGGACCAATGATCACCCCATTATCCAGAGTGCACTTGGGTCCTGTCTTTTTTGGATCGTCCTGAAAGTTTTTCTATTTGTTTGGCCTAGATTCCTTCGCCTCATCGGTTATACGGCAACAATTGATCGTCGCAGGAAATTCCGCGAATATATCTACCTCCGGTACACGTCGATGGATGGGCTTATGAACACCGTAACGGGGTATCAAGTGTCCACTTCACGAGCGTTTCGCGGCCTCCTATTGACATCTGCATAAAGAATGCAATAATAGGTGCTCAGGAGGAGAGCACCTATGGCCAGACTGAAGGGGAGCGCCGATTTGTTGGAAGACCGGCGCAAGCGAGCTTTGGTGTTGCTGGATTCT
>Ga0315279_10008765_pt1 | contig 12185 bp, 11 predicted proteins | sample YL17G06_20_MG_FD_203694 | JGI IMG/M metagenome (GOLD analysis project Ga0315279, IMG submission 203694) | Sediment microbial communities from Yellowstone Lake, YNP, Wyoming, USA - YL17G06_20 | ecosystem: Environmental > Aquatic > Freshwater > Lake > Sediment | place: USA: Wyoming | collected...
GTCGAGGCCGAGAGCTGGCTGGTTCTGACCGCTCCGACATCCGGGCTACAGACGTTCATCCTGAAATACGGCGGGGACAAAAAGGCCTTCCCTCTTCAGAGCACCGAAGAACTCCTCAGGGTCAAGTAGAGCGGGAGCCGCTCGGGAGACCTGGCGGGGAATTGCGGGCAATATCATCGTTTCATAGGCCAAAGTCCCGGGGCCTATTCCCAGACGATCCGGTAGCGCGTCAGGACGCGCACGCCCGTGACCGGGTCCTCCTTGTACCGGTACATCCTTCCGGCGGCGAATTTCCCGGGATTGAAATCGAGCCAGACCCTGGCATCATAGCGCCCCTCGGCGTCGAAGACGTCGTAGGCCGTGAGCTTGCGCCCGCCCTCGTCTTTCGTTTCGTTTGTCGCCACCCATAAGAATCCCCGGTCGTCGCAGAGCATCCGCTCAATCACCGTCTTGACCTTCGGCCAGGGCATGTCTCGATAGATCTCTGCAAGCTCCTTGGGGCCGCTTGTACTGGCCGTGTACTCAATCTTATCCGTGTCGGTGAACGGGACCCGCTCGTAGGGCTTGTCGATCTTCCGGAAGATCCGGCCGTCGGCATCGAAGACCTCGATGAGATACGCGTCGTTCATGCAGTGATAGACCCGCCGGAGCACGGGGTCACCCGTCAGGACCGATTGCGGACTGTGAGGGATGCTCACGGTGATGACGGTTTCGCCCCTGGTAACTGAATTCATCCCAGGAAGGACGAATTCGCCCCAGTTCTTGATCTCGGCACCTTTGAAATCGTAGGTCTTTACGAAAAGCTTCGACGCGCCGGCGTCATAGAAGGACTCGTGGACAACGTAGGCGTTTTCGAGGACGAGGATCGGGATCGAGATGTTCTTCGTCCATTGATAGCTGGCCAGGAAGTCGCCTTCGGGACCGAAAAACGACGTCCGCTTGTTCTGGTAGTCCGTGACGAGGAGCCGTCCGTCGGGGCAGAACCCGAGAAAGAAGGCCTGGGCGAACTCGCCCGGACCCTGTCCCTTCCGGCCGACTGTCTTCAGGAACCGCCCGTCTTCACCGAAGACCTTGATCGTGCCTTCCCCGGATTCGTAGATATAGACCTGGTTCCGGCCGTCGACCGCATATTGGCCGGGCTTGTATATCGCCCCGGGCCCCGATTCCTCGGCGCCGAAGGACACCTCCTCCTCGAATCGCACGGCCTTGCGGGGATCGAGCGGCTCCGGAGGATTGTGGACAAGGGTCACGCCGTCCACGGTCTCCGTTCGGACCTTCACACCTCGGGACCCAACCGGCCCCTTCCGGCAGCCGGACAGAAGAAGGGCCGGAACGAGAACGAGAAGCCAGGGAGATCGATGCGCCGTCATGATGGCCTCCTTTGGCAACCCCCTACGGAATGGGATCATTATGTCCCTAGAGGCGGCGCAGATTCAAGCCCGGGCGCGGAACTGTTCTGACCCGCGGGAAGGACGGCCCAGAAGGAAACAGAAGTCGGAAACGAGGCGTGCCTGAGAGGGATCAACCCTCCAACCTGCTGATCACGAACGAACTGGCCTAGCGTTTCATATTATTGATAATAAGATGATTAGCTGTTCCGTAAAATCGATCGTGCTCGGATTGTGCACACCTGCGGCGCTAGCCCGAATTGGTGATCAGATGCGCTTCAGCCCAGGCGGCACTTAGCAAAGGCGATCTGTTCTTCGGTGAACTTCGACTTTTTCATCCGCAAAACCTCCCTTCAGAGAGGGGGTGAGGGCCCCGTCGCGATGACCCTCTTCCTTCTCGGCTGGTACCTCGCGTTCTCCCTGATCCTCAACGATTCTGTGAAGGTCCTCCTCTTTAGAGGATTGGACCTGGGGCGTCAAGGCTCGGAGACGAGATCCGAAAGCAAGGACATATAGTATGCCCCTGGCCCGAGCCCCCGCCGGGGCCCGGGCCGCCCGCCTGTCGACCGACCGAACGGTCTGAACTATTGGACCTTTAGGGATAAAAACACCGTTCCTTGCCCCCTTCGCACGAGTAGGGCGATCGCGTCCCCCGAACGGAGGTTGCGAACGAGTCTTTCGAAATCCCGTGCTGAGCGGACCTCGACCCTGTTGACCTCCTGGACAAGGTCCCCGGATTCGAGGCCTGCGTCGTCGGCCGGGCTGCCGGGAACGACCTCAGCCACAAGCGCCCCCGTCTCGCTCTTGTATCCGAGCTGTTGGGCGATCTCGGGCGTCAGGTCTTGGACGGCCAGGCCGAGCTTCTCTTGGCTCGCGCCTTCCGGCCGGTCGCCCTTGGGAGTCTGGTCACCTCTCTCCCTGGGACGCTCACTGAGCGTGACCGTCTTATCGAGCCGTGCGCCGTTCCTGATCAGACCCAGGATCATAGGCTTGCCCGGGTGGCCTTCGGCGACGAGGTTCCGCACCTGAGTGTTGTCGCTCACAGTCATGCCGTTGACCGCAACGACGACGTCGCCACGCTTGATCCCGGCCTTATCGGCGGGGCTGTCAGGGACGACGTCGCCGACCAGGGCCCCGTCCGTGCCTTTCAGTTTGAGCGCCTGGGCCATGGTCTCGTCGATCGGCTGTAGAGTGATGCCGACATAGCCGCGGACGACCTGGCCTTTGGTTACGAGCTCGTCCATGACCTTCCGGGCCATGTTGATGGGGATGGCGAAGCCGATGCCGATGCTGCCGCCCGATGGACTGGTGATGGCCGTGTTGATGCCGATGATCCGCCCGTCCAGGTCGGCCAGCGCACCGCCGCTGTTGCCCGGGTTGATCGAAGCATCCGTTTGGATGAAGTCCTCGTAATCGGCCAGCCCGACGGAGGACCGGCCCTTAGCGCTGATGATCCCGGCCGTCACCGTGTGCATCAGCTGGAACGGATTGCCCACAGCCAGGACCCATTCACCGACCTTGACGTCGTCAGAATCGCCGAAGTCGGCGACCGGCAGGTCCTTGGCGTCAATCCGGATCACGGCGACGTCGGTCTGAGGGTCGGTGCCGATGACCTTAGCCGGGTAGGACTTCTTGTCTCCGATAACGACGGAGAGCTTATCCGCCTTGTCGACGACGTGGTTGTTGGTCAAAATAAGGCCGTCGCGGCCAACAATGACCCCCGAGCCGAGGCCGCGGACGGTCCGCCGCTGTCCTCCCCCGCCCTGGGAGGGATCGCCGAAGAAGCGGCGAAAGAATTGGTCGCCGAAAAAGTCTCGGAAGGGATCGTCCGGCATACCCTGCTTGTTATTCGCCTGGACCACCTGTTCGGCGAAAATGGAGACGACGGAAGGGCTGACCTTGGCTGCGGCCGCCTCAAAGTCTTGGCTCATCGCGGACAGGGGGCCGCGGGCTTGTGCGACGGCCGGAGCCGGGGCTTGCGCCGCGGCGGCCGGACCGTACGTCCCTATCGACAGGATGACCGCTAGGGCGAGCCATCCGATGGATTTAAGTTGTTTCTTCATGGGTACCTCCGTGTTTGAACGATATCGATCTCTGTCTCCGGCCTCGGCCCTATTCGGCCCTCTTGACGTCGATGGCGACCGCTAGGAGATCGGCGTCGAGAAGGTCGGACCAGCCGGTCTCCTTTACTATCTTGCGCGTCAGGACGAACGCGACGTAGGGTTTCCAGTCACCGGGAGAGGCCGAATCGGGCAGTGACACCTCGAAGCTCGCCCGGTCGACGCTCGCAAAGTGTCCGTAAAGCCTGCGGATCTTGGGCGCGAGGTCCCGGGCGATCTCCGCGTCGGCGTTGGACCAGTCGGCGAGATAGAGGTGATAGGACAGGATGATCTCCGTGTCGGACTGGGTGAAATCGTCCAGCCCCGGGTTCATGTCCTTGGCTTCTCCGAAAACGGGAGTCAGCGCGGCGAGTGAGAGCATGTCCTTCGCCATGGGCGGCGCCGGTTTCTCGGACCGGCAGGCTACCGCCCCCCACAGGGCGAGTCCGGCCAGGACGGCAAGGCCAAGCCCCCAGAGCCCGGACATTCCGCGGTGTTCTTGTGTTTTCATGACGTCTCCTTTCACTTGGGTTTCTCCGTACGCCCCCATAATAGAGAGGAGACCATTAAAAGAGGGTTAAAAGGCCATTAAAGGATTTTTATCTTTGGGCGAGCGGCAGAATGACCGTGAACTGGCTGCCGGCCCCGGGCGGGCTGTCGACCTCGATGCAGCCGCCGTGGCTCTCGGCAACGGCCTTGGCGATGCTCAAGCCCAGCCCAAAACCGCCGCCTTCGACCGGGCGGCCGGCCCGGTGGAACCTGTCAAAAATCCTCGGTAGATCGGCCTCGCCGATGCCCGGTCCCGTATCGGAAACGACAAGCCGCGTATGGCCGCCGTCCGCGCCGACCTCGACGCCGACCGTCCCACCCGCGGGAGTGAATTTCAGGGCGTTATCGAGGAGGATATAAAGCAAGCCCCGGAGCCTTGCATCATCACCCCGGACGAAGACGGCCCCGGACGCCGTTAAACCAAGCCGGATCCCCTTGTCCTCGGCCACGGCCCGGAACTCCTCGACCGCCCGGCCGGCGAGAGCCGCGAGGTCGAGCTCTCTCATGTCCATAGCCGCGCCGCTGCGGTCCAGCCGGGCCAGGGTCAGCATCTTCTCGATCAGGCAGATGAGGCCATCGACCTCCTCGAGGTTGCTCGACAGGACCTCGCGATCTTCAGGCCCACCGCCGCATCTCAAAGCCACCTCGATCTCCCCCTTCATGATCGCCAGCGGGGTCTTGAGCTCGTGGGCAACATCTTCCCAGAACTGCCGCTGAAAAGAGAACCCCTGTTCGATCCTATCCAACATGCCGTTGAAAGTTTCGGCGAGGCGGCTCAGTTCGTCCCGCGTCCCGGGCACGGGAAGACGGACCCGCAGGTTCTCCGTGGATATGTCCCGGGCGGATTCGACCATATGGTTGACCGGCCGGATCGTCCGGCCGGCTAACCAGGCGGCAACCGCCCCGCTCAAAACGACCACGCCGGGCAACAGAAGAAACAGGATCATGCGTAAGGCCCGAAGCGGCGCCTCGACCGGAGCCAGGGGGCTCAGAACGCGGATGACATAGGCCAGCCGGCCGCCCGCCACGACGGGATAAGTAAAGGCGCGGAACCGGGCCGTTTCTCCCGACGGGCCCTGACTGACGATGTTCAGGAAGCGGGCGGACGGCGAAAGGAAAGGCTCTAACGCGTCGAAGGGTAGCAAAGTGGCGCCGGGAACCAGTTGTGTAGAAGCGATGAGCTCTCCGCCGGTCCCAAAGAGCTGGACGACGATGTCGACAAGGACGGGATCCCGGATCCGCTCCTCGACCCAGCGCGCCGCGATCCGCTGGAAATCGAGGTTGTCGACCTTGCTGGTCGATCCGAGCGGCCGCCCGTCCTTCAAGGCTGTCTGGGCCTCCACGGCCCAGAAGGTGTCGATCGACGCGTCCACGCCCTCCGCGCGGAGCTCGAGCAGGTCGTCGAGGTCGCCTCGGAGAGTCCGGCCGGTCAATCGGTACAAGAGCAGTCCGGATAGGGCGAAGGTCAAAGCTAAAACCAGGACGTACAACCCGGTCATGCGAAAGCGGAGGGATTTGACATTCATCTCAGGCCTTCAGGATGTAGCCGCGGCCGCGGACCGTGTGGATAAGCTTCTTCGGAAAATCGCGGTCCACTTTGCTCCGCAGATGATTGATCGAAACGTCGATGACGTTGGTGAACGAGTCGAAGTGGACGTCCCAAACGTGCTCAGCGATCATGGCCCGGCTGACGACGACGCCAGCGTTACGCATGAGGTATTCGAGAAGGGCGAATTCCTTGGACGTCAGGGAGATGATTTTCGAGGCTCGCTGCACGGTGTGGCCGGGGAGGTTGATGACGAGGTCGTCCACCTGGAGCCGCGTCGCCTCGGCCGCTCCGCGCTTGCGGAGCAGGGCACGCATACGGGCAAGGAGCTCCTCGAAGTCGAAAGGCTTGGTCAGATAATCATCGGCCCCGGAATCCAGCCCGATGACTTTATCCTTGACCGAATCCCGGACGGTCAGCATAAGGATGGGCGCAGCGAATTTTTCCGCACGGAGCGTCCGGCAGAGGGTGATGCCGTCCATTTTGGGCAGCCGCAGGTCGAGGATCAGCAGGTCGTAGTCCTCGGTCCCGGCCAGGAAATGCCCCTCTTCCCCGTCCGAGGCGATGTCGACGGCGTAGCCCTCTGCCTTGAGGCCCTTTTTAAGGAATTCCGCGATCTTCCGTTCATCCTCGATGACCAGAATGCGCATCGGGGCTCCCTTCCATCCATCGCCAGGGAATATAGAGCCCTGCCCCGGACATGTCAAGCACCTGGCGCGGCCGTTCCCGGCCGGGGCCTGGGCCCGAGGTGGGCCACCAGGGCAAAATGGGCAAGGTCAATAGACGTCCACCTCGGCGCTCGAAGTCTCTGATTCCAGCGTCTTAAATGGGGGAATCCGTGGAGCCAGCGAGAGGGATCGAACCTCCGACCTGCTGATCACGAACGAACTGGCCTGTCGTTTCAACTTGCTGATAAAAAAGATATTTAGGTGGGGCGCATAATCGAATGTGCTCAGATCGTGCTCGCCTGCGTCCCCGCCACGAATTGGTGATCGCGGCAGGTGAGCTCGGCCCATCACTCGGCAAGGGCCAACCTTGCGATTTCGAGAGCGACTTGGCCGCAGCGAGGCTCGCCGGCGCTTCGGTTGCTGAGGAGGATGACACAGAGGTCCTCATCGGGCAGGAAGAGTATCCAGGTGCAAACCCCTGGCAGCGCGCCCGTCCCTGATGATCAATTCCTCAGCAATTTGATCTTCTGGAAGGTCATGCCATAGTGGCCGCCGGGCGGGTTCACCGGATGCGGCTTTTCGTTCTGATCGAGCGAGAAATTCCCCGAATAAAGCAGCCACATCGTCACCCCGTCATCGCCGATGAATTTCGAGGGGATGTTCACGAAGTAGGCCTGCGTTCCGAACTCTTTCATGTAGGTGATGATCTTCCAGTCGCCGTCGAGCCGGTCCGCTTCAAGCAGATAAGTGTCCATCCGCGACACCGTGTTGCCTCCGTCGGTGACGCACATGAGATATTTTTTAAGCACGGGATTGTAGGTGACGGTGACGCACCCCATGGCGTTGTCCCATTCGAGCAGCGGCCTGATCTTTTCGAAATCGCCCGTCCAAACGGGCTTGCCGTTCTTGTCTTTGCCGCTGTAGAACTCGTAGGCCGACGGATCGTTGATGGTCTCGATGCCCGGCGTGACCCTCAAGAGATAGATCTGGTCCCCGGTGATCCAGCTGTTGTTCCACATCCGCCAGTTCTTGGCTGTCGTCTCCTGGTCCGCGCCATGCGCCACCAGGTAGGCCTTGCCGTCGGGCGAATGCTCCATGTTCTTTCCGAAGTCGACGAAATGGGGCGCGCCGATCTTGACGGGGTGGCCCCACATTCCCGTTTCCCCGAAGAGCGGCTCGGACGGCGTGTGGGGTGGCGGCGTCCAGGTGTGGCCAAGATCGGTCGAATGCCTGAAGCCGACGAACGGCCCGATCCACGGCCAATTGAGGCGCGTTTTCCCGTAGTGCACGCCATCCGCGGGCCCGAGGCAGTAAGTGCCGTAATACCACACGCCATCATGAACGAGCGAGCCGCAGGGGTAGCGCCCGGCGTAGGGCGCGGCGGGCGAGCTTTTATCGAGCCCGATGCTGTATGCGACGAGATCGAGCGGATCGTTCCCTATGATGACGCCCTGACCGGTGGTGATATGCACGGGATCGACCCACGATTGCGACCAGTCGGTGTAGCCGTCGAGGCGTTTGGTTTTTCCATCCGTCCATGGCGAATACAGGATGTCGTTTTCGGCCCAGCTCGGATACCATGTGTCGCCATACCGGAAACCGCTTTTCAGGCCGAGAAAGCGGATCGCATGGAACGTCCCGGAGCGTTCGAACGGACAGTCCTGGGGGATCTCGCTCGGCCAGGTGAAAGGATCAAACCTGAAGATCTCCGGTTTCAGGTCGGCGATCTGCGGCGCGGTGCCTGTCGAGTGAGCGACAAGCAGGACGGTGGAGAGGACTGCCAGGCGCAAGGTTATCGGGGTGGTGCGCATGAGTCGTTTGATTCAATGAGGATATCCCCGCCCCGAGTGGAAGTCAACATGATGGCTCCGGACCGTCCCAGGGCGGCGATGTCCGGATGATCGGGCGGATAAGCCGGCGAGAGGGATCGAACCTCCGGCCTGCTGATGACGAACCGCCGGCGCTCAAGATCGATTGAACTCAAATTGCGCTCACCTGCCGCGCCGCTGACTCCGGGCGGGGAGCCTTAAGAAACCTGCTTTCATGAACTTCGAATGGAAAGCCTTCACATCCCTGTGACGGCCCGCTGGATAAAAGCGAGGGCGGTCATCACAAGAAAGAGAACGATCGCGGGGATCGCCCAGGCGCGGCCGGCCAGGCAAGCCACGCCGATCATCCCCCCGCTTCCAGAGAAGAAAACCATGACATACGCGATGGTCATCCAGCGGGTGTTCCGGAAGTCGATCTTCAGGACGTAGTCGAGAAGCAATTCGAGGAGGAGAAACGCCAGCATCAGGCCGATTTGAATGTAATAGATGATCGGCTGCCGGAAAGACGGCGCGACGGCCAGAAGATAGGCGAGAGGAACGGCCGCGATCATAAGCGCCAGTCCCAGCCCGTGTTCGAGCGCCGGTTTTCTCATCAAGCGGACGACGAATATGAGAATGATATTGACGTAAATGGCATAGGCAAGGACAGCGCCCAGGACGTTCGCCTTTTCTCTCAATCCCACATTCTCTCTCCTGGTCGGGCGGGGTGCTTCGAGAGCTCAGAGGCTATTTTAGCGCGAAATCGGAGCCTCTGGTACCGCCCCCCGGACTCAGTCCAGCCGGAAGTCATCAAGCCAGAGCGAGAACGGCCCCGGCTTCCCCGACGCGCCGATGAAGATGCCCATGATGTCGTCCCCTTTGAGACCGAAACCGGCGAGCGGGAACTCGAACTTGCGCCACTCCCCCGTCGGCGCGAACGGCCGTGCGATGGGCCTGTAGCCGTGGCTCTGGGCAAAGATCATGACCGTGAATTCCTGACCCTCGCCCTTGGCCCAGAAGCTGATGACTTTCGCGAACGAGAGGTCGGCCGGCGTCATCATTGCGGGCCCCGGAGAATAGAAAGCTCCCGCCCAGAGACTGGACCCGCCCGGAACGGTCTCCCCGGCGACGAGAAGCGCCTGGGCGCTTCCTTCCGCGCCGCCCTCGGCGAGGCGCATCTGGGCCTTGGATCTTCCGCCGGCCATGATGTCCGTGGAAATCATCCAACCGGCCCCGAACGACGCCGAGACCTGCTGGCCTTCGAAATCGCTGACCAGTCCTGACCTGGAATACTCTGGGCTTCGGCCGGCCGGGGCTGTAGCGGCCCCGGCCCGGTCCGCGTCCGCTTGCTCTTCATAGCGCTCGCGGTTGACGGGAACGCCGTCCTTCCAGACGGCGACGATCTCGCGCGTCGCTGCGATGTCGACGGAGGGGTCGCCATTGACCAGGACCAGGTCGGCCGGCCCCCCTACCCGGACAACCCCGCGGCCGGCCAAGCCGAACTTCGCGGCCGGGATCGACGTCGCCGCCCGGAGGGTTTCGAGAGGGGTCAATCCGGCCTAGACGAGCAACGACAACTCGCCGTGGAGGCTGGCGCCGTAGGCCGTCCCGGGATTGGGGGCGTCGGTCCCGGCCAGGATGGGAACACCCGCTTTCTTGAGAAGGGGCACGGCCGCCGCGGCCGCGCCGTAAGAGGACGGGTCCATCCTGAAGCCGAAGCTCCTCCGAAGGCCTTGAATGTCGGCGGACTTCAGGTAGGGGGACAGATGCGGATCCTTGGCAACAGCGATGGCCATGGCCTGGTCGCCGAGCCCCTGGATGACGCTCAGGGTGGGGATGACGAACGCTTTCTTCCGGGCAGCGAGACGGCCGAATTCCGGGTCCGTCCCGCCGTCGAAGAAGAGATGGGCCAACCCGTCAACACCCGCATTCAGGGAATCCCGGCAATTCTGGAGGGTCGCGGCGTGGATGACGGCCACCTTGCCCCGGGCGTGCGCGGCCGCGATGAGCGCGGACACGGTGGCCATGTCCAGCGTCGGGCGGGAGAAGGAATAGGCCGAGCCGTCGTCCAGGATGATCTTGATGAAATCGGACCCGTCCGCGACGCGGTCGTCGACGAACCCCCGCGCGTCAGCGGGCCCACGGAGCGTCGGGATCGGGATCCCGAACTGCGTCCCGTGTCCGCCGGGGGCCGTCGCCAGGATCCCCGGAGAGACGAAGAAAGCCCGTCCTGCCGCCCTCCCCGCGGCCTGGTCCGCTTTCAGGGCCTTCATCAGGTCGGCGGAGGTGAACATGTCGATGACGGCCGTGACGCCGAAGACGAGGGATTGGCTGAGGGCTTCGGCCGTGATGATGTGGACGTGGGCGTCGATGAGACCGGGGAGGAGTGTCTTTCCCGTGCCGTCGATGACCTCGGCCCCGGTCGGGACCGCGGCTTCCGGCCCGGTTGCCGTGACCCGGCCGCCGGCGAAGACGACGTTTGTCTTCTGAACGATCCTCTCTCCGTCGAAGAGCCGGACATTACGGATAAAGACGGGCCCGCCTTCCGCCCTGCCGCCGGCAGTCGCCTCCTGGAAGATCATGAGGGCCGAAGCCGCGGCCAGGAGGATGAAAAGGAATATTGAAACGACTGCTGTTCGGGAGCGTTCAGGCATTTCAGGGGCCTCCGCTTTATGGCGATTTAACAAACAGGATTATATCATGGAGAACCGGGCCGAGGTGGTCCGGAAGCCCTACGAGTCCATCCTCTGATCTGCCCCCGATGTGGCGGAAGGATGAGAGTCGTCGCTAAAAAAAGCTTGACAAAGACAGAACTCGATCATATATATATCGTATAACGATATAGCGTTATTCGGTATATCGTCTACCGATTTATTAGCCCTCAGGGAGGGGCGCCACGCACCCCGAGGCGGAGAGAGGAGACAGTATGAGCGAGATCGATGACAAGATGAGGCGGGCCCTCCCTCTTACCGAGGCCACATACTATGTCCTCGTCTCCCTCGTCGAGCCACGGCACGGGTACGGCATCATGCAGAACGTGGCTGCCCTGACCGGGGGCGAGGTCCGGATGGGGCCCGGAACGCTCTACGGCGCGCTCACCAACCTGCTCAAGCAAGGGCTGATCGAGCGCTCCGGCGACGAGGAGGCGGAGGGCGAGCGCCGGAAGACCTACGGCCTGACCACACTCGGCCGCTCCATCGTCCTCCTCGAATGCAAGCGGTTGGAGACTATGGCCCGGATCGGCCGGGCCGCTGCGGAAAGGATCCGTAGCCAGGAAAATGAAAAGGACGGAAAGGAGGAAACGACATCATGAAAGAGATCGAGACCAAGACCGTGATCCGGGCGTTCGGGGCCTGGAACAGCGAAAGAGAGGAGCGCTGGCTCGGGCGCATGGCCGGCAAGGGTTGGCGCCTCATCGCCCCGCGCGGCGTTTTCTACAGGTTCGAGAGGGCCGCGCCGGCCGACGTCGTCTTCCGCCTCGACTACCAAAGCCCCAAAAGGACCGAGCGCGCGGAATACCTGGGCCTGTTCCAAGACGCCGGCTGGGAGCACGCCGGGGAATTCGGCGGCTGGCACTACTTCCGGACGCCGGCCGGCGACGGCCCGCCGCCCGAGATCCACACCGACACCGAATCCCGGGTGGCCATGTACCGCCGGCTGCTGGGATTCATGGCCATCATCTGCATCGCCGTCTGGGTCCCGTTCTTCACGAACCTCCGGGGTCCCTGGCGATCCGGGACCTTCTGGGCGGTCGTCCGGATCTTCCAGGGGCTCTTACTCGTCATCTGGGTCTACGCGCTCATCCGATTGGGGCGCAAGATCCGCGAGCTCAAGCAGGGCGGACGAAGAAAAATATCAAGGGAGATTTGCCCCCCTCTTTCCAAGCATAAAACCCATATGGGCCAATGACCAAGCGACCAACGAGCGTTATAATAGACCCGGACAACCGGAAATGGGAGGTGTGGCCATGAAGTTCTTGAAATGGGTCATCCTAGCGCTCGCCGCAATGACCTGGCTGTCCAGTGTCGTCTCGCTCCTGCCGCTCTTCGATGACGGCTACCTCGTATCCGAGCCCGGTCTGCTCGGTACCTGGAAGGTCGCGGACGACGCCGACACGTGGACCTTCG
>Ga0315279_10008766_pt1 | contig 12184 bp, 7 predicted proteins | sample YL17G06_20_MG_FD_203694 | JGI IMG/M metagenome (GOLD analysis project Ga0315279, IMG submission 203694) | Sediment microbial communities from Yellowstone Lake, YNP, Wyoming, USA - YL17G06_20 | ecosystem: Environmental > Aquatic > Freshwater > Lake > Sediment | place: USA: Wyoming | collected...
GACCATCGAGAGAGTACAGAATGCCCCCCAGGTTGTTTCGGTCGGAATCGCCCGGTGCCCATGCAAACTCACGTCCGCCTTCTTTCCACGAGATCCGCAGATTGTTCTTGTTGAACTTTCCTGAATTAACGCGATAGCGAAGGATCAGCCGAGCCGTTTTCGCGACGATCCAATCCTTGTCACCCCAGGCCTCGACCTTCGCCTGCTTCCAATCGCGTTTGAGCACGATCGCGGTCGGGGCATCAACAAATCTGCCGGTCGGCGAAAACTCCATCCTCACCAACGATGGGGTGAGGAATTGAAATCGGGCATCGCCGCATACGACGGTGCTCCCTTCCTGCCGACACTGTGCTTTGAAGGTTTGTGCGAGGAGAGGGCCCGCAGAGAAAAGGAGAATTGCTGCAATGAGATGAATGTCGCGTCGCATGGTTCACCTGATAAGTTACACAGAGAGGATCTAAACGTTCTTCTTTGTATTGGTCATTGACTGTTCCGGCTGTTCGGCGTCGTCGACTTCGCGTTAGAGAAAAGTACTCAAACTCCCTCACGGTCCTTAATTGCTGCGTCCATTCTCGCTTACTCTCTGAGTTGCCAGTCGAGCGTGAAGTCGTCGAACAGGCCATAGTCGAGTACGCTGTATTCCGAGCCGGGGGGATATCCGCCCTTGGCTCCCTGCTGGAATTGTCCCGGCCAAGCTCTTCCGAGGGTCGGCGCATTGTGATGTGGACCAAGAGAATTCTTGAGAGATCCATAGACGACAACGCTTATCGTGTTTCTCCCGGCGATGAGTTGCTTTGACACATCGAGCTCGAATGGTTCAAAGCCGATGAATCCTGCGCTCCTTCCGTTTACCCGGACTTCAGCAACGACACCTCTCCAGCGTCCCAACCTGACCGAAAGCTGTCCCTTCTCAAGCTGATCCGAAGCAATGCTGTATTCTCTCGTATAGTCGACGCCCTCCGCATAGAACGGCAAGCCTTGACCAGCCCAAGAGCCCAACTTGAGGCCTGAAGAGGGAAAGATCTTATAGCCTTTCTGTTCGCTTGCAAGCGCGAAATCTCCCAAGACATAGACTGGTTCAAGTTCGGTATGAATCGTGAATGGAGACGATTTGAGGGCAATCGTATTTGCACCGAATTGGACGAAGCGTCCGATGTCAAAAACGCCGAACGCCTTGTCCAGCCACCATTGACCCTTGACCGGCTCAACTTTTTGACCGTTGATAAAGACTTGAAAAAGCTCTGGGCGTTCAACCACGGCACGGAGAAGACTTGTGTTCACACCCTCGGCGATTGTGAATGTGAATGCAGCCTCAAAGCCGGAGTTCGACGAGAACCTGTCCTTGTCCAGAATGTCTGTTTTGTACTGGACGCTGTGATCCCAGGGATTGTGATCCAGCCCATGGAATTGAAACGTCTTGAGCTGTGCATCATAGAAATAGAGATCCTGTTGAGTCTTGCCGCCGAGCGTGAGATCGCAGTAGTCGAGCGTGAGAACGTTCTGCCCCCTGCGCTCGATGACGGTCTCCTTCGACGCCGTGAGCTCAGTCCATTGAAGGGATCCAGCTCGACCTGGTTTGGCTTCTACTGAACGCAGGCACAGCAGCAGACTTCCTCCCGGAGGAAGAGCAAATTCGATTCTCAACCTCTCCCCCTCAACTCCAAACGGATACGGCGTGAGGCTTCCCGTGAAGAGATCCCACTGCTCGCAGGAACGGCCGCGGGCCGAGATGACGCCGGAGGCGATGTGCTTGTTGCTCGTGTTGGCGAGAAACAGGAGCTCACAGTCCTTCAGTGACCGCCGGTGGTGGAAAAGCAAGTTTGCAGAATCGGCTAAAGCGGCCTTCGTCCAGAATTCCACGGGCGGCGGGCTAAGCCGGTTGATTATCTTGACGTCATCGTCGTCTTCCACAATCAGCCAATCACGAGGGTATTTGGCGGCAAGCTTTTCAATTTCGTCGACTCGTTTTCCATCGACGTAGCCTGGAGGTTTGCCATAACAGAGGATCCGGCCCCCACGTGCCACATAGTCAAGCAGAACCAAGATGGTCGACTTGTCAAGGTTTTCCAGTCCGGGTGGCAAAATGACCAGCTCATAAGCTCTTTGACCGATCTGAAACTTCTCGTCTTTGACGCTTGCGTGCTCTCGGATGATGGCTTCGCTTGCCAGATCATACTCAATCTGTGCGGCTTCCAGCCTGTTGACGAAATCCTGAAAACGCTGGCCGATGGACCGAATATTCTCGTTCTCCCCCCGCGGCGAGTGATACATCCACGCCGTCGTGGTCGGCTCGATCACAACGATGCGATTCTCCTGACCGCCGGAAGAGAGCGCCACCGAGAGCCGGCCGAAGTAGTTGGCTAGAAGATTGTACGCCGACCACCACGGTTCGTGATAGGAAAATGAGAGAGGATGGTCACGCTTGCGCGCACCCTTGATCGTAACGTACGAGAGGTGCTGGTTCACAAAGTTGACACCGAGCGCATATTCCCAATCGGCGATCCTCTTCTGGTCGAAAAACGACATCTCCCAGCCGCCGGCGCCGAACGTCTCCGACATTGTTCGTGCCTTCCCCAGCTGGTTGGCCACACTGCGGATCTCTTTCACACCCCTGGCATTGCCAAACTGGGCGTGCGTGTCCTTCTGCAAGTCATTCATCAGGATGTCGATGCCGGGCATATGAGCATAGGCCGCGAAGGCCATGTTGTCCGGATTGATCACCGGCCTGGGCCACTCGTGCTCCCAATAGTGGCCGGTGAAGACCAGATTGTTGTTCGTGCAGTATTCGTAGTAGGGTTTCGCCCAGCCGTTGATAAAAAGCTCGAGGAGCGTCGCGTAGTAATTGTGCCGGACCCGCTGCCAGTCGCCCACATCGTCATAGAGCGACGGCAGATGAAGCCTCAAATCGTATCCCCATTTTGTCTTGAATCCATCAAAGAGGGCAGGCGTATAGTTGACAACGACCATGTCCCTTCCGCCGGCCGGACCGATCTCAGCCTCATCCTGGAAGACTCCCGGCACAACGTTTCCGAACTCATCACCGATGACTCGCTTGTACGCATTGAGCGTAACGTCGAGAAATTTCTCCGTGACATCGCGCCGCATGAGGTCGACATACGTGAAGCCACCGTACCAGGGATTGGGTTTCTGCTTGTTCAGTGTAAAAATATAGAACTCGCCGGGGCCGAACGTTTTCGTGCCAATTTGGGACGTGATTTCAACAAATCCCGACTGTGTCTTTTCGAGAACGAGGAGCATGTCAGGATCGAACTGCCTCGGCAGCTCGCTGACGCGGATCATCCGTAATCCAGTCCGAACCGCGTCAGGCATTTGGGCAGGGACATGGCCTCCGGCAAAACCGGATGGATAAGAATTCTCATCATAAATCCAGATCTTCATCCCTAGTTTCTTCCCGACGTCGACAGCGTAGCGCCAGAGCGACAGCCACTCGTCGGAAAGATATGGCGTGATCAAGCCGGGGCGAGGATGGATGAAGGCGCCGCCGATGCCGTGTGCTTTGAAATCGGTGAGCTGCTCGGCGATCTGTTCTCGTGTGATTCGGTCGTTCCACACCCACAACGGAGCGCTGCGGAATTCGGCAGGCGGATTTCGAAAGGCTTCGAGCACCTCCGCGTACGAATCGAATGAATGCTCGGACGTTCTTTTCTGACCAAGCGCGGTGCTGCTCAAAACCAAGACAAGGAAACACCAAAGAATATAGACGACAGTGTCCCGCTTCCCCCTCGTCCTCAGGCTGCTTTCCATGAAGCACCTCCGACAGGATTGCCCAGTGGATTTACAGAGCCCTCTCAAAGGCTCGCATGAATATAATCGCTTCTTGGGCGAGAGTCCATCTGCGCAAGTGCCGGACCTCCTCAAAGTGGCCTTAGTCGGATCTGATTTCAAACGGTTTGGGAAAATGCAACGCTCCCACAGGGAGAACATCGCATTTTGCAGGGAGTCCCATTTGAGTTATTTTTGAGAAGACAAGAGAAGGGCATCGTGAAAAGAAGTGCGTTCTTCGAACAGGGGATTTCCTGCCTGCGCCCACCTGAATGGCTGGCCGCGAATTCTTCGGGGCACAGGAGTACAGTCGAGTCTCGATACTGGCTCTTTTGAACTGAGGCCAGAAGGCACCGAGGCACAAAAATCAGTTTACAGTCCTCGTCCGGGTCGCTTTGCGTTCTTCTCTGGAGAGACACCCAATTTCTTGCTCAGAACATAGGTGAATACACCGAATGCGCGTACCGCTTGAGACTGGGCATGGAGAGTCCCCACCTGATCGACGCCTAATCCGTCCTCGCCGCCGTGAGGGTTCCAGCCGTTTCGAATGCCGTTGTCACCCATTCGGTGCAGCGTCACGGATGCCATTCCATGATGGTTCGTCCAGACATGTTCTAACATTTTCTCGACTTTGCCTGGAATTTCAGGAAGCTGTTCCGAAGCGATCAGATAAGCGTCCAGAACATAATGGACGAAGGCCCCATTTCCATCCATCCGCAGTTGATAGAAATCCTCGGGATCGACCCATCCGTTGGCGGGGTCCATGATGCGCTTCGCTGTTGCGACGACGATCTGCTTGTACTTCGCTTCACCCGTCATCCGGAACATCGCCGCTCCGATAGAGCAATACTCCGCTCCTTCCCACGGCAGCTGCTTGCCATGCGCCGCCGGCCCCGGTTTCCCTTCCCATTTTCCCTTCCCCCGATAGAACGTCTTCTGGATACCCGGACATTTCGAATCCCCGTTCCAGACCAGCAGTGCGTCGTTGTAGAATCGTCGATCCCGTGTCGCTTCGTAAAGCCAGCAAGCGACGGACACCATTTGATTCATGTTGCTGTTGGTGAAGATCATGTCGTTGACCTTCGCATTCGGTGGCCAGTTGTACCAGCTCCAGAATCCCTCATGGTTGGAGAGTCTGCCCTCAGCCCTCGCTTCGAGATATCGTTGTTTGGCATCTTCAACCCAGATACTATTCTTCCTTCCAGTGAAGTGCCACCAATACATCTCTGCGAGGCAAATCCATGCGCGGTCATCCACCCAGGCGCCGTTGAACATCTTTCGAAGATCGTGGTCAACAGTGTACAAACGGAGGAGGCTCGAGTCGTGAGTAGCAGCGAAGAAGTGCGCATCGCCGATCGCGCCATTCGCACCCTCCCATCCGGGGGTGTAGACACGATGAAACAGCCCATCGATCGCATACGCACGCTTCACAATCTGATCGAATACTTCAGCCGGTCGTGATCTCTGCGGCGGCGCTTGAGCGACACGAGAAGATTGTTCCTCGAACTGGTACCAACCATCCTGACTGAAAATACCGAGAGAGACAACCGAGGCTGTCAAAACTATGGTCGCTTTCAAGACTCTCACGAAATGCGATATCATTTCTTCCTCATTACGACCCCCTGTAAACTAGTGGGGGAAAACAGGGCAAAGTCTCGGATATCGGGCTGAAATGAAAACTCCTCACCCATATTCTACAGGATTATTCTCCTCCCCTTCGTCTCTGGAAACGTCCAGATCCATATTCCCGTCAGGATTGCGAACAATGCGGCCAGCGAAATTCCACCGCTGAGCCCGTACCGTTCTGCAATCGCAGCGATGATTACCGGCGTAAAGAATTGCACGCCTCGCGCAAGGTTGAACGCCGAACCCATCGCGGTGTTCCGGATATCGGTCGGGAACAACTCCGAAAATAACGGACCGTAACCACTGAACATTCCTGTGCCGAATCCGACAAGGAACATGCAGCTCAGGATAAGGTAGGGATAGATGACGATCTCATCCCACAGAAGAGTGATCATCACCAGCCCCACTGCCATGACCACCGAGTACATCGAGTACGCGGGCCTTCTACCGAGCTTGTCGGCCACAAAACCGAACGTGAGATATCCTAGGACTCCACCTGCTTGAGTCACAAGCATCCACGCCGCGGATTTCACAAGAGAAAACTCCCGCTGTTGCTGCAGGTAACCGGGAAGCCAGGAATAAGTGAACCAGTATGCCGACATGTCAAACACGGCAAGGACGAGCGATTGAAGAAAAAGCAGCCTGAACTGCTTGGAGAAAAGAAGCAGAAATTTCCCGACTGCCTCTGTCGTTTGTCGCTGGACTTCCCCCGCTTCTCCGGCCGCCAACTTCCTTCGTTCAACCCACACGTCGGATTCCGGCAGACTCCTCCTGATATAGACCACCAGCAGCGCCGGCAGAATCGACACGAAGAAACAAGCCTTCCACCCGATGATCGGCTCCACGAAACCGCCGACGATGGACGCCAGGACTATCCCAAAGGGAGCCCCCGTCTGCATCACCGCCCCATACCGTCCGCGCACCCGCGGTGGAAACGTCTCGCCAACATAGGTCTGTCCGGTAGCCCACTCACCGCCAACACCGAGACCGGTAACGATGCGAAAAACAATGAGCCATTCGATGTTCGGCGAGAATCCGCTGAGGAACGTGCCAACGCTGTAGGTCAGTATGGTCCATTGAAGCACGCTCCGACGGCCATAGCGATCGGAAAGGATTCCAAAAATGACGCCTCCGATGGCCGTCGCTGCCAATGAGGATCCAAGAACGTACGAGAGTTGAACGTTCGAAAGCTGAAGTTCTTTTCCGATCGGAATGAGGAGGAAGGTGAAGAGGATGAGATCGTAGAAATCGAACACCCACCCTGCCCAGCTCATCATCAGGATTTCAAAGTGCTTCCTCGTGGGTTTTTCATACTCGTTGAGCAAGGTTTGCTTCATGGTTGGCCTCTCGCGTTGCGAAGTAGGACCTGGATCATGCAGGGACCTCAGAACCCATTAAGGTCAGCAGAAGAAGGTTGTGCAAGCGTAAAGGTAGATGAACAAATGGTTCAAGGCAACCTAGTGCGCTTTCAAACAAAAAAGTCTGTGTCTGCAACCCGACTTGTTCTGACCGAGGCTCCTGATGCAATGAGAATTTGTCCCCCTTCGAAAGGGGAACGCAGGGGGTCAGAGTAATGCCAAAACACAATACTACTTGATTGGAAGTGACACGAGCATTGCTCGTCGACGCTTGTTTGCATGAACGCTACTTCTCGCGTCCGCCGCTATTGGACCAAAGCCTGCTCATCACATAGAGGAGAACTGAACCGCTGACAATGAAAACTCCAAAGAGCATGACCGCATAGTTCAATCGCCCATAGAGGTAATTGCCCACGGTAAACAAAGCTGACCAGATGACCGTGCAGCCGGCTACCCAGCCGAGCAGAGACATGGGGATGTTCTCGTGCGTTGCCCTCGCCTCGTCTTCCGAGATGCCCGCTTCCTCACGAATGCGCCTCCAACCCGGACCGAACGGTCGAAGCTTTTTGTAGAACTCGATCAAGGTCTGCCGATCCGTCACTGGCCCAACAAAAGCCGTCACCAGCCAGCAGAGCGAAGTGACGGCAATGGTGATGAGCAGGGCGATGTGCGTGCTCATATGCACGCCGTTCTTGCTGAGGATCAACAATCCCGCGGAGACGATGAATGAGCTCACCATCGCGACCACCTCGCACCAGGCATTGACTCGCCACCAGAACCACCGAACAAGGTACAGTAGGCCGGTTCCGGCGCCAACCTGAAGAATAACATCGAAGGCGTCCTTGGCAGTATCCAGAACGAAGACAAGCCCTGACGCGCAGAAGAACAAGCCCACCGTGGCCATGCGCCCCGCGAGCACGTAGTGTTTCTCGCCGGCATCTTTGCGAATGAAGCGCCGATAGAAGTCGTGGACGAGATAGGAAGCCCCCCAGTTGAGGTGAGTCAGGATCGTAGAGGAGTTCGCTGCAATCAGGCCACCCACCATCAGCCCGATAAAGCCCACCGGCAAGAACTTCAGCATAGCGGGAAAGGCAATGTCGTGTCCCAGCAGGTTCGGATCAAGGTTTGGGAATGCCTTCTGGATGTCGGAGAGCTGCGGGTAGATGATCAGCGAGCAGAGCCCCACCAGGATCCACGGCCATGGGCGCAGGACATAATGGGCAAGGTTGAAGAATAACACTGCTCCGAGAGAATCCTTTTCCGATTTCGACGCCAGCATGCGCTGAGCGATATAGCTACCGCCCCCCGGCTCAGCTCCCGGATACCACACCGCCCACCATTGCACTGCAATGGGCATGACAAAGACAGCCACCGCCATATCCCAGTTGTTGGTGAAATCCGGCAGGATGTTCAGATAGTTCAGCCCGCCCGGCCCTTTCAACGAGGAGAGCTTTTCCACCATGCCGCTCAGTCCACCGACTTCAGGCAATTGAACCGCGAAGTATGCCGCGGCGATCACCGCCGTCATCTTGATGAAGAACTGGACCATGTCGATGACCAGCACACCCCACAAGCCGGAGTGGGCTGCAAATACGACGTTTAACGCTCCGACACACAACAGAGTTTGCCACCGCTCGAAGCCAAACAGGATGCCGGCGATCTTGCATGCTGCCAGGTTGACCGTTGCCATGATCATGCAGTTGAACAGCAGACCGAGGTACACCGAGCGGAAGCCGCGCACAAAGCTTGCCGCCTTTCCCGAATAACGGATCTCGTAGAACTCCAGATCAGTCATCACTCCCGAGCGCCTCCAGAGCCGTGCGTAGAAAAACACGGTGGAGATTCCGGTGAGGACGAACGCCCACCATACCCAGTTCCCCGCCACGCCGTTGCGGCGCACGATGTCCGTCACAAGGTTCGGCGTATCGCTGCTGAACGTAGTCGCGACCATCGATAAGCCGGCCAGCCACCAGGGGACAGATCGTCCGGAGACAAAGAACTCCGACGTATTCTTGCCGGCCCGCTTGCCAAAAAACAGTGCAGGAAAAAAGCAGACGAACAATGTCGCTGCGACGATGATCCAGTCAATGAGCTGAAGGTGCACGGTCCCCATCCTCTCGCTACCTGGTAGGAGCTGCGTCGTTCAGTATGGTGTGAAGGTAGACGAGATTGTGCTCAAAGGCAACGTCAACGACCGCGAAAACTCCCCACCCCTCAAGCGGAGTCCAAAGCAGAAAATCCCTTGCAGCTCGTCAGAGTCTTGTTCGACGCTTACCTTAGCGTTGCGAGGCTTGACCCGACCCTTCGGAGCCAATCTTTCCGCGGCTGGCGGATCGGGCTTTTCACCAATGAGAATCTACTTTGGAAGTTACGGCGGGGATAAGTGACAGGTACGGCGGGAACTTCGGTACACCTCGAGAGCTATTCTTCACCTCTACGGCAGGCGCACGAGGGCCGAAACATAACGCCCTCTGTCGTTCTCACCATTGTTTCTGCGCACAACGGATGAGTTCTCTGGATCATGCCATCTCAAGGATTCTCCCGAATACGATCTCGAATCGAAAGCTCTTGGCCGTCCTCTTGGAATCGATATAGTTCGCGACCTTTTCCAGACGATCCGGAATCGACATGATTTTTTCCTGGGCCTTGCGCCCAAGTTCATTGAGGCAGGTGAGCGTTTCGATTTTCCACAACTCGAGAAGCTGTTCAATAATCCTCTTGTAGTCGCGTGGACCGTAGATCCCTGATCGGCGGACAACGTCAGCGTAGTCATTGAAATTGGCAATCGAGATGCCCGGCATGTCGATGCTTGGCATGATCGAGGCAGCCGATGCAAGAGCCTCGTTCGGATCCCTCTCAATGATTTCCTTGAACACATTCATATAGAACGCATAATGTCGGGCCTCATCCTGAGACACTTTTCGTGTGATCGAATCAAGCAGAGGTTCCTGAGCGGCCAGGATATTCCCAGTATTGAGATGCGAGATCTGTGTAGCTTTCTCCTGACATGTTGTATAGACAAAGATTTTGTAGGGATCGCCGCCCCAGTCTGGATTGAAACCAGAGCGGAGATACTCGAACTGCAGCTTTTCCAGCACCCGGAAGTTCAATAACCGGGAATCCCGGATGTAGTCACGCAGGATGTTCCCATGACGATCCTCTTCGGCAGTCCAGAGATTGTTCCATTGACTCCAGTACGTCCGGCTGCCGAGGTTCTCGGCAACGAGTCTGTGAAAGTGAGGCAAGCCTTCTTCTGTAAGAACGTTGAGTGCGAGAGCAACACGCGCACTATCCGGAATGCCGCGCGCACGGTCTCGGAGTTCCTCTACCTCCTTTTCGTTGACAACGCCCTCGTCGACTGAAAGGATTTCGGAGGAAAACCACAACTCTCGTTTCGATTCATGTTTCTCGATGAACGCTTTGACAACCTGCTCAAGATCAGCAAGCACTTCGGTCTTCGAAGTCAACGATCTTCCTTCACCTTCTGAATCCTGTCTACTCAGCGCTGCTTTCCCCATTATGAGCCCTTTTTGTGTTGGACGACGATTGTTCTCACTTTTGACAATGGATATGGTACACATTTAGGCGACAAATATCAACAAATTTGGAGCGTTTCTTGTTGTTTTTAGTGCTGGAGGATCTTCAGGTCATCCTGCGGTTGCGGTGCGTGATTATCCTGCCCTCCCCGAGTTCATCCTCGCTCCTCTCCGTCCGCACCTTGTCGCCGGTTGCGGGGATTTCCACTCAGGCCCTTTTCTCCTGTTGTGTTCGGTAGTCAAGGTCGACGAGACTGCCCGGAGCCCAGCTCGCTGACGCGATGACACGGCGCGAGCGCCCCCCGGACTGCGTCTTTCAGGCGGGTCGTTCAGGCGGGTGAAAGAAAAGTGCAAAAACAGAGCTAATGGCTGCTGTCATAGTTGCTGATCTTCTCCCGTATCATCGGCTCGGCGTCATGGAACATTTCCTGGATGAACTCGTCGTGAAAATTAAATGTCCGGTCCTCAAAGCTCATGGTGTCAACACGATCAAAGAGCAGACGCCGGGCGCTGTCAATGTCCTTCCCGTAGATGTGATAGGAATCGGCGTGCCAGTTCATTCTTCCGAGCTCAACCCTCTTGCCGGTCCTCTTTGCGACGCCGGCAGCAATAATCTCCTTATTGAACTGGATGAAGCCGAACATGTTCATAAAGCTCGCTCCCCACGCATCATTGCTTCTGAATCGCACATTGCAGTTCAGCCACCACACGCCTTGTTCATCTTCGAGGATTCTGTACCAGAGAGACTGTAAGCACGGGGGATCGTAGCAACTGATATCAAGGTTTGGCATCCACGTGATCATCTGAGCCTGACGCGTGAACGGCTGTTTTGCCAGCTTCTCGATGACGACGTCGATCTGATTCACCGAAAAAAAGCCAGCCTGCTGTGGTTTCCCTCCAACAAGCTCGCGCCACGCACCGTACGCTGCAAGTCTTCCATGATACGTGTACTCCCAACGGGTATCGTTTGGATCGTTGATGTTCTTGACCCAATGGTCCTTCGCACCCATGAGCTCCATCGTGTACTCCTTGAGATCCTCTATCCCGCCCGGAAAGGCTTTGTGAATCATGGGATCAGCAAGAGGCTCCAGGATCGTGATGTTCACTGTCGCGTCGATGCTGGGTGGGTCATCCGGTTTATCGTACTGAGTCTTGAATCGGACGCCATTCTTGTGAAGTTCCACGAGTGCCTTTTCGTATGCTTGCGCGAGAGTTCTTTCGGAGACCGTGAGAACTGGAATGTTGCGTTGCATGCGTATTCTCCTCGAGGGGGCTGGATCGTGTCAGGAATCGAGACAGAGATAATACCTTTACGGTACTTAGGTTTAAGCCGCGAGTCGATGTTGTGTGACAGAGCTACTCCAGTTCGAACTGAGAGGCAACCTTGTCATTTGGGTAACTCATCGGCTTGTGTGAAGCAAAGGCTGGAGTGGAATCATGCTCACTTTTCAACTCCTTCAAGAACAGACATCGCGCGGTCAAGATCCGCAACATCGACAATCACCGCCGCACTCTTCTGTCCTTTTCCGACGGTTCCGTAGCAGTAGTCAATGTTGAGACCTGCATTCCCTAGTCGTGAGACGATAAACGCGAACGATCCTGGCTTATTATCAATCTCGAGACGCAGTACCTCCCTTGTTTCAACCTGATACCTGCGCGTTAACAAAGCCTTTTTTGCACGGTCGATGTCGGAGACGGAGATCTTCGCCACATCCTGGAAAAGTCCAATTGCTTCGATGTTAATCTTCTCTCTCGATAGATGACTGAGCAGTTCACCCAGTGTTCCGGGCTTATTCTCGACGACAACAAAAAGCTCTCTGATTCTTTCCATGCTGTTCTCCTTTCAACAGTGGTTCGGCTGCTGCCTCTTCTCTAATTGAG
>Ga0315279_10008767_pt1 | contig 12184 bp, 10 predicted proteins | sample YL17G06_20_MG_FD_203694 | JGI IMG/M metagenome (GOLD analysis project Ga0315279, IMG submission 203694) | Sediment microbial communities from Yellowstone Lake, YNP, Wyoming, USA - YL17G06_20 | ecosystem: Environmental > Aquatic > Freshwater > Lake > Sediment | place: USA: Wyoming | collected...
GCTTCCCAAAGACATAGACTCACCGTTTATCTTCAAAGCCGATCCGTCTCAGCTCCCCATACTGCAACTTACTGTCGCTTCGGACGAATGGGATCTGACGCGGCTGCGCACCTGGGTGGACGTGTGGCTCCAGGACCAGATGATCGCCGTGCAGGGGGTGGCGGGAACGGAAATCGTTGGCGGGCTCAAGCGCGAAATTCGCGTGCATCTGGATCCGGAAGCATTGGAGAAGCACAGGTTGACTCTGGCGGGCATTTTGAAACGGTTGCAACAGGAGAATATCGAACAATTCGGTGGCCGAGTGACGCAGGGGACGCGCGAGTTCATTGCTCGGACCACAGGCGAATACCGCTCGACGGAGGATATTAGCAATGTCCTGATTGGGCGCGAAGGCGTGGCGAAAATCCTGCTTCGCGACATCGCACAGGTCGAGGACGCCCATGAGGAGGTTCGCGTCATCACGCGTTTCAACGGCAAGCCCGCCGTCAAACTCAGCGTTCACAAACAGGCCGACGCCAATACAGTCGAGGTGTCGAAGGCCGTCGCCCGGCGCATCGAGGAACTCAAGTCGATCATTCCCAAGGGCATCCGCTTCGGGGTGGTGGAAAATTGGGCCAATTACGTCGGGGCAGCTTTGACCGGCGTGCGCAATGCGGCCTTTGAAGCAGCTGTCCTGGTTGTTATCATCCTGGCGCTCTTTTTGGGAAGCTGGCGCCAGGTTGTCGCCATGATCTGGGCATTGCCGGCGACGCTCCTGCTCAACTTCGGCCTGATGAAAATGGCCGGATTCTCCCTCAACATCTTTTCCCTTGGCGGGTTGGTGGTGGCCATCGCAGTGGACCTGGATAATTCCATTATCGTGATCGAGAATATCACCCGCCAGCGCCGCGAGCGACCCGAATCGCCCATCAGCGAACTGGTAATCACCGCCACGCATCAAGTCGGCCCTGCCGTTATTGCCGCCACCCTTTCCTTCCTCGCCCTTTTCCTCCCGTTTTTGCTCGTTCCCGGCATGGCCAGTCTGCTCTTTCACGAACTCATCCTGGTGATCGCCGGCATCATAGCCATCAGTCTGGTGATGGCCATCGCTGTGACACCGATTGTCATGGCGATCGTTTTGGGCAAGCGTTCCGAGCATGGCGTTGAGCATCTGACCTTCTCCGAGCGGGTGATCGAGCGGATCACGGAGGCTTACGGAAAGCTGCTCGAAAGAACGATTCGCCTGCGGTGGATCACGATTGCGTTTTTCGCAGTCTTCCTTGTGCTCGGCGTGTGGCTCCTCCCCCGGCTGGGAACCGAGTTTCTTCCCAAAATGGACGACGGACGCATCATGGTGAAGCTGCGGCTTCCGACCGGCGCATCCGTGGCCCAGACCGATGGGGCCCTCGGTCAACTGGAAAAGGCCATTGGCGAAGACCCCCTGATCGACAATACCTTCACCCTGGTTGGAGGCAGGGTCTGGGGCCTCGCTACTTATGAAATCGCTAACGAGGGGGAAATTGACATCCAGCTTGTCCCCCGACACAAAAGAAAACTTTCAACGGAACAATACATTGCCCGACTCCAAAAAAAGCTTGCGGATGTGAAACTGCCTGCAGGCAAGGCGATGGTCATGAAGCCAATGATGAGAGGAATCCGACAGGTTGGAGTCGCCGACATCGAGGTCAAGGCCAAGGGGCAGGACGTTGCCCGGCTATATGACCTGGCCGACCAGGTCGCGCGGACCATGCAGGGCCTCAAGCAGTTCAAGAATGTTTATGTCCCCATGGATATGACCAAGCCGGAATACCAGGTTCGCATCGATCGCGTCCGAGCGGCGGAACTCGGCGTCTCGGTGGCCGATGTAGCCGCAACGTTACGTACCCTCGTGAGCGGCGAAGTCGCTACGCGTTACCGCGAGGGTGATGAATACTACAACATCCGGCTCATGGTTCCGGAAAGCAAGATCAGCTCCAAACGGGCCATCGAAAATCTTGCGCTGCCCTGCGCGCAGGGAGGCTATCTGCGTGTCCGCGATATCGCCGATGTGGTGGAGGCCGTTGGTCCTGTGGAAATCGTACGGGAGGACCAGGTCAAGCAGGTTATCATCCGGGGCGACGCCGAGGGAGTCAGCGTGGGGACCGCGCTTAAGTCCCTTAAAACGGCGTTGGCGAACGTGGAGCGCCCGACGGGCTACGAGTTCCGTTTCGGCGGCCAGGCCCAGGTGATGGACGAGATGCGCCGCAGTCTTCTCCTGATCCTTGCGTTCGCCCTTTTCTTTGCCTTCGTGATACTCGTGGTGCAATTCAACAGCCTTAAACTGCCCCTTTATGTTCTGGCGGGCGTTCCCATCTCGCTCTCAGGACTGGTGATCCTGTTGTATTTGACCGGTATTCCACTCGGGGCGACCGTGATCATCGGTGTGCTGGTGGTCGTCGCGGCCAACGTTATGGAAGGCGTGCTGCTGATCAACTACGCGGAGGAAATCCAACGCGATGAGCACAAAGCACCCTTAGAAGCCATCGTTAAGGCTGCGCGCATTCGCTTCCGCCCCCGCATGATGACCTCACTGGGCGTGCTGGTCGCATTTTTCCCGCTCGCACTCAATCTTGAAGCGGGTGGCGATATGCTCCAGCCGATGGCCGCAGGCGCCATCGGCGGCCTCCTGCTCACAATCTTCGTCACCCTCTTTTTCGTGCCATGTCTTTATGCCTTTGCATCCAGGGAGGAAAAGGAGGTGTCATGATAAAGACTAAGGAGCAAAAAGCGGATAGATTTACTTTTTAAGACCGGAGCCTTTCCATTTCTTCCAAATTGTTATTGAGTCCTTAATCATCCGGGGAGAAAGAAGCCTTCAAGAAAAATTGAAAATTTCTTGAAAATAACCGCAGGTTTTTGGCTTGAGAGTTGTTTAATATAATAGAATCCATAATTTTGGTGAATGAGATATCCGATGAAATGCCATAGTGTGCAGAAGAAACTTTCAGCTTACCAGGATAACGAACTGGAGACCAATGAGAAAGAACAGGTTAAAAAGCACCTGCTAAGCTGCCAGTCCTGTCGTGAGCAATATGCCGAGCTTGAACAGGTCTGGCAAACTCTGGGGGGGGTTGAAGAAATCCGTCCGAATCCGTGGTTTTACCAGCAAATCGTTAGAAAAATTAAGGAACCTCGTGAACAGCGTCTCTTTCCCAGTCTCCAATGGGTTCCCCGGTTATTACCAGCACCGGTCATCGTCTTCATGCTTTTAGTCGTTGGGATACTAACTGGAACGTATCTTGGAAATATCCTGGCACAGTCTAACATATTCCTGCTCCATTATGAGCAGGCCAGCGAAACCGTTCTTAATTCTATGAGGGTTTTTGATCCTGCACCCCCTGGGACGCTTGCAGAAGGATATTTTCGCATGGTGAGTTATAAGGAGAATGATTCCAGATGAGATCGAAATGGTTGATCCTTATTTTAATTTTGTCATTGGCAATCAACGCAGGTGTCTTGGTCTCCATGGGATACCATTATTACGTTAATGCCTCCACTCCATCCTCAGCGCCCTGTCCCATGTCACCGGGAGACAGTCATCTCTATCAATCCCTCGGTCTATCAAACCTTCAATTATCAAAAATGGAACCGCTGGCCCAAAAGTTTCATGAGCGGCTTGCAGAACTGGGGGCCCGCATGGAGGAGAAAAAAGAGACTCTAACAAATCTCCTTCAGAAAGACAGCGACCCTGTGAAGATAGAGAATCTGCGGAAAGAGATGGCTGCTATCCAGGATGATATTCAAAAGGAAGTCATCACGCATATCTTTGAATCAAAGAAGATCCTTGATTCGAAACAGCAACAACGATTCTTTGATCTCATGCGTCAGAGCATGACCCGGACGCAAAGTTAACTCTCTACAAATGGAGGTAAGTAATGAATCTGCGTTACATGACGAAGGAACTCTATTACCAGAGGCGAAGAACACTGATGTCGATTCTCGGGCTCTCAATCGGAATCGCCCTTCTCATCGTCCTCAACTCTCTCTCCATGGCTTACCGTCAGGCGGCTCATGTCCCTCTGAAAGAAATCGGGGCCGACATAACGGTTCAGCGATCAGGAGATGTTCCCAAGGACCTGGCAGGAGCGGTCTTTCCTTGTTCAGCAGTGACGATCCGCAAGGAGGAAGTAGAGAAGATCCAGAAACTTCCCGGCGTAAGGGGAATAGGCACAGGTCTGCTGCTCTGGGTTTTCGACCCGAACCGGGCCTGGATCGTTTTGGGGATTGAAAAAGAGAACTCGATAGGGCCGAGTCTTCTTCGCTCCTCTGTCACTGAGGGAAGGTTTCTCGAAGATGGCAAACCCGAGGCCCTTGTTGAGCAGGCCTATGCCCGGCAATTTGGGATCAGGTTAAATGACACCGTATCCGTGGCCGACAAGAAATTTCCTGTCGTGGGGTTTGTGGATGCATCCCGTGCTGCTAAAATCGCTGTAGCAAACGTGTACCTACCTCTAAAAGATGCAGAGGATATGGCCGCTTCGTCGAAAGGATTACAGTCTGTTTCTCCATACGCACCGGGCGATGTGAACCTCCTCTTTATTAAGGCAGACCAGGAAAAGATCACCGGCCTGGCATCCGAGATGAAGGATATCCTCGGCAATAAAGCTACGGTTGCCACGCCAGAATCCTTCCTGAAACTCCTCGGCAGCCTCTTTGCCCTTTCGGATAAATTTACGCTGGCTGCCTCTCTGATCGCCATCATTATTGCCGTCTTGATCGCTTTTAAGACCATGGCGGGAAATATTGCCGAGCGGGCCAGAGAGATCGGGGTTCTCAAAGCAGTCGGCTGGACTAATCGAAATGTGGTTTCTCAACTGATGTCAGAGTCGGTGATCCAATGTTTTATGGCAGGTATTCTGGGCCTTTTGATAGCCCTTGTGGCCTCGTTCGGTTTAAGTTTTATGAAGATCAATATTCCTATCCCGTGGGAGATGAGTCCGACTCCGCACTTTCTTCCCGGAGGCGGAGATCAGGTTTTTAAGACCCTGCAGCTTCCCGTCCATGTCCCCTGGAATCTGGCTTTTTTTGCTATCCTCTTATCAATCGTCATAGGAGGAATGACAGGCGGGTTGCTGGGCAGGCACATTTCAAAAATCAAACCTTCGGAGGTATTAAGACATGACTAAATCAAGTATTTTATCAGGTACGGAACTAAGCAAGAAATATGGTGATCTCGAGGTAGTTAAAAATGTTTCCCTGGCTATTGACGCAGGGGAATTTGTTTGCCTCGTCGGAAAATCAGGCTGCGGCAAGACAACGCTCCTTTCTCTTTTGTCGGGACTGGAAAAACCAACAAAGGGGCATGTGATTCTAAATGGAAAAGAGATTGATGGGGCATCTGAGGATGAGCTGGCCCTGTTTCGTCGCGAAAATGTTGGGTTCATTTTTCAGTCCTTTAATCTCATCCCGACCCTCTCCGCATGGGAGAATGTGGCCCTTCCACTGTTCCCTTTAAAGATGACCAATGAGGAGCGTCGCAAGCGCGCAACTGAACTGCTCAACAAGATGGAGTTGGGGCACAGGATCGAACATCTACCTTCAGCCCTCTCAGGAGGGGAGAAGCAAAGAGTAGCCATTGCAAGGGCGTTAATCAACAACCCCAAAATTATCTTTGCCGACGAACCCACCGGAAACCTCGATTCAAGTACCGGTGAAGCCATTATGGGTATTTTGAACAAATTGCATAAGGAAGAGGGAGTGGCCATCTTGATGGTCACCCATGAAGATGAACTTGCTAAAACAGCCAACCGGCTAATCCGAATGAAAGATGGGGAGATCATGTCATGAAAAAGATAATTTTATCCTGCTTGGTAGTACTGGTTCTGTTTACTATCTCTTTTACAGTTTTTGCTGCTAAAGAGGTCAAGGTTGAAGTCCTCTACATGAACCACGGCCCGCTTCTGGAATCGCTGCAGCAGATCAAAAACGTTTTTTCACAGTACGGAAACAAAATCAGCGTTTCCTGGTATGACTTTGAGACCAAAGAGGGGGAACAGTTCATGGCCAAGAAGGGGGTAACCCAGCATGTTCCCCTGGTCATCTGGATGGATGGCAAGTTCACTATCCCGGTTAATGGTAAAGAGATAAAGTTTATCGGCTTTCCGACAGGTTCAGGCCCCGCCTTCTTTCAGGGGAAATGGACCATTGAAGATCTCCGGCAGGCTCTTAATCAAATAACAAATAAGAAGTGAGGACATCATGAACTACAGCTATGTGTTGAAAGAACTTCGCCATCACCATAATCGTACCCTGGTAAATATCCTGGGTATCGGTATAGGAATTGCCCTCTTTGTTTCCATCAATGCCGTCTCTACTGCTTATCAGAAAGCGGTCAGCCTGCCCTTCAAGAACCTTGGGGCAGACCTTGTTGTGCAACGTCCAGAGAAAAGAGCTGTTGACTCGGGTCAGCCGCCCGCATCCATGCGCGGGATACGCCTGCCTTTCTCGAACCAACTTCTCCCATCCCAGGATCTCGAAAAATTGAAGACCATTGAGGGCGTTGACTCGATGGCCTCTTCGCTCCTCCTTTGGGAATTCGACAAAGGAGGTTTCAGAACGATCATGGGAGTCGATCTTGCCCAACCGATCCTGGGACCGGTCAAGGTTAAGGACTGGCTCAAGGAGGGTCGTTTCCCCCAAAAAGACGGTGAAGTCGTCATTGAGAAGCATTACGCGAAGTTCCAGCACAAAAAAATGGGAGACACACTCGAGATCAATGGCCGCCCCTTCACCGTCATAGGGCTCCTGGAGATTAAAGAAGGATCCCAGATCGCCTCGGCGAATATATACCTGCCTCTTCAGGATGCCCAGAATTTGCTTGGCGGAGAGTCGGGCGGTGTAAATATCGTCTATCTTCGCCTGAAGAACCCATCCCTTCTCAGCCAAGTAAAGACAAGCATTGCCAAGCAGCTCAATGGGGTTTCTGTCACGAGTTCAGATTCATCTCTCGAATTGATGGGAGGGGTTTCGAAGATTTCTGACCAGTTCTCTTTTATCGTGTCCCTCATCGCCCTTGGAGGCGCTGTTTTTCTTATCGTCAAAGCCATGCTTTCCAACCTTGTTGAGCGATCCCGAGAGATTGGCATTCTGAAGGCGGTCGGCTGGACCGAGAGAGACGTTCAAAAACAGTTAATGGGGGAAGTCTTTTTACAATCTCTCCTGGGAGGTGTCTTTGGAATTTTGATGGGATACTTCTTCTCTTATCTTCTGGGTTTCCTCTCTATCCCTGTATCAACCCCCTGGGAACTGAATCTTTTGCCTGCCTTCGCCAAAGATACGGCAGCCGCCGCCCAAACCGTCCGACTTCCGGTAAGCATATCTGCTGGGTTGACTGGAATTTCTCTTGCATTATCCCTTGTTGCAGGCGGCATGGCAAGTTATGTCATGGGGAAACGGACGGCTAGGATGAAGCCTGCGGAGATATTGAGAAATATGTAAGACGCGTGTTATCGCTATCCACTCGCAAGACAACAAGGCAGGGTCAGAAATGGGTCTGCCTTTTTTGTGCATATTTCTATCAGTAATCGGTGACCTCCTGGGTACCTTTGGAGTGAACATTAGTCGTGAGTGGAATAGATAATTTGACAGTGTCTGTCAGATGAAGTGTCGTTCAGGACACAGAAAGAAATTGCTACTCGACTCAACACTCTCTCTAAATTCCGGTCCGAGTCTATAAATCAAAGAGGGCATAAAAAAGGGGCTGGTATAACCAGCCCTTCTACTATTTTACAAGCTAGATTGATTTCGCTTTAGTGCGATTCTGCCTCTAATGCAACAGCCTGTCTTTGGGCGGCAGTGATTTTCTCGGCGGCCGTTTTCTTCTTGGAGATACTCACCCTGTCCGCATCCACATAATCTACGGCTTTAACTTCACAGAAACGAACGCACTGTGGATCTCCATCACAGAGATCACATTTAAAATTCTTACGGTCAATGACATTAAAACCCATGGCGCCGAAGGGACAGACCGCCACACACGAACGGCAGCCAATGCATATATTGTGATTCACCGTCACCCGACTGAGTTTCTCATCTCTGGAAATGGCCTTCACGGGGCAGACGATCAAGCACGGAGCGTCCTGACATTGTTGGCAGGACATAGGAATATAAAGGCCTTCTGACTCCCACTTCATAATCTTTATCCGGCTTCGAGCAGGGTTGGATATGCCATCATGGAAGACCGAGCAGACTAGCTCACAAAGCCTGCAACCGGTGCATTTTTCTGGACTGATCGCGAGAACTTTACCCATGGGTTCCATTAACTTTCTCCTTTCATGTTAACGAACGAATAACCCGAATGAAAACGAATTGGACGAATAATTATTGAATTCGATCCATCCGCTATCATTCGTTAAATTCACTGTATCATAGCAAGTGGGAGGGTTCCTTTTCCAGGACAAGCCTCTTGAGCGTTTCCGGTTTTGGAACGCCATTCTTGTCAAGGCCCTTATACTCATAGAATTCATCAATCATCTTCTTGAATTTTTCACGATCGATGACTCTGCCGACGACATCGGGAGCACCCCGTCGACAGGGCTCATCGAAGTAGCGATGGTTGAGCATATCGCCCTTCTTGAGGTCCTCTCTTGTCAAACCTTCACGGAGGTTAAAGAGCCGCTCGATCATGTTACATCGCTCAGCAACATCCCAAATTTCTCGAGCAGTAAACTCCATGCCAGTATTGTAGTAAATCACTTTGGTCCAATCTTCAAAATTTGGGAGCGTCGCCCCTAAGAAGACGGTGTGATACTTACAGATGCCGAGGCAATCGACTGCCATATAGCAGTTCTCATGCCAGAAGACCTGCCACGGCTTGCCAATGTATTCCGTATGTTCTGAACTCAATGGTCCATCGTAAGGGACCGGGTTACTGTATATTTTTCTCATCACCTCTTGCGGTAAATGGTAGAGGTCGATTGCAGGTCGGCTTCTTAAATGGTCTGACCCGCGGGAAGCCGTAGCAATATTCAGTGCAAGGGCAGGCGTGGCTCGCTCATCCGAGTGAAGATTATTCACCCCTTTGACCTGAATCAGGTAGTCAAAAGAATTCTTTCCGATCTTTTCAGAAGCGATGATTCCTCCTTCAGCTAAGGTATCACCCAACCAACCTTTTCTAAAGCAAATACGTTTTACCATCTCCAGGAGTGCCTCATCATTGCCAAACCGCAAATCCAAGCCATCGGTCTCTTTGTCGGTGAGGATTCCCAGCTCATAGAGTTCCATCGCCCAGGAGATAATGCTTCCGGTTTCGAGGTTATCCATTCCAAATTGATTAACTAAGTGATTACCTACTAATAAAGTTTCGATGCTCCGGCAGTCCGGTTCTCCACAAAAAGCACCTTGGGAGGTATACTCCGGGCCCTCGTCATATATTCCAGCATAAGGTCCTGTAGGAATTTTGTATTTCGCCCGGCAGTGGACCTGGCAACCAAAACAACCGGCCATATGGTAGGGACCCATCGTTTCTGCACAGACTTCATCAAGTGCTTCCGGCTCAATTTCATCACAATAGAGCTCTTGGTTATACTGAAAGTTTCTGCATCGGACACCCCCCCAGGAGTTAGTGGCTCCCCAAATAAAAGGAGTACCGAGAGTCCCCTGGGTTTGATTAACCTTGGCGCTTGTGATTTGATCAATGAAACGCTTGTTATATTCGAGCGCCTCTTTCGGGTGAGCGATTTTTATATCCATGGTACCGCGGGCAGCAATAGCCTTTAAATTTTTTGAGCCCATGACCGCTCCCATTCCGGTTCTCCCACCAGAATTTTTTATTCCGGTCATGACGTTCGCAAACCTGACCAGATTTTCACCCGCCGGACCAATGACCAGACTTTTGATATCCTCATCACCTAATTCTTCCCGGATTGCCCATTGAGTTTCAGTCGTGGTCTTACCCCAAAGGTGCTGGGCATCACGGATCTCGATCTTACCATTGTTGATCCAAAGGTAAACGGGCTTTTCTGCCTTGCCCTTGATGACGAGGTGATGAAAGCCTGCCCAGGCTAACTCAGGAGCAAAGAAACCTCCCATGTTACAGCTCCCAAGCAAACCTCCCAAAGGGGATTTAGCCATCACATGGGTTCTGGCAGTGGCAGATGCCAGGGTGGCGCTAAGGAGTCCGCCACTGACCATAATAGTATTTTTAGGACCAAGGGGGTCACACCCTTTCTCCGTATGGTTATAAAGTAAATAGGCATCAAGGCCTCGGCCTCCTAAAAATTTTCTCCGCACATCGAGGGGAATGGGCCTGACTTTTATTTCGCGTGTGGAGAGATCAATATAAGCTATCTTCCTATCGAGAGCCATCTTTCTTTTCCTCCTTCATTTTTCTTGCCAGTGCCTCTTCAGCAATCTTTTGGTTTACATCCCACACCGGACCTCTGATGCGGGGAAAGCCACTTTTGATCCAAGAGACGCGGAATTCCAAACCACAAGCAGGACATTTCACTTGGTTTACCCCAGGTTGAGGTTGAAGCCTTCCCATACAACTGGGATTATGACATCTAAACTGGCCATAGGTACGAGTCTTACGTAGACTCTCGGCGGTTGTAAGCCCCTCTTTCTCGTTTCCCATAACAACCTCCTTTCTTGTGCCCTCATGATTCATGTTCACGATAGTGAACAGATAAACTATACCACAAAACCCTAAGTCTTTAAAATTATTAAAATACGTTTACTTCTTTGTCAAGGGATATTTTTATAGCCTAACGATCTAAGTTCACAATAGTGAACTCGTAAAACATCCCGGAAAACTCTATTTCAAGGACGGATTCCACCATTCTATCCAGGTCCCTTCCCTGCTGAATGTGATGCCTGTCTTCGATTCGATCTGTCGGATCCAGTCTCCAAGGTACGAGGCATGGTGTATGATGAGCGGGGTACTATGTTCGGGGAGGATGTCTTCAAAGAACCTGTAGAGGAATATATTTCTATCCATTTCCATCATCGTTTCACTATCATCCCAAGGCGTAGGACGAATAAAACCGTGATTCGCCCCCTCCTCTCGCCGGTAGAGGAAGTGGTTTCCAAACCCGTCCTTCAGGCGGCGCAGCGTTTCGACACACTTCACAATATCTGCTACGGTGATCCCTTTGCAGAAGTATTGAAGTAACCGATCGCAGAATGATTCAAACCCGATCGATGCGAACATGATTTTCACATCCTGCCTTCGTGCAAGCAACAGGATTTCCGCGAGGTCAGAGGCATGAGCATTGATGTCATCGACCCGACAGACCAGATTGATCTGTGAGATCTTGATCTCGTGCCTCTCCGTGTCCTCGAGTAGCTTAGCGAGCGAGCGGATGGGGTATTCGTCTATGAGTTCGAAGGGAATCTTCCTCCCATCGATCTCAGGCAGCCCACCAATCTGAGTAATGACCCTACCGCGCTCTACAGAGCCGTGGTAACCCTTATCCCGTGAGACATCGCAGAAAATGCATCCCTCGCTCCGAATTTCCATTTCCGGGATACCCTTTTCCCGGAGGTTGATCGGTGGCGGTAGGGTGACTGCCTGGATCTTGTTGGCATATGGGCAGCCAACCGCATTCAGGACCTGTCCCAGTTGGACCTCGAGTTTCTTGAGGGTGTCTGAGAATGTATAGATGTTCGACCAGTCGACCTCCAGGAATATGTTCTTTGTCCACGGATGTTCGAGGAGCACACCCCTCATACCCAGATGTTCTGATAGAAGGCCATCGATCGGGCCTTGAAAGACAATATCGACAATCGATTTCAGCCCTCTGAACCGGTGCAAGTGGGAGTCAGTGTCTGGCTCGCCGTAGTAATCCTGCCGAGCCTGCGGTCCTCCCAGAATCGTTATAAAACCCTCCTGTTTCAGCTCTTGGGCTAGCCCAATAAGATCTTTTCTGCCACAGAGATGTGAGAAGGCTGCTACCTTTTCCTTCCCTGCATAGTATTCATCTATGAAACGAAGCAGTCGTTCCTTTGAGAAGTCCCTCTCGATCCCAACTACGATTGTATGTATCAAGAGCTTTCGCTGGAGGAAGGTTGCTGCCACCTGAGCTCCCAGTATACCATGAGGCTCGCCCGTATGGTGCGTGAAGATAATCATGTTTCTAAATCCTCGAAAACGGTATGTTGTGACAATGAAGGAAATGATTGACGAATGGATTAAGCGTTAGGGTGAAAAAGTGAGAACCTCTTTTTA
>Ga0315279_10008768_pt1 | contig 12183 bp, 7 predicted proteins | sample YL17G06_20_MG_FD_203694 | JGI IMG/M metagenome (GOLD analysis project Ga0315279, IMG submission 203694) | Sediment microbial communities from Yellowstone Lake, YNP, Wyoming, USA - YL17G06_20 | ecosystem: Environmental > Aquatic > Freshwater > Lake > Sediment | place: USA: Wyoming | collected...
GGAGCAGTATCGAGTCTGCCCTGGCTCCCACGTCGGCCACGGAGCAAAGGCTACGGTGTGGCTGTCGTGTGGCCCCCTCATCAGTGTACTGCGAACTGTCGCTTCCACAAGATTCATAATACTAGGATCATGAGCAAATCTTCAAGCCGCCTCTGGTGGCAAACCGGCATCATTTATCAGATTTACCCCCGCAGTTTCCAGGACTCGAACGGCGACGGGGTGGGCGACTTGGCCGGCATCATCCAGCGGCTCGATTACCTGAGCGACACGTTGGGTGTGGATGCCATTTGGCTTTCGCCGTTCTATCCTTCGCCCATGGCCGACTTTGGGTATGACGTCGCCGACTATTGCGACGTGGACCCGTTGTTCGGCGACCTGGCAACCTTCGACCGGTTGGTGGCCGATGCCCACCGACGCAACATCGCCGTCATCATTGACCTTGTCCCGAATCACACGTCGGATCAGCATCCGTGGTTTATCGAGTCGCGCTCCTCGCGGAATAACCCCAAGCGCAACTGGTATGTCTGGAAAGACGTCAGGCCGGATGGCTCAGTGCCCAACAATTGGCTGAGCGTGTTCGGCGGCCCGGCCTGGGAATGGGATGAAAAGACGCAGCAGTATTACCTGCACTCGTTTCTCAAAGAACAGCCCGACCTGAACTGGCGCAACCCGCAAGTCAAGGCCGCCATGTTCGACGCAGTGCGCTTTTGGCTGGAGCGCGGCGTGGACGGATTCCGCCTGGACGTGGCGCATTTCATCATGAAAGACCCACAGTTGCGTGACAATCCGCCCAACCCAGATCCCGCCAAGACACAGTTCAAGCCGATGGGCGATTACGACACACAGCTTCACCTGTACGACAAAGGCCGCCCGGACGTGCACCTTGTCTTGCGCGAATTTCGCGCCGTGCTGAACTCGTACGAGGCCGTGCGCCCGCGTTACTCGGTGGGTGAGATTCACATCTTTGATTGGAAAGAGTGGGCGAGCTACTATGGGAAAAATCTCGACGAGTTGCACATGCCGTTCAACTTTGCTCTGCTGCGCGCGCCCTGGCAGGCCAAAGCGCTTCGCGGCGTGGTAAATGGGCTTGAAGCGGCGTTGCCGCCAGGCGCGTGGCCGAACTATGTCCTGGGCAATCACGATGAGCCGCGCCTGGCCAGCCGCTACAGTCGAGAGCAGGCCCGCGTTGCCGCCGTGCTGCTGCTCACGTTGCGTGGCACGCCCACACTTTACCAGGGCGACGAGTTGGGCATGGTCAACGGCGAGATTCCATTCGATCAGCAGCAAGACCCGTTCGGCATCCGCGTGCCGGGCCTGGGCCGGGACGTGTGCCGCACGCCGATGCAATGGAGCGATTCGCCCAATGCGGGCTTTGCCCCACCGCACGTCAAAAAGTGCTGGCTGCCAGTCACATCCGACTATCACGAGGTCAACGTCGAGCGCGAGCTGGCCGACCCGACCTCGTTCCTCAACCTCTACCGCAAGCTGTTGGCTTACCGCCGGGCCACACCCGCCTTACATTTGGGCAGCTATCGTCCGGTTGACAACGTGTCGCAGGATCGCTACGTCTACGTGCGTCAGTCGGAAAACCAGCGCGTGTTGGTGGCGCTGAATCTTTCTGAACGCGACCAATTGCTGAACCTCTCAGACTATGGTGCTGGCAAGATTCAGGTCTCGACGCACATGGATCGGCAAGGCGCGTGCGACCTGAAACACCTGGTCTTGCGTTCGTCCGAAGGCATTGTGATGGAGTTGGAATAGCAAGTGATGGCCGACCTGCAAGACTCCGGTCGCCTGGCGTCCTTTTCTCGCTGGTGAACCGCAGACTGCTGACATCAACAGTCTGCAGTCATGACAAACCTGATGCTCTCATCTCTTGCTTGTCAGGCCGGCTTGAATAGAGCATCAACACCACAAAGACGCCCAGCGCCACCACCAGGTCAAACAGAATGGCAAACATGGTGACCTGTGGTCCCGCAGACTCAAAGAGCTGTCCAATCAGCCAGGCCAGAACCATGCCACCCAGGCTGGAGCCGACAAAAAACCAGCCCGTGACTTGGCCGGTGATCGTCATACGCCGCCCGGCCCAGGAGATCGTCGTGGGGAAAATCGAGGCCATGCACAGACCCATTCCAAATGTGCCCAACCAGATCGCCGTTGCCGAATGTGACCAGAGCACAATGACACCCACGCTGATCAGGCAGCCCACGAGATCGGCCAGCAAGATATAGCGGGGCCGGACACGAGCTGCGATGGGAATAGCTAACAATCGGCTCAGGGTAAATGATCCCCAAAACGCCGAAGTCAGGTAGGCGGCAACTATTTTGCCGGTCAAGCCCATCGCCACCGCATAAGTGAATATCCAGCCTCCGAAGCTGACCTCTGCTCCAACATACAGAAAGAAAAATACAGAGACCAAGACGACCAGCAAATGATTGACCTGCCCGATCAGGCCATCTTTGGAAACCTTTTGAGCGACGGGGCTGGGCAGGCGCGCCAGCCCGACGACCATCGGCAGCATTAATAGAGCCAGCGCCCAATAGGCCCAGGTGATATCGCCGCTCATTAACACCGCCTGGGCGATGATAATGGGCGAGAGAAAAGTGCCGACGCCAAAGAAAAAGTGCAGACCGTTCATAAACGGCCCCACCTCGCGGCGATGCACCCAGACCAGCAAGGTGTTGCCTCCCACGTCTGCTGCGCCCTCCGCTATGCCCAGCACCAGTAAGACGGCAGTCAACAACCACAGCAGCGGCATCAGGGGGACCAGAAACAACGTCACGGCCATGATGATGAGGGCAGTCGCCATCACAGGCTGGCCCGGCGTCCGGTCATATAATCGCCCTCCTAGAAGCGAGCCGATTAGATAACCTAGCGAGCGCGCCGTGAACAGGAAACTGATTTCACGCAGATTACTTTGAGTATGTTCGGCCAGGCTGGACAAAGTCGGACCCAACGAGGCCGTAGTTAACCCCAGCCCAACAAAGGCAGCATAGTAGCCAACCGTGTCTAAAATTCGCGCCGCCCTGGCCGGCGGCGCAGATTCCGTTGACAGAGTCGTTGCAGGCAAGCTCACGAGTGTTCCTCCCAGTGCAATAGCAGATTGTTGGATAGTAGACGCAGCCCATCTTACCGCCGACTGTGCTCTTCGTCAATCGGATGCCCGGCTTGCCTGTCTCTCTGACGCAAGCTATAATCTCTACATCTCATCGCAAGGAGTTGCCATGAGCCTGCGTGCTTTCATCGAGCAAGCCCGCCAGGCCGGATACCTGGTCGAAATCCATCGCGAGGTCAGTCCCCATTTGGAGCTGGCGCGCGTCGCGGCGGCGTTGGATGGCAGGCCGGTGCTGTTTCACCGCGTCACAGCCCCCCACCCCACCCCTCCCTCGTGGCATACCATAGGAGAGGAAACAACCTGCGTCCTTGTCGGTGCAGGCTCGGCGAGGGAATACTATGCGCTGACTTTGGGTGTGTCCGCCGAAAAGCTACTCCCTGCACTGGCGAGTGCACTGGAGCATCCTCGCCCACCGGAGAAGGTAGAGAGCGGCGCGTGCCAGGACGTAGTCGAGCGCGACGTTGACCTGGGCCGCCTGCCTATCCTCACACATCTCCCCACTGACCCCGCACCCTACATCACGGCGGGTGTGGTCATCATCCGCGACCCGGACTATGGCCGCAACGTCAGCTTTCACCGGCTGATGGTGACGGGGCCGCGCACCGTCGTCGCGCGCATCGTCGAAGGACGCGGGACGGACACGGCCTGGCGCAAAGCACAAGACGGCCTGCCCGTGGCGATTTGTGTGGGCAACTCGCTGCCGGTGTTGTTGGCGGCCTCCATGTCGCCGCCCAAGGGAGTGGACGAATTGGGCATCGCCAACGCGATTCAGCCCACGCCACTTGTCCAGTGCAAGACGGTTGACCTGCAAGTGCCCGCTGAAAGCGAATTCGTGTTGGAAGGACACATCACCCATCAACTGGCAGACGAAGGCCCGTTTCTCGACCTGACGGAGACGATGGATTTTGTTCGGCAACAACCCATGCTCGAGATTGACTGCATCACACACCAGCGCAACGCAATCTACCAGGCACTCCTGCCGGGCAAACTGGAACACAAATTGCTGATGGGGATGCCCAAAGAGCCAACGATTTTTGCCGCGGCGAGCCAGGTATGCGAGTGCCGCGACGTGGTCATCACGCCCGGCGGCACATCGTGGCTGCACGCCATCGTGTCCATCGTCAAGCACGATCCGGAGGATGGCCGCCGCGCCATCGAGGCGGCGTTTGCCGGACATGGCAGTCTCAAGCATGTTGTGATCGTTGACGACGACATCAACATCCACGATCCAGCACAAGTCGAGTGGGCTATCGCCACGCGCTTCCAGGCCAGCCGCGATCTCGTCGTGCTGACTGACCAACCTGGCTCGTCGCTTGATCCTTCTGCTACGCATATCCCCGGCCAAAAAACGCGCACGGCCAAAATGGGATTGGACGCGACAATACCCTGGGGAGCAAATCGAAAAAAGTTCGAGAAGATGAGATATGAAAAAATAGAGGCACGCGAGTACCTGAACACTGGGTAATCACTCGATCAGTGACGAAAGCGGTTCGTCTTTCGTCTGACACAAAAAAGGAGGTAGCCATGTCTCGACCCATCACACTCTTTACCGGCCAGTGGGCCGACCTGCCGCTGGATACAGTGGCGCAAAAGGCCAGCACATGGGGCTTTGATGGCCTGGAACTCGCCTGCTGGGGCGATCACTTTCAAGTGGACCAAGCCCTGGAGAGCGACAAGTACGTCAAGAGCCGCTGGGATATTCTCAACAGGTACAACTTGAAATGCTTCGCCATCAGTAATCACCTGGTGGGACAGTGCGTGTGTGACCCGATTGATACCCGCCACAAGAGCATCCTGCCGCAGCGCCTGTGGGGCGACGGCGACCCCGAAGGTGTGCGTCAGCGCTGTGCCAAGGAACTCGAGAACACAGCCAAAGCCGCCAAACTGTTCGGCGTGGACGTCGTCAACGGGTTCGCCGGCAGCAGCGTGTGGGGCAAACTGTATTTCTTCCCGCCGACCAGCCAGGCCGATATTGACGCAGGCTACCAGGATTTTGCAGCTCGCTGGCTGCCTATCCTCGACGTGTTCAAGGCCGAGGGCATCAAGTTCGCGCTCGAAGTCCACCCCACCGAAATCGCCTACGACATCATCACAGCCCAGCGCGCGCTCGACGCGGTGAACCATCACCCCGCCTTTGGCTTCAACTTTGACCCGAGCCACTTTATCCATCAGTTCATCAACCCGGTGTTCTTCATCGAAGAGTTCCCGACCAAGATTTTCCATTGCCACGTCAAGGACTCGCGGGTGCAACTCACCGGGCGGAATAGCATCCTGTCCTCGCATTTGGACTTTGGCGATCCTCGTCGTGGCTGGGACTTTTGTTCGCCGGGGCGAGGCGATGTCAAGTGGGATCCCATCATCCGGGCGTTCAACCACATCGGCTACAAAGGCCCGCTCTCCATCGAGTGGGAAGACAGCGGCATGGACCGCGAGTGGGGCGCGCCCGAGGCGCTGGTAATGATTCGCAGACAGGACTTTGCCGCTTCTACCGTCGCGTTCGACGCGGCATTTGCTGCGAAATAGTTAGACGTGATGCGTGAATTCTCACGTTTCACGTATCACAGCATTAAGGAGACACTCATGACCAAGGAAACCGGCTTCACCACGATGGCCGGGCCGAAGGCCGACGGCGTGGCCCCCGAGATCGGCGTGGGAATGTTGGGCTATGCCTTCATGGGCAAGGCCCACACCAACGCCTACAAGAAAATCCCCTACATGATGTATCCACCCCCGGCGATTCCAAAACTCATCGCCGTGTGCGGGCGCAACGAAGCCGCTGCAGCGGAAGCCGCGCGCCGCTACGGCTACGAGGGTTACTATACCGACTGGCGCAAGATGTTGGCGGACGATCGCGTCCAGCTTTTCGATAACGGCGGCCCCAACGACACGCACGCCGAGCCGTGCATCGCCGCGGCCCAGGCCGGCAAACACATCATCTGCGAAAAGCCGCTGGCCCGCACCGGCGAAGAGGCCAAGACGATGCTCGATGCCGTCAACAAGGCCGGCGTCAAGCACATGGTGGCCTTCAACTACCGCTTCGTCCCCGCGATCCGCCTGGCTTACGAACTGATTCATAGCGGCGCGTTGGGGCAAATCTATCACTATCGCGCGGTCTATTTGCAAGAGTGGGTCATGCCGCACTATGGCACGCCCATGATTTGGCGGCTGGACAAAAAGAGGGCTGGCAGCGGCGCGCTGGGCGACTTGGGCGCGCACATCATTGACCTGGGCCGCTTTTTGGTAGGTGAGATGAAAAGTGTGAGCGCCATGACGCGCACCTTTATCAAGGAGCGCCCTCTGTCCGATGGCAGCTTGGGCAAGGTGGACGTAGACGACGCCTTTGTGGCGGCGGTCGAGTTCGAGAATGGCGCAATCGGCACGGTGGAGGCGACCCGCTTCGCTGCCGGCCGCAAGAATTATAACTGCTTCGAGATCAATGGCGAAAAGGGCAGCCTCCGCTTTGACCTGGAACGCATGAACGAGATGCAAGTGTTCTGGGTGGACGAGCAGCCCAAAGAGACACAAGGCTTCCACGACGTGCTAGTCACCGAAAGCTATCACCCGTTCTGGTCGAACTGGTGGCCGCAGGGGCATATCATCGGTTGGGAGCATACCTTCGTTCACGAACTGACGCATTTTCTGGATTGCATCGTCAACGAGAAAGACGTGGCCCCCTACGGCGCGACCTTCGAAGATGGCTATCGCGCGGCCGTCATCTGCGACGCGATCCTGGAATCTGCCAACGGCAAGAAGCAAGTTGATGTCAACTATTAGGTTCCCGGCTGGACGGAGAATAAACTTGCGAAATAACTTGCCTCTCGCCAAGATGCCAAGCACGCAAAGGATTCTAATGAACTACCGCGCGGCAAGCCGCGCGGTATCAAGAGCTTCTACAAGCTCGGATGCGCGGCAAGCCGCGAGGAATCAGACCCGAAAGAGATTCAGTTGAAAGAGCTGGGCGATCTTGAGCTTGGCGCGAGATTCCTATTTCAGATAAAATCCAAAGGAGTATCATCATGGCTTACCTGTTAGGTTTAGACGTTTCGACGACTGGCGCAAAGGCGTTGCTCATTGACGAGCGCGGCGACGTGGTTGCCAGCGCCACGACCGAATATCCGCTTTCCACGCCACGCCCGCTGTGGTCAGAGCAAGCGCCGGCTGATTGGTGGGTGGGCGCGTACACCAGCATCCAGGCAGCGCTCAATCGGGCTGGGCTGACCGGCGACGATGTTTGCAGTGTGGGCTTGACCGGCCAGATGCACGGCCTGGTGCTGTCGGACAAATCCGGCCAGGTCTTGCGTCCGGCCATTCTGTGGAACGATCAACGCACCGGCCCGCAATGTGCCGAAATCACGGACAAAGTCGGTGGGTTGGACAAGCTTTTGGAACTGATCGGCAACGCGGTCTTGCCGGGCTTTACGGCGCCCAAGATCCTGTGGGTGCGCCAGAACGAACCGGAAGTGTACGAGCGCGCGGCGCACATCTTGCTTCCCAAGGATTACGTGCGTTACCGCTTGACCGGCGAGTACGCCACCGAGGTATCGGATGCTGCCGGCACCTGTCTACTCGATGTGGCGCATCGGCGTTGGTCAGACGCGATGCTAAAGGCATTGGACATTCCAGTGGACTGGTTGCCGCGTTGCACCGAGTCGCCAGAGGTGTCTGGACGAGTCAGCGCGGCAGTGGCGGAAATCACCGGCCTCAAAGCCGGCACACCCGTCGTCGGCGGTGGGGGCGACCAAGCGGCGCAAGCAGTCGGCAGTGGCGTAGTCAAGCCCGGCGTGATCTCTGTCACGTCCGGCACATCGGGCGTTGTGTTCGCGTGCTCGGACAAGTACGCCGTCGAGGCGCAGGGACGGCTCCATGCCTTTTGCCACGCCGTGCCCGGCAGATGGCATTTGATGGGCGTGATGCTTTCGGCGGGCGGTTCCTTCCGCTGGCTGCGCGATAGCCTGGGTGAACCAGAACGCTCAACAGCCTCGCTTATCGGCGATGACCCATACGACCTGCTGACACGCGAGGCGGCGCGCGCGCCGGTCGGCAGCGATGGGTTGCTGTTCCTGCCGTACCTCACCGGTGAGCGTACCCCCTACCCCGACCCGGAAGCGCGCGGCGCTTTTATCGGGCTGACCGTGCGACACAACAAGAGCCACATCATCCGCTCCGTGTTGGAAGGCGTGTCGTTCGGCCTGCGCGATAGCCTGGAATTGATCAAAGGCCTGGGTGTGCCCATCGAGCAAGTGCGTGCCTCTGGCGGCGGCGCTCGCAGCTCGCTCTGGCGGCAAATTCAGGCGGATGTGTTTGGGACGGAGTTGGTGCTGGTCAACGTGACCGAAGGCGCGGCTTACGGAGCGGCGCTGCTGGCGGGCGTGGGAGTGGACGTGTTCGCGAGCGTAGATGAAGCGGTGGCACAGACTGTGCGCGTCACTGACCGCACGCTGCCCATCCCCGATAATATGCGGCGTTACCAGGCGCTCTACCCTGTGTACCGCTCTTTGTATCCGGCCTTGCAACCCACCTTCCATGCTCTCGCAGACTAGTCACCCTTACGAGGGTTCGGGCGAGCTTGCAGGTCGCCCACTTTCGCAAAGGTGAGAAATGACAAGCCCCCAAGTGTGCCTGGGGGCTTGTCGGTTACATTTCTCCCCTTGGATTTTCCATGCCAGCCGTGGTAATAACGTCGTCCACAACCTGGCGGAGCGTAGCCACGTCCAGGTCTTTTTTGTCAAGGAAGGCCACTGCCCCGGCCTCTAGACCCTGGCGGTGAAACTCGCGGTCGGGATAAGCACTGATGAGTACCACACGTATCTGAGGATACAGCGCGCGTAGCCTGCGTGTGCACTGGATCCCGCTATCCCCTGTGTGACCCAACACCACATCCACCAGCGCCAGTTGAATCGCGTGCTGCCCCGCCACACGCACAGCTTCTTTCGCGCTGTCCGCCTCGTAGATGAGGGATTGCTTGTACGCCTTGCCCATCATCCGCCGCAACTGAGTGCGATACCGCGCATTATCGTCTACCAGGAGCACGTGCAGACCGTTGTCCTCGGCTGGCAATGATTTGTCAGATTGAGCAGCTTCTCCAATCACCACGAGCACGTCAGGGTGCGCCCCTGCGTAGGCCACGGCCTCCAGCCGGCTGTTCACCCCCAACTGACGATACAGGCGTGTCAGATGGTTTTCCACTGTCTTGACGCTAAGCTTCATCGCCCTCGCTATGGCAGCGTTGTCGTACCCCTGCTGCAACATGCGCAAAAGATCATTCTGGCGTGGAGTCAAACGGGGCAGAGGAGGCGCAGCGGCGTGTTGCGTTTGCCGGCGGAGCAGCCTGTCTACCAACATGCTGGATAACCAGCGTTCGCCCGCCAGCACACGCTGCACCGCCAGCCGCAAATGGCTGAGCGGCTGGTCCTTGAGGTGATAGCCATTCACGCCGGCATCGAGCAGGCCGACCACATAGGCATCATCGTCATAGGCGCTGACAACCAGGATTTTGAGGGAGGGGTAAGCATCCCGTATCCGCTTGACGTCGGGTACCGCCGAAAAGTTCGGCATAGCCACGTCCATCAAGAGAAGATCAAGCCGTAAGCGGGCCAGCGCATCAAACAGCGCCGGGCCGTCGCCGACTTCGCCCACGATCTCCAGGCCATCTACCTCGCCCAAAGCCTTGCCGATGCCGGCGCGCACGACGGCGTGATCATCGGCCAACAAAACGCGCGTTTTGCTCATGGCGACGATTATAGATGGATACCTCCGTACTGTCAAAGATAGGGGAAATCCCCCTAGCTCGTCAGGGGAAATGTGACTATTTGCCTCGGTCAAAAACCTTATACTAGTAGAACTGCAATTTGTGTTGTGCTCAAATTGGCGAAACCCTGGTTATTGTCACCAGCGAAATTGATTTGTCGGTCGGCTCAGCGACGGCCTTGGGTGTGCTGGTGGCCCTGTTGACACTCGAGGGCGTTGGCTTTTCCGATCAGCCATGTGCCGGTTGAAGGCATCTAGAAAGGAGGAGCAGCACAAGTCTAATCCCCAATTGACATCCCCTCGTCAAAAGTGTAAAATCTAGCTCAATAACAAGGAGTCGAAAAATGTCTCGCAATATTACCCGCTCAGTCATGACCATCATGGCTTTGGTGATGGTTGTCACCAGTCTATATGGCTGCGGGGCGCCCGCCACTCCGGCGCCAGCGCAACCCGCCGCCACCTCAGCTCCTGCTGCTACCTCAGCACCGGCGCAACCGGCCGGCAAGGTCAAAGTTGGCCTGTCATTCTCCGACTTTGCGACCGAGCGCTGGAAGCCCGAACAAGTGCTGATGACAAAGCTCTTGAATGACAAGGGCTACGATGTGGTTTGGCAGGAAGCGAACCACGACGTCAAGCTCCAGAACGACCAGATTGACAACATGGTGACGCAGGGCGTCAAGGCCCTCATCGTCATCGCGGAAGACGGCGATGCGGCTGCGACGGCGGTGGACAAGGCCGCCCAGGCAGGCGTCAAGGTGATCGCGTACGACCGCCTGATCAAGTCCACCAACATTGGGGCGTACATCTCCTTCAACAACACCGAAGTCGGCCGCCAAGAAGCGCTCGGCGTTGTGAAGGCGTTGAACATGGACGGCGGCAAATGGACGAAGGATAACCCCGTCAAGCTCATGAAGATGGGCGGCAGCCCCACCGACAACAACGCCATCCTGGTTCGCCAGGGGCAGGACGAGGTTCTCAAGCCGTACATTGACAATGGCACCATCAAAGTCGTCGCCGATCAGTGGGTGGACAACTGGGATCCGGCGAATGCGCTCAAGATCATGGAAAACGTCCTGACGGCCCAGAACAACAAGATTGATGCCGTCGTGGCGTCGAACGACGGCACTGCGCTGGGTGCTCTGCAAGCCTTGAAGGCTCAGAAACTCGCCGGCATCGTGCCGATTTCGGGCCAGGATGCCACCGCCGATGGCTGCAACAGCATCGTCAAGGGCGAACAGACCGTCTCGGTCTACAAGGACACCCGCCTGCTGTCCCCGTTGGCTGTGGACCTCGCGGACAAGTTCCTCAAGGGCCAGACGGATCCGAACCTGAAAAAGTACACCATGGCCGAGTTGACCAACGATCCCAAGAAGACCGGCGACGTGATGGCCTACTTCTTGCCCGTCGTCCAGGTCACCAAGGACAATGTGTATGATCTCATCGTGAAGAGCGGGTTCCAGCCCTATGATGATGTCTACCGCGACATCCCGGCCGACCAACGCCCGCCCAAACCGGGAGAAGCAGCACCGGCGCAACCCGCCGCCAAGGTCAAGGTTGGCCTGTCGTTCTCCGACTTTGCGACCGAGCGCTGGAAGCCCGAACAAGTGCTGATGACAAAGCTCTTGAATGACAAGGGCTACGACGTGGTTTGGCAGGAAGCGAACCACGATGTAAAGCTCCAGAACGACCAGATTGACAACATGGTGACGCAGGGCGTCAAGGCCCTCATCGTCATCGCGGAAGACGGCGATGCGGCTGTGACGGCGGTGGACAAGGCCGCGGCGGCAGGCGTCAAGGTGATCGCGTACGACCGCCTGATCAAGTCCACTAACATTTCTGCGTACATCTCCTTCAACAACACCGAAGTCGGCCGCCAAGAGGCGCTCGGCGTTGTGAAGGCGTTGAACATGGACGGCGGCAAGTGGACGACGGCCAACCCCGTCAAGCTCATGAAGATGGGCGGCAGCCCCACCGACAACAACGCTATCCTGGTCCGCCAAGGGCAGGACGAGGTTCTCAAGCCGTACATTGACAAGGGCACCATCAAAGTCGTCGCCGATCAGTGGGTGGACAACTGGGATCCGGCGAATGCGCTCAAGATCATGGAAAACGTCCTGACGGCCCAGAATAACAAGATTGACGCCGTCGTCGCGTCGAACGACGGCACCGCGCTGGGCGCTCTGCAAGCCTTGAAGGCTCAGAAACTGGCCGGCATCGTGCCGATTTCGGGCCAGGATGCCACCGCCGATGGCTGCAACAGCATCGTCAAGGGCGAGCAGACCGTCTCGGTCTACAAGGACACCCGCCTGCTGTCCCCGTTG
>Ga0315279_10008769_pt1 | contig 12183 bp, 11 predicted proteins | sample YL17G06_20_MG_FD_203694 | JGI IMG/M metagenome (GOLD analysis project Ga0315279, IMG submission 203694) | Sediment microbial communities from Yellowstone Lake, YNP, Wyoming, USA - YL17G06_20 | ecosystem: Environmental > Aquatic > Freshwater > Lake > Sediment | place: USA: Wyoming | collected...
AGAGGGCGGTAGAGATTCTTCCTTACGATTACCAGTCCCGGAACAACTTGGGCATTGTTTATGGAAGATCGGGAGAGCCTGAAAAGGCATTGCGGGAATTCGCGGTAGCCATGTGGTTGAAGCCCGAGGATGACACGATCAAGTTCAACCTCTCCATCTTCTACCAGATGCAAAAGGAGTACGAGAACGCGGAACGCGTTCTGAAACATTTGATCGACAAGAACCCGAAGGATGCCACTCTTTATTTTCGGCTCGGCCTTGTCTACAGAGACATGGGGAAAAATGAAGCCGCTGTCTCTGAGTTTCTGAAGGCGCGGGACCTTGCTCCTCGAATCGTCAATATTTATGAGGAGTTAGGGAATATCTATCTTTCGAAGTTTCACGATAGTGAGAAGGCAAAGTTCTATTACTCCCAGGGTGTTGAAGTGATCCCCAATACGAATTCCAGATCAGAACAGTTGAGATGGATGGTTCATGATTTGGAAATTCACAGATGAGGATGCGATGTTGGAACTTTTTTCAGTTATTTTCGGGGCTTTGATTGGCAGCTTTTTGAACGTCTGCATCTGCAGGTTGCCCAGAGAGGAGTCCATTGTGACTCCTGGTTCTCATTGCCCGCAATGTAACAATCCGATTCGATGCTACGACAATATCCCCGTGCTGAGCTATGTGCTTCTGAGGGGCAGGTGTCGTCACTGTGGAAAACCCATCTCTATTCAATATCCGGTCGTCGAAGGAGTCACAGCGCTTTCCTCTTGGGTGCTGTTCAGAGAGTATGGGCCTTCGTTAAGCTATCTTTTCTTCTTCGCCTTTGTCGCGGCCTTAATCGTCATCACGGTCATCGATTTACAGCATCAGATCATCCCAGACGTCATCAGCATTCCAGGGATGGGGGTTGGACTGCTCGGGTCGCTCGTCCTCCCTCATCTTTCCTTCCCAAATTCCTTAGGCGGATTACTCCTGGGAGGGGGAAGCCTCTTTCTCGTCGCCACGATCTACCAATGGTTATTCAAGAGAGAAGGGATGGGGGGTGGAGATGTGAAGCTTCTGGGAATGATTGGTGCATTCCTTGGATGGAAAGCGGTGATCCTGACGATTCTGCTCAGTTCTCTTATCGGGTCATTGATCGGAATTCTCGTGATGGTCTTGAAGGGAAAAGACTTCAAATATGCGATTCCCTTCGGCCCGTTCCTCTCTTTAGGGGCTGTCCTGACTCTGTTTTACGGAGAAGCGATCATCCGGTGGTATCTGTATTCCCTGCCGGGAGGGTGAGGCGTGAGGGCATGGGGAGACTTGTGGAGCCCCGCGAGCAGGCCCGTGATCCCATTCAACCGCCCCCGTGGGGCGACACCCCGGTCAAAAGATGGCGCATTCCTGCCACGGCGCAGGCCGTGGCTTCGCGCTGCCGGGATGAAGATCCATCGGAAGTCCAGAGGGATATGAAGGGACAATCTTGGCTGTTTAGGAAACTGAATCTGAGCCTTCGTTGGGAGATTATTACCAATATCTCTCTACTCATGCTCGTGGCGATTCTCCTCATTGGATTCACCATCTCCAAGATGAACGAGAGGAACGTCATCCAGGAGAAGGTCAGGTACGGGGAAGGGATGGTCAAGGATTTCCAAGCGATCATGGACTTCATATCACGAGACAGACCAGATCTTCAGTTGAAGGACCCCGCGGTGAGGGAAGAACTCCTCGACTTTGTGGCCCTGTATGCAAAAGGGAAAGGTTTTCTTGACTTGGTGGTCGTCGATCCCGACATGAAAATGATCGCAGCCAATAACCCCGAGGGGATCGACCTGTCGTATTCCAACGACGAACTGAGACAGGCCATCCAAACAGGCCTCGTGGGGACAGAAGTCAAGAGGTCCGGAGGGTTCCTATCGACGGAGTATGAAAGGCTGATCCTCTACGCGCCTTTATGGGTTCAGGGAAGGACGGCAGGGGGAATCCAGATGGACCTTGCGATCGGCGACGTCATGACCCAACTATTGAAATCCCAGCGGATCATTCTGCTTTCTATCATTCTCGATGCGATTATTCTGGTTGCCTTCGGCAGTTTTTTGCTCTCTCGTGTCCTGGTGAAGCCTCTCCAAGGACTGGTCCAACTGACTCAAAAAATCAGCGAGGGCGATTTCAATGAGAAAATTGAGGGTTCGTCCACGAATGAGATCGGGCAGTTGATAGCATCTTTCAACCGGATGATTGAACGTTTGAAGACCAACCGAGAAGAATTGGAAGACTACGTGACATCTCTCGAGGTTGCCAACAAACAGCTGAAACAGGCGCAGGAAGAGTTGATCCGAACAGAAAAGTTGGCCTCCATCGGGAGGTTTGCAGCGGGAGTAGCCCATGAAGTGGGCAATCCTCTCGGGGCCATTCTGGGTTACACCAGCATGCTGGAAAAGGGCCAAATCGAACCCGGGGAGTCGAAGGACTACCTCCAACGGATTGAAAAGGAGATTCAAAGAATCAACAGAATCGTCCGGGAGCTTCTCGATTTTTCGAGGCCTTCGAAAGGGGAGATCCGGGAGGTAGAAGTGAATAAAGTGCTCGAGAATACCCTTTCACTCCTCTCCTATCAAAAGAGCTTCAGAAACGTTGAGACTCAGCTCGACCTTCATCCAGACCTCCCGCGAGTCTTGGCGGACGAGTCACAGCTTTCTCAGGTCTTCCTAAATATGATGCTGAATGCCGTGGATGCTATGCCAGAGGGAGGAATTCTTCGGATCCAAACCGAGCCCCATGTGGTGGAAGATGCATTTGCGGACCCATTTCAGAGGCATTTTGCTCCGAGGCGAAGGGGCGATCCCGTGGAGTCTGACTATTTTCGTGTGCGGAAGCCGGATCCTCTGTCAGCGATTCTCGCGAAGTTTTCCAGGGGGGATCTCTTGGCGAAAATCCGTATTTCTGATACCGGAACAGGGATAAAGAAGGAGGATCTTAAGAGGATCTTCGACCCCTTCTTTACTACGAAATCCCCAGACAAAGGGACTGGACTCGGTTTATCTATTTGTCTCAGAATCGTCGAATCCGTGGGAGGTGTGATCCGAGTGGAGAGCGAAGGTGGACAAGGGGCAACCTTTGAGATTTATCTCCCGGGTCGCCCTGCTGCTTCACTCACGGATTCGTAGATCGTTTTTGCCGGCAAGTGCCCCTGCCTGCCTGCCGGCAGGCAGGGAGGGGCACAATATAGAAGGAAAATACCTTACCGGGAAGCCACGGCCTTTAGGGCGTGGAGCTTCGCTTTGTTTAAGGAGGAAAACCCATGATTCCAAGAAAAATTTTGGTGGTCGATGATGAGGAAAATTTCAGACACATCCTCTCGGTCATTCTGAAAAAGGAGAGATATGAGGTGGAAACCGCCTCGAACGGCGAGGAGGCCCTGCAAAGGATCTCAAACAGCACCTTTGATCAGGTCCTCTGCGATATCCGAATGCCCGGGATGGATGGGCTCGATTTTCTGAAAGAAGTGAGAAAGACGGAGGCGGATGCGAACGTCATCATGATGTCAGCCTATGGGACCCTTGACACCGCCGTGGAAGCGATGAAGCTAGGGGCCTACGACTACATCTCCAAACCCTTTAAGCCCGACGAGATCATCCTGACCCTGAAGAAGGCGGAAGAGAGGGAACGGCTGAGGAAAGAGAACGAACACCTGCGGAAGGAAGTGAAGAGGGAGTATAGCTTCGACAACATCGTTAGCAAGAACGAGAAGATGCAGGGTATTTTTGACATGATTCAGAAAGTCGCCCCGTACAAGTCCACCATTCTGATCACAGGGGAGAGTGGAACCGGAAAAGAAGTCGTGGCGAGAGCCCTTCATTACCACAGTGACCGATCCCAGTCGCTTTTCATGCCTGTGAATTGCGGAGCCATCCCTGAGAATCTTCTGGAGAGCGAACTCTTCGGGCACAGCAAGGGGGCGTTCACGGATGCGATCCGGACGAAAAAGGGCCTCTTTGAAGAGGCAGACGGCGGTACGCTCTTCCTAGACGAAATTGGTGAACTTCCTCCTCAGCTTCAAGTGAAACTCTTGCGGGTCCTCCAGGACGGAGAGATCAGAAGGGTGGGGGAAGCCAAGGCCATCCAGATTGACGTGAGAATCGTCGCTGCCACAGTGAAAGATCTTGTGAAGGAGGTGAATGAGGGACGATTCAGGGACGACCTATTCTACCGATTGAATGTCGTGCCCGTTCACATTCCACCTCTCCGAGATAGAAAAGAAGACATTCCTCTTCTGGTCACTCATTTTATGAAGAAACATAGCCAATCCTTGGGAAAAAATATTGCAGGCATTAACCCGAAGGCCCTCGAGGTTCTGATCAATTATAAATGGTATGGGAATGTGAGGGAGCTCGAAAATACGATTGAGCGAGCCATTGTACTTGCTGACGGAGAGAATATTGAGCTAGAAAATCTTCCACACGATATCCAAAACTTTCAAGAACGAATTGAGGTAACTACTTTAAGTGAAGAAGAGTATTCGATCAAGAGAGCCTCCAAGGCTTTGGAGACGACACTCATAAGGCGAGCTTTGAAGAAAACGAAAGGCAACCACACCCATGCTGCAAGGCTCCTGGAGATAAGTCACCGGGCTCTCCTTTATAAGATCAAGGAGTTTGGGATCATAGAGAGTGAATTGTGATTTTCCCTGACTTTACAGCTAGTTATATGCAAACTTTTCAGCGGTCTATGCAAAAAGAATAGGTTTTTTCTGTGCTTCAACTCAGCGATATTCTAATGATTTTTTCTCGCATGGCATTTTGTCGAAATTCAATAACTCTTTTTCAGGGTCTACCAAAATCTGCTGCGATCATGAGCCTCTTTTTGTCAGCTTTGTTCTATCCGTTTTAACCTGCCAGAATCATAAGACATTTCTTTTGATTTTCTTCACCTTCAAAAACTATCTTCTCCTTGGTACAGGTTTTGCTACCTCCATAAGTAACTCACGAATGGAGGTTGACATTGAAATCTTCGAATGCATCAAAGGGTTTCACCCTACTCGAAGTCCTCATTACATTAATTATTCTCTCTGTGGCCCTCTTGGCTCTCGCCGGCATGATGGTCACCACCACGAGAAATAATGCCTCGGGTGGTTACGTGACTGAAGCCGCAACCTTGGCCCAAGACAAACTCGAAGAATTCCGTGTGAGCTCGTGGGAACGTCTCCTACCCACGACCGCAGGTCCACGGACAGATTCAAGCATCAAAGGATCCACAGGCCTCAGTTACGCCCGCAGTTGGAACATCGCGCAGAATAACAATCTTAAAACGATTACGATCGCTGTCAGCTGGACGGATCGAATCAATCATTCCATCCGGCTTGTTTCGGTGATTGCCCAATAGACGAGGAAGAAGACATGGAAACGCATAAACGATTTGATTCAAAAGGAATAACCCTCATTGAACTGCTGGTGGTTCTCGTGATCTGCACCATTCTCATTGGAGGAATCTACCGCCTCTTTGTCTCACAGAGCAGAGCTTACACTGTTCAAGATCAAGTGGTCGAAGTTCAACAGAACACGAGAGCAGCCATGGAGATTCTATTGAGAGATTTGCGAATGACTGGTTTTGACAATGATCGCACGGCGACGGTGATAGTCCCGGAACCCCCACTCGTCCCTGAAGATCATGCCTTCACCGTGATGTATGAGCAGAATGATGCATTGCGTCAAGTTCGCTACTGGGTTGACGGAGGAGCGAGGCTCCTTCGTCAAGAGACCATCAATGGGGTCAGCAACACCGAGGCTCTATTAGAGAATGTCAGTGCACTCAATCTTTCTTATGGAACTGATGAGAACGAAGATGGGGTCATGGACGATCGAGATGGGGACCAGATGTTGAGTTTGAATGACTGGGTTCCTCAGGCAGCCGTGGGGACGCGAAGGGTGGTCGCCGTTCGCGCCAGCCTAACTGCAAGACCCAACCAGGTGAATCAGGATTTGCAGAACATGGCACCGCGGACCTTGGTCTCAGCCATCACGCTTCGCAATCTCTCAATGACTCGATAAATGGGGGCACCCACAATGTTACGAAAAACGACAAAGATCCTGACGAACGAAAATGGAGCGGCACTCGTCATTGCCTTGATGATGATGATCATGTTGACGCTGGTCGGTCTTGGATCGATCTTCACGTCAACCTTCGAAGTGAAGCTCTCCGGCAACAAGCGAGCGAGCACCAACGCCTTCTATGCGGCAGACAGCGGGATTCAGGTCGTCATAGCCAATATCGAAAATTTCACTGTCCCTGGGAAGTATGTAGATAACCAGTATGATCCTTTTACGGATCCTGCCAACCCTAACCCAACGAAGGCCAGAGTGATGAACACACATATTCCGGATCAGTATGGGTCGCCGAGAGGTTCGGGTTTCAGCGCCGCGCATTTTGAATTCCTGTATTTCACGATCAATTCCGTCGGTGAGGATCAGATCGAGTTTAGTCCGGTGAAGAGTGCATGTACCATGGAGGAGAAAGTGGTGAGGCTTGTGCCCACTCTCCAGGGAGGATATTAAGAGATGAAGCTGTCAAAAAGCCCTTGGATCTTGCTTTTCCTATGTCTCTTGTCTGCGGTGCCTTGTTTCGCCCACGATACAGATCTCTATATGTCCAGTGGTGAGGGAGTTGAACCCAATATTCTCATTATCTTCGATAATTCGGGCAGCATGAATGATGAAGTCCAGGCATATTTCTATGATCCTGGCGTCACTTACGACCCCTTGGCTGTTTCCACAGCCAACAAAGATAAGGTCTACTATAGGAACCGCTGGAACAGCTGGGTTCTATTCAGGGACACCATCGCAGAGGTGCCCTGTGTGGCTGCGCAAACCGCACTCACCCATCAGGGGCACTACGAGGGATCCACTTCCTCAAATTGCCGGTCCGATAGCAGGACACTCCGGACTGGCAACTATAGAAACTACCTCGCCTCCATTGGGGGAGACGAATACTTGCCCAAGCTGACCATTGCCAAGAGGGTCATCAACGACTTCTTGAATACGGTCAATGGGGTTAGGCTTGGGGTCATGGTGTTCAACAATGTGAAATACGTTAATGGAATTTCCGAGACCGAAGGGGGGCACATCCAGAGCACCATCAAGAGCTTGACGGACAGTAATCGAACTCAACTGACCAATGATATCAATGCCATTTACGCTGATACATGGACCCCTTTGGCTGAGACCCTTTATGAGGCAGGTCTCTATTTCAAGGGAGGACCCAGTTATTTCAACTCTGGCGTGAACTACGTGAGTCCGATTCAGTATTACTGTCAGAGGAACTACGTGATCCTTATTACAGACGGAGAATCGACGCGAGACAGGAATTCGATCCTGGCCTCGGCCATAGGGGATCGGGACGGTGACGGAAGAGAACCCGGATACATCAACACCGACTACGGGACCGACTATCTGGACGATGTAGCCAAGGTCCTCTACGAGGGTGATCTTTCATCCTCTTTTGAGGGACAGCAGAATATTCTTACCTATACGATTGGTTTTACGGTCAGCTCAAACCTCCTTGAGAGGACGGCAGCCCATGGCCATGGAAGGTACTTCTATTCAAGTAACGCGCAAAGTCTTTCCAGTTCGTTTCAAAACATCATCGACGAGATCCTGGCAAAGACTTCCTCTTTTGTCGCGCCCATCGTTCCCATCAGCAGAATGGAGAGAACCTCCGCTGGAGACAAGATCTACTTATCCCTATTCAAGCCGATCAAGGACGAAATGTGGACCGGAAACATCAAAAAATTCGGGATTGCCCAGGAAAACAATCCCTCCCTGGGGATCAAAGTCGGAGATCTCGTTGATGCAGATGGCCGAAAGGCAGTAGATGCGAATGGCCAAATTCTTGCGACGGCTCGATCTTTTTGGACGAGTAGTTCGACCCTGGATGGAGGGGACGTAGAAAAGGGGGGTGTTGGAGAAGTGATTATGAATCGCTCCTCGACCCGAAAGATCTACACGTATCTCGGACAGAATGAAAGCCTCGCTCACACTACGAATGCTTTCACGCTGGAGAACAGCCTCATCAGTCCGACGGTACTAGGCCTCTCAACAGGGGACAATAACGGAAGAGACAAGCTGATCAATTTCGTCTATGGACTTGATGCCTATGATGATAATGGAAATGGAAATACATCAGAAAAGAGGGACTGGATCTTCGGTGCCTTTCTTCATTCACGACCTGTCATCGTCCATTACGGAGAGACAGAATCTATGATCTTTGCCGGTTCCAATGACGGGATGCTTCATGCGTTCGATGATGCCACCGGGGAGGAGCTCTGGACATATATTCCACCGAACCTGCTGAACAAGCTCCAGGCGCTTCATCAAGATGTTCTTGAAACCTTTGTGGATGGTTCGCCCAAGGTTTACCTGGCGGAGAACAAGAAGATACTCATTTTTGGAGAGAGGAGAGGCGGGAATCGATATGTAGCCTTGGATATCACGAATCGCCTGTCTCCCATCCTGCTCTGGGAAATCAGCCCAAATACTTCCGGTTACAAGGAATTGGGTCAGAGTTGGAGCAGTCCACTAATCGGCAAGGTTCGTTTTGGTTCTGGCGAGAAGTGGGTGGCTTTTATGGGTGGCGGATATGACGAGAACCAAGACAATGATCCGGTAACCCTTCCGGATTCGAAAGGGAGAGGAATCTATGTCGTCGATGTACTCACGGGTTCTCTGGTGTGGCGCTATTCCAACGCAGAAGATGGATCGATGACGTATTCCATTCCAAGCGATATTGCGAAAATCGATACGGATGGAGACGGGTTTATTGATCGGCTCTACGTAGGAGACATGGGCGGCCGCATGTGGCGGTTCGACACCTCAAATTCCAACCCATTGAATTGGACTGGGAAAATCCTCTTTCGGTCCAATACGGCAACAGGGGATGCCCGAAAGAACTTCTATCCTCCTGATGTCACACTCGAGAAAGACACCGTCTACTACGAGATGCTGTTCTTCGGGACTGGGGATCGGGAACACCCCAAGGACTCGACAGTCGTCAACAGACTCTATGCCGTAAAGGACAAGAATCCAACCACACCCCTCACGGAAAGCGATCTGGTGGATGTTACACTAGATCTGCTACAAGATTCAGGGACCTCTCAGACAGAAAAAGATTCCATATTGACTCAGCTTAGGTCGAAGTCAGGATGGGTCATCAAACTGGATCTGAACGCAGGGGAAAAGGTTCTCGCTCCTCCAGTTGTTTTCTACAAGACGGCCTACTTCACCACCTTTGCGCCCACATTCGGGAGCGAGACCGACCCGTGTTTCGTGGGCGAGGGGAAGGCAAGACTGTACATTCTGAACTACGCTACGGGAAATGCGGCATTCAATCTCGATTTAACCAATGACATCGGAGGCGAAGTGGTGAAAAGGAGCGATCGCGTTGGGGTCATTGGCACTGCCATCCCATCCGGCGTCATCGTCACCTTTCTGCGAGGACAAGCGGTGGGCTATGTAGGGGTTGGAGGAGGCGTTTTTGCCCCCCGTCTCCCAAGCACCAAAAGCCTTATTCCTGTCAATTGGAGAATCCTTTTCTAAGGGAGGAGACTCGTGAACAAGAAAAGAGAAATTCTGCTCATCGTCCTTTTGGCTCTGCTGATCCCTGCGTTGACTTCAGCCCTTCAGGGAGATATAGTGAAAATGCAGGGAGTGGTCATGGCGGTGGATGCTAAACAGGGCACTTTTGTGGTGAACGAAAAATTGTTCGTTTGGGATCAGCACACGGCCATCCAAACTGAGAAAGGCATTCCAACCACCTTGGACAAACTGAAGGTGAAGGACTGGGTGTATGTCGAGGGTGTTCAGGATGGGGTGCCGAACAGAATTGAAGCCAGGAAGATTTACCTTCTTCAAAAACGAATTGACCAAAAAGAGAAACATAATTATCCTTTTATGGAATAGAGCGGCGTCGAAAGGGACGAAATCTTTGTTTAGAACTTTGCTACTGCTGCATATGGTTCTGTTTCTGTTGGGCGGTATCCTCTCCTGTCAGAGAGAGGGGCAGGGAGGGGCGACCAGCAAGCCAAACAGCCCTCCCATCATCACCTCCGTGACCCTCCTGCCTGAGCACCCGGATCACGAGAGTGATCTGAGCCTCTTGGTCCAGTGCGAGGATCCGGAGAGAGATTCGGTTACCTGCGAGGTCCAATGGGTGATCAATGACAGGGAGATTCCTGCAGGTGACGGCAGCTTGCTCAAAAGCGGAAACTTCAAGAAGGGAGATTCCATCCGAGTCAAGGTTACTCCGAGCGACGGGAAAAACCGAGGTAAACCCTTTCTCTCTCCCGTCGTTCGAATTAACAACTCCCCTCCGGTCATTGAGAAGATTTGGATAGAACCGAAAGTCGTCCGTGCACAGGATCAGGTAAAGGTGGTCATCGAGAGTTCGGATAAGGATAAAGACTTCGTCTACACCACGTATCAGTGGGAGAAGAACGGGACGATTCTCACCGAGGAAAAGGCTGAAACGTTGGAGTCGGGCCAGTTCAAGAAAGGGGATTCCCTATCGGTCATTGTGACTCCCGATGACCGTGAGATCCTTGGAAAACCCAAGAGATCAGTTCCTGTCGTGGTCTCGAACAGCCCACCCATGATCACGTCCTCTCCACCGACGTCGCTCAAAGGCAATGCCTATCTTTACCAGGTCAAGGCAAAAGATCCGGATCTCGATCCGATCTCCTTCAGTCTTAAATCAGGACCGAAGGGAATGGTGATCGATCAAACAACAGGCCTCCTTCGTTGGGAGATTCAGAAAGAGAATGAAGGCACCCAGGTTGTTGAGATTGAAGCGTGTGATCCAGATGGATCGAAGAGCCTCCAGCACTACACCTTGGCCGTCGAATTTCGTTGACCCACGATCCTTTCCTACCTTTTTACCCCCATCTGTGAGCACTCTTTGGCGAGCTCTTATGCAGCTTTTGGAACCTGATGATTCGCTTTGTTTTTGCTCTGTCAACTCGTGTAAACTCTTGTAAAATTTTGTGAATTGCGGCTTGAGGTATACAGAGACAGGGACCGGGTGTCGAAAAAAAATATTGACAAAATCCTTAAATTCAATACAATTAGGAGGGTGAAGATGAATAAAAAAGGGGTTACACTCATTGAGGTCATTGTTGTTCTGGTGATCATCGCGATTGGGGCGACGCTGGCCGTTCCGAATATTGGTGCCTGGTTGCACAATTATCGGCTGAGGACTGCCACGAGAGACATTGTTTCCGCGATGAGGGCGGCCCAGATGAAAGCCGTATCCACGAATCTCGGGCATCGCGTCCAGTTCAACGATGAGGGGGGAAGCTATATCGTCCAACGCATGACGACCACAGGGGTCTGGGTGAACGAGGGTGTGCTTCAAACGATTCCGGATGGGATTCGTTTCCACGAGATTAACCTTGCTGACAATCGTGCTGTGTTCAATCCGAATTCGACGTCAAGCACTGGAAGTGTAGTGCTGAGGAACAAGCGTGATACGGAAAAAAGGATCGTTTTGTTCGCTGCAACGGGGAGGATCAGAGTTGAATAAGTGGACGAGAGAAGCAAAAGGGTTTTCTCTTTTGGAGGTTTTGGCGGCATTGGTGATTCTTGCCTTTGGTCTCTTGGCGCTTGCAGGACTGCATGTCACCTCGCTCCGAGGCAATACGTTCAGTCACCACCTGTCGCTGGCAACGGTTGTAGCGCAGGACCGTCTCGAATTTCTGAAGAACCTGTCTCTGAGTTCGCGCGAGCTTGTTGGAGGTAAACACGAGGATCAACAGTTCACCCCCCCTGGTTCTCGGATGTCCTTCCAAAGAACCTACAGCGTCACGGAAGCAAATAGTGTCAAGACGATTCAATACACGGTGCTCTGGAATGATGGGAGAAGGAATCACAGTGTCACCTTTACGACACAGAGAGGCCAGTAACAACGGGGCAAGGATGAGAGAATCAAGAAGAGAGAGGGGGGTCACATTAATCGAGTTATTGTTAGCTCTTGTGTTGAGCAGCATACTCATTTTTGTCTTGTACAAGACCTTTCTTAGACAACACAAGACGTATGCGGTTCAAGAGCAGGTCTTTGATGTGCAGCAGAACGCTCGTGCCATGATGGCCAGAATGGTCCGAGAGATCCGAATGGCGGGTTTTGGAAGGATAGCAGGAGAGCACGTGCCTGGCGTGGGGTATATCTCGA
>Ga0315279_10008770_pt1 | contig 12183 bp, 13 predicted proteins | sample YL17G06_20_MG_FD_203694 | JGI IMG/M metagenome (GOLD analysis project Ga0315279, IMG submission 203694) | Sediment microbial communities from Yellowstone Lake, YNP, Wyoming, USA - YL17G06_20 | ecosystem: Environmental > Aquatic > Freshwater > Lake > Sediment | place: USA: Wyoming | collected...
CTGGGTGAAGCGAATGCCTTCGGCGGCCAGGCGATCGAGATTCGGGGTCTTGATGCGCTGCTGGCCATAGCAGCCGAGATCGCCGTAGCCGAGATCGTCCGCCAAAATGAAGATGATGTTGGGGCGGGCGGCGGCCTGCGCGGCGCCAGCCGCCAGCGACACAGCGCCGGCGGCGCTGGTTTTCAGGAATTCGCGTCTGTCCATTCCGTGGTTCCTCCAAGCATGTAGGCGCGGCCCGTGCGGGCCCACCTACATGCTACCGCGGCGTCTGCTAGAATCGGCGAATCAAATAGGGGGAGTTGATGATGGCCAAGAGAATTGTCCTGGCGGCTGTGCTGGCCGGGATGGCGCTGTTCGCCTGGCAGTCGATTTCGCACATGGTGATCGGGCTGGGTGAGGTTGGAATACGGGAGATCCCCGCCCAGCAAGCGGTGCTGGCCGCTTTCATCAAGCAGCCGGCCACGTAGAAGTTTCAAGTTCAAAGTCTGGTCACAGCTTCTTCCGCCGCTCCAGGCGCGATCTTTCAGTTTGCTCCGCCCGGGTGAAATCTGGGAGCTGCCTGCCACAGGGTTGCTTGCCAAGAATGTTGCAGCGCCAGCGTCTCCGCCGGCACTCTCGATCGAGCGCCAGGGCGCTGGGGTTTGCCGGCGGTCCACTCCGTGCTTATGGATGGTGAAGTGTCCTGCTATCATGCTCGTGATGCGCGTCACGTTTCAGGGAGAGCGAGGAGCGTTCAGCGAGCAAGCGGCCCGCAGCCTGCTGGGCGACAGGATTGAGCTGGTGCCGTCGGCCAGCTTTGAAGAGGCCTTTCGGCGGCTGCGGCGGCGGGACGTGGATTGCGGACTGCTGCCCATTGAAAACACGCTGGCCGGCTCGGTGCACGAAAACTACGACCTGCTGCTGCGCTACCGGCTGCCGATCGTGGCCGAGACCAGCGTGCGAATCGTCCACAACCTGATTGCCGCGCCGGGGGTCAAGTTCCCTCAGCTTCGGCGCGTCTTTTCCCACCCCGTGGCCCTGGACCAATGCCGGAACTTCTTGCGGCGGAACCCGAAGCTGCAGCCGGTTCCTTTCTACGACACCGCCGGCAGCGTCAAGATGATCATGGAGCGGCGCCTTCTGGATGCCGCGGCCATCGCGGCGGCCGCCGCGGCCGGCATTTACGGGGCCCGCATTTTGAGGCGCGGGATCGAAGACGACAAGGAAAATTACACGCGCTTCTTCCTTCTGCTGCCCGCCAAAGGGCCGCGGCCCAAGCTGCCGCGCTTGGGGCGCCCCGACAAGACCTCGATCGTCTTCGCCACGCCGAACGTGCCGGGAAGCCTGTTCCGGTCGCTGGCGGTGTTCGCGCTGCGGGATATCAACCTGACCAAGATCGAGTCCCGTCCCTTGCGCGGCCGCCCCTGGGAATACTTCTTCTATCTCGATTTCCTGGGCAGCCCGGAAGAGCCGCGCTGCTCGAATGCCCTCCGCCACCTGGGGGAACTGAGCGAGTTCCTGCACGTTCTGGGCAATTATCCCCGCGCCCGGGAATGAACGAACCCGGGAGCGCGGCCCTGGCGGCCGCCCCGCACTCAACGCCCGGGAACGATCAGGTTCTGTGGTTGCCGCGCCGAGGCCGGGAAGGCGCGCCGCAGGAAGGCGAGAAACGATCTGCCGCGCGGCCGGTTATTATGGCGCCTTTGTAACGTCCGGGCCAGGAACACCAGCGAGCGCAGAACGTCTCCGTCCCGAAGAGTGGCGATCCCCGTCTGCTCCGACTGCCTCCTGCGCCAATCCTGCACGAATTGCTGGATCCTCCGGTAAAGACCCACCCGCAGTTGCCCGTCGGGCAGCGTCTCGTAAAGCAGTCCGCTCGCCAGCGTCTGGTAGGTGCGCACCTGGGAGTCGATCACGGCGCGCAGATCGTCGTCGCGGACGCCCGAGCCGTCCCGGGCGCAGTCGAGCAAGCTCAGCGCCAGGCCGGTGATGAAAGGTGCCTGCTCGTCGAGGAAGGCATCGGAGACTTCGTGCTCGGGGAACGCCGGTTTCTCCGGGGGCTCCGCCCGCAACTCCTCATTGCGGTAAGCATCCTGCAAATGCGGGCATTCATACGGACAATCGATCGAGACCTCGCGCTCCCTTCCGCAGCAAAGGGTGCAGATGTAAGCGCGCACCCCCGGGCAGTGGCGCTTCCCGCTGCGTTCCTTGCAGAGTGGACATTGCATGGACGAATTCATTATACATGGCCGCCTTGGCGCTATCAGCTCACAGCCCACAGCTATCGGCGTGGGCGGCGGCGGGAGGTGAAGGCTGGAGCTGAAAGCTGATAGCTGAAAGCTACCGGAGCATAATAAAGGCGTGCAGGCGGCCGGCGGCGGCGCCTTCGCGCCGGTAGGAGTACAGCAGGTCGTTTCGGCAGGCCGTGCATGGGGCGCCGGCGGCGATGTTCTCCGCCTTTAGCCCGGAGGCCAGAAGCTGGCGGCGGTTGGCTTCCTCCAGGTCCAGGCAGGCGCGTTCAGGCGCCAGATCGCGCAACGGCGGCCCTCCGGCCCTCAGCACCTGCCGGGGCAGCCGGATGTCGGCAGGATTCTGCCCGCGCGGGTTGCGGAACAGTTCATCCGCGTAAGCGAACTGCGAGCGAAAGGCCACGATTACTTCCTCACCCACCTCGTAGCAGCAGGAACGGATGCCGGGGCCGATAGCGGCATGCACCCGGCCGGGATCGGCTCGGTACCGGGCCCGCATCAGGCCCACCGCTTTCTCCGCGATGCGCTTTACCGTGCCCCGCCAACCGGCGTGGATCACCCCGACTGCCGGAATGCCCGGATCGAACAACAGAATGGGGAAGCAATCGGCTGTCTTCACCGAGAGAGCCAGGCCGGAAGCGGCGGTGATCAACGCGTCGCCGACCGGCGCCGTTTGCGGCGCCTCTTGGAGAGGCCACACCATATCGGAATGCACCTGCCTGACGAACACCGGGCCAATGAACTTTCCGCCGCCGGCGGCCCGGCGGAAGAACCGCTCGCGTTGCGAGTGCCGCGTGCTGAAACCATGGGCCACGCCCGGCAGGTTCTGCCACGATCTGGCAAAGATAAAGTCGTCCTCGACGTCGAAGCCGAGTGGCGCGGCCTTCCGGCCGGAACCCGTCGAGGAGAGCGCAGGGCGGCCGAGACGGCCGCGCTCCCAGGCATCAGATTTGAAACGTTGAGCCATCGCCGGCGGCGTGCACTTCCACGCCTGTCTCCTCCGCAAGGCGGCGGGCCACTTCCCAGGGCTTGGCCCGCAGCATGCTCATGCCGAAGTGGGTGAGGATGGCCATGCGCGGCCGGATATCCGCGATCAGGCGGCGCGCGTCATCCGCCGTCAGATGCTGTATGTCCCGCGTGTCTTTCTCATCCTTGCGCAGGCGAACGACATTCAAGATCAGAACCTGGGAGCCGGCGTAGGCCTCCGCCAGCCGCTCGAAATGTAGGGTGTCCACGATGTGGCCGATGGTCAGTTGGGGCGCTTCCAGGCGCAGGCCGTAGGTTTCCATGGGATGCCTGTGGCGCAGCGGAGTCTTCAGGACTAAGCCGGGCGCCAATTGGTAGCTGCCGCCTTCCTCCAGCGTGACGATGGCCTGGAGGAACCCGCGCAGATAGTGAAGCACGACCGGATCGTCTTCCAGCGCCTGCCGCGCGCAAAACAGGCGCCCGCGCTTCTTGAAGCCGCCGTCGGTCATGGCCTCAATCATCACGTTGATGTCGCCGCTGTGATCCAGGTGGTTATGGGAGAGCACCAGAGCGTCCAGTTCCAGCGGATCGAGGCGCGGGCGGCTGGCGGCGCAGCGCACCAGGGCGCCCGGGCCGGGATCCAGGAGGAACTGGAAGCCGCGCAGCGAATAGAGGACGCCGGCGCTGGAGCGCAACTGCCGCATGGTGACAAAGCGGGCGCCCGCGGTTCCCAGAAATTTGATGAAGTCAGCCATTGAAAAAGTGATGAGTGACAAGTGATGAGTGACAAGTGATGAGTAAGACGGCACTTGTCATTCATCACTCATCACTTTCCAGAATCACCTGGGCGATGCTCTGGCCGGCGGTGTGGCTCAGGGACAGGACCACGTTGCGGACCTTGAGCGCCGCCGCCATCGCCGCGGCGGCTCCCGACAGGCGCAGCGTGGGCTTGCCGCTCGGCAGGTTCACGACCTCGAGGTCGCGCCAGGTGATTCCCCGGTGCCAGCCCGTTCCGAGCGCTTTCATCCCTGCTTCCTTGGCGGCGAAGCGCGCCGCGTAACGCTGGAAGCGGTTGCGGCGGCCGTCGCAGTAAGCGATCTCAGCAGGGGTAAAGACGCGCTCCAGAAAGCGGCGCCCGAAGCGCGCCGCGGCTGCCTCGATGCGCGCCGGCTCGGCTATGTCAATTCCGAGTCCAATAATCATCCGTAAAAAAGTCCAAGGTCCAAGGTCCAAAGTCGGCAAGCTAATCACGCTTGGGACTGCGCCCCACAGGCGACCGCGACCAGTCCATCGTCGGTGATGTCGGTCACTAGCACATCGATGATCCGGTTGGGTTCGGCCGGGGCGGCAAGCTTCACCTTCAGGTAGTTGTCGCTGAGCGCCGCGCCGTCATGCAGCGTGATTATCGAGAGGCGCCGCCCCACCTGGCGGCGACGGAACTCCAGGTTCTTTTGGGCGGCCAGTTCCCGTAGAACACGGTTACGCCGGCGGGCCACGCGCCCGTTCACCTGGCCGGGCATGGTATCCGCCGGCGTGCCCTGGCGGCGTGAGTAAGTGAACACGTGCAGGTAGGTGAAGGGGAGCCGCTCGACCAGCGCCAGCGTCTCGCGGAATTCCTGGTCGGTTTCGCCGGGGAAGCCGACCATGACGTCGGCCCCGAACGCGGCGTTGGGCAACAGTTCCGCGGCCCGCTGAATGCGCTCAGCATACTGAGCGGCGCGGTAGCGGCGCCGCATCCGGCGCAGGACGGCGTCCGAGCCGCTTTCCAGCGGCGCGTGCACGTGGCGGGCGATGCGCCGGCTCCCGGCCGCCAGCTCCAGCAACTCGTCGCTCCAGTCCAGCGGCTCGACCGAGCTGATGCGGATGCGCTCGATTGCCGTGCCCTCCAGCAGTGCGCGGAGCATGCCGGCAAACGTGCGCCTGGGGCGCAGATCCCGGCCCCATCTCCCCAGATTGATGCCGGAGAGCACGATTTCCCGGTAGCCGGCGGCGTGGAGCTGCTCCCCCTGTGCCATCACGGCATCGAGCGGCAGGCTGCGGCTGCGGCCGCGGACCGCGGGGATGATGCAGAACGAACAGCGGCTGTTGCACCCGTCCTGCACTTTGACGTTGGGACGGGTGCGCCCCGCGCCGGCGGCATACACCGCCGCGGCTCTCAACTCGCTATGAGCGAAAATATCGCCGGTGATGATTTGCGCCAAAGGAGGCTGGAGGTTGCAGGCTGGAGGCTGGAGAGCAGTTGGCCCGATGATGTTGGCGATCTCGGACTTGTGCGAGTTGCCCACCACCCAGCGAACGCCGGGCAGCGCCGCGAGTTCCTGGGGTGCGCGTTGCGCATAGCAGCCGGTCACCAGGATGCGGCCTTCCGGGTTCTGGCGGTGCAAACGCCGAATCCAGCGGCGCGCGTCTTCGTCGGCCGCCGCTGTGACTGTGCAGGCATTGACGACGATCAAATCGGCCGAGCGGCCGTCGGCTGCCTCCTCCAGGCCGCGCTGGCGCAGCTCCTGCTCCAGGAGCGCGCCTTCGGCCTGCGTCGCCCGGCATCCGAAGCTTTGCACGAAGAAACGCCGCACCGCTCTATTGTAATGTAAGGCTTCAAAAATGGCGTGTCACGAGCGGAAGGCAGAAAGCAGAAGGCGGCAGCCGCTTGTTTTCGCCGCCTGGCGCGCGCCCATACTTTCCAGCCACGCTGCGCGTGCAGTGAAACAGAATGACGGCGATGTCACAGGAAAAACGGGGCCCCGCACCGGGCCGCGCCGGCGCGGCGGGGAATCGTCGCCCCCGCAACCCGCCGCCTGGCCGCCTACTTACCAGGTTGTCAAAGCCTCAGACAGCCGCCGAAGCCGACCGCCGTTGCTGGAAGCATTCGCGGCAGAAGACCGGACGGCCTTGCGTGGGTTTGAACGGAACTGTCGTTTCCTTGCCGCATTGCGAACAGACGGTGGTGGTTTCCACCTTCACGTAACCCGAGCTCCCGCTCAGAGCCGCGTTGCGCTTCCCTTTGCACCCCTTGCAACGCTTCGGTTCGTTCTTGAAGTTCTTGTCGGCAAAAAACAGTTGCTCCCCCGCGGTAAAGATGAATTCCGCACCGCAATCGACGCACTTCAGGATTCTGTCCTTGTATTCGACCATCTCCATGTACGCTCCCTCTAAAGCCCAAGGTTCGAGCCTCTTGCCGGAAAAGCCCTGAGCGGAGAAAACAAGCCGCCTGTTCTCCTGCTCTCCTGCTGAAAGCCGGAATCCGACCAGCGGGATCACCAACCTCTGGGTTCCCATCCGCCCCCCGGCGAGCCGGAAAAACCGGCGAGCCCGAAAGCGGGCGAGCCGGAAAACCGGCGAGCCGGAAGAAACGGATCAGGTTCAAAATGTATGGGCCCGACAACCCTGACCCGAACAGCGCCGGGTCCCGCCCTGGGGGAAGGTGGAACCCGGCTCCAAACCTTACTGCCCCACCGGAACAGGAAGCAACTCTGAGAACGGCGCTATTCGATCTCGCGCCGGCTCTTCTTGCGGTTTCTTTTGCGCGCCAAGGCCTGCTTGACGCGACGCTTCTCCCCTGGTTTCAAGTAGAAAGAGTGGCGCTTCACTTCCTTGATGATGTCTTCTTGTTGCACCTTCCTCTTGAACCGGCGAAGGGCGTTCTCGAGGGATTCCCCCTCTTGAAGCCTCACTTCAGCCACGCAGTAAACACCCCCCTCGACCTCGCAGAGTCTGCTTCGGCTGGTAATCATAGGCATTTACCTGCCGAAGTCAAGCGATTTTATCTCATTTTCAGCGACAACGGACAACAACCACTCAAAACTGCCCCAGAGTCCCGCGTGGCTGATTTTACCAGCAGTTATCGCTTTGCCCCCCAGCGCCCGCCTGACGTTGGGGAAGGGGCGTGGGCCAACTGCCCCCGGGCAGGCCTAGCGTCCGGGAAGCGTCTGGGCTAATCTAGTTAGGGGCCGGGTTCCGGCCCCTTGATTGACCGTCGAGCGGGAGGTAATTGAAGCCGCCCACGTCCGCAATTGGTTGCGAGTGATCGCCAGGAAAGGCAGCGGCCGGACCAGGCATTGGCCAAGGGTCCGCATAGGTCTGGAGGCGCGATGAAAAACGTAGTTGCCGTGCTGCTGGCTGGTGGAGCCGGCGAACGCTTGTACCCGCTCACCCGGGAACGGGCCAAGCCGGCCGTGCCATTTGGCGGTTGCTATCGGATCATCGACGTCACCCTGAGCAATTGCATCAACTCCGGCGTCCGCCGGATGTTCATTCTCACCCAGTACAAGGCGCTGTCGCTGAACCGGCATATTCGTGAAGGGTGGAACATTTTGTCGCCGGAACTGGGCGAGTTCATCGAGATTCTGCCGCCCACCAAGCGGGTCAGCGAACACTGGTACCGGGGCACGGCCGACGCCATTTACCAGAACCTGCACAGCATCACCGTGGAGGCGCCGCGCTACGTGCTGGTGCTGGCCGGCGACCACATTTACAAGATGAACTACGCGCTCATGCTGGACCAGCATGTGCAGACGGGTGCGGACGTCACGGTCGCCACCATCCAGGGAAAGCCCGAGGAGTCCTACCGGTTCGGGGTCGCCGACATCGACAGCCGCGGCATCATCGCCGGGTTTGAGGAAAAGCCCGCGGTCGCGAATCAGCGTTCGCCGTGTAACCCGGCCACCATCAGCGTCTCGATGGGCATTTACCTTTTCACCACCAAGAGCCTGCAGGAGTTGCTGTGCCGCGACGCCGAAGATCCGAATTCCAGCCACGATTTCGGCAAGGACATCATCCCGCGGCTGCTCGACAAGTACCGCGTTTTCTCCTTCGATTTCATCGACGAGAACCGGAAGGAGCTGTACTGGCGTGACGTGGGCACGCTGGAAGCCTACTACGAGGCGAACATGGACCTGGTGGCGGTGACGCCGGTCTTTAACCTGTACGACCAGCAGTGGCCCATCCGCACCTACCAGCGGCAGTATCCGCCGGCCAAGTTCGTGTTCGCGCAGGAAGGACGGCGGATGGGCATCGCCGTCGATTCCATCGTTTCTCCGGGGTGCATCATCAGCGGCGGCCGGGTGGTCAACAGCGTGCTCTCCCATGCCGTGCGCATCAACAGCTACTCGGAGGTGGACAGCGCCATCATCTTCTCCGGCGTCAATGTGGGCCGCTACAGCCGCATCCGGCGGGCCATCGTTGAACGCGACGTGGAAATACCGGAGAATAGCGAGATCGGGTTCGATTCCGACGAAGACCGGGCCCGCGGCTACCACGTCACCGAGTCGGGGCTGGTGGTGATCGGGCGCGATGACCAGGCGGCGGAGCAGCACCACGGCCTTTCCTATGCCGCCAGTTGAGCAAGAAGTCGAGCAAGAATCGGCTGACGGCTGACGACCGGCGGCTGATGGGCAGCCGTCAGCCGCCAGCCGCCGGCCGGCTGAATTGTTTTCCCTTATTTCTCACGGCGATTGGCGAGATGTGGTGAATCGCCGATCCGGGAAAGGTAACGTCATGAAAACGATTGAACGAGTGCAGGGGCGCGAGATTCTGGATTCTCGCGGCAACCCCACAGTGGAAGCGGAAGTGCACGTGGCGGGCGGCTTTGTGGGCCGCGCCGCGGTTCCCTCCGGCGCCTCCACCGGCGAGCATGAGGCGGTGGAGCTGCGCGACGGCGACGCCGGGCGCTATCTGGGCAAGGGCGTCCTGAAGGCCGTCGAGAACGTGAACGGGCCCATCCGCAAGGCGGTGCTGGGCCTGGACGCCGCCGACCAGGCGCGGCTGGACCGGCGCATGATCGAACTGGACGGCACGCCCAACAAGTCCAAGCTGGGCGCCAACGCCATCCTGGCGGTGTCGATGGCCGCGGCGCGCGCCTCGGCAGCCGCCGTGGGCCTGCCCTTGTATCGCTACCTGGGCGGCGTCCACGCCACCGTGCTGCCGGTTCCCCTGATGAACGTGCTGAACGGCGGCGCCCACGCCGACAACAACGTCGATTTCCAGGAGTTCATGCTCGCGCCGCTGGGCGCTTCGCGCTTCTCCGAGGCCCTGCGCATGGGCGTGGAGACCTTCCACACCCTGAAGAAGGTGCTGAAGAAGCGCGGCTACAACACCGCGGTCGGCGACGAGGGCGGCTTTGCCCCCAACCTCAAGTCCAACGTCGAAGCCATCGAGGTGCTCCTGGAGGGCATCCAGCAGGCCGGCTTCAAGCCGGGTGAAGACATCGCCATCGCCCTGGACCCGGCGGCCAGCGAATTCTTCGACAACGGCAAGTACGTCTTCAAGAAGTCCGACAAGAGCGAGAAGACCTCCGAGCAACTGGTCGAGTTCTGGGCCGGCTGGGTGAGCCAGTACCCGATCGTCTCCATCGAGGACGGGCTGGCCGAAGACGACTGGCGCGGCTGGAAGCTGATGACCGAGCGGCTGGGCGGGGCCATCCAACTGGTGGGCGACGACGTGTTCGTCACCAACACCGAGCGGCTGGCGCGCGGCGTCAAGGAAGGCGTGGCCAATTCGATCCTGATCAAGCTGAACCAGATTGGGACGGTGACCGAAACGCTGGCGGCCATCGAACTGGCCCGCCGCAACGGTTACACCGCCGTTGTCTCGCACCGCTCGGGCGAGACCGAGGACGCGTTCATCGCCGACCTGGTGGTGGCCACCGGCGTCGGGCAGATCAAGACCGGCTCGGCCAGCCGCACCGACCGCATCGCCAAGTACAATCAGTTGTTGCGCATCGAGGAGGAACTGGGCGCCGAGGCGGCGTTCCTGGGGCGGGCGGCCCTGGCGCGCTCGCACCCCTCGGCCCGGGCAACAAGCAAGTGACGAGTGACAAGTGACAAGTGACGAGTGATGAATGACAAGTGTAGGTGGTTCTCGTCACTTGTCACTTGTCACTCGTCACTGCGATCGACATGCAGTTGACCAGAAGCCAAGAGAAGCGGATTCGCGCGGTTTTGAGCCGCGTCCACGAGCGCCGCTTGGCCGAATCCCTGGCGCGGGTCGAGGAAGCGCTCCGGGCCTGGCATGCGGGTGAGGGCACGGTTTTTGCCGTGGACGACGCCATCCACCAGCACCAGATGCGCTCCCGCCGCTACTGGCATCTCTATGCCAACACTGCCGTGACCTCGCCCGAGGTCGGCTTCATTCTTGATGAAGCCCTGCAGCTCGGCCTTATCTCTTCCGAACAGCACCGGGCATTGAAGGCAATTTGGAACCGCCCCAGGCGCCCCGGGAGCTGATGGCCCCTCCACAACCTGCCTACCGATGGCCGCATCCGAGCCCAAGGTCACTTACTTCTTGGCGTTGGACCTGACGTGGCACAGGCTTCAGCCTGTGCGCTTTCTGCTGGAGGTTGAGTAGAGCCAGTTCGTGGTAAACTGCGGGGAAACCGACGGGAGGCATGGCCATGCAGTGCAGCAACTGGACGGTCCTGGGCTCCTTCATTTTCGCGCTTCTGCTCGGCGCTTCGCCTGCGCAGGCGCAGGGCATCATCACCACGGTGGCCGGCAACGGAGTCGGGGGCTATTCCGGGGACGGCGGGCCGGCCACTGCCGCCTCCCTGCTTGTCCCGAAGGGCGTGGCGGTGGATGCGGCCGGCAACCTGTAAATCGCCGACACGGGCAACGCCCGCATCCGCAAGGTCGCTCCAGGCGGAACCATCACCACGGTGGCGGGCAACGGAGTCGGGGGCTATTCCGGGGACGGCGGGCCGGCCACTGCCGCCTCCCTGGATCGCCCGCCGGGCGTGGCGCTGGATGCAGCCGGCAACCTGTATATCGCTGACTATTGGAACAACCGCATCCGCAAGGTCGCTCCAGGCGGAACCATCACCACGGTGGCGGGCAACGGAGTCGGGGGCTATTCCGGGGACGGCGGGCCGGCCACCGCCGCGTCTCTGGCCTACCCCGCTGGGGTGGTGGTGGATGCGGCCGGCAACCTGTACATCGCCGACCACGACAACGCCCGCATCCGCAAGGTCACCCCGGGCGGAACCATTACCACGGTCGCGGGCAATGGGGTGCACGGCTACTCGGGAGACGGCGGGCCGGCCACCGCCGCCTCCCTGTCCTATCCGAAAGGTGTGGCGGTGGATGCCGCCGGCAACCTGTATATCGCCGACATGTACAACTACCGCATCCGCAAGGTCACTCCCGCTGGGGTCATCACCACGGCGGCGGGCAATGGGGTGCAGGGCTACTCTGGGGACGGGGGGCCGGCCACCGCCGCCTCCCTGAACTACCAGACGGGGGTGGCGGTGGATGCGGCCGGCAACCTGTACAGCGCCGGGTGGACCGACTACCGCATACGGAAGGTCACTCCAGGCGGAACCATCAGTACGGTGGCGGGCAACGGGGTGCAGGGCTACTCCGGGGACGGCGGGCCGGCCACCGCCGCCTCGCTGAATTGGCCTTATGGTGTGAACGTGGATGCGGCCGGCAACCTGTATATCGCCGACGAGGCCAACCACCGCATCCGCAAGGTCTCCTTTACCGGAACCGTCCTCCCGGCCTTTGAGCCGCAACTGACCCGCTTCCTGGTTCCCGGGTTCTACATTCTGGAGGCCACGCTGGCGCCGGGAGCGGTCCCGGGCCTCTGGGGCCTGGAGGTGCTCACCTCGCGCGGCCAGGCAGCCGGCGGCTTCAACCTGGGCGGCGCGCTTTACGCCTCGGGAGCGAGACCCGCTTTCGGCGCTTTCCTGCTGACCGCGCCCCAAACCGTAAAGGCCACCGTCAATGCCCAAATGCCTGCCGGGAGCTGGCTGACCATGCGGTTCCTGGACGCCCAGCGCAAGCAGATCGGCGAGTCGGTGGGGGGAGCCGCGCCGCTGAGCTTGAGCTATTCCCTCGCGCCTGGCTTTTGCATCGTCGAGGTGTACAACAGCGCCTCCGTGCCGGTGACCTATCAGTTGGGGCTGGCAGCGGACTTCTTCGCCGGCGCTTTGTACACAGGCGGCTACCTGGCGGCCGGCATCACAGGTTTCGGCGCCTTTTACGTGCCGGAAGCGCAG
>Ga0315279_10008772_pt1 | contig 12182 bp, 9 predicted proteins | sample YL17G06_20_MG_FD_203694 | JGI IMG/M metagenome (GOLD analysis project Ga0315279, IMG submission 203694) | Sediment microbial communities from Yellowstone Lake, YNP, Wyoming, USA - YL17G06_20 | ecosystem: Environmental > Aquatic > Freshwater > Lake > Sediment | place: USA: Wyoming | collected...
AACCTTCGAATCGTCCGCGAAGAATTTGTGATAGGGGCCGGAGTAAACGACGTCTTCAGCGGGATCAGCCAGCAACTTGGTGGCATCGCCGCCGACGCGCTTTTCCAGTGTTTGGGTCCAGGCTTTCTGGTCCACATAGTTTCTGCTCAGGTACGAAGCGACGAGCAGAGGATTGGCCGCTTTACCGCTCGCATCCAGTTTGGCTTTGATCACAACCGTCTGGGGATCAGAAGCCGTGATGGTGTCGATGTAATCTTTAAAGGAAGCACCGTCATTGTCGTTGTACTTGACATGGGTGGCCCAGGTATAAGCGACATCATCCGCCGTCACCGGGGTGCCATCGCTCCACTTTGCGGCTTTTTTGAGCTTGAAGGTGATCTGTGTCATTCCAGAGTCCCATGCATACGGTCCATCCGCCAGCAGAGGATACACCTGGCCATCGAGCATGTCGAACAGGTACGGGGTTTCGAACATGATGACACGAGCGCTGTCCTGTTCGTTGATAGCCATGGCATTATTGCAGTTGACGGAGTATGGATTCCAACAGACAACCGCACCCCACTGTTGACCATTGGAGTACAGGGTTTCGTTGCGGGGCAGAGTACCCGCGGCTGGCTTGGCGGTGGGCGCGGGCGTGGCGGTGATGACAACTTCCTTAATCACCGGCGTACCCGCAACGATTTGGGTGACAATCACCTTTTCAGGCGTAGGCACCGCAGCCGGCGCACAGGCTGCCAGCACCATAGTGCCGATGACCAACAGGCTGACTACGGCAAACCATCGTGACATGTTGCGGTTCATCTTTCTCTCCTTTTCGAGATTTGTGGTATGATGGAGTGGAAGCCCGTACTCGGCATCATGGGGGACGGGTTTCCGCTTTCTCCCCGGCACCCACCGATGAGCGTCTTGCGTCCCAGCGCACGGCGATTAAGGACGGGTGCCACTTTTTGACTCACCGGATAGTTTGAAGGGGAACGACCACAAGGTCGGACGTTTCCCACTCAATCAATGGGTTGACGCATCACCTCCTTTCTTAAACGAGCCGGGAGATTACAGTTCGGAATTGCCTTTGACAAAATCAACCACTTGGTCTACTCGCGCGAATGCCAACGCCGTAACTGTATCCGCCGCGCCATAATAAATCGCGATCCGATTCGTGGGGGCGTCCACGAGCGTAGCACAAGGAAAAACCACATTGGGAGTATCGCCGACACGTTCATACAACTCGCGCGGCCCCATCAAGTAGGGAGCTGTGCGATACATCACCTTCCAGGGTTGGTCCAGGTCGAGCAGAACTGCGCCAAAGCTATACTCAAATCCATTACATTGGGTGATAACGCCATGGTAAAACATCAGCCAACCTTCACTGGTCTCAATCGGTATGGGTCCTGCGCCGACTTTGGTGCTCTGCCAGCCTTTTTTGGGGGCCATCACGAAACGGTGATGCCCCCAATGTTCCATATCGGGGCTTTCGCTGTAAAAAATGTCTCCAAAGGGTGTATGACCGCGGTCGCTTGGACGGCTCAATATCGCATACTTGCCCCGAATCTTGCGCGGAAACAGAACGCCGTTGCGGTTGTAAGGAAGAAACGCATTTTCAAGCTGGTAGAATGTTTCAAAACCGTCAGTATAGGCGATGCCAATGGTAGGGCCATGGTAGCCATTGCACCAGGTTACATAGTATCGGTCTTCAATCCAACAAACACGTGGATCGTAAAAGTACTCGCGGCGAGAAACTTCAGGATCACTAGAGACAAAACAGATCGGTTCTGGATTGATTTGCCAGTTCGAACCATCACGACTAAAGCCACAGTGTAACAACATTTCGCGGCGAGTGTTGTCACAACGGAACACGCCGGCGAACGCGCCGTTCAACGGGACGACGGCGCTGTTAAAAATGCTGTTCGAGGTCGGCAACAGGTTGGCGGGGATGATGGGATTACCACTGTAACGCCAGACAACATCTCTGCAACCGGCGGGGCGCTCCTCCCAAGGTATCGCCGAAAGGGCTGAACTGGGAATGTTATTGGAAATACGAATACTCACAGGTCTCCTACGATCGAGTCGAAACTGATTCACGTTCCATCAAGCGAGGGTGAATGACAGATGTGACAGGTTCCGCATAAGGGTGCTCGACCCGGTTGATCAGCAGTTGCACCGCCATGCGTCCCATCCCAGCTTTGTCCACGTGCATCGTGGTCAAAGCCGGGTTCACGTGCTGGGCCAAATCAATGTCGTCAAAGCCAACTATCGAAAGATCCTCCGGCACCCGTCGGCCCAACGCCTGCGCCGCCCTCATAGCCGCTAAAGCAATTTCGTCATTGCACCCAAAAATCGCCGTGACCTGCGGATGCTGGCTCAGGCACTGCGTGACCGCCTCAAGAGCGACTTGCTTCTTTGGTGGACAATCCAAACAAGTCTCTGTCAGGTCATGCTCTTTCAATGCCTGGATATACCCCTGCCGCCTCTCGCGCAGGCTGGGGTATCCATCCGGGCAACATCCCACCAAGCCAATATGCCGATGCCCCCGCTGGATCAGATAGCACACCGCCTGATAAGCCCCGCCCACGTTGTCGGAAACCACTGCGTCATATTTCTCCAACGTCGCATAGGCATCTACCAGCACGATGGGCACTGCCTTCTGTTCCAGCACTGGCGCTAACGCATCGTCTAATAGGGTCCCGACCAACAACAAACCTTCTGTGCTTTCTTCCAACAACAAGCGGGGCACTTGGACCGCATGATTGTTTTCGTCCACGGGCAATGTGGCGTACAACAGATTGATCTTTTTCTGACGGCAGACTTCTTCGATGCCGGCTAAGACATGAGAATAAAAAGGGTTTGCTCGTGGTGTGATGCCGGGCTCGGACTTGATGATCAGACCCAGATTGTGCAGAGGAATGAGTGAGGGGCGGAATAGAAGCTTCGAGTTCCTTGGTCGATAACCAAGTTCTTGCGCGGTATTCAAGATGTTTTGACGTGTTTCCAGTGGGATGCTGGGGTTGTTGCGCAGCGCAAGCGAGACTGCGGAAACGGACAGGCCACACTTGGCGGCAATATCAGACATTTTGATCTTTTGTTTTGCCATGTTATTATAATCTAGTAAAACTAACCGATTATTTATACTAAAATACAATATAATACTAGCACAATTTCTTCGCAGCGTCAATAGACGTACGGCTCTCTTCAGATTAGTGGGGTGAATTGCCGAATGGCTCTGGCTTGGGCTAAACATAACTGCTATACCATAGCAGGAAATGTACGTTCCATTATGGAAACCCGGCAATAGCGACTGCATTGAACTCGACGGATTCCCCCACTAATCTGAGAAGACCCATTTTGTGCAACTTTGAAACCCGTAAAGAGCCTCATCAAAACGGCACAGTCCAGGGCCTTGTCAATGTCATGCACATTACGGCAATCTGCACGACCAAGGTATCGTGGGCATACTGTTGTCCGCGATGCTGGGAATCAATTGGACTTTGTGCAAGTTGACTGGCGCACCACCAGATGGGTGGACAGCAATTGCGATCGTACAGTCGTGCCGGGAAGCTCCAACAAGCGAATCAACATCTCGGCCGCCACTCGGCCCAAGTCAACTACGGATTGTTGGACTGTCGTAAGTTGTGGATTCACCATCGTGGCAACCGGCACATCGTCGTAACCCGCTACGGATACATCCTCCGGCACACGCCGCCCTGCCTGTGCCAGCGTCTTGAGCGCGCCTACCGCCATCACGTCGCTCGCGCAAAAGACCGCCGTCGGCGCGGCCGGTAACAACTCCTCCATTGCCCGCGCTCCACCGGCCTCGCTGAAATCAGCTTTGGCGGTCAGTGTCTCGTCGTAAGCAATCCCTGCTTGGGCCAATGCCTGGCGATACCCCTCCAGCCGATCCCGCCCGGCAATCATCCCTAACGGTCCAGTGATAGTGCCGATGCGCCGATGGCCCAAGCTGATGAGGTACTCGGTCATGCTTTTGGAACCGGCGATATTGTCTGCATCTACTGAGGGAATCTTGGAATAGTCGGGATGATGGCCTACCAAGACGCAAGGCCGATGGCTCTCTTGCAGGCGAGGGACAATCGGATCGTTCAGCGGAGCCGAAGCCACAATCACGCCATCCAGTTGGCCGCTGTGCAAGATACGGCGATAGAGTGTGTCGTGATCCGTGTTAGTCGTCATCAACGTGAGCATCAAATAGTAACCGCGTTGATTGCAGACCTCTGCGATGCCCTGAGTCAATTGAGGAAAGAACGGATCGGTGAACAAGCGAGTGACCGCTTCGGGGATAATCAGGCCGATCACGTTGGTGCGCCGGGTGACGAGCGTGCGCGCTGCCTGGTGCGGCTGGTAGTTATTCTCGCGGATGAACTGCCAGATGCGCTCGCGCACCTCAGGCCGGACATTCGGGCTGTCGTTGATGACACGTGACACTGTCGAGCGAGACACGCCAGCCAGCTTGGCAACTTGTTCCAGCGTGAGCGACATCGGGCCACCCGCTTTCACGGGAGCGCTCTCATAGCTAAGTAAAACTAAAGCTCGAAAGAACAGAGCAAAAATGGGTAAAACGAAACTTATTGGGAGCGCTCTCATAGAATATGATACATCAGAAATGGCCTGATGTCAATAGCTTGGCGTAGGATTCTTGAATTTTTTAAGGTTTACCTTTGAACCTATCCCTTTCATTTTTGAGAGCGTTTTGCGTTGGGGGCCAATTCTATGTTCGGAAGTCGAGGCTTTGGCCGGAAAAGCCGCCAACTACCGCGCGAGCCTCGGCCGGTAGTGCGCTCCCGAGCCACGCCGGGTACATAAGGCAGCCTGGGGCTGGTGAGTCTCTTTTGGCTCGTCGTGACCCTCTGGGACGGTCTCGTGGCGCTGCTCCCAGCCGCGTCGCGTTGGTCAGGCTACGTTCAGCCAACGGCCGCCGACCCCGCTCCGCTTCAGCCCGCCTCTGCCTTGAGCGCCCTGCGGCTTGTCATCTCGGTGTTCCCTGCGCTGCTGTTGATGGCCTCTGTCGTCGTAGCCTGGTTCTATCCTATCACCCGGCGGCGTTACGCCGAGATCAGCCGTGAGCTGGCCCGGTGATACTGTAGCTTGCCTTCTGCGGCTTGACTACGCTTTGCGCCTTGCATCTACGGCCAAACCAGGTAAAATCAGCCAATCATCTGACCGAACCGGAGTAGGCCAATGGCACAGTTGATCCGAGAAGACATTGCTGCGCTCGCCCGCCAAGGGATTCGCGCCGCGCAAGCCGCAGGCGCTCTGCCGGCGTTCGACCTGACCGAGATTCCCGTCGAGCGTCCCAAGGTGGCTGCGCACGGCGACTATTCGACCGGCGTTTCGATGGGACTGGCCCGCCTCGCCAAGATAAAGCCTATCGAAATTGCGCAGCGCATCGTCGCGCATCTGCCCCCCGCGGACTTGGTGGGCAAAGCCGAGGCCGTTCCGCCCGGCTATATCAACTTTGCATTGGCGGATGCGTGGCTCGCGGCGCAGGTTGAAACGATCCTGGCGCAAGGCGAAGCCTGGGGCAGCGTGGACATGGGCAGAGGCTCCCGCACGCAGGTCGAGTTTGTCAGCGCCAACCCGAACGGCCCGCTGCACATCGGCTCGGCGCGCAATGCCGTCATCGGCGACGCGTTAGCAAGCGTCCTGCAAGCAGCCGGTTACGCCGTCGAGCGCGAATACTATGTGAACGACGCCGGCTCGCAGGTGCGCCGGTTTGGCGAAAGCATCTGGGCGCGCTACGCTCAGGCATTAGGCCAGGCTGTTCCATTCCCCGAAGGTGGCTACCTGGGCGAGTACATCACCGACCTGGGTCAACAACTCGCCGTCGAGTCAGGCCGCCGATACCTGGAGATGGATCAGCGGGAGGCTGCGCATTCCATCGCTGACTGGGCGATGGAGCGGATGCTGAAAAACATCGAGGCCGATCTGGCTGACTTGGGCATTCACTTTGATACCTGGCGGCGCGAGCGGTTCTTTTACGAACAAGGCCTCTTTGACCGGATGCTGACGATGCTGCGGGAGCGAGGTCACGTCGTCGAATACGATGACGCCGTCTGGTTTCGCCACCCCGATCTGGACAAGGACGCAGTGCTCATCCGCTCGCCCAAGGTGATACCCGAGCCTTCGGAACAGCCGACGTACCTGGCCTCCGACGTGGCTTATCTGTGGGACAAGCTGGTGGAGCGAAACTTTGCCCGCGCGATTTACGTCTGGGGGGCTGATCATCAGGGGGACGTGCCGCGCGTCAAGATGGCCGCTCAAGCCCTGGGTCTCGATCCTGACCGGCTGATCTTTGTCCTGTATCAGTTGGTTTCGCTCAAGCGAGGCGGCGAAGAAGTGCGCATGTCCCGGCGCGCAGGTGAGTTTGTCACGCTGCGCGAGGTGATTGACGAGGTCGGCTCGGATGCGATCCGCTTTATGCTGCTCACGCGCAGCGCCGATAGCACGATGGACTTTGATTTAAAGCTGGCGGCGGAGCAATCGTCCGAGAATCCGGTCTACTATGTCCAGTATGCGCACGCGCGCATCGCCAGCATCCTGAAAAAAGCGGCCGCCGAAGGGTTCGGCGAGCAAAGCGGCGATGTCTCGCTGCTCGTCACGCCGGGCGATTTGGCGCTCATCCGCAAGATGCTCGATCTGCGCGAAATCATTGCCAAATGCGCGGCGGACCTTTCGCCGCATCACCTGACGCACTATGCCCAAGAACTGGCCGCCACGTTCCACGCGTTTTACCGCGATTGCCGCGTCGTCTCGTCGCTGCCAAAAGATGCAGAGATGACACGCGCGCGGCTCAAGCTCGTCCGCGCGGCCAAGACGGTTCTGGCGCGCACGCTGCACTTGATGGGCATGAACGCGCCGGAGAGTATGTGACCAGTGGTCAGTGGTCTGGATTCGCAAGAAAGATCGAGAAATGGGAGGCAACCATGGCTGAGAAGCCAGAGCAGGAGAAAAAGGAATATACCATTGCCGTCAAGGTGATCAAGCAAGAAGGGCATTGCAACGCGGGTCACCAGGTAGGGGATGAGGTGATCTTGGATGGCATGACCGTCCAGGGCAAGATTTGCATTAGCGCTTTGTATAGCCTCTTGCCCAAAGTGTTCGCCATGCGTTACGGGGCCCAGTTCCCCTGGTTGAGCGACCCGGACGTGGCGACCCACGCCTGCCCCGACGCCTGGAACCCGGTGGTCTTTGAGGTTCGGCGAATACGAGAGGAATAGATTTCAAACTTGAGAGGAAAATTGTGAGTATTCAACCCGATCATTGGATTCGCAAGATGGCGCTCGAACACAAGATGATCGAGCCGTTCGTGGATACGCAGGTGCGTAATGGCACGATTTCGTATGGTCTGTCGTCCTACGGCTACGACATCCGTGTGTCCGACGAGTTTAAAATCTTTACGAACGTCCATTCAGCTATTGTGGACCCCAAACACTTTGACCCCCGGTCGTTTGTGGATTTCAAAGGCGACGTGTGCGTCATCCCGCCTAATTCGTTCGCGCTCAGCCGCACCATCGAATATTTTCGCATCCCGCGTAACGTGCTGACCCTCTGCGTCGGAAAAAGCACGTACGCGCGCTGCGGCATCATCGTGAACGTAACGCCCTTTGAGCCAGAGTGGGAAGGTTACGTGACGCTGGAAATTTCCAACACGACCCCCCTGCCCGCTCGCATCTATGCCAACGAGGGAATTGCTCAGGTCTTGTTCTTTGTCGCCGACCAAGAATGCGAGCGCTCCTACGCCGACAAGAAGGGCAAGTATCAGAGGCAGCAGGCGATCACGCTTCCGCGTTTGGGCTGATTGAGGTAAAATAGCCGCACTGAACCGGGCGAATAGCTCAGTTGGTTAGAGCGCCTCTCTTACAAAGAGGAGGTCAGGAGTCCGAGTCTCCTTTCGCCCACTGAGAGTGTATTATCTCCCAACTGCGCGGGTGAGGGACCCGCGCTTTTTGTTCCGAATTCAACAAGAGAGTAGCAGAATGAGCAAAATTCGTTGGGGCGTCATGAGCACTGCCAGCATCGGTGTGCGCCAAGTCATTCCCGCCATGCAATGGGGCGAGCATTGCACAGTCCTCGCCATTGCTTCGCGCAATCTGGAAAAGGCGCAGGCGGCAGCCAGGCAGTTGGGCATACCAAAAGCCTATGGCGCTTATGAGGAGCTGCTGGCCGATCCCCATATTGACGCCGTTTACATTCCACTCCCCAACCACCTGCATGTACCCTGGTCTATCAAGGCCCTCGATGCGGGCAAGCACGTATTGTGCGAAAAGCCGATTGGCTTGACGGCGGCGCAAGCCCAGGAACTGCTGAACGCCGCCCAAAAGCGACCACAACTGAAAGTGATGGAGGCGTTCATGTATCGCCATCATCCTCAGTGGCAGCGAGCGCGGCAACTCGTGGTCGAAGGGAAAATTGGCGATTTGCGGACGATCCAGTCATTCTTCTCGTACTACAAAACCGATCCTGACAATATCCGCAACAGGGCTGAAACCGGCGGCGGCGGCCTGATGGATATTGGTTGCTATGCGATTTCCGTTGCGCGCCTCCTCTTTGGCGCAGAGCCTCAGCGGGTCTTGGGCATGATGGAATATGATCCACACCTCAAAATAGACCGTCTGACCTCTGGCATACTGGACTTTGGCAGCGGCACCTCTACCTTTACCTGTTCCACACAGTTGACACCCTATCAGCGGGTCAACATCTTGGGGACCGAGGGGCGGATTGAAATCGAGATTCCTTTCAATGCCCCCTCCGACCGGCCGTGTAAGCTGTGGCATCAACATGGAACCGAGACAGACGAGATTGTCCTTGATGTTTGCGACCAGTACACGATCCAGGCCGAGTTATTCTCCCTGGCAGTGCTCAACAACACCGACGTGCCGACGCCATTAAAAGACGCTGTGGCCAACATGCAAGTGATCGAGGCTGTTATCCGCAGTGCCAAGAGTGGCGCCTTCGTCTAATGTTTTCTACAAGCTGGCTGGGTATCCTCTTTGCATTAACCTCGGCATTTGTGTGGGGAGGTGGAGATTTCAGCGGGGGAGTGGCCACGCGCCGGAACAGCCAATTTCAAGTGCTGGCGCTCTCAACCCTCTCGGGGATTGTGCCGCTGTTGGCATGTGTAGTGTTGTGGAACGAGTTCTTCCTATCGCCCGGCGGTGTGTTTTCAGCGGCTATGGCCGGGGTATCCGGCGCCATAGGCGTTGCCGCCCTTTATCACGCCCTGTCTTTAGGGAATGCAGCCAGCGTTGCGCCCCTCGCCGCAGTCGTCGGGGCCGCTCTGCCGGTGCTGTTCGGTATGTTGACAGAGGGTTTTCCGGGCGCAGCGCGGCTGGCGGGATTCGCGCTCGCGTTCCTCGGAATTGGGCTGGTGTCTCAATCGTCAACGACAGATAGAAAAGTATTGCGGCAGGGAATTCTGTTAGCCGTTCTGGCCGGTGTGGGCTTTGGAGGTTTTTTCATTTTGATCGCCCAGGCCGAGCCGGGCCGAGTCTTTGTGCCGCTGGTGGTTGCGCGCCTGGCGTCCTTTGGTATCGCCCTGCTCATGCTCCTGATACGCCGTATGCCGCTCCCCTCGCTCAACTCTAATCCAATCGCCCTGCTGGCCGGTCTGCTCGACGCCGGCGGCAATGTGTTTTACCTTCTGGCTAAACAGTTCGCCCGGCTGGACGTGGTGGTTATGCTGTCTTCGCTTTATCCAGCCATCACAGTGCTTTTGGCCTGTATGGTGTTGAAACAAGCCGTGTCGCGCGCACAGTGGGTCGGTGTCGCGTTATGCTTGATGGCCGTGGCGCTCATCGCCGTGTAAGAGGATTTTACTCACGCAGCCAGTTGTTTTTGAATTTCCTCGACCATCGTCTCCACCGGCATCGGCCGGGTAAAGAACTGCTGCACCCCCGCGCCGAGCACCTGGATTCTATCACGCTGCGCGTCGAGCGGCGCGGCGGTCAGCACGATCACCGGTATCGCCGCCGTGCGTGGATTTTCTTTCAGCTTGCGAACCACCGTCCAGCCATTCATCTTGGGCATGTCGAGATCGAGCAGAATCAAACTGGGCAGATTCGTGGCGACGGCGGCCAGAGCTTCTTCGCCGTTGCAGGCTTCGATAACCGAAAATCCCTGCTGGGCAAGCTTGACCGATAGCCAACAGCGTATTTCTGTCTCATCTTCTGCCACCAACACCAGATGAGAAGTCGAGTCTTCTTGCCCGGAAGCGGCCAACACGCGCCGCACACTGTCCATCCATTGAGGATCGCTGATCGGCTTGGAGAGATAATCGGCTGCGCCCAGAGTAAAGCCTCTTTCTTCCTCGCCGACGATGGACGTAATCACCACCGGGATAGATTGGGTATCCGGGTCTTGCTTGAGCTGGCGCAACACCTCCAAGCCATCCATGTCGGAGAGCACGACATCCAGCAAGATCAGGGTGGGTTTTTCGCGCCGGGCCAGCGGCAACGCATCCTTGCCATAGGTGGTAATGAGGACCGTGTGCTCGTCCGTTTCGAGCTGGTGACGGAACAACTGGGCGATGTGCAGTTTGTCATTCACAATGAGAAGCCTGGAGGCAGGTCGGCCCAGCGCCGCGCCTCCCAAGGACACTTCCGAGGCCATGTGCGCCAGAGATTTGGGCACCACAGGCAGCGTGAAGCTAAACGTGCTGCCCCGGCCCACTGCGCTCTCAACCCAGATGCGTCCGCCTTGCATCTCGACCAACGAGCGCGTGATGACCAGCCCCAGTCCCGTGCCCGGGATCTCCGTCGCGCGGGCCGTGGAAGCGCGGAAAAAGCGCGTAAAGAGCTGGGCCTGGTCATCGTCCGTCATCCCGATACCCGTATCGCGGACGTTCACCTGGACATGGTCGCCCAAGACGCGCGCCGTCACGTCAATGTGCCCCTCCAGCGTGTACTTGAGCGCATTGGATATCAAGTTGGTGACGATTTGAGTGAGTCGGCTGGGGTCTGCCAGCACATCCGGCAAGTCCTCCGGGATGTCCAGTCGGAGTTGGACGCTCTTGTCACCGAGACCTCTCTGGAGCATGGTCACCACGTCATTGACGATGCGGCGCACCGAGACCGCTTGGAAGCGCATTTGGATCTTGCCGGCCTCGATGCGCGATACGTCCAGCAGCTCACTCACCATGTCGCCCAAGCGATCGGCGTTTGACTTGGCGATCTCTATAAAGTTGCGCTGCATCTGCGGGTCAGCGGTGGCGTCCGACAACAGCAACTCTAGATACCCCTTGATCGCCGTCATGGGCGTCCGCAGCTCGTGCGAAACGAGGGACACGAACTCGCTCTTCATCCGGTCCACTTCGGCCTCTTTGGTAATGTCGCGCAAGACCACCACCGTGCCATTTTGGTCGGTCGCGGGCAGTTGAACCGGCGCAAAGCCGACCGCCAAAACCTTGCGGCCCCAGGCGATCTTGAGGCCGGCGCGAGACGGCCCACCGCTGGCGATCATCGAGCGGACAATCGCTTGCTCCTCTCCGCTCACGGCCTTGCCCATGAGCTTGCTCATGTCGTAGCCGAGCACGTCCACTTCGGCATATTCAAGAATGGAACACGCAGCCGGGTTGACGACAATCGCCAGCCGATTCTGGTCAAAAACGATGACGCCGTCGCCGATGCTTTGGAGCACAGCCTGAGTCTTGCTGGCCTCCGAGTGCTCGCGCTGCAGCGCGTCGGCCAGGTCGCCCGTGCGTTCCATCACGCGCTGATCAAGCTCTTCGGCGCGCTTGCGGACCTCACGCAGGGCGTTTTCCAGGTTGGTGGCGGCAAGCCAGGCGATGATGGCTGCCAAGAACAGGCCGAGAATAGAAAAGTAGTTGTAAGACAACGATGATGGCGTGGTAAAGTATATCGCCGTATAGCCGGCCGTGGAGAGAGCGGCAAAGATAAATGAACTAGCCGGTCCGAGAAGGAAGCTAGCAGCCATGATCGGCATGACGTAGAGAACGATAACACGATCTAGAGATTTGATCTTGATTGAAAAGGAGACAATGACAACAAACAAAACGAGAAAAATGATAGAAGCGAGTCTGACATGTCCTAGCTGGTTTAGCCGCCATAACCCCACGATCATCAGGATCGCCGCCAAATCTGTCACCACAAAAAAGGCGGCTTCGGAAGAAGATTTGACCAGGAGATCATTTAGATTGATGACGGTGATGAGCAAGG
>Ga0315279_10008773_pt1 | contig 12181 bp, 11 predicted proteins | sample YL17G06_20_MG_FD_203694 | JGI IMG/M metagenome (GOLD analysis project Ga0315279, IMG submission 203694) | Sediment microbial communities from Yellowstone Lake, YNP, Wyoming, USA - YL17G06_20 | ecosystem: Environmental > Aquatic > Freshwater > Lake > Sediment | place: USA: Wyoming | collected...
GACGGGAATGACATTCTACGGGGTTTGTCATTCCCGTGAAGCTTGTCCTCACGAAAGTGGGGAACGGGAATCCATCTTAATCTATTACCCCATTAATTATTTAATACTCATTATGCGGGGTAATTCACTGAGTCTAGTTTTTTCCTTATTAAGACTTCAGTTATACGTCGTCCGTCCTCTCCTGCTATTTCAAATTCAGCCATTTCTGACGATATGGTTTCTCCTACGTCAGGGATACGACCAAATAGACTGATCACGTATCCTCCGATAGTGTCTATATCACCATCTGCGGGAAGATCAAGCTCAAGTTTCTTATTCACATCTCTTATACTCGCCTTCCCTAATACTATGGTTGTATGATCATCAATCTTACGGAATTCATCAACAGAATCACTATGTTCCTCTGAGATTTCACCGACCAATTCTTTTAATAAATCCTTCATTGTGACCAATCCAGCAGTACCACCATACTCGTCAAGAAGTATAGCCATTCGAGTTTTATTTTCACGAAAATCTTGCAAGAGTCCTATTCCATATCTTGTTTCAGGAGCGAAAAATGGCTCTCGTATTAAAGTACCCGGTCCACCAGTCCATAACTTTTCACGTTTATTCATGAATTCTGCGATAGTGAGTGAATTCACGTTATAACGTTGCCACATTAGAAAATCTCTTATATAAGCTATTCCGAAAATGTGATCAATGTCGTCTTTATATACAGGTATCTTTGACCTTTGTGATTTTCGTCCCAATTTAAATACCTGTTCTAAAGTCATATCATCAGAGGCACAGAGCATCTCAGTTCTCGGAGCCATAATTTCTGCCGCAGTGATGTGTCTTAGATCAAAAATGGCGTTGATGATCTCTTTCTCTTGCTGTTCTATAGACCCATCTTCCTCTGCCATCTCAACCATTGTTTTAAGTTCCTCAGTTGTCACTCTATCCTCTGCATCATCTCCACTCATAAATTCTATTAAGAAATTCGTCATGGAACTGAAGATTCTTCTCACAGGAGAGATCAGCTTTGAAAAAAGATCAATTGGATATATAACGAATTTAGATATAGGTTCGGCGTGATGAATTGCTATGGTCTTTGGCATAATATCACCAAAGATAACCAGTGTGACCGTAGTAACACCGATTGCTATTCCTATACCCCTATTCCCCATAATCGAAGTGACAAAGGAGGCAACTAAACTGGCAGAAGCTGTATTTACAAGAGTATTGCCAATAAGTATAGTGATCAATAACCTGCTTGGGTCATCAAGAAGTTTGGCAACAAACCTATCCAACTTGCTATCACTTCGTCTAAGTCTTTCTATCTTCGCCTTGCTTAAAGAAAATAATGCAGTCTCCGATACAGCGAAGAAAGCGGATAGTAATATCAGGAATCCCAGAACAATTAAAAGCAAAAATATGCTAGAAATGTCATTCGTATCCATAAATTATAAAGGGCGAGATCGTCAAGAATAAATAGGCGATATTGTATAAAAACAGAGATTGATTAAGTAATTTGCTGACCAGAATGCCCATTAAGGGTATTATAGCATAGGTATTTGATGTGGTCAAGGAGTTTTGGGATTTGGACAGGGCTTTTTAATTTTCAATTCCATTGGTAACAATTTGGTTCTTCCGACTTTAGTGTGGAAAAATTTAAGAATTAATCACGAATTCCACAAATAAACGAATTGCACGAATAGAAATTCCAAAAAATTAGTGTAATTCGTCCTAATAGTAATCGTTAAAAAATGCCATTTAGACATAATTGTAGGATGGGTAAATGGTTTTGAATTATTGTTTTTACAAGATTCATCAGCTATTAATTATTGTAAATGTAAATAACAAGCAAAAACCATTTACCCATCCTCTTATGTTAATTGTCAATGGGAAAAATGAGTGTCCGATTTTTGTCACATTTCCCATAGGGATATTATATACTAAATGTAAGTCGTCAAAATACTAACAATTCATGACAATCTCCTTGTCATATAAAAATGCTATTGCAGACTATAAGCGTTGAAACGATAATATCAACCTCTTATGAGCAGACAGTCATAAAAGCTATATGAATATATATGACGCTGCAAGGCTTTGTTCAGATACTATTAGTGTGGGACGTAGCCTACTAAATAGCAGACAATATAATATGATAGTTCATAATATTAATGCTGCAGGATGGGCAAAACGCTTTCCCACACATTTGGGATTATATCGCTTCATCAATAACATGATTATATAACATGATATAATCATAAGTTCTGAAAGTAATACACCCAGTGCTTTTTTGCCACTATTATATTTAAGGTAAAGACTTTCTCTATGGTTTTCTTCATGGCTTTCTTCGAGATTCTCTTTAAGACTCTCTAACCAGCAGATGAACCTGTTTGACCAATGGGAGTTGGATAACTCATCTGGTATTGTTATACCATAGTAACTCAAAAAGCCTTTGATCTGGTTCTTGCATCTGGTCTGTTTGTTGACCATAGTTATACGCATCCTGACAAGAGAGCGATCCTCTTGTGATTGCCTTGAAGGGATATGCAAAGGAGTCAAATCTCCATTACGAAGGTTCTTGGCGATCTTACGAGAGTCAACACTGTCGTTTCGATTACGTCTCTCTTTGTCTTTTGTTGGTATGTCAGCAGGATGAACCACTTTGTTCTTCCGTTACTCGGCGGAACGAGAAATGCAATCAACTCCAAGCTTCTCAAAAGCTTCATAAATCCAGAATCCAAAAAGACCAGCTTCATAAGCGCATTTGTAATGAGCTTCTGGAAAGTTTTTGTGTAAGTAACCAACCAGTATTTCAGGCACAGGTTGTTGGCTAAAGGTTTTGTGTTCTAGTTGTTCTGTCAATATAGTGACAGTCCATGATTTTTTACCAGTGTCAATGCCTACATAAATGTATTGACCTTGAAAGCTAAGTTTGTTATCTTTAACCATAGTGAGTTCTCCTTTCCTATAGGATGTTAATACTTTATGATTTGATTTACATTTTAGTATACAACATCCGGGAGTGGAACTCACCATATATTAATCATACAGCCTACAAAAAAACCATTTTTTAACGATTACGGAACATAAATTTTAGGAAGGATCATAATAAATGATATGGAATTTAAGTGAGCTTTCGAGAGTGCCAGAAGTTTATCCAGCCTCTGATTTTGAGGTACCGGGTGTAAAGGCTATATACTATGATGGACTTAAATGGAAAGGCAATCCAACCCGTGTTTTTGCATGGTATGGAGTACCTGAAAGTGACGAAAAACTCCCTGCAATGGTTTTGATACACGGCGGTGGAGGTACAGCCTTTGCTGAATGGGTGCAATTGTGGAATAGTCGAGGATATGCGGCAATAGCTATGGATTTATGCGGTTGTGTGCCAAAGGGTGAGTATGGTAACTGGAATCGTCATGATCTTGGCGGACCTCCCGGATGGGGTGGTTTCGAGCAGATTGACTGGGACTTAGAAGATCAGTGGACTTATCATGCAATCGCTGATATTATCCTTGCGAACACTTTAATATCATCATTTCCAGAGATCGATCCTAACCGTGTTGGTATGACGGGAATTTCTTGGGGAGGTTATTTAACCTGCATCGCCTGTGGAGTTGATAATCGCTTTAAGTTTGCAGTTCCTGTATATGGATGCGGATTTTTGGGTATCAATTCTTGCTGGCTTCCGACGTTTGATCAGATGGGTGAAGAAAAAGCGAAAAAATGGCTGAATTTGTGGGATCCATCAAATTATCTAAAGGATACTACTATGCCCATGCTATGGGTAACAGGAACTAACGATTTCGCCTACCCTTTGGACTCAGTTCAAAAATCTTACCGAGTAATTAAAGGACAACGAGATTTAAGTATAAAAATGCGTATGCCTCATGGTCACGGAGGCGCCGGTGAGAATCCGGAGGAGATAGGTGCGTTTGCAAATCATTTACTCAAAGGTGATAAACCACTTGCAAAAATAGTTAAGCAAGGCATCGAAAGAAAAACTATCTGGGCAACTTTCGATTCCGCTGTACCAATAGTTGGTGCAGAATTGCTCTTCACAAAAGATTCGGGTGAATGGTTTAATCGTGAATGGTATAGCGAACCCGCTTATGTGAATCAAAACAAGGTAACAGCTATCTTGCCAGAAAATACGACAGTATGCTATCTGAACCTGATTGACGAAAAAGAGCTTGTGGTGAGTACAGAGCATTTGTCATCTCCATGAAATAAAGAATTCATAAAAACGGTTGTTGTTAATATAAAATTGGTTACTCACTATGCAAACTAATATTGCGAAAGACAAAAATTCTGATTATAAATCAAATAGCACCAGTGTTTCATATTACTGGAAGGTAATCAGCGCATCGGTATCTGGCTTAGACCACGAAAATTCTGGTACACCATGTCAGGATGCAAATTATTTCAAGATTTTACGTAATAACATCCTTGTTTCAGCAGTCGCTGACGGAGCAGGAACCGCTTTTATGGGTGATCTGGGAGCGAAAATTGCTGTTCAATTTGCTGTCAAGAATGTCCATATAAAGTCTAGTGAGATAGACAAACTAAACGATGAAAAATGGAAGGAAATTCTGATCGGGTCAGTCAAACCAGCACAGGAAGCGATTGAAAAAGAAGCAAAAGAAAAAAGAATGGCTGTTCGGGATTTCGCAACAACTTTAAGTCTCGTGATCGCTTATCCTGGGGTTGTGGTAGCAGGTCAGATCGGTGATGGTGCAGTTATACTGGCAGAGAATGAAAATCTGATTGCTCTTACTAAACCTCAAAACAGTGAATATATAAACGAAACTGCGTTCATCGTCTTACCTGATGCTCTGGATACAATACAGATAGAGTTCTGGCATGGAGATTTCACTCATATAGCCGTTATCTCAGATGGGCTTCAGATGCTCGCATTGAAAATACCTGAACGTATACCTTATGAACCATTTTTTATGCCTTTATTCCGTTTCGTCTCTGGTTCAGAAGAAATAGAAGCTCAAGAGCAGTTGACGAAATTCCTCCGCTCAGAACGAATTAGAGAACGCACAACAGATGATCTGACGTTGTTCTTAGCAACATAAATGCAGAAATAAACAAGGGATTTAATAGAGTAATCGTTAAAAAATACAAAAAATATTTTCTACCTTCAATAACATTTTCATTCTCTGTGGCGTCATAATATATGAAAGAACAAAATACAAGTTTATGTAATTGCCAAGGATAACAAAAATGCGCACAGAGGATGGATATATCGTAAGTGAATGTCTCAATGGTGATAAGTCAGCTTTTGCTTTGCTGGTAGACAAATATAAAGCGGTTGTTTTTGCTATTGCATACAGCAAATTGCTCAACTTCCATGATGCTGAGGATATTGCACAGGAAGTTTTTATCAAAGCCTTCCAAAAGCTCGGTATGTTGAAAAATTACGACAAGTTCATCGTATGGCTCACTCCATAACCAACAACCTCTGTAAAGATCATATCCGTTCTCGATCCAGACGACCTGACAGGGAATTCATGGAAGATCAGGAAACTGAGTCGCTAGACACTCCTTCTATGGAGTCTTATAAAGATAGTCTGGTGAATGAGTTGATTAATGATGCGCTGAACTCTCTGCCCGAAATATATCGTCAGGTAGTAACACTTCATTATCTTGGCGGTATGAAGGATTCAGAGATCGCTGAGTTTCGACCCATTCTCTGGAGAACGCTTCTTCAAAGGTAGATTCAATCATTGATATGCCTTTCTGAGGTAACTATGGAAACAAGAAAAAGATAGCATGTTTTGTATTAAATGGCAAGTAAATTCACAAGGGTTTTCAACTGTACCAGACACACCATCAAATAGGAAATCAATCTTGGTGTTCCTTCGCAATGATAGAGGAAAACGTTTGTTTACCTTTCAGGAACTATCAGTGCTTTTCGGAATAATCCCTGGCAGAGACCAGGCTTCAAGCCAACATATAGAAGATTTTCGTGATTGTGGTAGTGACTTCTCTCAGCTTCACCGAGACTGAGGAACGAAAAAGGAAAGTAGATTCAGAAGTAGTTTATGCATTTGTTTACAATTGCAAACGCAACACCAATCTATTTTATACCCACCCTTTCTCACCCAAGTAAAGCATGTATAATACGACTTTTTTAGTTATTAAAACACAAAGATATATTTTTGTGACGCGTGACGGGTATTGGTTCTTTCGTGTCACGCGTTACACGTCACATGTCACGATTTCTCTTTGTGTCTTCGTGGTTATACTATTTTTTGGTTTAATCGCCACTTTACCAGAAAAATGAATCAAACTCAGTTTTTCTTGCAATAAAAAAGCATGTATGATAGACTTAGTATTGAAAGGATGAAGTATGAAAAGAAAAAAGATATACTTTACAACATTGCAAATTATTATATCATCATGCCTTTATGCTATTTTTAGCTTTTTCAATATTGCTGAAGCAAGGTTAGAGCTTTCTGTGATCAGACCTTTTGATGAGTTTGTCACCAATAATAGGGAAATTGTTATAGAGGGTGTTGTCCGATATTCAGAAGGTCAGGCTGTCACTGTATCTATAACAACCCCTTCGGGAGTACCCGACCTTGGTGCGGTCAACAATACACTTCGTTCGATAACTGTTGATGTCGGTTCTTCACAATCACTGACAACGATGATTATCAATCCTGTATTCAAAAATGGGCTTTCAATGGCTCCAAGAGTGGTAAATTTATCTTTTTCAGATGATGGACAAACTTTTCAGGATAAAGGCACATTTAACTGTACGTCGGGTATGGGTCAGGATTTTGGAGAGGCACGAGTGGATTTCAACGCATCCATCAAGGCAAAGTTCGTTCGTATTGATATGCTGGATGGATGGCAATCAGATAAGATCAGTATACAGAAAGTTGATTTCCTCGATGCTTCGGGTAAAAATATTCGCTCTAACGTGAGAAGCATATCAATAGGTTTTAGCGTAGATGATGTATATTATGACCAGTCAATACCACAGGTTCATTTCCAGACCACTATACTTCTGCGAGAGGGAGATAATCAAATATCTGTATCTGTAAAAGCAGAAGATACCAAAACATTACCCAAAAGCTTAGAAGAAGACTTTGTAATCATTAATATTACATACATACCAGAAGTGGTGGTGACAGACAAACCTATAGTTTTAAGTGATGGATATAAAGCGGAATTGACAATACCATCAGGGGCATTAAGTAAAAACCTAAAAAAGATCGGGATCATCCCAATGGACGTAAAAGATATCGAATGGACGTCTTATGGAAACAACCCGGAGATGGTTAAAGGGGTTTTGCCGATTCTAGCATATAAAGTTGAAGCGGGAGCAGAAACTCCTTTCTATGCGACAGCTAAAGACTCTCTGGAACGACAACAGCCCAACCTTGCCGTTGATGGGAATTCTCAATATCCATCTACGTGGATGACAGCCCTCAGTGCATTACCTGTGTGGTTAAAGGTTGACCTTAGAAGTCAACGGACTATTGGTAAAATCATCATAACTTCCAGAGTTAATGGTAATGTATCTTACGGACCCAAAAAGCTGTCTGTTTTAGTATCCAATGATGACATAAGCTACGATGAAATCTCTAAAGTTGATGAATGTAATGACAAAATAACTGAAATCGTAATTCCTACTTTACCCATAGCCAGATACGTTAAGTTTATGATTGACGAGGGAAAACAAGGTAATAACATCCAGATAAATGAGTTGGAGTTTCGTGATGATGAAGGGACGAAAATAGTCGCATATACGCAACTGGATTCTGTTGTTCTTGCCAGAACAGCGCAATTGACATTATTCTATGATGATTATGACCTTGTTTCGGCAGGAGTCAAATCCGAAAAAAATCTGGCGATATTCAACTGGGATGAAAAAGCTCATGAGTGGAAATTGGTTGGCGGTAAGGTTGATATTGTCAAGAATTTTATAACCGTCAACCTTAACTATATTTCAACGTTTGCTATCTTTGAAGCATATCCATCAACACTTGAGGTCAAATGGAGTAACAACCCATTCTCACCCAATGGCGATGGAATAGCCGACAGCACTACCATAACAATAAATCTTGGTCAGGAAACAAACGTGCAAGCAAAAGTCGAAATCTTCGACTATACAGGAAAGTTAATTCGTACTCTTATACAAGAAGATACACAATCTGGTTACATAAGCATCCTCTGGGACGGCAAAGATGAGAACGGGGATCGAGTAGAGATTGGTCCCTATATATATCAGGTTAGCGTTGGTAAAAAAATACGGAACGGTGCGATAATCGTGGCGAGGTGATCAAGTGCTTCACCGGACTGGAACTAAGATGAAAAATAGGTTCTTCAGACTTGAGTGTGAAAATGGGTCTTCAGACTATAGTGAGGAAAATAATCTGCATGAAAGGTTTTTAAATCCCCCTAACCCCCTTTTTCAAAGGGGGAACAACCCCTTAATCCCCTTTAATAAGAATGGCTCTATCTCCCCCTTTAGCAAAGGGGGCAAGGGGGATTTGAGACGTACGCAAGATTCATTCCCACACTTTACTCTAAAGAACCATAAAAATTGCATTCCATCATCTCTATTATACAGATTATTTTTTCTAATATTTTCATTTATATTTTTATTATCTATTCAGTCTGAAGCGGCATTCAAAGACAATTTTCTTGGTGCAAAGTCTATGGCAATGGGCGGAGCATATACCGCAATTGCTGATGACGTGGATGGTACACTGATAAATCCAGCGGTATTGAGTATGATAAAAGCACAACAAATCGTTGCGACAATGGCAGTTTTGTATCCCGGGCTTAGTGATGACTCATTAATAACTCAAAACGTTGTCGGTTATGCTCACAAATCGGATAATATTGGCTCATTAGGAGTTGTATGGAAACGCTTCGGTGTTGGAAACCTATACTACGAAAACATTCTGGCATTATCCTACGCTAGATCATCAAGCCTATATCTTACCAAAGGAGAACAAAATAGACCAAAAAATTTCTCATTGGGTGGTTCTTTGAAGTTAATGAACTGGGATTCTGCACCGACTGTTGATGCAGGGGGGAAAGTAATTGAAGATTTACCCGGATGGACAGGGATAAGCTTTGATGCAGGATTTGTTATATGGCCATCAGCGAATACTCCCGTAGCAGTTTCATTCCAGAACTTGAGAAGACCTGACATATCATCCAGTCAATCAAAAATCAAGGAAAAACTACCATTTGCCACAAGAATGGGTGTTGCCGCCATAGATAAAAATACAACTTGGGCTATGGATTTGATCCTTAAAGGTGGTCAAATTGATCTTAAAATTGGATTGGAAAAAAGAACACTTGACGGTAAACTTTTTCTCAGGACAGGTATTGCACTGGAAAACCTTGCATGGGGCATGAATTTCACTGTTGGTGCAGGATACAGATTAAACAATTCTACACGGATTGACTACGCTTATGTCTATCCAATCAACACAATTCTAAACACAATGGGGAGTCATAGGTTTAGCATTGTATATAATTTCGGTGAAGAAGAAAATAGTAATCAATAAATGGATTTGTAGAGGTGTACCTTTGTGGATATTCTGAGTTTGAAAGACAGTAAACTAAATACTAGAAAATATATTAACCAATTGAAATATTGTTTTTATGCTATTATCCTATCCACTCTCATCTGCCTGTTATTCTTACCTGAACAAGCTAATTCTGCTGTTTATGACCCGCTTGGAAATAAGATATTCGAAGGTAGTGGAGAATCCTTATACACCATAGATACTACTTATGGATTGATCGAAGGCGATTCTATAACTAGCAGAGCGAAGAAATTCAGAGAAGTTTTGAGTGGTGCGACTTATGTGTCTTTTCGTATAGGTAATCCAGAAAAATTGACTCACATTCTAAGCGTTGGTAGTTTTCCAACCGTGTTCTCTAACTTTACTTTAAGCGAAAGGCAGTCTGATGCTGTTGGATGGTCATTGCTTTTTCCTGCATCAATTGGCAGAATCTCAACCTTTATATCAAAGCTCAATAGCCAAAGCCTTGCAAACGAAGATAAAAAAATAACAAGTACCGCTGACTGGTATATGATTGGCGCCAGAGGTGAAGCTAATCTTGGTGTCTGGGACGTAAACGTCAACAATTACAGTTTCACTTTGCCATTCCCAAGGATAGGTATTGGCTACGTAAATAAATACTTTACAAACTATACTCTAAACAAGACGAGTAATCCTTTCAGCGGAGTTGTCGAACACGATCCCCCAACTTACCTATATTTAAGGTTCCATGATGATTCATCAAATAATCCCGGCGGTTCAAAAGTGTTTCGGGTAAAATTATGGCTTAATGGTCAGCTTGAATACAATTTCGTCGGTGGAAAGGAACAACCGGGTGTTTTAATAGACCCGGGAACAAGCCTTGAGGATGGGCAATCAAGGTGGGTTGACAACGACGGTTATTTTATATACCAATTCTTTTTACCAAACTCATCTGAAACCGAATCAGCTAAGTTTGAACTCGATATAGCCAATGATTATCTTGTTGATCTGTCTTCTGATGGTAAAAACTATCGAACTGTATTAAACGCAGAAGGAAACGTTACAGACGAGTCAAATAGAAAATTGGAAAGCTTTTACTATGGTGAGAGTTTAGGAAAATCCACTTTGGGCGTTGACATGAGCATGACTATATTAGGTGTCGCTCTAAAGGCAGAGCGGGCATGGCTTTTGAGAAATTGGCAGTTCCCATCTTATAGAGGCAAACGTTCACAGGAATCGTCCTCTGCATGGTACATTGACGCAAATCGTCCATGGGGACCGTTGATGATCGCAGGGGAATATACTTACATAGGTCCTTTTTATGATGCTTCAGATTTCATTGCGGCAAATGATTATGGCGGCACCTATCTTGACCCATCGGAGTCATTTTTGCCAAAAGTTGCCACTGAGGACGACCTTGATGGTGACGGCGTTAAGGACTGGGAAGATGATTTTCTACTTTTCCGTAAAGACCCGCCAAAGTTTAGGTTGGGTTTAAGTCGTGAATTTATGGATTTTAACAACAACGGCGTACCCGATAATATGGAAACCCGTATCAAACCCCATTATCGTTTTGATTACGAGGAGGCATCAAGGGGATACCAGATATACACAAGTATGGCTGTACCTTTTCTTAAAGGCTTTTCTGTGGAGCCGGGTTATTATAAAAAAAGCATGATCCTTGCCAAGAAAAGCTCTCGTGTCTGGTATACTCTTGCAAACTTCGTACCCGAAGATATTCCAAACTTCGGCACTGTTCAATTAAGATTCCTGACGAAAAGAGCGCATGACATTATTCCTGATGATACAGTAGAGATTAAAGATAACCTTGCATTGCAAAACTCTCTGAGCAACATTGTCACTCTGATCGCTGATTACAGACGGGTAAATGACTTGACTCTTACCACAAAGTTCAAATACCAGTACGACGCAGATTTTCATGGAAAAAGGCGTGTGATTGACACGATACTGATCAACCAGATTAAGTATAACTTTCACCTTGGACCAGACACAATACTAAGCCCGGCTTATAGAAATGATAAAACCATAGGTTATACCTCACCACGCTCAAGTAAAACATCCCTTGATGCTGTCAGACAGGCTTATATTTTACAGCTATTACACTCTTTATCAGAATTTCTAAAAATCAGTTCGGGTATTCAGTACCTAACGTATCAGGATTTAAAGAATCCGCTACAAAACTATAACAGAAAAGTAGGATTCCTCGAACTTGCTTTGAATGGAAATGTATCTGGAAAAAATATGGGAATGCTTTTAAGTCTGGATTACGTTACGCATGATTTACCAAAATCAATTGGAGGTAGCCGAAAAAGCACAAATATCACAGTACGATTATTCTTGCTTTAGTTCTTCTGTCAAGAAATTTCCAATTCCTTCGGGGGTCGTAGATGGAAAACGGATGGACTTTTCTTGGGTACATATTTTGTATTGATATATGTTAGATTTTGTGATATAAAATAGATAATACTAGACGATCTAAAGAAATACATAGAGAATCAATGATACTTCATAATATGTAATCGTTAAAAAATGCCATTGTGACATGGTGTAGATTCTCTCATGAAAGTCAAGGGAAAAATTATGAGTGAATCCATATCATTAGTTAAAAACTCAATATTAATCGTATAAAGTGCTATGTATCA
>Ga0315279_10008775_pt1 | contig 12180 bp, 5 predicted proteins | sample YL17G06_20_MG_FD_203694 | JGI IMG/M metagenome (GOLD analysis project Ga0315279, IMG submission 203694) | Sediment microbial communities from Yellowstone Lake, YNP, Wyoming, USA - YL17G06_20 | ecosystem: Environmental > Aquatic > Freshwater > Lake > Sediment | place: USA: Wyoming | collected...
ATGGTCCCGGGGCACGAGGTCGCGGGCGAGATCGTGGAGGTCGGCGATCCGTCGCACAAGGCGCGCATCGGCGAGCGCGTGGTGATGATGGTCTTCCGCGGCGACGACACCTGCTTCTATTGCCGCCGCGGGCTGCCCAACTTGTGCGAGCACACCCAGCACCTCGGCCACTCCGCCGGCTGGGATCGCGACCGGCTCAACCCCGGCGGCATGGCCGAGCGATGCCCCATCTGGGCCGACCACGCCTACAGGCTGCCCGACAGCGTCTCGTTCGAGGAGGCGACACTGCTCGACGGCGCGGGGGTCGCGCTCAACGCGATTCACAAAGCCGGCGATGTCGCTGGCGAGCCGGTTGCGGTGACCGGCTGCGGCGTCGTCGGCTTGCTTGTCATCCAGATCCTGAAGGCGCTCGGCGCCGGGCCCGTGATCGGCATCGACACGGCGGACAAGTCGCTCGCGCTGGCGCAAGAGTTGGGCGCGGAGGTGGTCGTTGACCCGCGCAAATCGGATCCGGTGGAAGAAGTCAGCAAGGCCACCGGCGGCGTCGGCGCGGCCGTGGCCCTGGACACCGTGGGCGCGGATGAAACCCTCATCCAGTCGCTGCGCATGGTGCGCCGGGCGGGGACCGTGGTCACGCTGGTGGTCGGGATGCGCGACATGGCGCTGCCGCTCGGTGCCATCTCCGGGGAGCGGGCGCTGGTTTCGGCGGCCAACTTCCGCTACGCCGATTTCCCCGCGGCCATCGGGTTGATGGCCGAAGGGAGAATCAGCGGCAGGCCCATGATTACGCACGTGCTGCCGCTGGACGAGGCGCCGCTCGCCTTCGAGATCGCCGCTGACAAGGCGAAGTCGGGGGCGATCAAAGTAGTGCTGCAGCCGTAGGCAGCGTGAGGGCACAGCCCCTCTAAGCCCTGCGGGCCGGGGTGGCGACCCGATCAGTCGCGCCCAGCCGCATGTTGTACGCCTACAGTTGCCCCATTTGCTTGTGCGTCTGCGGGATGACACGAACGTGCGGCAGCAACCGCTTGGCCGAGGCCTGAAGGTCGAGCGCCCGCCCGGGTGACGGCGGCGCGGGGCCGCCGCGCACGACCGACACGGGCTGTAACACCAGCGGGATCTCGGCGCTCGCCTCAGCCAGCAGACGGCAGAGCCGCTCGACCTCACCTTCGGTCGTGGCCTGCGCGAACACCGCTTTTGCGAACAGCAGGGCGTCGTCGCGGGCCACGAACGGTCGCGCAGCCTCCAGGAATGCGCGGTGCTCGTCCCAGCACTCGAAGCCGGCGGCGCTGGGCAGCTTGACATCCATGGCGATAACGTCAACGGCGTCCAACACCTGGGCGAACTCGTTCGCCAGCGTGCCGTTGGTCTCCAGGTGCACCTTCAGCCCCCCCGCCCGGACCCGCTGCGCCAGGTCGCGCACGAACTCCGGCTGCATCAGCGGCTCGCCGCCGGTGAGGCTGGCGGCGTCGTGCAGGCGCGGCGGCGAATGAAGGCGCGACACCAACTCCGCGGCGCCCCCAGGCTCAAACGGGTTCGCCAGCTCCTCGAAGTCGCGCTGGCCCGGGGTCTTCTCAGCGCGGCAGTACAGCGGCCGCTCGCGCGCCCAGGCCGTGTCGCAGTAGGAGCAGCGCAGGTTGCAGCCCGCAAGCCGCACGAAGATCTGCCGCTCCCCGACGAACAGCCCCTCGCCCTGGATAGCCGAGAAGACCTCCGCCAGGTAGCCGGCGCTCACCGGCGCTCCACTTCCGTCGCGGACGCAATATGGCGCGGCGATGCGCTCCAGCCGATGCGCTCCAGGGTCAACGCCTGTGCCCCCGCCGCCCCGTTAGTCCCGCCCAGGTCGCCCAGGGACTCAAGCAGCCCCAGCATTATCCGGCGCGTGCGCGGTGAAAAGCGGCCCAGCCGCACCCAGTCCAGCGCGACCGTCGCGTCTCCCTCTGCGGTATCGACGCGGCCGCCCAGGCGCGGTTCGTCCGCGCTGCCGTTCCACATCACATCCGACACGGTGCGTGCGAAGCGCTCCAGGTCCTGTCGATCGAATACGATGCCCGCGTCGTAGGCATCCACCGCGAAGCCGACGTCGATGTGCCCGTGCGAGGTGTCCTCGACGTGCTCCATGCGCCGCGCATCCGCGCCGTCCCACGGGCCCGCATAGTCCCAGTAGTTCCATCCGTAGTGCCCGTCCACCAGGCGCAGGTTGCGCTTGAAGAAGCGGGCCATCTTCTCAGCGTGCTCGCGGTACGTAGCCTTGCCGGTGGCGCGATACAGGGCGATGTGCGTGCGCCCGAGCGCGAGGTATTGATTGTGCGGCAGCGACGCCCCCGGGAAGCGCTGCGCCGGGTCGTCCTGGGCGATGTAGAGCCCGCCGCCGCCGGGCAAGTCCCGCCAGTAGCGCTCCCACTTCGGTATGAGCTGCGTCTCCATGATCTGCAGGTAGCGCCGCGCCGCCGGGCCGTACGCGGCCGCGAGCGAGCGGTCGCCCACCACCGCCGCGCAGAACTTCGCGATCGGCGTCAGTATCATCCCGTCGTGGACGACGTACTCCAGGGGCTTGAGCGCCTTCGTCTTCACCGCGAACCGGTCGCCCGGCTGCGGCTTGCCCTCGATCACGACCACGACGCCGGGAACCTGCGTGATGTGTCCGTCCTCAGGCAGCTCCAAGGCTGCGATCCGCTCGCTGCTGGTCGTGTCTGTGATTTCAACGGTGCGCTCCGAAGTGACGCGAAGCTCGTACTCGTGGCCGGTGACTTTCGACGCGCTTTCGTAGTCGTAGATCCGCGCGGGGTCGGCGCGTATCGTGGCCTGCGAGCTGTTGCCGGCATCGGCGGCGGTCTCCGCCAGGGCGACCGAGTAGCGCGGCGTGCGCCAGCCGGGGTAGAGCTCGTCGCCCGGCGAGAGGTTGGCAAACATCACGTCGGCGCGCCGCACGATCCGGTCGAGCCACGCGGTGTCCCCCGTGGCCTCATACATCCAGCAATAGGCCGTCAGGACGTAGCTCTCGCCCCATCCCAGGTTGCTGGAATCCGGCGACTTGTAGTAGTCGGTCTCGTCCATCGCCATCACCCCCGCCCGCGTGCGCTCCGGCAGGTCGGCCGCCCCTGCGGGCGGTGCGCCGCCTGCGGGCGGTGCGCCGCCTGCGGGCGCTGCGCCGCCTGCGGGCGCTGCAGCCGCTCGCACCTGCGTCGCCAGGCCCAGGGTGACCAGCGCCACTACCATGAATTGTGTCACGCGCGCCATTGTTTACTCCGACTCCAGAGGCAGGGCCACCGGCGGGGTGAGGTCAACACGCCGGCCTCCCGCCGTCAGAGATACGAGATGCGCCGTAAGTGTCCCTTCCCCCCCCACGGCCAACGGCAGGGGCGCCGTGCGGCATGGCGGTGTCTCGTCCGCCGCCCAAGCTAGCGTGGAACCGTTGAACCGTCTGACGGTTACCCGGTTTGCTCAGGACAAGCAGGGAAAAAGCGACCCCGGCAAGAACGGGTGGTTGGTGTTCCAATCCCAATCTCAGCCGAGGTTTACCCGCCTCTGGCATGGTCGCAGCCATGTCACAGCAACGATTGTATGAGTTCGTCACCGCTCTGCTTTCTTCCCGCCACAGGCGGGCAAGCCTGGCATAAGCCACGCCGCGCCGTGCTCGCGCGGACTCCCAGGGGAAAGCGGCAGCGCTTGACCTCACGAATCTGTTCGTAGGCGACCCCAATCGCACGTGTCTCAAGTTGTTAGACTGCCGGCTGATGGAAGCGCTGAATGTAGACAGTTGGGACAGAATGGATTGCTCTGCGTTCCCGCACGTGCAGCATGTAATGGCATTCAACCTCTCGGACTCGGGTGTCGGCGTCGTTCCGCTGTGGCAGGCTGCCGGGGCGCAACTCGGGTTCCCAGATCCGGGGAGCACGTGGGTAATCGAGCCTCCCGGGTACTATCGTGATTGACGACGGAAGGCGAGGAGTCGGAAGTCGCGCAAAGGAGATGCGGCGTCCGGTTTACCAGGCTGTCGGGGGCGACGAACAACCCCGCGAGTCGTCCCCATCCGATTAGCCCGGCGCGAAGTTCGCGCGAACGGATGGCGTGGCCGAGTAGAACCCGAGTTCGGTTGCGAACCTGATGTGGCGCGCGCCGTATCGGATTGCGTCCACGCCGTCTCGGCTGCGAATGCGCTTGGCCTTGGGTTGGCAGGCGGGACGCCTGCCCCACCAAAGTCATTCATGGCCCGCACCGCCGCCGGCAAGCGCGCGAGGCGGCCAGCGGCGGCCGCCTCGCGACGATTCTCCCTCTGGCCGCACCCGCTACTGCAGGTTAACCTCGAAGTCGCCGGCCATATCCATGGCCGGCGCGGGCTGCCCCTCGCTTACCGCCCCGGCCATGCTCTGCTGCAGGTGTATCTTGGCGGACGGACTAGCCCCCGCGCCGTAGTCGAAGAGCTCGTAGCCGGTGAAGGTCTGGCTCATGGAGAAGGGAGTTGCGGCGCCCTCGACGCGGGTTTGACCGCTGCCCTTGAAGTTGATGCGCGCCACGTCCTTGCCCTTGTACTGCTCGACGCCGACGAAGGTGTAGTCATACTTCATGACCACCTCCATCTTCTGCCCCATAATCTTGAGCGGCAGCTTGATCTCCTGTGACCAAGTGGCGCCGGGCGCGACCGGGCCCTCGGGGAAAACCGTGGTCTGCTGGAGGGCCGCCGGATCGAAGCCCCCCACCATGTCGCCCATCGAGCCGAGGTCGAGCTCCAGCACCCGGCCGCGGGCGTCCACTTTGGCCTTGAACGTCTGGCCAAGGTCCGGCAGGCCGGGCACGTTCGCGGGCAGCTCCATGGGCTTGCCATCGACGAGCATCGACAGCTTGCCGCCTTCGAGGAGCATCTGCATCTGCATGCCCATAGTCTCCGTCGTCACCGCCATGCGGTCGATGGCCATCTCCTGCGACGCCACGCCTTGATCGTTGACCGCAGTGGTCTTGATCGTCATGCGCATGTCAACGTTGACCGTCAAGGGCATGGGGCTAGGGCCGCCCACCATCGTCCCTTGCATCGCACCTTTGACGGCGTACGTGTCGGCCTTGCCCGCCTGGTACTTGTAGCGCAGCAGCAAGCCATCGTCCGCATACGCGGTCGCGGCCACCATCAGCGCCACCAGCATCACCAGCCCTATCGCGATTCGCCTGTTCATTGTTGTCCTCCGTGAGAGGTCGTCGTGCAGTATGATAGCAACCCCACCCGCAGCCGTCAATCCAGCCCGCGCCGAATTCAGCTTGGCCAAGCCGAGTTGGTAACAATCGGCGCACAACGATGGCCCCTTCCCCGCGCCTCGCGTGAACCCGGATCGTTGGCAACGGCTCCAGTCCGTAGGGGGAGCCGCCCCTACGGTGGTTACGTTGCTCAGTCAATCCTCGAAGTACGGCTGCACCTCGACGAAGTTGAGCATCAGCTCCTGGCCGACGGGCCCGCCGGGGTCGTCCGGCGCCGCCCAGTCGGAGATAGTGAGGCGCGCCTCGGCGCCGGTCGCGCGAAAGATGCGCCAGTGATAGTTCATCCACGCGTAGTGCTTGTCATCGTAGGGGCCGAGGTGGTGGCTGTAGCAATTGTGAAAGACGTGCTGGAACGATCGCTCCCCCAGCACCTCCACGCCGTCCACGCGGATGGACACGGCATGCTTCTGCTGCTGCGACAGGTCGGCGCGGTCAGCGGTGTACATGCGCAGGGAATAGAGCCGGCCGGGCCGCAGCCCCTTGATCGTCTGCGAGACCGCGTTGGGCCCGCGGGCGCTTCGCTTCATCAGCATGAAGGCGTCGCCCTCCGCGGTCTCGGGGTACCTGCCCTGCAGCCAGCTGTAGCCCTGCATGGTGGCGGTACCCACGCTGCCCGGCTCGGCCGGTGCGACCTCCCACCCGTCCAGGCCGGTCGCGAAGTCGGGGTTGTCGAGGTGGGGCAGCAGGTAAGGGTCGGACAGCAGCGGCGCGGTATTACCCTCGATGCAGTAGTGGCGATAGAGGCGCGCCGCCCAGCGCACGTTTTCCTCGTCCGCGTAGCTGGACAGATACTCCATCACGCCGTACAGCCCCGCGAACGCGGGATCGTTGGCGAGGGTGTTGAACTGCATGTCCATCCACACCTTGTAGTCAACCCCCGGGTTGATGTCGAGGCTCTCGGGCGGGGCCGACAGGTAGCCCAGGGTCACGATCGTATGCCGCGCGGCGCCGGGCTGAGCCGCATTCCACTCTTGCATGACTGTGCTCAGGCGCGCGGACAGAAACGCCCGCGCCTGCGCCTCCGTGGGTTGCTCCGGCAAGTAGGATTCCCACGCGAAGCGCCAACCAGCATCCATCACCGTTTGGATGAACTCGCGGCTCAAGTCCGCCTCGTACATGTCGCCGCCGCAGTAGGGGTAGAAGGTCTTGCCCGCCAGCCGCGGGTCGCGCTGCAGCCGCCGTAGGGCCTCCGTCCACGCCAGGTACTTCTCGTTGTCGCCGCCACCGAATTCGTCGGCGATCACGCCCTCCGCCAGGGAATCGTGAAAGGCCATGTGCTCGCCCCAGTACTTCTCGGCCTCGTCGGCGGTGACGGTCGCGTCCCTGCTCAGCCCGGGCACGCCGCAGGCGATGATCCAGTGCCGGCCCTGTCGCTTCCATTCCTCAACGTAGGGGCGGTATTGCTCAGCGGGGCTGCCGATGACGGTGGTGCAGTGCGGCAGCACATATCTCTGCAAGAAATCCCAGTCATAGGGGCCATACTCGCTGACATGGGGATCGGCCTGAAACTGGCAGTAGAGCAACTCGGGTATGGCGCGAACGACCAGCGACCGCAGCGACGCCCCACCATCACACCGCACGGCCAGCTCGTGCTTGCCCGCCGGCAGCAGGCGCATGGCCTCGACCGGGCCGGCCGGTCCCGGCTCGTTGGCGATAACCTCGCCGGGGCCGCCGTCCAGCAGTATGCGCACCGCCCCGGATGCGGGCACCTCGGCTTCGGAGGCGATGAAAACCCACCCCTCGCGCGGATTGATGAATTCGTATCGCTGCTCCCCCTTAGCTGTCGGCCCGAGTTGCAGCAGCTCGGTGACGAAATTGTTGAGCACCTTCAGGCCGTCCGACGCGCCGGGCCAGCGGGAAGCGTCCGGCCACGAGACCGATTCAACCAGCACCGGGCCGAGGCTCTTGCCCGACCGGTCTTGCGCAACGGCGCGGACGTCATACTCCCCCGCCGGCAACTCGCCGACATCCAGCGAGGCCGCGGCGAGCTTCTGCTCGGGCAGCACACATGCGCGAGCGGTATGCGACGCCCGGCCGCCGCCCACCGGCGCCAGTTCCACGTCAATGATCGCGTCCGGCGCAAGATCCCCCCACGGCCGCGTGTCCACATCCACCAGCAACTGCCGATTGTGATACACCACGCTGACGTTCACTGCTTTGGCCACGTTGGACACCCTTTCCAGGGAGTAGAGAAGCGCGCCGTTGCTGCGATCGCTCAGGGAGAAGCGATAGGTGCGCTCGCCGCTTCTCGTCACCGGCAACTCCACCGGCACGCGCGCCGTCTGCCTGCCGGCGAGCGCCACCTCCCGTGACGACGGGTTCCGCCTCATCGCCAGGTCGGCCACGGTGAGCTGCAGTTCGCGGGCGGCGCGGGAGCGATTGCGCGCCTGAAGGAATGCGCCGCTCGGCCGCCCGACGCTCAGCGGCTGGTGCCCCAGCGCCTCGACCACCAGCGGCCCGCCGGGGATGATGAGTTCGCCGTAGAGGTCGGGGTTGGCCCAGTCGTTCCCGAAGGGCATCCAGGTGTCGCCCTCGTCGTTGGCGACGGTGCGCAGGCGCTCGAAGTTCACTCGCCAGATCATGCCGACCTGCGGCGCGCGCGCAATGCCGAGGGCCCAGAACGGCAGCGCCACCTCGATCGCGTACTCGCGGGCGCCGAGGCGCGCGGCCGCGCGAATCGCGCTCGCATCGAGGTGGCCGTAGTCGCGGAGCAGGAACTCCTTGGTGCCGATTGAGTTCAACTTGAGTTGACAGATCTGGCTCATGCCGCCGGCCGGGTCGAAGTTGAACTCGATGCAGTCGTCGCCCCACACGGCCGAGTTATCGCGCGCGGCCTGGGCTCGCAGATCGCCCGGATTGGGCTCGCTGCAGCGGAAGGCGAGGTAGAGATGATCGAGGTCGCTGAGCGCGTATACCAGCGTCGGCTCCGACGCCGGCTCGCCGGTATCCGCTATGGTGAAGCCCCCTGCCCGTCCGGCGCCTTGCCAAACGGGGTCGGAGAGGTCGCCGTCTATGGCGGGCGGCGCAGCAACCGCGGGGGCCCGAATGACCTTGGTGTGCCAGGCCGGCGACGCCCAGCCCCGCGCGCACAGCAGGACCGCCCCGGCGAGCAGGCCGGCGAGACACGCCCTCGCGGCCGCCCCCTGTCGAGTGCACATGCTGCTTGCCTCTGCAACATGAGTTCGGCAGGGGCCGCTCGCGGCCCTGCCCGGCCCCGGGGGCGCGTCACAGGCCGGATATGACCGCCTGCCGCGACAGGGCGGGCCCCGCCCCGTGTGGAAATCAGCAGGTGCGCGCGTAGGGGCCCGGATGGGTCCTGGCGTTTTCCCGCCCGCAGGATGCGAGCGCGCGAAGAGGCCAAGGATGAACCGACGAGCATTCATCCGCAACATCGGGAGCGCGATTCTCGGCGGCGCGATGGGCGGCGCGCTGGGCGCGGGTGTGGGCGAGGCGACCGCCGCCTCGGCGGGCTCCGGGCCGGCGATCGCGACCCGGCCGCTGGGCCGGACCGGGCACCGCAGCTCGCTGTTGACCTTCGGCGGCTACGCGCTGGGCGGCCTCCCGCAGGCGGAGGCGGACCGCGCCGTCGCCGAGATGATCGACGCCGGCGTCAACGCATTCGACGTCGCACCGAGCTACGGCGACGCGGAGGCGAAGCTGGGCCGCGCGCTTGCGGGTAAACGCGACCGCGTGTTCCTGCACTGTAAGACCCTCGAGCGGTCCAAGGAGGGCGCGGCGCGGGAGCTGGACGCGTCGCTGCGGCGGCTGCGCACGGACCGCTTCGATCTGTATCAGCTCCACGGGCTGAACAAACCCGAAGAGCTGGAGCAGGCGCTCGGTCCCGGCGGCGCGATGGAAGCGTTTCGAGAGGCGCGGGAGGCTGGGCGCATCCGCTTCATCGGCATCACCGGCCATCGCCCGGCGACGCTGGTGGAGGCGATGCGGCGTTTCCCCTTCGACACGGTGATGGTGCCGGTCAACTTCGTGCTGGAGCATGACAGCGGCTTCGCCGCGGAGGTGCTGGCGGAGGCGAAGCGCCGCGACGTCGGCGTCATCGCCATCAAGGCCATGGCGGCGCAGCCGTGGCCGAAGCGGGCTAAACGGGACTACCCCGGCTGCTGGTACCAGCCGCTCGATGACGACCGGCAGGTGGTGCTGGCGCTGCGCTTCACACTGTCACAGCCGGTGGCGACCGCGATTCCACCCGCGGACATGCGGCTGCACCGCAAGGCCCTCGCCGCCGTTCGCCACTACCGACCCATAACGGCGTCCGACGAAACCGAGCTGGAGCGCCTCGCCGCCGGCCTGCAGCCGATCTTCACGTGACAACGGCGCTCAGCGGCGGGGCAACGGCCCGATCAGGCGATCCGCCGCCGGGCGCTGCGGGCCGTTCCGGCGCGGCGCCGCGCCATCAGCGCCGGGACGTTGTGGGGCAGGTTCAAGGCTCCGCAGGGGGTTCGGAACGACTGCGGAGTTCCAGGTCATCGAGATAGAACACCGTCGCGTCGGTGGCCATGCTGCTGAAGCCGAGCCAGGCGAGGACTTTCCACTCGGGGCTGACGTTGGGCAAACCCTGAAATATCCTCGGCTCCCGGCCGGGCAGGGTCACGGCGAGATCCCAGGTGCCGGTTGACCGGGCGCCCAGCCCGGCGACCACCTCGAACCCCACCCATTCGCCAACAGGCATCTCCAGCAGATCCTTGCCGCCGACGCGCAGTTTCCCCTCCTGCACCCACAGACTGGGGCCGACGCGATAGGGGTCGGCGTTGTCCCTCCACTCGTGGTACATCAGGACGCCCGGCTCCACCCGCATCTGGAAGCGGAACCGCGTGACGCCGCCGGTATGGCCGGGGGTGTAGAAGAAATGGGGATTGTACTGAAACTGCAGGCCCGGGGCGTCAACGATCTTCAGGCTGTGCTTGCCGCCGGCGGCGGCCTCCTCGGTCACGGCGATGGCGTCGCCCTTGCCCTCGACGTAGGTCTGCGCGAGCTGAGGCTGCGCGCCGAGCGGGGACGCCTCGAAATCGTCGCTCAGGGTCAGCGGCGGCGGGAGCGGCGGCTCGGGGGCGAACTCGATCGGCGCAAACTCCTCGGCTCTGGCGAGCGCGATCCACGCCGGGTCGCCGTAAACGCCGGCCTTGCTGTAATCGAAGGGCTTGAAGCCGATCTTCGACGCCGGCGAGTCGGGCTGCAGGCGGAAGTCGAAGTGATGCGGATCGACGAACTTGGGGTCGGCCACCAGGCTGCCGGCATCCTTGCCCAGCGCCTGCCATTGCTCCAGGCTCAGGCCCGCGAAGGTCACCGGCTCGCCCGAGGCGTCGAAGTAGAGGTTGCGCTCCAGCTTGACGTTCTCGTCTTTCCACGAACCGGAAAAAAGCGGGCCGCCGTCCCAATAGACGATGTTGCGCTCGAAGGTGAACGACAGGTGCGGCTCGACGCGGGAGCGCTGCAGTTGCCCGTCCATGCTGAAGGCGAAGACGTTGTTGCGGATGAGGTTCTCTTGGCCGTAGTGCTGGTGGTAGCCGCCGGTCTTGATGTTATAGACGAGGTTGTTCTCCATGACGATGCCGGAGCTGCCCTCGTCGTTGTATAGCCCCCAGCCGCCGCGCCCGTAGCGATCGTAGGAATAGACGTCGTGAATGACGTTGTCGCTGACCGTCGTCCCCGGCGACGGACCCAGGGTGTACACGCCGCCCATGTCGCTCAGCACGCCCCAGCCGATGTGATGGATGTGGTTGAAGTCGATGTGGTTGTCGTAGGCCAGGCTTTCGTCATAACCCCAGCGCCAGCCGACGGAGACGCCGGTGTAGCGGAAGTCGCCGATGTCGTTGTGCGTCACGCGGTTGTGGGGGCTGTGGCCGATCCACACGCCGACCGCGCCCATGAAGATGCGCCCGCCCGAGTGGATGATGTTGTTGTCCACCGTGATGCGCTCCGTGCGATTGGCGGGGTCGGGCTGGATCGCGCCCTCGCCGATACGCACGCCGCCGGCGCCGAGGTCGTGCATCCGGCAGCGCGACATGCGGCAATCCGAGCAGCCGCGGCGGAACCAGATGCCGTAGATGCCGGTGTGCCCTATCTCGCAGTCCTCGATGGTCACGTCATGCGCGCCGTCCGCCATGATCACGGCGGGGATGGTGTACGCGGCCTGGCCGTCGCTGTGTCCCTGCGGCGGAAGGACATACTGGCCGTGACGAAAGTCCAGCCCGCTCAACGTGATGTGTTCCACCAGCCGCCCGGCCTCGGGCTCTCCCGCGAAGCTCACGAACTGCTCCACAACCGGAGCCACGATCTCCGCGGTGGACGGATCCTCGCCGGGCAAAGGGAGGTGGTAGAGCGTCCCGTCGCGGTCGAGAAACCACTCGCCCGGCGCATCGAGCGCTTCGCGGAACCCCTCGACGTGGTAGCGCTGGCTGGACGCCCAATAGAGGAACGGCCAGGCGGCCGCGCCGGTGAGGATCACGGTGTTGGTCGCCGGGTCGAAGGACGCGATGCGATGGCGCGACACTTCCCATGAGTGGTAGGCGACGACGGTGACATCGCTCAGGTTGGGCCAGGGCTTGATATCGCCCGGGCGCGCGACGAAGGCGCGGTTCGACATGTCGGCCGGCTGCCCGGTAGCGGGGTCAACGGCGTACCGCGCCTGGCGCGCCATGTAGTGGTAGAACTCGTTGGGCGAGCGCGCGCGTGTCGCGCGGCGGCCCTTGACGAACAACTGCTCGAAATACCATTGTCCTGCCGCGACCTCGGGTATGCGGGCCGTCCACACGCCGTCGTCGCCCCGCCGCCAGCCTGTGATCACTCGCCCGCCGCTGAGCACCGGCCGTTCGCCCGGGTAGGCGGCATACGTGACCGGGCATTCCGCCGTTCCCGAGTCCTGCGGCGTCAGCACCAGCGGCTCGGACAAGAAGTAAGTCCCGCCGCGCAGGCACACCG
>Ga0315279_10008776_pt1 | contig 12180 bp, 6 predicted proteins | sample YL17G06_20_MG_FD_203694 | JGI IMG/M metagenome (GOLD analysis project Ga0315279, IMG submission 203694) | Sediment microbial communities from Yellowstone Lake, YNP, Wyoming, USA - YL17G06_20 | ecosystem: Environmental > Aquatic > Freshwater > Lake > Sediment | place: USA: Wyoming | collected...
TTCGGGTTCCGGCAGTTCCGGCCCAACCAGCGGGAGATCATTTCAGCCGTGCTGGCCGGGCGGGATGTGTTCGCCGTCATGCCCACCGGCGGGGGCAAGAGCCTGTGCTACCAGTTGCCCGCCCACGTGATGGAGGGCACCTGCCTGGTCGTCAGCCCGCTGATCTCGCTGATGAAGGACCAGGTCGACGCCGCGGTCGCCAACGGGCTGCGGGCGGAGTTTCTCAACAGTTCCCTCGACGGCGCGGACCGCGCCCGCGTAACGGGCCTGCTGGCGGCCGGGGAACTGGACCTGCTGTACCTGGCGCCGGAGCGGCTGGTGATGCAGCGGTTCATGCCCCTTCTCAAGGCCGCCCGCCTGTCGATGATCGCCGTCGACGAGGCCCATTGCATCAGCGAGTGGGGGCACGATTTCCGCAAGGACTACCTCAGCCTGGACCGGCTGGTGCCGGAGTTCCCCCACGTCCCGGTGGCGGCGTTCACCGCGACCGCGACGCACCGCGTGCAGCAGGACATCATCGAGAAGCTCGGCCTGCGAAACGCCTTCACGGTGCGGGCGTCGTTCGACCGCCCGAACCTGTTCTACCAGGTGATCCCCAAGGACGACGTCGAGGAGCAGGTGCTGAAGTTCGTCCGCGCCCGCCCGGGCGACTCGGGCATCGTCTACCGCACGACGCGCAAGAGCGTCGAATCGACCGCGGAGTTCCTCCAGTCCCACAAGATCAAGGCCCTGCCGTACCACGCCGGGCTCGACCAGGACGTCCGCAAGCAACACCAGGAGATGTTCAACCGCGACGAGGCCAACGTCGTGGTGGCGACCATCGCCTTCGGGATGGGCATCGACAAGTCGAACATCCGCTACGTGGTCCACGGCGACCTGCCCAAGAACATCGAGGGCTATTACCAGGAGACCGGCCGGAGCGGGCGCGACGGCGAGCCGGCAGAGTGCGTGCTGTTCTTCAGCTATGGCGACGTGCAGAAGATCCGCTACTTCATCAAGCAGGTGGAAGACCCGCAACAGCGGCAAATCCAGGAGCGGAAGCTCAGCCAGATGGCCGACTACGGCAACTCGCGGCACTGTCGCCGGAGGCAGATCCTGCGGTACTTCGGCGAGAAGTACCCAGGCGACAACTGCGGCGCGTGCGACATCTGCGCGCCCGGCGCCAGGAGGATCGACGCGGCGCGCGAGGCCCAGATCGTCATGTCGGCCATCGCGCGGACGCGGGAACGGTCGAGCGCCCGGCACGTGATCGACATTGTCACCGGCAATGCCAGCGAAAAGGTCCGCGAGTTCGGTCACGACGAGCTCAAGACTTTCGGCGTCGGCAAGGACCGCGACGAGCGGGACTGGTCGCAGACCATCGCCGACCTGCTCGATCGGGGGTGCCTCCTCCGGGCCGGCGGCGGCGACGATGCGCCGCTGACGCTGACGGACAAGGGCAAGGATGTTCTGTTCGGGCGGCGCGGGTTCACGTTCATCCGCACGCCCCCGCGGGAGCCGCAAGCGCCGGCCGGCAAGGCGGAGGCGCTGCGGGCCGAGGTCATGGACGATGACCTGTTCGAACTGCTGCGCGCCCTCCGCAAGCAACTGGCCAAGGACCGTGGCGTGCCTCCGTTCGTGGTCTTCTCGGACCGCACGCTGCGGGAGTTGGCCCGCGTCAAACCCGTCACGCCCGCCCAGATGCGCGGGGTAACGGGGGTCGGCGCCGCCAAGCTCAGCGAGTACGGCCCGGACTTCATAGACCGGATCGGCCGGTACCTTCGGCGTTCGTAGTGTGCCCGTAAGGGCATATCTTTGTTCGTAGTGTGCCCGCTTGGGCATATCTTTCTTTGCGAATCAGGGAGCCTTGGTGTCTGTGCCGCGTGTCATACACATGCCAGGTTATTCTCGCGCCTTTTGGCAGGCGCGGCGCAGGGGACTGGCTCCGCCATGCTGTTCGGCGGTGCCTGTCCCCGCTGTTGGTCGAGGGACGTTCAAACCGCGGGGACAGGCCCGGGCTGAAGCTCGACGGTCGGATACGGCTGAGCCTCCTTGGCCGGGGCCTGCCAATCCTTGTTGATGGCCACCGTGCCTTTGCCGCGCGTGACCTGGATATCCAAAACGTGCTGTTGGACATGGAAGGCGATATCCGCGTCTTCCTGCTTGATGTTCAAAAACTGGAAGCTCGGCAGCGTCACCGGCTTGGAGCTCCGGTTGGTGATTGTCAACCCATGCGACGTCCGCTGGCCGACTTCGTATTCGGTCTTTTCTGTCTTGACCGAGACGATTATCGGCGGCTGACTGGCGGCGGCGATCGTCTCAAAGTCCTTGCCGCCAAGTCGCGCGGCGATGTTCTCGATTTCCTTGGCCGATACGCTTGGCTCCGATGCCGGCTGGGTACTCGGCCCTGAGCCTAGCTTGCCCTGAGCCTGCTTGCCCTGAGCTTGTCGAAGGGCCCGAACGGGTCGAACGGGACGATGGGGCGGGCTGACTTACGGGCTGGGATTCCGCGGCCGAGATGGGGGGATATTCCTTGCTATGCGCCTCCCACCACAGCTTGACCTGCTGAACCGCCCGCGTCAGGCTCTCGGGATCGTCGTCCTTGGGCAGCGCGATCGGCAGCTTCGCCGCCCGGATGATCCACTCGGCAGTCCGGCAATGGTAGCCGGGCTCGATCTTCGGGTCATACATTGTCGCCGCGACAAAGGGCAGTATCAGCCGCAACTGCGGCGGCGTGATCTTGTCCGGCGGGTTGGCCCTGAGGGTCGCCTCGCGCGCGTCGACTACCACGTGTTTGGCCGGACTCACCATCAGCCGGGCCACGGCCAGAACCGCGCGGTCGTCGCCCGATCCGGCCAGGAACTCAAACAGGGCATTGCCGAAGCCGTGGGTTTCCGGCATTTCCTTCATAGAGGCCAGGTCGGCCAGGGCCATGTCCATGACGCCCGGCTCGCCTTCCTTCTTGAGGATGCCGTACGCCGTCGCCCGCACGCGCAGGTTCCTGGATTTGGTCGCGTGGCGGGCGTCCTCCAGCATGGCCTTGCCGCCCGCCTCGTGGAGCAGGATCAGCGGCCAGGGTGTGTTGGGCTCCTGGCCGACGAAAATCCGGAAGACATCCGCGCACTTTGCCCCGCGGAGTTCGATCAGCCGGCGGGACATCGCGATGGTATCCGTCATCCAACCCACGCCGCTTTCCATCAGGGTGTCGGTGAGCCATTCGTACTCGGGGCGGTCCTTGTTCTTCGCCCACCATGCCCGCACGTCGGCAATCGCACGGTTGCGCTTCTCGTCGCTGGCGGTCGAGAGGTATTCGAAGCCGGCGTCAAAGCGCCGGCCCGTTATCGCGCCCAGTATCTGTATCGCCGCGTCGCGGTATTCAAGAATGTGTATGCCGCTGAGGAAGTCTGGCGAACTTCGCGTCAGTCGCGTGTCGTCCAGCAGGTCGATGAGGGCGGGCACGGCCTGCTTGCCCATCTCCCGCAGGTCGGCCGCCGGGCGGTGCGCGTCGTCCGTGCGGCCGCCCAACCAGTGCCCCAGCACGCGAACCTTGCCCGGCGTAAACGTTGTACTCACCGCCAGGTCTCGCAGCTTGTAGACCAGGTAGTCGATCTTCGCCTGGCCGGTGAGCTTGTTCGGGTCTGCCGGCTGGTGAAACTCCCGGTCCTCCCGGGCCATGTCGCGCAGACGCCGGGCCACGATGCGGGCCTCGTCGGCCATCTGCCGGCCCTCAGGGTCCGTCCGTCGCATGGCGATGGCCTCGAATATCTCCGCCGCCTTGGCCCGATCGCCGCCTTTACGCAGAAAGTCCAACGCCCGCCGATATTTCCCCCAGACCTGCGTCTCCGGGGTCTCCTCCGCCGGCCGAGTGGCAGAAACGTCCGCTGGTCCCGTTGCCGGCGCGGTCGCGGGATCGGTCTTGGGTGGCTGGGTTGCAGGCGCCGCCGGCTTTGTCTCCGGCCCGGCGGCTTTGAGGGCCGCAAGCGGCACGGCGACGGCGGCCAGGACGGCGGCGGCGACGAGCAGGCCGAGGCGGGTCAGGGCGCGGCGGTTGCGGCGGCCGTCGAGGATCGCCAGTTTCCCCTCACTCGGCCGAACGTCATGTTTGCTTTCCATAGGTGACTCCCCGGTTTCATTAGACGCTCAACGCTACGTCCGGTTTCGTGAACATGCGAGACAAATCTTGCAGGGCCGGTCATGGTCCGCGGCAGCTTATCTGCCGCCCGCTCGATGCCGGCGACCGCTCACCCGTTGGGATGCACGGCCAGGCGGCAGATCGTCTGTGTGGGGCACAGCCGGGCGATCAGGCCGGCCTGCTGGGGCGTGAACCGGCCGGCGTCAACGGCCTTGAGCAGCCGGGCGGCGTTGGGGTAGGCCACTTCGGGCCAAAGCTCCGCCTGCGTTATCAGCGCCAGCAGTTCCTCGCGCTGCGGCGTGCCGGGCTTGGGAAGCGACGCCGCGCGGGACCGCTTGATCTCTATCCACCCGGCCGGCGAGTCCAGCCGCCAGGCGTCCTGCTGGTTTGCCAGCTCCAGCAAGACATCGCGGCACGCCTCGCGTATGTCCTGCCATGCCGTGACCGCCCCCGCCGCCTCAAGGTACCTGGCCGTCAACGCCTCGCCGGAGCCCGCCAAGGCCTCGCGCACCTGCTGGCTGAGGTCCTTGATGCGATCCATGTGAGGCGCGAAGGCGGCTGGGTCGCCGCGGTACTCCTGACGGAGCTGCGCGAGCTTGTGAAGGCACCATTGCAGGTCTGTCACACAGTTGGCGTCGGCGCGGAAGAGGCCCAGCCGGCGCGCAATTTCCTCGCAAGCATCATGTATCTGCGCTGTCGTTGACATGCCCGGTCCTTTCAGAGTTGTATGTCATGGTGGGCTTCCCTGGCCGGACTATCCCCGGCCTGCCCTGAGCCACGATCCCTGCCCCGCGAGGCATAGCGATCTTCTACACCGCCGCGCGGCGGCCCGTCAATGCGGAAATGGTCCGGGAATGGTCCGGGAACGGCCGGCGGGGGCGCGAAGCTCTTGCACGGCCCGCGGCCCGGATGCGTAGCTACCGCGCCGGTTGGGTTGCGACGGGCTGGCTTTGCGGCGCGGATTCGGGCCAACCAGCCTGACGGGGTGCGGTGGCGTATGCGACCCTGCCGCCCGCGGGCCAGAGAGAAACGTGCGGGAAGTATGCCCACTCGTACTTCCGGGTTTGGAATCGGAAGCCCGCGACGTCCTTGAGCTTGAGATGGTCGAAGAGCCACGTCTCGTCCCAGGATACGTACTCGTTGCGGCTCGCGACGAACCCGGTTATTGCCGACGAGTCGCGAATTTCCTTGCCCAGCTTGTCAACGGCCACCACGCGGACGTCGATTTCTTTCTGGTTGGGATTCCTGTAATCGACAGTAACGGAAACATGGTTGGGGTCCTCGACGGCATGCTTGACGTCGAAGCCAAACCCACCGGCGGTAATGACCGTGTTCGCGTCGCCGGCGAAGTCGCCGACGGTCGTCCATGGCCCCGCGGCGATTCCATACTTCACCGTGGCGTGACTGACGGCCGCGGGAAGGATGGCCGCGGCACAGCCCGCCTGTCTCGTGAGCGTCACCAAGCCGTCCCATTTGCTGCTGGGCTGAATCTTGATCGCCCATTTATCTTCAGGGGGGTTGGTTTGCCAGTCTGCCGGCCTGGTAGTTCGGACGGAGAACTCCCTTCCGACTTGATCTTTCCCCGGATAGATGTCGCCGAAGATACCCATATCGTAAGGCGCTTCAGCCAGCGGCGAGCCGTCAGGCCGCCACCACTGCTTGCCCTCTGACGGATACTCCGCCACACCGACCAACTCGACCGTAATGCCGTTTGAGAGCGTTTCGATCCAAGGAGACAGCGCAGCCGCCGGCTGGGTTGCGGGCGGGACCGGTGCCAGGGCCGGCGGACGGGCGGCCTCCGAGCCCGGGGCCGTTTGCATGCCTTGCATCATCTGACGCATTGGGGCTCCGAGGCTCCAGAATCCAACTGCCAATGCTGCCCCGAAACCAAGAAAAACCGTAACGGCCCATACCCAGGCCAAAAGGCGTTTTCCGGCGCGGTCAAGCAGCCACATGATCGCCGCATCCGCCGCCAGCAGCGTCAGGGACGCCGGCACGAGGAGGATCCCCAGCCTCGCCGCAAAATGGCGGGCGTTTACGACCAACTGTGTGAGCAGGGGCAGTCTAACGCCCATATCCTTGAATACACTCTCATGACCCGGCTCCACGAATATGAAAAACCACAACGCGGCGACCAGGGCTGCCAAGTGCAGCACGACGCGAAGAACTAATGACCAGGAGATGTCGCCACGCTGGACGGGCGGGATTGCCGCCGCCGCCGGCTGAGGGGGTTGCGGACCTCCGTAGCTGCTGCCGGTTGGAGGTCGGGAGAACGGCAGCACAAACAGCACCACCGCGTAGATGAAGAAGAAGACTGTGAGGACGGTGATCGGCGCGGCCGCTAGCGGGTCGCTGCCGGGAGTCACCGTAAACATGACCACATTGACGGCCCCGAACAGAAACAGGCACACGAACCCCGCGGCCGCACCAATCCGCAGAATGGGCCTGGCCCGCTCCGCGCCCCAGAAGGCCGCGAAGCTTGCGCCCGCGACGCCCAGCATGATGCCCGACCATGGCAGCCAGATGAACGGCACTTCCCGCCAGGGCATGCCGCCGCCCACGAACAACAGGACCAGCATGGCACCCATGATCAGCAGCGGGATCTTGATCCAGCGGAACGCTATCCGCTCTCGCTTTTCGCCGCCGCCGACGGCCGGCGGCAGAACCGGCGGGCGAGGATGTTCGAGGCCGGGCGCGCCGGCAGCACCGGCTGGGCCCGTCGCGACGATCGTCTCGACCCGCGTCTTGACCTCGCTGACCTGCTGGTATCGGCGGGCGGGCTCGCGCTCAAGGGCGCGGAGGACTACTTCGTCGAGGCGCACGTCGATGAGCACTTTGCGGCTGGGCGGCTCGAATGCTGCGCCGGACCCGCCCTTTGGCAGCTCGCCGGTGAGCATCTGGTAGAAGACCACGCCCAGGGAGTATATGTCGGCACGGTGGTCCACATCGCCCGGCCGGTCTATCTGCTCGGGGGCCATGTACTGCGGCGTGCCCATGACCTGCTCGCTGGCCTGCGTGACGCCGGGAGCCCCCGGACTCCCGGCCTCCGCGCCGGCCGCAGCGGGCTCGGCCGCACCAGCGGCGGTCAGACCCACCAACTTAGCCAGGCCGAAGTCGGCTATCTTCACCTGCCCGGAGCGGCTGAGAAGGATGTTCTCGGGCTTGATGTCCCGGTGGACGATGCCCCGGTCGTGGGCGTACTGGAGGGCGTCGCAGATCTGCGGCACGATGGCCAGGGCCTCATTGGGGCTTATCTTTCCGCGGTCCAGCAGTTGTCGCAGGCTCAGACCGTCCACGTACTCCATGATGAAGAAGTACAGTGAAACGGGGACTGGCTCCGGCGGTGCCGTTTCGCCGGTGCCTGTCCCCATTTCACGCTGCCCAAAACTGTAGATCGTCACGATATTGGGATGGCCCAGCTTGGCCATCGCCTGGGCCTCGCGGGCGAACCGCTTGGCGAACGAAGGGTCGGTGCCGATCTCAGGCGGGAGGATTTTCAGCGCCACCAGGCGGTCGAGCTGCTTCTCGCGGGCCTTGTAGACCGCCCCCATGCCGCCCCGGCCGATAAGCTCGATGATGTCCAACTCGGGAAACAGCGGGGCGAGTTGCTCGACGGGCGGCGGCGTCCAATTGGCACGCGTCTGACCATCGTCGCCATACCCAACGGTGTTTGTTTCCAGGCCGCACGCCAGCAGGCAGGCCGGGCACAGCCCTCGCGGGCTGCCGGGCGGCTGCCAAAAAGGCTTGGAGCACCGCGGGCATCGGTTTTCCTGGGTCATTCGTGGCCGGTCCTTCTTTACGCCGCTTCCGCCATTACCAGACGCAAGCGCGCCGGATTGTTACAGGCATTTCCGCAGGTAGGCGATTTCTTCCTCGACCTGCTCGGGCGAGTCCACCGTCTGGGCGATCTCCTCCCGCAGCAGGTCCCTGTATCGACGGCGGAGGCGGTGGACGGCCACCCTGACGGCCCCCTCGGTCATTGCCAGTTCACGTGAGACTTGGGCGTAGTCGATGGCCCCGGCCCCGCTGGTGAGACAGGGTTCGATGGCCTCGTAGAGCTTGAGTTTTCCGCTTTGGATGTACTCCCCGCCCAGCCGCCCCAGCACCTGGTCCAGCACGGCCAGGGCCCATTGGCGCTCGAAGAGCCGCTCGGGCGTCATGTTGTCGGCCGGCTCGACGGCGTAGCGGGCCTCGGCATCCATCGCGTCCAGGGCGATCGCCGCCCGGCCGCCGCCGCGCTTCTGCGCCCGGTCCCTGGCACGCTCCTTGGACAGGAAATGCTTCATCGCCGCCAGCAGGAACGAGCGGAACCTGCCCTTGGAGCGGTCGACCTGCGCGAGGTACTTCTTCTCCAGCAGGCGCGTGAGGAACCCCTGCACCAGGTCCTCCGCGGCCTCGGGCGTTCTTGCCAAGAGGCCCTGCCGGCGCACGAAGGCGTACAGCGGGAACCAGTACGCCCGGATCAATTCCTCCAGGGCCCGCCGCGTGGCCGCGGCGCCGTGCTCGCCGCCCGCGGCCAGCACGATGCTCCACCGCGTGGCCGCAAACCGCGCGCCGCTGGTGCGGCAAGAAGATGTCTGCCCCGGAGTTGGCACGCCCGCTCTTATACCCGCGATCGCCGGCGGCTTCAACGGCCGCCCGGCCGCCGCGAGGAGGCCCGTCAATGCGGAAGATGATCGGCCGTCCCGCAAAAATGGTTGGCGTCCCTGTTTTCCCGAACAAACCCCGCCACCAAATGCGAAAGGCCCTTCTATGCAAATGACTTATCGCTTATCTTCATGCCATTCGTATCTGTCCCCGATTTCTGTCCCCGATTTCCAGTTTTTGGCGAAACTTTCTTCAGGCGTCTGCGCTGTAGATGAGTGAAGTGTTACGCGGAATCAAGTTTCCTAAAGTGAAAGGACACGAAGCAATGGGAGCGAAGACGATGGCGGGTATCTGTGGGGCGCTGATCGCCATGGCGATCGGGGCATCGAGCGTATGGGCGGCCAAGGCGGCCAGGCAACCGGCGGGGCCGGAAGCGGAATTGAACGCTGCCGGGCAGAAGCTGCTCGCGCGCTACTCGGATCAACTCAAGGCCCTTCAGGCCGCGATCGAGGCGGCGTTGCCGAAGGTTGACGCGCAGCAGAAGGCCGCCTTCCTGAAAGCGTATCAGGACGAGTCGTCGGCGATATCGGCCGAACGCAAGACGATGGGCGCCCAAGCCAAGGCTAAGGACAAGGAGGCGGCGGCAAAGGCTCACGTTGCCGCCAAGGAAGCCCTCGCGCTGGCGACGACCAATGGGCAGGCGCCGGCCAAGGCCGTGCTGACGGGCATGGAGAAGTTCCTGGCCAGCGACAAGCTGGATGCGCAACTGGTGAAGTACGTCGTCCTGGCCCAGGCCACGCCGCGCGGCCTGGCGGAGTTCGCCCAGCAAGGGCCCCAGCAGGAGTCGCTTATCGAGAAGCTGCTGGCGGATGGCGATCTGATGAAGCAGATGGTCATCGCGGACGGCGCCCAGGGCGGCAAGTACGGCCAGGCGATGCAGATTTACACCGACATTCAGAATGCCAGCGCGAAGGCCAAGACCGGCAACTTGCAGCGGCTGGCGCTGGCCATCAGCCTGGAGCATGCGGTGCCGATTGGGCAGGGCAACCCTGTGGCCCAGACCGACGCCCCGGCCACCATTGACCCGGTCAAGCGGTACCAGCAGTTCGAGAAGGCGTTCCTGGATGGCGAGCTGGATCCCGCCTTCAAGGATCTGACCGTCTGGGAGTATCGAAATGCCGTTAACGGCAATGAGCCGGATTGGACTCTGGTCTGGGGGCGCGAGATGCTCCGGAACTACCGGCCCGACGAGATCTCCACTTCGAACTATAGCTGGCGTTATGTGGAAGCCGTCAGGACCGAAGTCAAGTACGGGTCGCAGGATCAGAAGAACGACATGCCCACGCTGCAACAGTACCAGAATATCATCATGAACGGCGGCGTGTGTGGCCGGCGCGCGTTCTTCGGACGTTTCATACTGCGCAGCTTCGGCATCCCGACCCTGGCTCGTCCCCAGCCTGGCCATGCCACCCTGGTTCATTGGACGCCCAAAGGCTGGGTGATCTGCCTTGGCGCCACCTGGGGTTGGGGCACGGTCGAGGGTAACCCGGACACCGATTTCCTGGCGATGACGCAGGCCAGGAAGGTTGAGGCGGCCTACCCGCAGGTGCAGCGTGCCCAGTGGGTGGGCGCGGCCCTTGGCGAAAAGAGGGCCGTCGGCTTCCACGCCGGGGCGTCCGGCTTCTGGAATGGCGTGGCGCTCTACCGGCAGCGGGCGATTATTGAAAAGTCCAAGGCGGTGACGCTGGCCGCGGTGGGCACGGATATTGGCGAAGCGAATGAATCCAAGGAGAAGGAAGTCGTCAAGGCGGTGACCATGACCGAGGCGGACAGGAAGATCGTCGTCGGCCAGGACGGGGCGATCACGATTCCGGCCGTGGCCTGCAGCAAACCGACGAACAGCACGAGGAAGATCCGCTTCATGAAGAGCTACCTGGGCGGGATGCAGTTGCACTACAACCGGAACGAGGGGGCCGAGGGGTTCGAATACACCTTCGAGGCGCCGGCGGCCGGGAAATACGCCCTCAGCGCGCGGGTGGTGACGACCAGCGCCGAGCAGCACCTGCTGGTCGCGGCCAACGACGCCAAGGAGCCGACCGACATCGCGGTGCCATTCACCGTCGGCATGTGGGACAAGACCGCGCCGGTCGAGGTCACGCTGGCCAAGGGCCAGAATGTCCTTCGCTTCTCGCGCACCGAGCCGGTCAAGGGATTGACCATCAAGGACATCACGCTGAGCCCGGTGAAGTAAAGCCCGGCGTGGCGGCGGAAGCCGGGGCAGCCCCCTCCGTTAGGAGCCCCCCCGTAAGGGGCCCCAAGGGCAAGGGCCGGCGGAGCCGCCTGCCGACACGAGATGTAGCCGTAAAATCGAGTTTTTTATCAGTTACCTGAAACAGGAGACAAAGACATGAAGAGAACGCACGTGAAAGCAGCACTGGTGCTGGCCGCCCTGATGGCGTTCAGCCTGACTGTCCTGGCCGCCGAGGTGCCGAAGGAACTGCCGCGTCCGGACGGCAAGGAAGCGGACATGAGCAAGCCCGTACAGGTTTACATCCTGATGGGGCAGTCCAACATGCTGGTCATGGGCAAGGTTGCCGGTGGGGAAGGGTCGCTGGAGAATGCGGTCAAGGCCAAGAAGAAATACCCCTACCTTGTGGATGACGCCGGCAACTGGACCGAGCGGAAGGATGTCCGCAATGTGCGCGTGATGTCGAGCGGCACAGGAAAGATGCAACTGTTCAACAACGAATGGATGACCATCAAGGGCAAAGGAATCGGCGTGGAGATCGGAATCGGGCATTACATAGGGCAGGTCACGGAAGCGCCCGTAATGATCCTCAAAAGCGCCATCGGCAACCGCAGCCTCGGTTGGGACCTCCTGCCGCCCGGCAGCGAGCGGTACGAAGCTGAAGTCACCGACAAACAAGGCAACAAAGTCACCAAGGTGTTTGCCGGATACAAGGACTCACCGGATTCGTGGGTCAAGGGCACCGAGCCCAAACCGATCACCTGGTATGCCGGCATACAGTACGACGGCGACACCGCCAACGCGAAGGCGGTGCTTGCGGAGCTGGACAAATATTACCCCGGGGCCAAGAAGTACGAGGTCGCGGGGTTCTGCTTCTGGCAGGGCGACAAGGATCGCTACAATGCCGCGCACGCGGATCGCTACGAGAAGAACCTCGTCCAGCTCATCAAGCAGTTGCGCAAGGACTTCAATGCCCCCAACGCGAAGTTCGTCTGTGCCACCCTTGGCCAGACCAAGAAGGGCGCCACGGGCAACGAGGGAAAGATACTCGAGGCCCAACTCGCGGTGGATGGCAATAACGGGAAGTATCCGGAGTTCAAGGGCAATGTGGCCACCGTCTACACCAACCCGCTCAGCATGGGCGGCGCCTCCAGCGGCCATTACGGCGGCAACGCCGAGACCTACATGAACGTCGGCCAAGCCATGGGCAAGGCAATGGCTGAGTTGATCGTAT
>Ga0315279_10008778_pt1 | contig 12180 bp, 10 predicted proteins | sample YL17G06_20_MG_FD_203694 | JGI IMG/M metagenome (GOLD analysis project Ga0315279, IMG submission 203694) | Sediment microbial communities from Yellowstone Lake, YNP, Wyoming, USA - YL17G06_20 | ecosystem: Environmental > Aquatic > Freshwater > Lake > Sediment | place: USA: Wyoming | collected...
GATTGACCTTTACCATCCTTACCTGCTCTACTCTGATGGCGGCGTGCCGTTCGGACAATACGGGCTGAATATCATTGCCCACCTGTACAACACCAGCGCCCGTCTGCATGAGGGTGTGAACCAGGCCGTGTACAACCAGAAAGACAAGAACGTGAATGTGCTTTCGGTCGGCGTCTACGACATCGAACGCAGCCAGACAGCGGTCATCTTCCCCTACGTGTGGCAGACGGATACCAGCGTGGGCGACTGGTTCTATAACCTCCGCGATGTATACAAGACTCCCAAGCAAGTGGCTGAAATGCTGGTGGATATCGTCAGTAAGAATGGCAACCTGCTGTTGAATATTCCACAGCGTCCGGATGGCACCCTCGATGATGAGTGTGTATACCTGCTCCAGCGCACCGCAGCCTGGATCAAAGTTAATGGTGAGGGTATCTATGGCACCCGCCCGTGGAAAGTTGCCGGTGAGGGGCCGTCGTCGGTGTTGATCGAAGGTTTTCGCGAAGACGCTGTAAACTGGACCATCGAAGATTTCCGTTTCACCGCGAAAAACCACCAGGTATATGCATTCCAGCTAAAATGGCCGGAAGGTGGAAAGACGGTTATCCGTAGCCTGGCGACAGGAAATGTACCCCCGGTGACAGGTGTCACCCTTCTGGGTGCTGGTGTGGTGACTTTCGAGCAAAACTCCCGCGGGCTGGCGATCGACTTGCCAGAACAGAAGCCTTGCGAGTATGCTCAGTGCCTGCGGGTCACGGTAGCATAAAAAGCTATAAGGCATAAAAGGCATTTCCTTGCCCGTCATTCCTCCCCAAGATCGTGATATTCTGCGCCGCCTGGCATCTGAGCAGGCCTTTATTGCTCAGCTGCCTGTTCATCGCGAGAAAGCTGAAATGTGGCGCCTGTTGAATGATCTGGAACCCGTTCGTCCCCTGGTGTGGATCAACGAAATATGCTGGAACGAGATGAACGTGGACGATGAGCTGACCCTGCAATGCGTCCATCCCTGGGCGCGCCAGCAGGAAGAAGGGCTGCGCCAGCTGCTCTACCAGTGGCACCACCTGCCCGCGGATATGATTGTGGATGACTATCTGACCTGTCCCCTGGTCGTCCATTCCACCGGTTTCGGCATAACCCCCCGCGAAGATATCATCCGCAGTGATGCCACCAGCGCGGTGGTCTCGCACCGCTACCGTCCGCAGTTCGTCACTGAAAAGGATATTGAGAAGATCAGCAAACCGGTCATCACCTACGATGCTGAAGCGACCGAGGAGAACTACCAGGCGATGTGCGATATTTACGCCGGAATTCTACCGGTGCATAAAGTGGGGCTGAAGGGGGCCTGGTTCTCGCCCTGGGACAGGTTGGTGGAGCTGTGGGGCGTCGAGAAGGCTCTGACCGACCTTGTAGACCGTCCTGAGATGGTCAACGCAGCGATAGAATGTTTCGTGGACGCGCACCTGAGTATGCTCAACCAGTGGGAACACCTCAACCTGCTGGCACGCAATGATGATAACACCCGCATTGGCTCCGGCGGCTACGGTTACACCAGCCAGCTGCCTGCCATGGGGTACGATGCCTCTCATCCCCGGACTGCCGATTTGTGGGGTAGTGCTACGGCGCAGATCTTCGCTGATATTTCCCCAAAAATGCACTGGGAGTTTGCCTTGCGGCACGAGCTGCGCTGGCTGGAGCGCTGGGGATTAACTTACTATGGATGCTGCGAGCCACTCGATCGCAAGATCGAAATCCTGCGCCGGATTCCTAATTTACGCAAGGTATCCGTCAGCCCGTGGAACAACCTGGAGCGAATCCTCAATGCCATCGGGCATGACTATGTACTCTCGCGCAAACCCAACCCCGCTATCCTGGCACGCGACACCTGGCAGCCTGAGGAAGCCCGCCAGGATCTGTGCGACTTTTTAGACCGGGCGCGCGGCCTGAGCGTCGAGGTAATCTTGAAAGATATCTCTACCGTACGCTACGATCCACGGCGGTTGTGGGAATGGGCCTCCCTCGCCATGCAAACTGTCGAGGAATACGGTCCATGAACCGGTCCCTCACCCCAATAACCGATATCATCGGCGAGCTTCCTTACCGCATGGCTTTCGCAGGGGGTTGGATTGATCAACCCTTCCTGTCACAACTTAACCCAGAGCCGCCCGGCTCGATGGTGGTGGTTTCCATCGAGCCCACCTGCCGATTCATGGATCGCTGTGGCATGGGTACCAGCACCCGTAAAGTAGCTGCCAGCCTGTGGGGAGATCATATCCCCGCTGGTGACCCATCCCAACGGGTACGAGATTTATACATGGTGGAAAATTTGGGCAAAACCGAGCCGTCTGGCTCTCAGGACATGGCAGGCTTGATCTATCCAGGCATCAACCGCCTGGATTATGATTTTTCCTACGAAGGGGGTTATTTCCCCGTGCATGTGGAAAGTTGCTGCGATACCAAAACGGCTCGCTGGCTCTCCAGAGTTCTCTATATGCTGCCAGTGACCCAGCGCCCAGATGGATATAGTCCATTGGGTATCAAGAACCTCGAACCGGAATGGATTCGTCGCCTTGGGCGTTCGGGTAAAGTGTGCTATGAGGCTATTCTGGCCAAAGATTTACCTGCCTTAGGCGCCAGCATGAATGAGTGCATGGCTTGCTGGCAGGCATTGCTGCCTCACACCGTGCGCCATCCAAAAATCACCGTGGATTTATTAGCTCTGTTGGGTTTTTACCAATCGCGTTATGCAGGGGCGATGTACTCTGGCTGTGGTGGGGGGTACCTTTATGTTGTTTCCGATGAACCTGTTCCGGGTGGATTTCAGGTAAAGGTGAGGCTCTGAGGATCAGGGCTTTCTAAAGTCGAAATTCCTGAGCCCATCCCCCAAACGCAGCTTTGCTGCGTCGTCCTCCTTTCCAGGAAGGTGGGAAAACCACCGAGAATTGGGTGTGGCGTGCAAACTTTGCACGCCACACCCAATTCTCGGTTCTACTTCCCGCCCCAAGATTGGGGCGGGGCTGGGGTGGGGTTGAAAAATCACTTTAAGAATACCCTGATCTGAAGGTATCGATTACTTGACATTCAAGCGAACCAATTGTATACTAAAAATACCGACCGGTCGGTATTTTTATTTGGTGAATCCCTTATGCAACAGCGCAGCGAAGAAACCCGTAACCACATTCTTCAAGCCTCTCAGCGGCTATTTTCTACTTATGGGTACGATGCCACGGGCGTAGCGGAAATCTGCCAGGCTGCCGGTGTCAGTAAAGGCGCCTTTTATCACCATTTTCCCTCCAAGCAGGCAGTTTTTTTAAAGCTGCTGGAAAACTGGCTGGAGATTTTGGATGGTGGGTTGAGGGCAATTAGCCAGGGTACACAAGATGTTCCACATATCTTGCTACAAATGAGCGATATTCTGACAGAAGTGTTCCAGACAGCTGATGGACAGTTACCCCTGTTCCTGGAATATTGGCTGCAAGCCAGCCGAGATGAGGCCATCTGGAAAGCGACTATCGCTCCGTACCAGCATTACCAGGAATTTTTCACTGCTCTGGTACAGCGGGGTATAGATGAAGGTTCCTTCCGCGCAGTTGATGCGCATATCGCTGCACAAGCCCTGGTTGCCCTGGCGGTGGGACTGCTACTACAAGGGCTGCTCAACCCGCGCGGCGCCGACTGGTCGCAGATGCCCCGGCAGTGTATGCAGTTATTTCTAGACAGCTTGACACCCAAAAATACGGGTATGGAGGTGGTATGAATTTAGTGACAGGAGCTACCGGGCACATCGGGAATGTGCTGGTACGGCAACTACTGGAAAAAGGTGAGAAAGTACGCGCCCTGATCTTGCATGGTGAAGACCTTGCCCCTCTCAAAGGGTTGAATGTAGAAACCGTGATTGGGGATGTGCTCGATCCTGAAAGCCTGAAATCGGCCCTGGAGGGGGTCCAACGGGTGTTCCATCTGGCGGGTATCGTCTCGATCATGCCTGGACGCGATGAGCTGGTACATCGCGTTAACGTGGATGGCACCCTCAACCTCATTTACGCCTCCATCCAGGCGGGTGTGCGGCGGCTGGTGTATACCAGCTCAATTCACGCCATTGTACGGGCGCCTCATGGGGTAGAAATTGATGAGACATTACCCTTCGACTCGCATAATCCCGTTGGCGAGTATGATCGCTCGAAAGCGGAAGCCACCCTCGCCGTACAAGATGCGGTGAAACAAGGGTTAGACGCCGTCATCGTCTGCCCAACCGGTGTTATCGGACCGTACGATTACCGCGGCTCGGAAATGGGCAGCCTGATCCGCGATTGCGCTGAGCAGAAACCACAAATGTATGTGGACGGCGCTTATGATTTCGTGGATGTGCGCGATGTGGCTGAAGGGATCATCCTGGCGAGTGAAAAAGGCCGCACGGGCGAGAGTTATATCCTGTCGGGTGAGCGCATATCGGTGCGTTACCTGCTGGAGACGATCCGCGAAGTGACCGGGAAAGGGTTCTTCACCTTGAAAGTACCTTTCAGGATGGCGCGTTTCCTGGCACGTTATACACCGGCGTATTACCGGCTGACGCATACGAAACCGCGTTTTACCCCCTATTCTCTGGAAACATTGCGCAGTAATTCCGTCATCAGCCATTTGAAAGCAGAACGAGATCTGGGTTATCGCCCGCGCCCTCTGCGCCAGGCTTTGACGGACACCATCCAATGGTTCCGCGAGCACCGGCGTCCACCCAGCACCGCCGCAGGATAACCGCTAATCGTTTCGATCGCCCTTGCCGAATATCCATATGATCCCCGAAGTAGATCAACTCGAGAATATCGATATATACCGTAAGCACTTTATGGATTCGGCACTTTGGCAGCCACACGTCCAGACAGTATGCCGCCGGCATGGTCTTTACCCCTGCCAGCAGGTGCGTGCGGGCCTGGCGGGTTCTTTCCCAACCTTCATCGTAGAAGATCGTTGGGTGATCAAATTCTTCGGGCAATTATTTGGCGGAGAACTGGCCTACGCAACGGAGTTGCAGGTCAACCGTATTCTGCCGCCCGATTTCGCCGTCCGGGTGCCGGCCCTGCTCTATTCCGGATCTTTGCTCGAGCATGGCCTGACCTGGAGCTGGCCTTATTTGATCTTCGAATACCTTCCCAGCATCAGCATCGGCGAGGTTTATGAACAGGTCAACTTTGAAGATCGATTCGCACTCGCCAGTGCCCTGGGTAAGGTTACCCGCCAGATGCAGCGCCTGTCACTGGATGAAGTACCTCTTTTCCGTGCAGGTTTGGATGCGTATGCACGTTTTTTCCGCAATCAACGCGCGAAATGCCTCGCCAACCATCGCCAATGGCAATCCCTACCCGGGCATCTTATCGATCAACTTGAGGAATATCTGCTGCCGGTCGAAACCCTGGTTGATCCCCTTGTTCCGCACGGTTTGATCCATGCCGATATCACCCGCGACCATATCCTGGGTAGGCTGGAGGCCGACCGGTGGGTGACACTAGGGTTGATCGACTTTGGAGATGCCAGGGTGGGCAATGTGTTTTACGATCTGGCCGCGCTGCACATCGATCTGTTCCGCTGCGATAAACGCCTGCTGCGGGCTTATCTGGATGCTTACGGCCTGGAGGATCGGCGGCAATTTGCCCGCAAGGCCATGAGTGCTGCCCTGTTGCACGAATTTAATATCTTCAGTCTGATGGGGAATATGAAACCCCAGTTCTATACAGCATCTACGCTGGCCGATCTGGCCGAGGTGATATGGGATATCGAGTCATGAACTATTAAGAATTATCGGATATTTTGGTGTAAACGGCAGCGTAGCTGCCGTTTACACCAAAATATCCGTTTATGTCGAAAACTGGTGGATTGAGCGGGTGTTCACCCGCTCAATCCACCAGTTTTCGTGTTAACCAGCAGACACGCCTCTAGACCTACCAGGATCACTTCTCTAGGAGGATGACTCTGCAGAACTAACCCGGTATCATACACGTAGATATGGTCGAAGGAGTTCCTATGAATAACACAATTTTGCAAACAGTCGAGTTGAAAAAGTATTTCGGTTCCGTGCACGCGGTAGATGGCGTGAGTCTGGATGTCCAACACGGTGAAGTGTTCGGCTTTCTCGGTCCGAACGGAGCGGGGAAAACAACTACCATTGGTATGGTGCTGGGTCTGCTGCATCCCACCGCAGGGGATATCCGCCTGTTCGAGCAGCCGTTAAATCCTGCGCATAATACCGCTTTGCGCCGGGTAGGAGCGTTGGTGGGGGCTCCATCGGTGGTACCTTACCTATCCGCGCGTGACAACCTGTCCCTGTTGGCCCGCCTGCACCCAGGCACGCCGGAAAGCCGGATCGACGAGATCCTGGATCAGGTTGGATTGAGCGAAGCGGCCAAACGAAAAGCAGGTAAGTATTCTTCTGGTATGAAACAACGCCTGGGATTGGGGATGGCCTTATTGACCAATCCGGAATTACTCATCCTGGATGAGCCGACCAATGGCATGGATCCTGCCGGAATGCGAGAGGTCCGTATCCTGCTGCGATCCTTGGTGGAGCAGGGCGTAACGGTGTTCCTGAGTAGCCACTTGCTGCACGAGGTTGAGCAGGTCTGCGATCGGGTAGCTGTGTTGAATAAAGGGAAAGTCGTTGCCCAGGGAGCTGTGAATGAGTTACTCGGGCAGAAGCAGGTAGTACGTGTGCGGGTACCTTCTCCATCTGATGCCGCCGTTGCATTAGGCTCGCTTCCAGGTGCGCAGGATATCCAACCGAATGGGGCCTATGTGGCCGTAAGTGGGGTTTCCAGTCAGGAAGTGGTTGCCCACCTGGTTGCTCATAATATTGTCCCTAGTGAGATCACCACCGGGCAAAATGATCTGGAGAGCCTGTTCCTGGAGTTAACCCAGGAAAGTTGATAAGAAGAAAAGGAATGAGAATATGTTCTTAAATACACTTTCCGTTGAAAATACCAAAATACTCAAACGTCGCATGCTGTGGATCGAGTTGGGTATTCTAGCGGCGTTGATCATCTTCTTATATACGATCATCTACGCAACCATGCAAACCAGTAGCGAAATGGGGGTGGGGAGTGAGGCGCGGCAGACTGTGTTAGAAATCATCACGTGGCCTGGAGCAATTTTAAATGCTTTGAGCTTCGGTGGAGGAAATAGCCTGGGCGGGCTGCTGGCGATCGTTCTGATCGGGGCCGTAACGGCGCAGGAATACACCTGGCGCACCATGCACCTATGGTTGAGCCGCGGCATACCGCGACCGGTGCTGATAGCTGCGAAATTCGTAGCTCTACTGCTCCCCATTTTCCTGTTTGTCGTCACCCCATTACTACTCGGCGGAGGGCTTACAGCTATCTTTACCTTGCAGATAGATAAAAGCCTGCCCTTTGATCAGATCAACTGGTGGCACCTGGCGATGAGTGTCCTTCGCACGGCATACACCTTGCTGCCCTATGCTACCCTGACCTTCATGTTGGCTATTGTTACCCGCTCTACGGCGGCAGCTATCGGGATCGGCTTAGCTTACACGCTTTTGGTTGAGAGCATAGCATCAACAGTTTTCCCTTTGCTGGGCGGTATCCTGGCTAAGATCGCAGTGTACCTGCCCGGCTCGTTGGCTGAAGGCGTACTGAAGCTGAACGATACCGCGATGGTTGGCAGGCTAGTGTCAGCCGGTGATGGAATCAACACAGTTAAGTACTTGGATCCTATCCCGGCAGCCATCGGCATAGCCTTGTGGACGATTCTTTTCCTTGGGCTGGCAGTCTGGTCGTTCCGCCGGCAGGATATGTCGGATTAATGAGGAAACCTTCGGTTTTTTTGTTGGCGAAGCGCACTTTCACAGTTTGAAAAGTTGCTATATATGGTGGAATAGATGGCGAAGCCATCTATTCCACCATATATCGCTAATCCCTTATTTTACGGGGAATTCATATACATATGCGTCCAGTATAATTATCTTATGCGCCGCTATTTCTCCTGGCAAGGTATTCTGAAGCCTTTCCGCACCCTGGGTTGGAAACTGACCCTGAGCTACACGCTGGTCACGGTAGTTGCTTTACTTGTGGTAGAAATTGCTGTCCTGGGTGTGGGGGTGATTATTTTATTAAATTCGAACATATTACCCCGTCTAGCGGTACAAGCGCTGGTAGGAACAGCCCCGCAACTTGCCCCTTATCTCGATGATCGAGTTCCGGATGTGAACGGGTTGAACAGCTGGCTTTCAGCCGTCCCGATGAATGGCTTTTCATACACCGGACCCAGCGGCCAAAACGTAAATTATAATCCAGGTTCGTTTACCAGAGAGGACGGCCAGATCCTTATTCTTGATCCTCATAAAATCGTGCTGGCCACTCTCCCTGCCAACGGAGACTCACCTGTAGGCCAACCAATAGATGTGATTGGCATGGCGGAAATTGGGCCGTTGGTAGATACCGCTCTCACTGGGGAAGAAAATTACCATCACTTGTATGCAGTCACAAAACAAAAAAAACTTTTGGTGGCTGCGCCGATTGTGGATGAAAATAGTACCGTGCTGGGTGTGATGGTTTTCACTGGCACAATCATTCGGGTAGACCAATCATTTGGCCAAATTCCAACATTACTAGCTGGCAGCCTGCTGCTTTTCACCTGCGCGGCGGGAATGGTGGGCACAGTATTTGGCCTGATCACTGCCCGCGGGCTGACCCGGCGTTTAAGGACCGTGACCCAGGCTGCCGATGCCTGGAGCCGAGGAAATTTCTCAGTCACGATTCCCGATCGTTCCAATGATGAGCTGGGGCAAATGGCGCATCACTTAAATCGTATGTCCCAGCAGCTTGAAAATCTGATGCAGACTCGTCAGGAGTTTGCTACGTTGGAAGAACGCAACCGCCTGGCGCGTGACCTGCACGATAGCGTAAAGCAGCAGGTTTTTGCCACCGCCATGCAGGTCGGGGCAGCGCGCGAGCTGCTGCCCGATGACCCGTCTAATGCGGAGGATCGCCTGGTGGAGGCCGAGCAGCTAGCTTGCCAGGCCCAGCAAGAATTAAACACGTTAATTCGCGAGTTGCGTCCCTCAGTTTTAGAAAACAAGGGTTTGGTGAAAGCCTTACGTGAATACCTGGCTGATTGGACCAATCAGACAGGGGTGCAGGTAGACTTGCGTTTACAAGGAGAACGCATCCTACCGCTTGAAATTGAGCAGACCCTTTATCGTGTAACTCAGGAGGCTCTGGCTAATGTAACGCGCCACAGTGGAGCTAACGATGTGGAGGTACTCCTGACTTGGGAAAGCACGCGTGTAATCTTACGCATCGTTGACAATGGGCACGGTTTTGATATTCATGCAGCTGAAGGTAAAGGCGTCGGACTGCAGAGCATGCGTGAACGCGTGCAAGAAAGTGGTGGTATATTTACGGTTGAAAGCAACGGAAGTGGGACGCGGATCGGGGTAGTAATCGCGATCCAGAAAGCCGGGTGAGGATGTTGTCGAGGGAAAATATGCAAAATCCGATCACTATCTTAATCGTAGATGACCATGCCGTGGTGCGTAAAGGGGTGCGCGCCTTTCTGGATACCCAACCTGACTTGAAAGTGATCGGTGAGGCAGCCTCCGGTGAGGAAGGGGTGAAGCTTGTATCTCAATTTGTTCCGGATGTAGTGCTGATGGACCTGGTTATGCCAGGCATGGATGGTGTGGAAGCTACGCGGCAGTTGAAACGAGTCAGCCCGCGCACCCAGGTGGTCGTACTCACCTCGTATCATGACGATGAGTACATTTTCCCGGCGATCCGCGCCGGTGCGCTTTCATATGTGCTCAAAGATATCGGCCCGCGCGATCTGGCGGATGTGGTGCGCAAGGCTGCCACTGGTGAGGTGGTACTAAATCCTCGGGTGGCGGCGCGAGTGATCCAGGAACTGCAAAGCCTGCGCGGGACTCAAGCCAATCCATTTACAGAATTGAGCGAGCGTGAGCTGGAAGTGCTGCGGTTGATTGCAGCTGGATTATCGAACGCTGAGATGGCTGAAAAACTGGTGTTGAGCGAAAAAACCATCAAAGGGCATGTTAGCAACATTCTCAGCAAGCTACACCTGGTTGACCGCACACAGGCAGCCGTATACGCCTGGCGGGAGGGCATTGTCCACCGGGAGTAAAAAGGGAGATTCATGATTCACCCTGGATTTTTCTTTCCAGGGTAAATCATATTCGGAATAGCCATTTTCGCCATCCCCCCTGCCCACCTTCCCCTTGGGAATCATAGGACGGATTGGTTGCCCCTATCATCCCCCGAACGCAGCTCCGCTGCGTCGCCCCCTTCCCCCACCTGGGGGAAAGGGGCTAGGGGATAGGGGTGTCAGCCCATGAATCCTTTGGAAGGAGGGATGAATACTGAAAAGAGAGTGAAGCGATGCTATTGCACCACTTCACTCTCTTTTTCAGATCTTTTTTCTGGTTGGAGGAATATGCCTATTTCATCATCTCTTGAATCGCTTTTCCCATGCGACCGATCCCCTCACGGATTTTCTCGGGAGTGGCATATGAGAAATTCAACCGCATGGTGTTATGCCCGCCTCCGCAGGGATAGAACGGCCCTCCAGGGACGAAGGCCACTTTTTGTTCGATAGCAAGTTTCAACAGATCCGCGCTGTTCATGTCTTCAGGCAGCGTGCCCCACAAGAACAGCCCTCCCTGGGGTTGAGTCCAATCCACTCCAGGTGGGAAAAAAGAATCCATCGCTGCCAACATTGCATCGCGACGCTCCTTGTAAGTGCGCCGAATCAGGTGAATATGGCGGTCCAGAAAACCGCCTTTGGCTACCTCATACGCAACGATCTGACTAAAGGTGGCTGTGTGCAGGTCGGCGCCTTGCTTGGCCTGTACCAGCTTGCGAATGACTTCCTGAGGGGCGATCACCCATGCCAGGCGGATACCAGGGGCGAGAGTTTTAGAGAAGGTGCTCAGGTAAATGACATTACCGCTGTATGGATTTTCAGGACTGCCACGAAACTCTCCATCCAGTACTACTACCGCGGGCAGGTGTTCACCTTCATAACGTAATTGGCCATAGGGATCATCCTCGATGATCGGCACCCCGTACCGGTCAGCCAGCTCAACCAGCTGGTGGCGGCGATTAAGGGAGAGTGTGACGCCGGTGGGATTCTGGAAATTGGGCAGCGCATAAATAAATTTAACCCCGGAGCGCAGCTTTTCTTCGAGAGCTTCGGTTACCATCCCGTTATCGTCAGCGGGGACGGCGACATATTCGGCTCCGTAAGCGCTCCAGGCTTGCAAGGCTCCCAGGTAGGTGGGCGATTCGACCAGGATATGATCCCCACGGTTGATAAAGATCTTACCGAGTAAGTCGAGAGCCTGCTGCGAACCGGAGGTGATGAGGATGTTGTCGGTGGTGATGTTAATGCCGTAGCGCCGGGTATGGCGGGCGATCATTTCCCGCAGAGGCAGGTAGCCTTCGGTGGGACCATATTGCAAGGCCTGAGGACCCATTTCGCGCAGCACACGCTGGCAGGCATCGGCGAAATCTTCTACCGGAAAAACATCTGGGGCAGGCATACCGCCCCCAAAGGAAATAATATCAGGTTTTTCGGTCAGCTTGAGAAGTTCGCGAATGGCAGAGCTTCCCATGCGTTGGGTACGCTGTGCGTACCGATGATCCCAGAGGGTTTGCATAACCATTCCTTTCGTATGCTATTTGGGGAACCGGCTGACGATCATGGCGGGGGTGGGCAGCACTGCCCGGTCGCCGCTCTTCAGCTCAGCAGGGGGTTTCCCGGCTTCTTTCGGTGCACTTTGGTAGATGAAAACCGGTGTACCTTCTTCAGCACTTTTCAATTCCACAAAGGCCTGCCCGGTAAGGAAACCTTCATTGTCAAGGGCACAACTTGTTACATATCCAATCATCCGGCCGCGCTTGTCGAGCACGGGATCGCTGTTGTGAGCCACGCGCACGCCTTTCTCGGCGAAGCGGAAGCGTACCACCACACCTTTGCGCGTCTTCTCGCGCTCGAGAAAGGCCTCCCGCCCGATGAACCATGGCTTATAGGTTTTTACGTAGGAGCCAAAACCTGCTTCTGCCACACCCAGGTCACGCACTTCATGCTTGCCGGAGCCAGCGCCCATTTCATGCCCATACAAGGGCAGCCCGGCCTCCGTGCGCAGGCTGTCACGCGCAC
>Ga0315279_10008779_pt1 | contig 12178 bp, 7 predicted proteins | sample YL17G06_20_MG_FD_203694 | JGI IMG/M metagenome (GOLD analysis project Ga0315279, IMG submission 203694) | Sediment microbial communities from Yellowstone Lake, YNP, Wyoming, USA - YL17G06_20 | ecosystem: Environmental > Aquatic > Freshwater > Lake > Sediment | place: USA: Wyoming | collected...
GCAACTGCCAGTCTTCAGCATCGGTTGGATGGCTGACTTCCCAGACCCGCACAACTGGTTCTACCCGTTCATGAGCAGCACTGGCACATATGCATCACGCCAAGTGGTGACATACGGTCTAGATGCGACAACAATGAACTGGGAGGACACGCTCTACGGAGCGCCGCCATACACAAACGCATTCGGAGAATCAGTAACACAAATCAACGGCACCTACATCGACCACTTGATCTCTACGGGCGTACAGACTCCAGACACTGACCCGCGGAGAGAGCAACTGTACAACGAACTGTTTGACATCTACCACGCAGAGGCTTCACAGCTCCCGACCGTCGCAGCCTGGCCACGCCACTACGAGAGAAATTGGATTCACGGATGGATAGGCACATTCAACGAGAACCCGATTGCCCCAGGACGCTACTACTACACCATGTGGAAGGAACCGGTGGGCACGGTAAAGAGCGTAGATGTAGCCGCTTCTGACATTGCAATGAGCCCAACAAACAACATTACCACATACCTTCTGTCTCAAGGATATCACGCGCCAGGGACGCCTGTTGCATGGATGAAACTGAACTCTGAGGCAACATCTCCAAAAGTCGCAATCAGCGCATCTGTCACATCCTACAACGCTACAGGACCTGACGTTATAGTATACGTCATGTGGGTCGGAAGAACAGCATTGGGACATTTTGAGCAGTTTGGCTACGCCTACAATACTGCCCCTGCAGGAACAACAATTACGGTGGGTCCACAGAACGTCAGCAACTTGATGCCAGCTGTTGGCAAATATGACCTGTGGATATACTGCTTCGTGCTTGACGAATACGCCTTAAACGTCAACGTGACAAAGGACTTCTACGGCAGCTCGTTCACAGCGCTGGGCTACGGTGATGTCGGAACCGCAGGATACGTGGCCGACAACAAGGTCAAAATCGACGACATAGTCATCACGATCGCAGCCTTCGCTAGTCTTCAAGGCACAACTACGTGGAGATGGTCGTGCGACGTAAACTGCGACAGCAAGGTTACCATCTCAGACATAGTGATTGTCATAGGGCAGTTCGGAAAATTGTACACTCCAGCTTAAGAAAAAAGTCAAACCCTAACCTTCCCCTTTTTTGTTTCCACAAGTCACGCAGTGGTGACTCCTGATATTTTTTAAAATGCAACCAAAAAATTGTATCCAGCACTGATGTAGAACTTAATTCCATAATCTTTAAATCTCAAGTTTTCTAACTTACTAGTGCTAAACGATAGGGAAAGGAGAAAGGAAAGATATGTATAAGAATCTAAAAACAGTGTTATCAACGTCTCTCGTTGTGATTCTTCTGAGCATGCTAGTGGTGATACCGATGCCCACTAAAGCCGTTCCACCCACCGACGTTTCAGTCATCAACGCTGCGACTGGAAACAAATGGTTCAATTACACCAACGTAGCTCCTCCGCCAATCGCGGCAGGCTACCCACTCGGATACGTGCTCGCAAACATAACAGTGACAAACGTGACAGGCCTCGCAGGCTGGTCAGTAAACGTAACGTGGGACCCAACTCTGCTGGAGATAGCATCCGACGCCGACGTGTACTTGCCAACAGACAACGTATTCGCAGGCCTCAGCCCCTTCGAAACAGGCAAAACCATAGATAATACGCTCGGAAACGTACTCTACGGAGCCGCCCGCGGCGCAGGAAAGGCAGACTTCACAGGTTCAGGAAGAATGTGCCAGATCAAATTCAACGTCACCAAAGTGCCTACGGTAGGAAAGGTGTACTGCGACCTCGTCTTAGACATGGTGAGCGCTTTCGCCACAGAACTGGTAGACAAATTTGGTGGTCAGATATTATTCGCGGCACAAAACGGCTACTACGAATATGAATGGATAGTGCCGCCACTACCGAAACCATGGCTTGAGGTTTCTCCGCAAGAGGTTGAAAAAGGCGTGCCACAGGGGCCACCCATTGTGGAAACACCCAATGCCTTCTTCACAGTCGACATATTAATCGACAACCTCGCCAACGCATCTATGCTTGTAGGACTCCAATTCAAATTCACCTACACCCACACTGGCATCTTCAGACTGATATCCAACGTTAGTACAGGCAATAACGCAACAGAAGGAAACTTCATGAACAAAGCCGCGTGGGCTCCATACGGAACACTCTTCTTCACCTCAAGCTTCGGCGAAGACGCGGGTCACACCAAAGGATGGTTCTACGTAGGCATGGCTATCTGGCCAAACAACGTTACAGGCCTGTATGATTGGGGCAAATTCCCAAACACAACAGGATTAGCGCCTGGAGAAAGAGTTGTCTGCTCAATCAACTTCGAAGTCATAACACAAGGAGAGTATCCTCCGTTTGAAGTGACCCTCACTAAAGCGTTTGACATAGAACCCGTGCTCGGCGACTACTTCTACAGTGCAACTGGAGAGTGGATATCGTATCTACCAGCAGAAGACGGTGACTTCTACATCATGGGATGGTCGATGGGCCGTCGGATAGACGTCTTCACCCAGTATCCATACCCGTACGGCGGACAAGGGCTCAACGCACCAAGCGACATGTTCTGGCCACAGAAACAAGTAGAATTGTACGCTAACGTAACATACAACTATTGGCCAATACAAAACAAACCCGTAGCCTTCGAAGTGCGAATGCCAAACGGTACGCTTGTCACCGTTCTAACAGCTGTAACGAACGGGACCGGAATAGCCAACACATCATACCGTATACCTTGGCCATGCTTCGATGGAGAAAACCTCTTCGGAATATGGAATATCACAGCCTCAGTCGACATAGCATGCGAGGTAGTCAACGATACCTTACGATTCCACTTCGACTATCTAATCCACTGGGTAAACGTCACCACAGACAAGCTTTCTTACGGACACTGCGAAGATGTGAATGTCACAGTGGAATTCTATAGCTACGCAAAACAATACCATTCCGTCCTCATAACAGCCACTCTACATGACGAACTAAACTATCCAATCAACACAGTAGGCCTCAACTACACATTCGTAGTCGGCGACATGAAACTATGGTGCCATCGCGACAATTACACCGTAACATTCGCGATTCACGTAGAGAAATACGCAATGCCACGCAATGGGATAATACACGTCAGCGGCCTCGACAAATTGCCAATGGACGGCGGGTGCGCTCTGCTTCCAGAGACTAACGTACACATCGAAATCCGACCTGAGTGGGCTTAGCTACTTAGTCGCAATTTCCCTTTTTTTTAATAAATAGAAATATACTCCAGAACACTTGAATTCAAAGGTCACCCCCTCTCTGTAGAAAAAGAGGAAGCCAAATGTCAAAGAAAACACCCATAATATTAACCCTCTTAACTTTAACCTTATTTATCACAACCTTAGCTAAACCATCTTACTCCCAATATGTTTTAAACCTAACCGTGGGAACAGATAAACAAAACTACAACGTAGGAGAAACAGTGCAGGTTACTGGAAACTTGACAATCAACAATTACCCGGTTCCAGATGGACTCGTGGCCATAGAAATAGACTACCGTGCTGGCGCACTGATGTACCGAACACTAAAAACCGGCACTATTCCAATGACCCTATGGAAAATAACACTAATAGATGTTTATATAGGCGACAGCGGCGGGTACCGTCTAACAAACGTCAAAAAAGGAAGCAAATATTACATCTGGATTTGGTACAACAACAGTGGCACCGAAACAGTTTACACAGTCTTAACCTTCACAATCTATGACTCCGACGGCGTCCCATTATCAGCATCAGCCCCAGCAGCGCTATCAGTAGCCCCAGGCGGCCCATACTTTGCCTACAGAACCTGGGACGTCCCCAGCGAAGCAGCACTTGGCACCGCAACAATCTACGCTAACGCATTCACAGAACTTCCCAAAAATAATGGAACCCCCTACTACCCAGAGATTTCCTCAACCTTCAACATCACAACCGCCACCTCATCGACAACACTGTACACAAGTAAAACGACTCAATCAACATACGAGCTAGGAACGTACAACTCAACCTTTTACATACCACGCCGTGGTGCAAGATTAGGCACTCACACCGTTTACGTGAGCTCCTACTATCTAGATATACAAGCCACAAACACCACGACATTCCAAGTTAAACTGTTAGGCGACATAAACGGCGACGGCTATGTCAAGATTGGAGACATAGTGTTAGTCATTAGCTACTTTGGTACAACTCCAAGCAGCCCAAACTGGAATCCAAACGCAGACATTAACGGCGACAACAAGGTCACCATAAGCGACATAGTGTTAACAATCAACAATTTTGGAAACAGCGGCACCTACTAACGCCTCGTATGCAAAGTCGGCATTTAACGAGAATTTCAGCATAACTTGTCGGGCTCAAACGGAACAGAAAAGAATTCCATAATCTTTAAATCCCAAGTTTTCTAACTTACTAGTGCTAAACGATAGGGAAAGGAGAAAGGAAAGATATGTATAAGAATCTAAAAACAGTGTTATCAACGTCTCTCGTTGTGATTCTTCTGAGCATGCTAGTGGTGATACCGATGCCCACTAAAGCCGTTCCACCCACCGACGTTTCAGTCATCAACGCTGCGACTGGAAACAAATGGTTCAATTACACCAACGTAGCTCCTCCGCCAATCGCGGCAGGCTACCCACTCGGATACGTGCTCGCAAACATAACAGTGACAAACGTGACAGGCCTCGCAGGCTGGTCAGTAAACGTAACGTGGGACCCAACTCTGCTGGAGATAGCATCCGACGCCGACGTGTACTTGCCAACAGACAACGTATTCGCAGGCCTCAGCCCCTTCGAAACAGGCAAAACCATAGATAATACGCTCGGAAACGTACTCTACGGAGCCGCCCGCGGCGCAGGAAAGGCAGACTTCACAGGTTCAGGAAGAATGTGCCAGATCAAATTCAACGTCACCAAAGTGCCTACGGTAGGAAAGGTGTACTGCGACCTCGTCTTAGACATGGTGAGCGCTTTCGCCACAGAACTGGTAGACAAATTTGGTGGTCAGATATTATTCGCGGCACAAAACGGCTACTACGAATACCAGTGGCCTCCGCCACCCCAACCACCAAGCGAAGGCGCTGCATTTGCCGTAAGGCCTTCAGAAATAATCAACTCCTCCATACTTCCTCCACAGACCATTCAAATTAACGTGACGATAGAGAACGTTACAGACATGTATGGTTACGGATTCAGCTTGAGCTATAACCCTACTATCTTGTGCTGTATAAGTCTCGCCTTTTTTGATGTCTTAGGCGAGATGCATTACACCCCTGAATTTTCCATAGACAACACAGCAGGCATCATAAAAGTCAACGTGACATACTATCCGCCGGCAGTACCAATAACAACTCTGTCCGAAGTCTCTTTAGTCAACATGATATTCCGAGTTAAAGGAAAAGGGACAACTCTTCTAGATCTCCATGACACAACCCTTGTCGACTCTCTTGGACGACCAATACCACATGTAGCACATGACGGTTTATTCGTGAACCTCATAAGAGATTTAGCTGTGACAAACGTTGTTACAAACGTGGATCGGGCTTATCAGGGTAACCCTGTGAAAATCAACGTGACAGTCCGAAATAAAGGAGAGGTTGTAGAAACCTCAATTTCTGTAACGACACACTTTGATGATGATTTAATTGGGACGATGAATATTCCAGGCTTGAATCCAAGCGAAGAAACCACCATAACCTTCGTGTGGAACACATCCGACGTAACACCATGCCGAAACTACACGATATGGGCAGAAGTCGTCCACGTTCCATTCGAAATTGACCTCGAGAATAATGTATTCACGGACGGTAAGGTAAAAATCAAATGGATGGGCGACATAAACGGTGACGGTAAAGTCAGCATAACAGATGTGGTCCTATGCATCAATGCTTTCGGCTCAACCCCAAGCCTTCCAGGATGGGACCCCGACGCAGACGTGAATGGCGACGGCAAAGTAAACATCGTAGACATCGTGTTGATAATTAAGCACTTCGGAGAACAATGTTAACTACGCATAATAGCAATTTCCCCTTTCTTTTTGGACATTCAGACGTAGTATGTTAAACAACTGAACGTTACTCATCTATTTTAAGACTTTCAGATTTTTTCTTTACTCAAGATCACTTGCGATGTGTCTGGTGACAGAAACTTTAAAATATTCATCGGCACACCTACTAGAGTCTAGGTGAAAACGTTGAAAAAAACAAAAATATGTGCCGTTGCTGCAATACTTCTCTTAAGCTTCGTAATGATATTTCAAACACCATCGGTCAACGCCGCTGGAACGGTCGTTTCCGTAGTCGATGCTGAAAATGGAACAAACGAAATTATACTTCCAGGAGATACTCCCATCAATTTCACATTCCTACTTAACATAACAGTGACAAACGTGACAGGCCTCGCAGGCTGGCAAATAAACGTAACGTGGAATCCAGCATTACTACGGATAAACTCGTCAGATGATGATGTGTACATGCCAACAGACCACATATTCGCAGGCCTCAGCCCCTTCGAAACAGGCAAAATCATAGATGACACGCTCGGAAACGTACTCTACGGAGCCGCCCGCGGCATAGGAAAGGCAGACTTCACAGGCTCAGGAAGAATGTGCCAGATTCGGTTTGCAACCGTGAAGAATGGAACAGGCGCGCCAACATCGTGCGACATTATTCTAGACACAGTAGGCGCTATCCCCACAGAACTAGTAGACAAAGATGGTGCTGACATTCTATTCACATCAGGGAACACCCACTACGTTATACCCGAGTTTCACATGAGCATTTTACTCGTGATCTTTCTAATAACGACCCTTTGCACATTTGCCTTCGGCAGAAAAACATGGCATGGCAAACGTTTACATCACGCAACCACAACATAAAGCATCAAGGCCACTTACTCTTTTCTATTTAAGTTCCCTTTTTTTCATCTCTAAAAAATAATTGGGTCGAAATGCGGAGAACCTGTAACTTATAAAAACTTAGGTTAAACAAAAATATATGTTACGAAAAGCTTCAAATAGTAAGTGTTAAAACTATGGATGTAAGGTGAACAAGTTTGAGAATGAAAACAGTCTTTCTTCTGTTTGCAGTCACTATACTATTGACAACAATGTTAACAGCGCCAAAAACTGCTATTCCGACAGTGTCAGCGCAAACTCCAACCGTATCAATATCGAAACTCTACAACATGAACGGAGCAGGCTCAACCTTCCTGGTTTACATAAATGTCTCCGATGTAACATACTTAAACAAATGGCGAATAAACCTCACTTGGGACCCAACAATAATCAAAATAAGCGAAGGCGACCCGAATGGAACTAAGCCCATGTATAACACCACGACATTCAATATATATGAGGGAGACTTCCTAAAAACAGCCAGTAATGTAACATACTGGGGGGTCCATCGTGTAAGTGACAACGGCTGGATTGAGAACCTTTTGAGCGGCTTACTGGGAACAAGTGCAAGCGGAAGCGGGGTTTTAGCCATACTCAATTTCACACTACTTCAAAAAGGGACCACAAAGATAGAGATAACCGGAGCCAGTGCTGCATTCCCAGGGAAAAGCAGGCTTCAGGATACAAATGGAGATGAAATATCCCACGACGACATTGACGGAGTCGTTTCTGATCAGCCACCTCCAGCTCCAGAAATTTGGACCGAGTTGTGGTTCCAGATTACCATCGTTGTCATGGTGGTTGTGGCTTTGGCTATAACCTACATTGTTTACAGAAAGAGACACCCTGAAGTAGAGAAGACGGAAGAAGCGGAAGAGTAAAGAATAGTCGGATCCTTGACCAACAAAACATAATCCATCTTTCTTTTGTTTATGATGTAACCTCTCTAAACTATAAATGAGATGATTGAAGGTTTTTGTTTTCAAAGCTTTCAGCGTAACATAGCAAAATCCTTATCAGAAATATCGCTCAAACCTAAATGATAAAGATGTAAGCAATGATGCGGCGTACTCAAGTGGAATATTTTATATTTAGTAAAAACGTTCAGTCTGAAAGATTGTTCTCTCTAAAATTCTCTGGAAATTTTTCTCCTTGCTACAGTGACAGCTATCATCAAAAGGGCTATGAACAGTGGCAGAATTATGGTTGAACTAAATTCTGGGATTACTTGGTACATGCAATACGGTTCTGCTCCGTCTCTTGTTGCGTTGTTTCCAGCGTGGTCATACACAACTATTTCGAACCTTACCCATGTGCCAGCTGGTTGTGCTGGTATTGTGGCTTCGTATAGGCTTGTTGAAGCACTAAAGTTCATTGGTACTGGTTCTTCCCATGTGGTTCCGTTGTTCACCGTGTAGTACAGCGTGACGTTTTTAACTCCGCTTGTGGCGTCTGTGGCGTTCACTGAAACCTTTACGGGTTGATCTGGCAGTATGTCGCCTTCTGGCGTGCGAGACGGAGTTCCGATTGTTGGAGTCGTCTTGTCTAATTTGATTTCTATTAGGATTTTGTGGGGGAGCTCCTTGTTGTCTGCGTTGCCTACGCTCCAGTGTTCCAACGTGTTGTTGCCTCCTTCTTCAGTGATGCGTGGCTGTCCATAGAAGGTTACGTTTTGCACTTGCTCATCGTCGATCTTGTAGTATGTTTCGGCTACGCCAGTGAGGTCGTCGACGGTCGTAGGATTTATTGTGAAGTCTGTGATATGCCATAAACCATCATAGTCGTCCGTTGTGAGTGGCTGGTTTACATCCCAAGGGGTCATCAAAGGATACTTATCCGTATTGTCCGCGTCAATAACGTATGCTATATCGCCTATCCCATCCGTCCCAGTTTCATTCTGATAAGGACCTCTAGATGGGTCAGTGCCATTGTAGTCGCTCCAGTAGTTTCCGCCCGACGGGTAGCCATCATCCCAAACGTCATTGACGGATTGAAAAAGATACGTTTGGTTTAGTGCATTACTGATAAAGTTGTTGTGGAAAATCCTGTTATTGTAGGATTCTGAGAGCACCATTCCATTCGATTGTTTGAAACAGTATTACCATAAAGAATGTTATTGTCAGAGTAGACGAGGTAGACTCCATCCAAGTCGTTGTTTGAGGCGTGGTTGCCAACAAGCATGTTGTTGGTGGAAACGTCTAACATGATTCCGTAAGTGTTGTTTGAATCAGCGTTGCCAGAAAGATTGATATTGCTAGAGCTTTCGAGATAAACTCCATAATAGAATTTTGTGACTTTTGTGTTTTGAACCGTTACGTTGCTTCTGCTGGTTAAGTTTATTCCTGTCCCGCTCCCCACACCTTGAAGGGTGTAACCCGCTCCATTAATCACGATGTTGTCCCTCTCAACAATGATTAAGTCATTAATGTTGCTGGTAAACGTGTAGGAGATGTTTCCGGCATTTAGAATAGTGCTGTTGAAGGGTAAACCGAGCCATCTCCTCTGATATATATTGTTCCTGTTGCTCCAACCGTCTGAATGTTGAAAGCGAATGTCAACATCCCATTAAGCAGCACCACAAAAACTATCGTCTCAAATGCTTTGTTATTCACTCTATACGCCTTCCTCACTCATCCAATCTATTAACTTCCCCAAAATACTTGCATTGATGCTTCCATCGCTTATGAAAGTGACGTTCGATAACATGAGCACATGGCTGAACGCTCCAAGAGGGAAGTAACAATGATAAGTTTGAGGTGCCGCTTGTCAGTTATTGAGGCGAAGCTTTACCTGGTTTATTTTGGGGATGGGAGTTTTGCATCGAACTTAGTGTTGGCGCATACTTGTTTCGCTTTCTGTTTTTAGTACTATTTGCAGCAGAATGGACTCTTCATATAGAACTTAGTTCCAAAATACTTAAAAGGCTTAACTTCTAAATGTTAGTGCTGAGGGGAGAGGAGCAGTGGATTCGTCGTCGAGACAGCTAGTTGCGATAATGTTAACACTGTTTCTGGTCTGTTCCTTTCTGCTTGTAATCCCCGTTTCAGCCTCCTACACCTCGAAAATATACCCAACACATGACTCTTGGGTTGAAGCCGAGTATCCGAATGACAATCACGGATCTGACACAGACCTGCGAGTCAAATCCGATTCCAGAACTAGACGGAGTTACGTCAAGTTTGATCTGAGTTCTGTTCCAAACGGCAAAACAGTAACTTCCGTTAAGCTTCATTTGTACTGCACGTACACGGATTTTAATCCAAGCGTCCAAGTCTATGTTCATGGAACAGGTGACGATTGGGACGAATCAAGTATTACGTGGAACAGTGCACCTGCCGTAGGCTCACTCATCACGAGCATCTCTGTCGGAGGAACCGGGCGATACTATTGTTGGGACATCACACCTTATGGTCAAACCGAATACTCCGGAGACAAGGTGATGTGCGTGGTTGTGAAACTTCTTCTAGACGATCCAACCCAAAACAATCCAAACCTTGCAAGATATTTTACAAGCAAGGAGTATACAGGCACAGCGCAAGATCCATATCTGGAAGTGACGTACGAAAATACGTCTCCAACAGCCTCATTCACTTACCAACCAACATACCCAGTCGCAAATGACACGGTTGCTTTCAATGCTTCGGCAAGCTATGACCCAGACGGGTCAATCACAACCTATTCTTGGGATTTCGGAGACGGAAACATGACAACCGTAACAATCCCAACAATTGAACATGTATTCGCAGCATACGCCAATTACACGGTAACCTTAACAGTGACCGACAACGACGGGTTGACTGGCTCTGGAACGCAGGTTGTGGAAGTTGTTGACCCGGCGATTTTGCGAGTTTCCCTGCCTGAAGGAATCTACGTAAAACAACATACTGGTGATCCCTGGATAGACGAAGGTTGGCTCTTGAACAAGACTGGAAACTCGTGGAGTTTCAACGTAAAAATATATGATACTAGCAACAAAATTCAATCCGATGACACACATTTGATAGTGGTTCTTAACAATGTATCCTACAACAACCTTCAAAGCTTGACAATAAACGGCACATCCATACCGAAAACCGCTTTCAAGTACGGCACGCCTAAACCCTACGGCACAAAATACTGGCCAGACTGTGTTTATCCAACATGGTTTAATGATACCTACATAAACGTTGGAACAATTTTGCCTAAGGGCTACACGATCTTGACAGTTTCTGTAACGTTTTCGGCCGCCACAAACGCCAAAACACACTTTGACGCATATGGTCATGAATGTGCGCCATTCTCATGGTCCCAAGTAACATGGTCTCCGAACAGCGAAGATTCAACTGTCCAATACCAAATTGCACCCCAGCCGCTTACAGTTTCGATAAGTCCGGCCTCAGCTATTATTGACCTCGGACAGCAGGTATCATTCAGTTCAACGGTCTCAGGTGGAACGCCGCCTTACAGTTGTCAGTGGTACCTCAACGGTTCAGCCGTCAGCGGGGCCACGTCAGGTAGTTGGATTTTCACGTCGGCCTCGGTGGGTTACTATCAGGTTTATGTCAACGTGACAGACAGTTCCTCTACGCGGGTGAAATCGAATGTTGCAGGAGTCACGGTTAACCCCGCCTTATCTGTCTCAATTCAGCCAGCTTCAAGCGTCATAATATTGGGGCAATCAGTGAGCTTCTTTTCAACAGTTTCAGGTGGAACAACGCCTCACTCTTACAAATGGTATCTCGACGACACAGAAGTTTCGGGAGCTACTTCTGCGTCATGGGTTTTCACGCCTACGTCAACAGGGTATTACTTAGTGTCCCTGAAAGTAACTGACGCTGCGTCTGCAACTAAGCTGTCAAATGAAGCCAACGTTACAGTTAATCCTCGGACACACACTCTCACAATTATCACAACTGCTGGCGGAACGACAAATCCTGCTTCTGGAACATACACCTACATAGAAGGAACAAATGTTCAGGTAAGTGCTTCTCCGAACGAAAACTACACGTTTGTATATTGGGAACTTGACGGTTCCTACAATGGCACCAACAACCCCACAACCGTGTTGATGAATACGAATCACACGTTGAAGGCAGTTTTTGCTATGATCACATATACTTTGACAATAACGACCGCTACAGGAGGAACGACCAGTCCAGCACCTGGAACCCACACTTATGCTTCAGGTGCATCTGTTAACGTCACAGCTCTTCCCTCGGTAAACTATTTCTTTGACCATTGGGTATTGGACGGGTCTCCAGCAGGCACAGCCAACCCAATCAGCGTCTTG
>Ga0315279_10008780_pt1 | contig 12178 bp, 17 predicted proteins | sample YL17G06_20_MG_FD_203694 | JGI IMG/M metagenome (GOLD analysis project Ga0315279, IMG submission 203694) | Sediment microbial communities from Yellowstone Lake, YNP, Wyoming, USA - YL17G06_20 | ecosystem: Environmental > Aquatic > Freshwater > Lake > Sediment | place: USA: Wyoming | collected...
GCTATAGAATGCAAGAGAGAGATTGCTGAATCCGTTCCAGTAAAGAGCTTGCTAAGTGAAATGCAGCCAGATGGATATTGGCTTCAAAAGAACCCTAGAACTGGTAAGATGCTTGGTGATGGGACGGAGTACGGAGCCTTTGGAACAACCCACTATTGCTTATCATATTTGGCTGAGTTTGGCATGGATAGAACAAATGCTCAAGTAGCTAGAGCCGCAGAAAGATATCTAAATCTTCAAAAAGAAGATGGCGATTTCCGCCACCATTATTCGTGCCTGTTGGGCTTGAACATAAGAACTTTCACTATGTTGGGATACAAAAACGATTCACGAGTGAAAAAGAGCATAGACCTGTTGCTTAATACCGAAAGACCTGACGGTGGATATCTCTGCGATATGCACGAAGGAAAATACAAGACGAAACCTGTGAAAAGCTGCATTCGAGGAAGCGTGAAAGCATTGTTAGCTTTTTCGTACCTTCCAGACTACTGGAAGCACGATAGAACAAGGAAGCTTATCGGCTACTTTTTGCTTCGTGGCGGAATATTCAAGAGTACTAATCTGAAAGAGCTTGTCAATAAGGACATGGAAAGGAACTATTTTCCTATAAGTTGGAGAGCCAACGTATTTGAAGTCTTGTTGGCTCTGAGCAAGATGGGTTACGGAAAAGACAGTAGACTTGAAAGGGCCTGGAGCTTTCTGGATGCGAAAGCGGACAAAAACGGGAGATACGTTTTGGATTGGACCCCCGAGCAATCTCCTTGGAAAGTTGGAAAGAGAAATCAGCCAAACAAGTGGACAACATTCTACGCACACCTTGCCCACAAATTCAAAGAGTGAAGTCCGTGCTTGGTGAATTGAGTTGCTTGAAGGCAAGAATGTGAACCTGAGAGTTATGGAGAAAGAGGACGTGCCATTTCTTGTGGATTGGTGGAGTAACCCAGACTTTGCTGAATATTTCTCTCCAACACAGGTGACTGGGGCAGGGATGGAAAGGTTCCTAGAGAATACTGTTCTCGAAACGAAGCATTTTATCATTGAGAAGAAAGACGGAAGCAAAATTGGTTGGATTATGCATTTCAATTTTCTTAATACTTATATGAATATGCTAGAGCTAGCCTATGGTCTCGTTCCAAGCGAAAGAGGAAAAGGCTATTGCACTGAAGCTGCACAGCTAATGGTGGACTATCTTTTCCTTTCAAAGGACATTGTTCGAATAGTAGCAACGACTCACACCAAGAATGTGATTTCTCAGAAGATTCTGGAAAAGGTTGGGTTTAAGAGAGAAGGAACAATGCGAAAGTGCTACTTCTGCAGAGGAGAATGGACAGACATGTTCCTCTTTAGCATTCTCAGGGAAGAATGGAAAGAACCAAGAATATTGACAAAGTTCTTGAGATAAACTACAGAGTGGGGTATTAGTCTTTGTTCCCTGATTTCTGTATTCCTATCCATCTTGGAGTTCTATTCATGTATTCACGATATGTAACTCCATACTTCTCTATGAGGAAGGGTTCCTCAACAACCACTACATACCAGCGTAGCAAAAGGAAATTTACAATTGCCACTAATAGAAAAACCCAGGAAAGACCGGCTATACCGATACCTACGTTTACCAAAGACATGCCAAGATACCCAGGATTTCTTGAAATACTATAAACACCTCTAGTGACTAGCTCATTTACTGGTGTAGTGGCAAAATTCAATAACCCTGTGACTACAAAGAACATGGCTAGCAAATAAATGAGTAAACCAATAACGAACCAAATAGTGTCTAGTTTCAATGGCAAGAATATACTATAAGCAAATGGTAAGAGTATAATTAAAGAAGATAGATTGCTTACTGTTTTCACCTTCTTAGTAAAACTTGAGACCTCTTCAGACGCCCTTTTGCCCAATATCTTGGGACCAAGAATGGAAATAATTATGATGGGGAGAGTGAAAAGCCAAGCGTTCCAAAAGCCTAACTCAAATTCTGGTGTAAGTGACATAGTTCCCGCCTAGAAGTATTTTCTATTTGGGTTTATAAGCGTCTTTCTCCACGTTTCCAATTGGAGATATCCGTGTCAATCGGGAATACGGGAGATATCTCCAAAGAGATCTTCCTCCAGCCTATGCTTACCTATAAGCAGGATCTGTAGCCTAATCTGAAACGCGCGGGCTCGCATAATGTTTTTATTGTTCCAAAAAAGTAATAACGCGAGACTTATGTCAGACATAATCACCGTCAATAACCTTGTCGAAGTGTACTCCGACGGGACGAAGGCTGTCGACGACATTTCCTTCAACGTTAAGGAGGGCGAGTTCTTCGGGTTTCTGGGTCCCAACGGTGCCGGAAAAAGCACGACGATCAAAATTCTAACAACGCTTCTCAGGAAAACATCCGGTTCGGCCATCGTTGCAGGCCATGATCTTGACAAGAAGCCCGAGGAGATTCGAAAGCTCATCGGCGTTCAGAGCCAAGAAACTGCTGTCGACGGAGACCTCACCGGCAGGGAAAATCTTGTGCTTCAAGGCCATTTTCAGCAGCTGCCTGGGGCCGAACTCAAACAGCGCGTCAGGGAACTCCTAAAACTCGTGGAGCTCGAAGACGCCGCGGACAAGCGTGCAAGGAACTATTCTGGGGGCATGAAGAAGAGGCTTGACCTAGCTTCAGCTCTCGTCCACAGGCCGAAGTTGCTCTTTCTGGATGAGCCGACGACAGGTCTAGATCCTCAATCGCGCGCGGCGATATGGGCTTACCTTGAGAAACTAAACAAGGAAGAAGGTACCACCATATTCTTGACGACACAATACATGGAAGAGGCCGATAAACTCTGTCGGCAACTTTCGATAATCGATTTCGGAAAGGTAGTCGTCAGCGGTTCTCCAGCCGAACTCAAACGCCAAGTCGGAGCTGACTCCATTAAACTATCACTTGAGAATTGTTCTAAGGACAAACCGAGTGCAAAGGATATCCTCAGCAGCCTTGAAGGCGTGACAAATGTCATCGATTCTGAAGAATGCCTGATCGTGTACGCGAAGAATGCGGGACTCATCATCGCCGACATCGTGAGAGCGTTTGACAGCAGCGGCATTCAACTCTCATCGGTCAGCTTTTCGTCGCCAACTCTTGATGACATCTTCCTGCAACACACGGGAAGAAGAATAAGGCCCGAGGAGCTTGTTAAGACTCCCAGCGCCATGCTTGGCGGTAGGAGGCGATAAATATGACTCTCTTCTCCGACACCAGATACCTCTTCGTTAGGTACTTGAAGAAACTCGTCAGAAACCCCATTCTGCTATTCTTCTCGCTCTTTCAACCCATAATATTCCTGCTCCTTTTCACACAGTTGTTCTCGAGGTTCTCTACCTTGCCGGGATTCTTGACTGCCACTGGCGCCAGCAGCTACCTTGAGTTCGCCACTGCTGGCATCCTCCTCCAAAACGCTTTCGGCAGCGCCTTACAATCTGGAACATCAATAGTGCTTGACCTGGACACTGGATACTTGCAGAAAATGCTCGTGACACCAGTCAGCAGATATGCCATATTGCTGGGAAGATTGAGTAGTGACGCCTTCAGAGTCGTCGTTCAATCAGCAATCATCCTGGGGCTAGCCTATGCCTTGGGCGCCACAGTGGCAACAGGGGTTGTTGGAATACTGCTCATGCTTTTCACCGTAGCCTTCTTCGGCTTGGCTTGGTCTGGAATTTCTCTGGCCATAGGATTGAAGACAAGATCGTCCGAGACGGTGTTCGCCATAGGCGGGTTCCTTACCTTTCCGTTGCTGTTCATGAGCACGGCTCTGACTCCAAGGGTCTTTATGCCAGATTGGATATTGAACGTCTCGAACTTCAACCCCATCAGCTACACAGTCGATGCGGCCCGAGTGCTCATGGTCAACGGATACGATTGGGCCACGGTGCTCAAAGCCTTCGGCGTAATTGGGCTTATTGCAATTGTCACTTTAGGAGCGACGCTGTACCTGTTCAGGAAGGTAGTTAGCTAATTAAGAAGCACGATTGGAATTTGGAATCTAGCGAAATGAAGATCCGAAGTTTCACTCGTACGATTCCCCCATTGCCACCGTGAGTTCAGAGAAAAGAAATTGATTGCACGTCTCCAACCAGAAACTAGTAAATTGGAATTGCTTTCGCGCGCAAAACTCTACACTCTACAGAGTTGGAGAAAACTGGTTCGAGACGTGACGTTGGTTTTGAAGAACAGCATGAGACGTGATGACTGCAAGTCCCGTAAATGTATGTGAACAGATTTAGCAGCCTTAAATAGTTGAATCTCACTCGGTTAATCATGGGGAACACTGTTGGAAATACAACATCGTTGCTTCAACGAGTTCCCATATCAATGTGCAATGTGCCGGGAATACAGTGAATCACGCCCCGATTCAACTTTACAACTTGCTTTGCAAGCAGGGAACGGTGGCATACCATATCCCGGGCAATACAGGAAATTAGTCACCAAAGAATGCAAGTTATATCACAAGCGCAAAGTCGAATATTCAGAATAGCAAGAAATTGCGCGTACTTAGAAAAGAGGGGAATTGCGGGAGAAATCCACTTGCACGCACAAATGGGAATTTGTATCATAGATTTGGCAGTAGCGCGCATGCTTGTTCCGAAATTGGCCTAAAATGGTTTTTATTCGCCCTTCATGATCTAGGGACGGCTTTGGGCTCCGTATCTGTTCTTGATTTTTTGGGGATCTTGTCTTGCTCGAACACAGGAGAAACGGGCAAACCGGAATTAAAACCATTTTTGACCATTTTAGGAACACGCATGCGCGCTACTTGTGAAACCGCCATGCGCGGATCTCGACATCTTCACAAGTATTCTGTTTTTTCTTCTGACACGTCTCTGGAAAATGCTTCTGGGGTTTGCCTTCTGGGAAGAAGACGTCATTTTCTTGGCTTTCCTTTTTGGCCTCTCCAGATAATCACGGCTATGATTGTGCCGACAATCGTGCTGCCTATGACAGAGAAATAACCGCCGTTTCTGCCTATGAATCCTAAGGAGTCATGAAGCCATGACGGCATCCAACCCGTGGTCCAACTGAGCGGATCTTTACCGGTAGATAAGTAGTACGTAGTGTATATCAGACTGAACGAGACTATCCATCCCACTATTGTCAGAAACATGATTAGAATCACAGCCCATTTGTCGTCAAACTCTATGAGTATTTTCATATTCTTCTCACGTTGATTTCTCTTTTCTCGTGACCCTGATACTCATCAATCTTGTTCCAATAGCGCGAACAAACCAGACGGAGTGATGTTCCATTTACGCGCCAAATAGATACGTAACCCTTAAGAGTTTTTCCTCGTTCGATTATTCGCTGCCTTTTAGATATAAGATTTGACAATCAAGTAATGCGCGCTACTTTGCCCCAACCAACCTTTGACGCGCTAGGTGCTAAATGGATTCAGAAAAAGGCCAGTGAGATGGACGTATACACGATTCAGGCAGTAGAAGAAGTAAGAGCAGTATAGGGAGTGTCAGAATCGAGTATACGCTCGTGTTCTGCGGAAAAGTTATAGCGAACCGATTCAAGCACTTGCATTGGTGTTGAGATTGCTTCAAGGCAAGAACATCCGTCTAAAACTCGGAGACAAGGAAGACTTAGACTTCTTTGTGGGCTTCTGGAACAATTTGGACTATTATGGCGAGTACGAACCTATCATGGAGCAGATGACCAGAGCTGAAGCAGAAAAACGATTAGCAGACGTCTCAAACAAAGCTTACTTCATGATCCAGAGGAAAGACGGAACAAACATCGGCTTAACCGTATACTTTGGTCAGTCATCTGGGTCAATAACAATAGGCTACGCAATAGAACCGTCTGAGCATGGCAAAGGCTACGGAACGGAAGCACTTCAACTTATGGTGGACTATCTATTCCTAGCAAAGGAGGTTCATCGAGTCCAAGCGGACACGGACCCAGAGAATAAGGTCAGCCAGCACATACTCGAGAAAGTGGGCTTCAAAAATGAAGGTGTATCTCGAAAGAGCAGCTTCGTCAGAGGTCAATGGCGAGACGAGTATCACTATTGTATTCTCAGAGAAGAATGGAAAGAACCAAGAATACTGACAAAACTGCTTGAGAAATCGAGATAGAATTCTACCTTCCCACACTCTCACGCCGTGTGCGTGTTATGGTAGGTAGGCGTAGGAGTAGGGGTGTGGATAGGAATTTAGATAGGAATGGAGACAGCCAGGCGTCTAGTGTGGTTGGTTGCGGTAAAGTTTTATCCAACCAACCACAACTCTACTACGGTCACCAAACCTACTCTGTGACCACTCACTCCTTCTCTCATTCCTACACATACACCCTCCTATATACCCTCACGCACGCACACACACACGCACAGGGAGTGAGTGAGGGGAGTTGTTTCCACAACTAGTTGACAGAAACGTGCGCTCAATATTATCTGTTAAATATCAGATGCCAAAAGGTAACGCATTTACAATATCGTTAATAAGTCTCAAGGCACAACGGCACATTTAACGTCACACTCTTGTCAATCGTATGCGCGCGCCGCGGCTTCTGGTCGGGTTTAATCGTAGAAGGCACGAAGGTGGGCTTTTGGGCATGGCCCCGTTTCTCTGTGACTACAGTGCTGCAGCAACGAAAATTATAATAGCCGCGCGATCACCTAATATTTCAGAGAACCTTGTCAATTCCACCTGAAATCGCTTGGATAATTCCGATAGTTTTGCCTTTAATCATGGGTTTGCTTGTCGGGGCAATAATCAAGAAAGGTTTCAAGCTGTTAATACTCGTAATAGTCCTCATAATAGTTCTCATTGCGACTGGAGTCCTTAGCCTAGCCTTCAGTGACCTCTTCACGGAAGCCATGAAGATCTTGCCCAAACTCTATGATGCAGGAGAAGGGTGGCTCAATGTTCTTCCGTATTCTACCATCACCTTCGTGATCGGCCTGGTCCTTGGCTTTCTTTTCGCATGAAGTTGCATTCGCCAGTCAGGACGCTCGTGATCGATCGGAAGCGACGAATGCGAAGCTGTTTTAGCGTTGTACTCTGAATGCACAATTCTTAAAAGGAGCTCTTGTATTATATATTGCGATAGTCGATGTGCTCCGCAAACCAAAATCAGAGCATCGAGGACTATCCTCAAAATCAATGTTGCTCCCTCATTTCACTCACGTTAGCACCTTGACCATTTGGGACCTCAGGAGGTGATTAGATGGATATCACGTCAGTGTTCTCCGGGATAATGATAGGCGCTGGATTAGGCTTGACTTTTTGTGTGGCAATCCTATACAGACATAACAGAGAAGTGATAATGAAAAAAGCATCTTCCGTCGAAAATGATTCCTTCGTATCTTTTGATTCGCTCCCGGAGTCCGTTCGGAACCCCGAATGCCAAGCGCCCACGCGCTTTGACCGCAAAGAAGACTGCAAGCAATAGACCAAAACGACCTTGAAAGCTATCTGGGCCAGAAATGGCACTTGTGTTGCGACAATGCCGAACAGAAAAATCGCTATCTGAAACGAATAATCACAATCGATGCTTATCTTACGACCATTCTTCTCGCCATCATCAGCGTGCGCTTAGCGACGCATTACATAGCGCGCGCAGATGGGTTACCTGAAGCCGAACACTAAGACAAAAAGAGGGTTTTGGTATAGGTTTTGGCATAAATTGTAGTCTGTGAACGTTATCTTTTGTTTCCACTCAAGATGTGTCTTCCGGTCAAAAGCCTGTAGACTATTACAATTACGGCAATCACAAGCAGTAAATGTATCAATGGTCCTATGCCAGGCAGAGCAAAGAATCCCACTAACCACAGTATCACGAGAATAACAACAATCGTCCAAAACGTATCCATAGCTAACTCCCTGAGATAATCGCCATCCTCAATATATAAAACTTCATTGAATCATACTGATACAAAACTGCGCGCCAAGCATTCACGTGCCTGCGCTTCACGGATACTTGGACAACGATTTCCATAAATAACTCTACAGCAAATGCTTGGTATAGTCCACCCGACGTGAGAACATGAAATTTGCGATAGTTATCGTGGGACTTGGCTCATGGTTAGTCCTTGATGGACTCTACAGCATATTCGAATACCGCAAGCAGACACTTCAAGAGCATCTAATAAGAGTCATACGAGCTGGGGTTGGAGTTACCCTAATCACCTTATACTTCCTTTAAGAAGGGGGTGAGAAACATGAACGACTGTCGAGCGCGCGCGCTATATTCTTCGTGAAAATAGGCAAACCAAACGACTTGGTGACAAAGGTGTTTAGAAGGCTCAGAAGGCGAGATAGTGGAGTCTAGTGTAGATGACGAAATAGATCAGATAGCTCAAAGAATTTTGTTAGAGCTTGAAAGCGCAAGTTCCAAGGATCTATCTGACGCTCATTATGCAAAAATGATGTTGCGGTTATCCGACGCTCATTACGCAAAAAAGGTGCTGCAACAGATAGGAAGTGTTAGATCTGGAGCTGAACATGAGATCGAGAGAAAAGCAGTGATCAAGGTTCTGTTGTATTCTACGTGGTTGCAGAGGCTATATTTCATCATAAGATCCTTCATCATGGGGGAGATAGGTGCGGCAGCTACATTCCTTTTCATATGGTACATTGGCTCAATAAACGCCGTTGATATGTTTATATTCGGCATATTTGTGTTTGCGTTGACGTTGGCCATAACAAGGTTATTTGATACGCAGATAACCAAAGCTACAAAAAAGATCGTCGAACACATGGCTAATCATAGAACTGTTAGGGATTTTATCATGAATCACTTCTAGATGAAGCGCGAGCTAGAGTGCATATGGGTCATGGCCATTTCTGATTCTCGCAATTGACCTTGAAGAATAGATTCTAAGCAAAATGTAAGCAGTTAAAAATACCACGAGGATTCCTGCCGCCAAGTAGGGAAGATTGCCTGCGAATGTGGTATATGAACCTGGGTTGAGATAACTTCCAAGCACAACCCCAAACGCCATCAAGAAATTTGAGAGAAAGAATGATAGCTTCCACAGCATCGGCGGTGTCCGAGAAGCTTTTTTCGCCTCTATGTGCCTCTTTATTTCACCTACGCCCAAAACTAGAGAAATGCCCAAAACTCCCATAATTAAAGGAACGATGAAGTTGAAGCTGAGTTGGGGGTGGTAAAAATCGATGAAAGTTCTAACACCTAACACAGACAGTAGAGCCAAAAACAGGATGAGAACAGTGGAGCCAACAAAAATCCCTATGTCCAAGATACCGCCAGAATAGAAGGGACCGTAAATCCTTCGCCAGGGTCTTAAAGTGTAATCTTTCATATCCTCAGCGGTTTTTCTAGTGAGCTCGACTGGGTCGTTTTGATACATGTATATCTTAGTTTTGATATCGGGCGCAATTTTTTTACCTTCGTGATCATACCTAGCTTTCTTCACTAGCCTTGAAAAAGGATAAAGCCACTCTACCCCGCGATCTTTTGCTGTGTTGATAGCATCAAGAAGAGTATGACAGAAAGCACCCAGTGCAAGGTAAGGATTAATCAGAAAAACGATCCCAATGAAAACGAAGTTGTGGTATAGTGCCCGATGGAGCTGATGGTCGCGGAAGTAATCTTTGCTGAAAAAACCATACTCCCTATCCATATCAGGGAGGACTGACCCGATGGCAACAAGCAAACTGATGTCCCACCTTCCAAAGAAAAGAGCTCCGACAAGCGCACCAAACATTATATGCGTAGGAAGATTCATGTGAATTTACCTACCCACAATTCGTCAAGGATATCATTTTGAGAAAGTCCAAGATTTTGCTCACCTTAGCCATTTGAATCTATGCGATTATTCGCTGTAACTCGTTAATATTATTTTTGCGCGCGCTATCTGACACGAACTTCTGAGCGAGATTGTCAGAATTGTTACTCACGCACGAGAATTAGTCAAAGGAATTTCTGGCGGTACCTCTGCAACACGTGCGTAAGGATTTTGTCCAGCAAGCTAGTACTTTGCTCCAAAAGCACTCTCTGGTGCTGATCCTTGTAACTCTTAACTCCATGAACCAGATTGCATCTTATCTTGTATAACCATTTGATAAGCAAGTCAATAGTCTCTTTTTTGTTATTATCTGAGAAATTGGCCTTGATATTTTCAGCCAATGCAACACCTCTGACTCCTTTTCTGTCTTGTTCTTTAGGCCAGTATTCCTCTTTGAATACAGGGATTATCCTGACGTAATATGCAAGATTCTGTCTTATTTGTTCAAACAATTCATCAGGCTCAACAAGCTCAATTGTGCCGACAGCTCTCTTGCTATCCCCAAACGTAAAATCCGGGTCTACCCAACCCTTTTTCCTTTTCTCATAGAGATTATAGAAAATGTTGTAAGCTATGAACATCGAAACATACTTGTTGAAAGGATCGCTTTCGGAATTGGCTTTGGATTGCCAGTCTCCAATCTTTTCCAATAAATCGTCTTCGGCACTTATTTTACCCCAGCTTGATCGCGCTCGCACTGGTTATCAGTCTCTCATCATCATGCTTTGCATACTCCTCAATCGGGAGCAGATATCTCATTGTAAGTCGATAATCTTGCGCTCAGGGATGTTCATATGAAGAAGTTTCACAAAGTAATTGTCCAGCATGACTCTCCCTTCGTAAGCTGTTTCCAATTGCTCGATCAAGCAAGGAAACTTGAGCTGCCCCAATTCATGTAAAAGTGACTTTGCATCGTCAATGTCTTTCGCAGCCATAGATGGGGCACTTACGACTGGGAGATCTTCAATCTCCTTCTTTCTCCTTTTGATATTCGTGCCCCTGACTTCAGTTCTCCGCTTAAGAAGGTCAGACAAGGCAAATGTGGGGTTAAGCCATAATGCCAAAACAATTGCGTGATCGTATTTTGCGCACGGCAAAGACCAAAATGACCATGTCGGTGCTATTTCTGCTTTGGAACAAAAAGCTTAACTGAAGACAAAGTGCAATGGTTAGTTGTTGCGTATGAAAACTGTTGAGCTCAGGCTGATTTCAGAGCTTATGAAGAACAGTCGGAGAAGCGACAGAGAACTTGCGAAAGCAATTGGAGTTTCTCAGCCTACTGTGAGTAGAACAATAGCGAAGTTGGAGAAGGATGGCGTTCTAAAGGAATACACTGTTATCCCAGATTTCAACAAACTCGGATATCAGATATGCGCCTTGACTTTTGCATATTTCGAAACGCCAGCTGACCTGCAAGCCATGAGGAAGCTCATTGAAGAATATGGAAAAAGATTGGCGGAAATACCTCAAGCCGTGATGATCGAGAGAGGCATAGGCGAAGGTGCTAACGGCGTGGTGATTTCTCTCCATGAGACCTATTCCAAATACATTGAGTTCCAACGATGGCTGAAACAGTTTGCTTCCTCAAGCAGATTTGAACTCCACAGTTTCATAATAGACCTTAATGACAAAGTCCACTATCGATACTTGACCTTCTCCACCGTTGCAAAACATCTATTGGAAATGAGTGCAAAAGAAAAATAGGGCAAACGCGGGCCAAACCTTAGCGCGCGCTGACGCGAGGGACAAGAATCCCTTCTAAAGTGAGACTGGGCATCTTCATCTACTCGAAGTTCTAACAGGGAGCTATCAGTACAAAAACCTGCTATCTCCCAAACTGCCATTAGACTAGACATGCAGACTTAAGATGCTGTGCGAAATCGTCTGAAAGACATTAGAACAGCAACTGACACGGAATGTTTTCCTTTGCGAAAGCGATGGCAAGCTCTGTTTTCTGGCAGTTGAAGAAATCACTTGTCAATGCATATTCAAGTTTGTTCTTTCTGTAGACCCAATCTGCGTAGTGATAGTTCATTCTGTCGATGAGAACGTGATCAACGCTTCCAGTCAGCTGTGTCACCAAGTCTTCGGCCTCTGGGAGCAGTGGTGCGATCATGGCGAAGGTTTTGATGCCTTCTGAGTGTAGTTTCTTGAGTGTTTCTATTCGTTCTTTGATTGAAGGGGCGTTTGGTTCGAAAATTTCCCTGATGTTCTCGCTTGCGGTTGTGATTGTGAAGCCCACTTCAACATCGCGGAGTCTCTTCAGCAAATCTAGATCGCGCGTCACTATGGGCGATTTGGTCTGAACGGTGACAGGCCAGTCGTGTTCTGTTAGGATTTCGAGACATGTTCGCGTAACCTTGTAGTCTTTCTCAAGCGGCTGGTAAGGATCG
>Ga0315279_10008781_pt1 | contig 12178 bp, 12 predicted proteins | sample YL17G06_20_MG_FD_203694 | JGI IMG/M metagenome (GOLD analysis project Ga0315279, IMG submission 203694) | Sediment microbial communities from Yellowstone Lake, YNP, Wyoming, USA - YL17G06_20 | ecosystem: Environmental > Aquatic > Freshwater > Lake > Sediment | place: USA: Wyoming | collected...
CACGCAAGAGACATCAGGAGTATCGAGCGCATCTGGAGCATCTAATGGAAATGTGTCCAGACGACTTTCTGTTTGTGGTGCGAGATAATGCTTCATCGCATGTAACTCCAAAGCTTGATGAGTTTCTAATAGGTAACAAAGATAGGTTATGTTTGGTTCCATTGCCGACACGCAGTCCGCATCTGAATCTGATAGAGCGACTATGGCATTATATGCGAGATAATATCACTCGTAATCATTTCTATGCAACATTCGAGGAGTTATGTGAAACCCGGGTTAATTGGCTTCAAACACTACCTTTTGAACGTTTTGTGTCATTGATGGGTTGTCAAAAACATTTCCTGAAAGTATTTTCTTAAAACTGCTACATAAGCAAGTTTAAGAAAATACTTTTAGTTTTTATTAGCCACGGATGTACACAGATTTTCACGGATAAAAAATAGTATTCAGTATCTTATATCTTATTCAATCTGTGTTCAAACAAGAACACATCGTAGGGCTTGGATGGAGCCTTTGCAGCGTAACGTAAGTCACTGGGCTATGCGTGCTGCAAGAAGCCTCCGCATTATGAAGGTTAAGAAATTAATAGGGTAATAGATTCAAATGGATTCCAGCTTGCGCTGGAATGACAACCACCCGTAAAATGTTATTCCAGCGAAGGCTGGAATCCAGTAAATTTTCAATGAATTTATTACCCGATTAATTATTTAATGTTCATTATGTGGGGGAGTCGTCACAAATATGTTTTTTTCCACGACAAACTCGTATTATTTAATCACTATCAGATATTTATTGTCAGTTGAGTGCCTTGATGTCACTGCTTTTGATCAGCATCTCATCCTGTTTTGTATGTTTGCGAAGGCATCTCTTGCAATAGTAGGTTACTGCTTGATTACGGTAAACAAGACCTTTTGCCTGAGAGCCACATTTATTACACTTCTCACTGCTTATAAATTTCATTGCTTGAGTTATATTCAACGCTACCATCTTATTCACTCCTTTCCAATATATCATTCCTATAAGATAATATATATCAACGATTCAACTATATTATACTACACAAGGGTTAAGTATGTCAAGGAGAAAATTATCTGCACTTTTGAAAACTCTTGCCAAATTACTCAAAACGTGTTATCTTTTCGTAATCGTTAAAAAATGCCATTTAGACACAATTGTAGGATAGGTAAATGGTTTTGAATTATTGTTTTTACAAGATTCATCAGCTATTAATTATTGTAAATGTAAATAACAAGCAAAAACCATTTACCTATCCTACTGTAAACCCATTTTTTAACGATTACTTTTCATTAAACTTGCTTATAAGTTCATGATTTACGTAACTAAAGGCTTCAGGTTATCAATAGTTGGACTATATCAATCGAGAGGGAAAAAATGGAAAACGAACTTACCAGAAGGAATTTCATAAAAAGCATGGTTACAGGATTGGCTTCTGTCAGTCTATTAACGAATCTAAATTCCAATATTCTAGCTTCCGATGATAAGGAAAGTGCAATGCAAAACGATAAATTTTTTATTCAAACTGTTCGAGGTCTCATTAAACCGAGTCAGCTTGGTATGACGCTGATACATGAGCATATAATGGTAGATTTCATTGGCGCAGACAAGGTTGATAAAAATCGCTATAATCCTGATGAAGTCTTTGAAGTGATGCTTCCCTATCTAAAAGAGATCAGAGGGCTTGGTGTTACGGGATTTGCTGAATGTACACCTATGTTCCTTGCCAGAGACCCTGTATTATTAGCAAGGCTTTCAGAATCCGCTGATATGCACATACTCACTAACACTGGTATATATAAAGAACCATACCTTCCCAAGTATGCTTTTGAAAAAACAGCAGATGAACTGGCGCAAATGTGGATCAATGAGATAGAACAAGGCATAGAGAATACAAAGATTAAAGCAGGATTTATTAAGATCGCCGTCAACCCCGGTAGCCTCATTCCCATACAGCAGAAGATCGTTCACGCCGCCGCTATAGCGAGCAAAGCGACTGGTGCTACTATCGCAAGTCACACAGCTAACGGCATCGCTGTGATGGAATCTCTGGATATACTGAAATCTGAGGATGTTCCACTGGATAAATTTATATTTGTCCATGCAGGCGCAGAAGGTGATACCAAGTATCATTTATCCGTTGCAGAACAAGGGGCGTATGTAGAATATGACAGTATAGGCGAAGGAGAAGCCAATAGATACATTCAGCTTATCAAAATAATGCTTAATAAAGGTTACGAAGACCGATTACTTTTGTCACAGGACGCAGGATGGTATAATGTAGGTGAACCAAAAGGCGGTAATATAAGAGGATTTGCCTATCTGATAAAAGGTTTCGTTCCGCTTATGGAGCAATCAGGAATAGACAAAAAGACAATAGATAAACTACTCATTGATAATCCTGCAAAAGCTTTGCAAATAAAATCAGCAAATTCAGAAAGTGTTAATCCGTATGGAAAATCAAAATCTACATTTGGCAAAATTAAGTCACAGGAGTAATAATCATGAATGATCTTAGACAAGGACGCCTTGATATAACACCATACTATTACAAAATTGATCTGCCGTTTTATAAAGAGCATCTAAAAGATTTTCTACCCGAAAAAATAATAGATGTTCACTCTCATGCAGGTAATAATCCCGGGCTTAAACACGGTGATCCAAAACCTACTACATGGGCGGAATGGGTCACGTTTGGTCATGGTATGCTTGTGCCGAATCTGTTAAGTGCCTATCTTAAAATGTTCCCCGGAAAGGAAGTTTTTCCAGTATGTTTCCCCATCTGTGACCGTAATGACGTAGATGAACGTAACGAATATCTTGCGAAAGAATTAGATCAGTATGACAACATTTGGGGATTGATGTGGACTTCACCAGATTGGTCTAAAGATGAACTGATTTTGCGCATGGAATCTACAAAATTCAAAGGTATAAAGCCATATCCCAACATGATTAAGGATGCCATACCAGACTCAGAGGTAACTATATTTGACTATTTACCTCACAGTCATTTAGAAGCATCAGAGGAACTTGGCTGGATCGTAATGCTCCACATATCACGCCCTGATCGTTTAGCTGATCCAGTAAATATCGCTCAACTCAAGGAAATCTCGAAAACTTACCCGAATATAAAAATCATCATTGCACATATAGGGCGTTCGTATTGTCCAAGGCATGGCATGATCGGTATCCCTGCATTAAAAGACTACGAAAACTTGCTTTTTGATATATCAGCCAGTACTGATGAATCAGTAATGGAACTTCTAATCCGTGAGGTTGGAACAAAACGTATATTATTCGGCAGTGACATGCCCATAACAGCTATGAGAGCAAAGCGTATCTGTGAGGGTGATGAATACGTGAATTACGTACGTCATGCAGATTGGAAGGATAGCAGGACAAGGCGAAATATTGAAGAAGAGGATTCATATACATTTATGCTATACGAGGAATTACTTTCTTTCAAAAACGCATCGTTAGCTTGCGGATTGACACAAACCGATATTGAGGACATCTTCTATAATAATGCCTACAATCTGCTAGAAAAGTGATGAATATCCGTAGGATGGGTAAATAATTATGGCTCTTTGGGATATAACGGGAAATTTTCCGTAGGGGCGAAGCCTATGCCTCATAAACGCTGATTATATAATAGTTCACAATAGCAAATACTTCGCCCCTACAATATTTTTTCTGAAATGGTTTTATCTATGTCAACACTATCAACTACTGCTATTATAAGCTCGCATATAGGGGCATTCTCGATCTGAAAAATTTCTTGAGCTAATCCCGGTGTTCGTGCCACAAGTACGGTATCACCTTCACCGGCACCAATGTAATCTATCGCCATGACCGCAGGTCCAACCGGATGTGAATCGAGATCAAGCCTCTGGACGATAAGAAGCTTTTTGCTGTCGTAAGACTTGTGCTTGATGACTGACACCATCTTACCTATTACTTTGGCAATATACATATTATTTAGCAACCTTTTCCGAAACTGTCAGTGAATGGACGATCCCGACTATCGCAACGTCCACCGGCATAGGTCCCCGTTCAGAAACAACTGCTGCATCTCCGCCTGTGACCGTAAACACTATCTCACCATATCCTGCTTTGGATTCTGTATCTACTGCCACAATCGGCACGTCAACTTCCTGCATGTCATAATCAAGAGGCTGAATGATACATAATCTCGTTCCTTCAAGACTGTGATGTTTTCGAGTTGCAACTACTGTCCCTATTATCTTTGCAAGTTCCATTTTATAACTCCAGAAAAATTTATAGGTCTCAATTCATGACTTGCGCTAGTATTCAAATACAATGATTTTTTATGGATTCCCACTTGCGTGGGAATGACAAAATCAAGTACGTGTCATTCCCGTGAAAACGGGAATCCATAGTTTTTATGTGTCTAAGTATTAGTTGTAGCCCAATCTTTTAAGTTGGCTTTTTAATTTTCCAAGCTGGAAGCTTGGGCTACGAAAACAATTAGCACAAGTCGTAAATTATCACCTTTTTCTCAGAACTCCAGCCAGTGATGATATAAGCAGTGGGATCAAAACCCATCCAGCTAATATATGCACAATTGTATAAATCCCACGCAAGATTGAACAGACTCCATCCCAATTAGAAGGGAACTTATACTCATCAGCTATTCTAAGAGCTATTCTAAGGTTCACGACTGGAAGAAGCATGTTAAGGCTGTATCCCAACCTGTGAAGTAGGTGTTTCCCGAAATACGTTGTGTTGTATATTTTTATTACATTTTCTTTTAGTTTTGCTCTATATTGAACGTCGTATAATGGATAATTGATTATATCCCATTCCTTACCCGATTTCTCAATTTCTATATAAGCCTGCTGAGAAAGTATTAAAGAATTATCCTTAAATCTTTGGCGCAGTTTATCAGAAATAACGCTTTTATCAAAATCTTTTTGAAAATCTGGTTCAATAGCCATTATGAACCCCGGTGTCCTAGCACTAATTGATTTCGGAATCATAGCTTCATCAGACCAGAATACAAGAACTCCCAAAAGCAAAAAACCAGCTAACCAACAAAATGTGCGTCCCAGTTTTACACCATATCCCACGAGTATGCAATTAAGAAAATCAAGTTTCAGTTTTCCCCAAGACCAGTTAATATCAGGATTTGCTTTACTCCGAACATATTCATGAAGTTTTTTCCTGCCCTCATAATATGCATCTTTCGCATTAGAATCATTCCCAATGCTATTGTAATATTTCTCAAACTGAAGGTATGGGTCTATGCTGAACTTATCGGGTGCTTGCTTTTCTACAACGTGCTTCTGCTGTTCCTTCGTTCCCTCAAAGACGGTGAATGAAAGCCTTTGTAGATTAACATCACCATTAAAAGGTAAGGAATCTGAACCATATCTATCTCTTGTATCCATCAACGAAAAATTATGCAAATTCACACAGTTAAGGTTTACGTGTTTCCCAAATTTTGTGTTCCACAGTATAAATGATCTTGATACTTGTGCATGTAGAAAATCAACATTTCCTGCAAAAGTCGCATTCTGAAATTCCAGATTAACACCAAATTTTGTATAAGTAAAGTCAATCTTCTTCTCCATATTCTCAAATTTGGCATCTTCAAAAAATCCAATTCCTTCACATTGTATGGAGTTAAAGTTTGCACCGCCTTTGAATACTGCTCCTATGCAGTTGAGATCAGCACCAAACTTGGCACCAATAAAGTCAATCTCCTTCTCCATATTCTCAAATCTGGCATCTTCAAAAAATCCATATCCTTCACGTTGTATGGAGTTAAAGCTCGCACCGCCTTTGAATACTGCTCCTGTGCAATCGAGACCAACGCCAAACTTGGCACGACTAAAATCAATCTCTTTCTCTACATTCTCGAATTTGGCATTCTTGAAAAATCCAATTCTTTCACATATACAACCATTAAAGATTACTTCATCTTCAAATGTCGCTTGGTTGCAAACAATATCCTTCTGATAGATGGTTTTAGCACTATCAAATTCCTTCTTAAAGCTACTAACCGAAAAATCCACGGATTGCTTAAACTCACAATATCCCAAATCCACCTCATCCTCGAAAGTGCAGTTTGTGATCCTAATAGCGATAGATATAACCCGATGCCTTAAATCGAACTTGCCCCTTATGGTTTTGCCATCAAGGACGTATTCACCACTTGGCGCATCACCTTTTACGATAGCTTCCACAACACTTTCAGCAGAGACTTCATTTTCCTCGCTCATATCAATCTCCATGCTATTTCCAAGCTAAATCCTAAAGAATCATGGTTCTTTGGTATTCAGTGTGGAAATAAACCTTACATCCATCTCAAATCCCCCTGCCCCTTTTGCTAAAGGGGGAGTTAGAGCCATTCCCCCTTTGTAGGGGCATATTGAATATGCCCTTTGGGGTTAGGGGGATTTAAAATCTTTCAGTTTGAATATATTTCCACACTCAACACGGAAGAACCATGATTACTTAGTATAAACAGTCTTCCCATTTATTTCCAGTGAGTCAACGATAGCCATGATTACGGAGTCAACGGGCTTGGATTTTGTCACCTCAGTCATACGTGCTGAACCTCCATGAGCTACCAGCACAACCTCGCCAACGCCGGCTCCTACGGAATCTACAGCCACAGCGTAACGATCTTTCAGTTTTCCGTCTATACCCATCTCCTGAACAACCAGAAGTTTTCCGCCAATGAGTTTCTCGTCCTTTTGAGTTGCGACAACAGTGCCGACAACAATGCCTAAATTCATATCGTTTTCCTTTCACACGAGTTGATGTGACTGCATATCCTTTCAAGCCCCTCTTTCAAATTATCTTCTGAATTTGCAAAGCATATCCGAACGTAATCCTTTCCCGAAAGCCCAAACGTATCACCGGGAGAAACAGCCACAAGCTTTTCGTGCAGTAGAGACATAGCGAAATTATGGGAACTCATTCCACACCTTGAAATGTCAATCAACATATAGATCGTGCCTTGTGGAGAGTATACAAAAAGATCATTAGCTTTCAATATGCTTACTGCTATATCCCTTCGCTTTCGATAAGAATCTACCATGATATTCAGGCAATCCTGCGGACCTCTTAACGCCGCTTCTGCCGCTTTCTGTGAGATGGAACATGCACATGAAACGTAAGGTTCTTGAATGTCTGCGATCAGCCTTGAAAGTGATGGAGATGCAACTACGTACCCAACTCTCCAGCCTGTCATAGCATAAACTTTGGAAAAGCTAAACACAGTTAAAACTCGTCCTACTGTATCATAAATAGCAGGACTGACGTGTTCCCCATCAAATACGATCTGGTCATAAGTCTCATCCGAAAGCAGGTAAAGATCGTATTCATCAGCTATTTCATAGAATTCCTTTTGAATATCTCGTGGAAACACCGCACCTGTCGGATTTGATGGGCTGTTGAGTATAATCAACTTAGTTCGGTCAGTTATAAGTCTTCGCAGTGCCTTCATGTCGGGCAAAAATCCAAGCTCTTTGATTAGAGGATACCTTACCTGCGTCCATCCATTAATAGCTATAATCATGTCGTAATCTGGCCACGACAGGTCAGGTATTAGAATCTCGTCATTGGGTTCCATAAGAGCCATAAGTGACGTAGCGATAGCACAGACTCCACTTGACGTGACAGTAACGTTCTCAACAGAGGCTTCGATATGATTATATTTCCGCACCTTTTCTGTGATAGCTTCACGCAAGGAGTTTATGCCAGCATTAGGGGCATACTTCGTAAAACCGCTTTTGGCGGCTAAACATGCAGAATCAACCACATGCTCAGGTGTCGGAAAATCTGGTTCGCCCACTTCCAGATGGATAACATCCTCCATCTCCATAGCAAGGTGCATTATATCACGTATCTTAGAACGGGGCATCGCAACTGCGTTTTTTGAAAAAGGTTTCATAGTTTAAATAATTACCGATTTGTTTTCTTATCGGACCAACTTTCAAGCCCTTCGATCCTCATCTTGTAGTTCATCCATTCCTTTGCCCAACTAACTTTATCCGCCATAGGACTATCAGGAGCAGTCAGCTTTTCTGCCGCATTTATGTGAGCAAATGCCCTTCGGTATGCCCATGCAGGAGAAGCAATAGATGTTATATTTCCATAGTAACGAGCCATACCGAGATGTCCTTCAGGAGTAGGTTTTACCAGCAATGACTCTTTTAAGAGTATACCAGCAAAGTGTTTTTCACCTATGTTATAATACAGGTTACCAAGGTCTATTAATCCCTGGGCAATCCGCATTGGAACATCAACAGCAGTATCCGTATGAGAATATGAATACATAATCTCCTGCCATTTCTCAAAAGCCTTTCTGTAATCCTCTGGCAAGAAATCAATTATTTTCTTATCCTGAATACCGGGATATTTATTTACAATCTGCCTTACCTGCATATATGCGGCTCTGTATTCTGAACTCTCATCTCCTGTGGGCCAATGGACATCAAGTCGGAATAGTTTAATCTTAGCAAGCTGTGGAAACTTGTCATAGTATTCCATCAAAGCAATGTAAGCCAGATGCTCATTTGTTAAGCCAAAAGATTGTGTCTGCTGTAGGGCGATATTCCAGTAACATTCTCCCATCTTCCAGAGAGCATTATCAGCCATTTCGCTTTTGGGCCACCTATCTACTAATTTCTGGAATTCATCTCTAGCACGATCATAAAAATTAAATACAGAGAAGTAAATATCTCCAATTTCGTATTGTGCGTTGTCCTTATCCGCATCCTTACCCTCTGTCAGAATCTTAATATCAATTTTAATATCTTCTATGGCATGTACCCTATCACGAGCTTTGAGAGAAACTTCCGTTCCAAATCTTGGGTACTTCTGAATAATCTTTTTATATGCTTCATTAGCTTCGTCGTACTTCTGCTGGACAAAGTAAACGTTACCTATTGACAGCAGAGCATCATCTGAAGCATCGCTTTCTGGATATTGATCTAAGACTTCTTGATATACTGTTATTGCTTGATCATACTTCTCTTGCTGGAAATTATTATTGGCAATTTGAAGTTTTGCGTTATCTGCTCTCTTACTTTCGGGGAATTTATTTGCATATTCCTCAAACTGATTATTGGCTTGGTCGTATAATTCTCCATCATTCAACTGACTGGCTTTAGCATAAAGCATGTCTGCTTCTTGTTGAGGCGTCATAGGTCCCCTTGGACCGGCACAAGCGCCAATCATAAAAATAAGTAATATTGATAAAATGCTGATTAACGATTTCATCTTAAACACCCCTTTATTGTAATATGGCACTGTCAAAAATAAGTGCCGAAAACAGATATAAACCATTGATAGGGAAGGATTTATATTTTCCTCCCCCTATCAATCCTTACAATTTCAAAACACAGTATCACGTTTTATCTTTGCCCATGTTGTGGTCAGTTTGCCAGAAAGGTCAAAAACAGCGAAACTGGTTGATTTTTCTAGCCCTGTATTCATAATAGTTTGGATATCTTGCTTCTCCAGACTCACGTTAAAGATTGCGAACTCATCAATGGAGCCGTTAAAATAATAACTGGTAGTAGCACTGCCTATGGAAAGATTCCTGCTTGTATCTGATAATACAAGATTTACTAATGGCTTATCGGCGCCGAGTTGATCTCCATTTATATACAATTTTGCAATTGATTTTCCAACTGTGAATGCTAAATGATACCACTCTCCTTTGGTAAATACAAAGTTATATCCAGCAAAACTATTCCCACCGCCTGCCCATCCACCATTTTTATTACCGAAGCAACTATATGGAAAACCTTGACCATTAGTTCTATTGTCATAAGAGAACCACCATCCTGCATTTGCGGGAACAGAATCAGGATAACCTTTTGCTCCAATAGAAAATAAATTTCCCGCTCCAGCTTTGTAATCAATTCCGTTAAATTTTACCCAAGCCCCAACCGTAATTTCTTTAGTAATATCCAAACTCTCTCCATTCCCGCAATCAACATAATTTGACCCACCGTCAAACGTTAGAGCCTTGCCGAATTTCCCATCAACCCATTTGGGGTCATTTACGAGCGTCCCATTATTTTCATTGCCAGAGGAATCCTTAGCAACCTTCCCTTTACCCTCATTAAACAGCCACATACCCGCAATAGTTTTGGGGTCCATCTTGGCTTCGCTTGATACCGCAAACAACAAACTAGCAGAAAACAGAACAACTACACCAATCAACAAATATTTTACTTTCATCTTTTTTCTCCTCAAGCACTGTAAAAAATAAGTGCCAAAAATAGATATAAACCATTGATAGGGAAGGATTTATGTTTTCCTCCCCCTATCAATCCTTACAATTTCAAAACCTAGTATCGAGTTTGATATCTGCCCAGGTAGTAGTTAGTTTGCCTGCATAAGAAACGGCGGCTATCCCTAACGCTTTCCCTATCCCATTGTCAGCGATGTTTTTAATGTCGTCTTCGGTTAGAACTACGTTGAAGAGGGCAACTTCGTCGAGGGAGCCATTGTAATAATCTTTTTGACCAAAGTTTCTCCCTATATTAGTGGTAGCACCATCATTATAAACAGGGGTATCACCAACGCCTGTAGCTACCAATTTACCATTAATATAGAGTTTAACTTCCTTAGTTGACCATGTGGCAGCAAGATGCTCCCAACTATTAAGAGTCGGGATAACAGCATAAGTTATGGCTTGACCCTCGGTATGAAATATCCAATAATCGGTTGGACGAATCTGCATAATCCTACCATAACTACCTGAATCATTGGATATGATTTGATATCTCTCCCCTGGTGGCAGTTTATTAGTGCGAGTCCAGATTACCTCAGTTACTTCCTTACTCTCATTAAGATTTACAGGAACGTTCACAAAATCACTAGCGCCATCAAATTCCAACGCTTTTCCGAACTTACCTGTCACCAGCGCTGGGTTACCTCCTATGGTGCCATCCTTGCCATTTTTAGAGGAATCTTTTACTATTTTGCCATTGACTTCATCAAACAGCCATACTCCCAAAATAGTTTCCGGAGCAATTTTGGCATAACTTGAGCTAACCAATATAAAAATAATAGTCAGAAAAAACGTACTAGCTAGCAAGCATCTTACTTTCATTTTGCTGCTCCTTTCTATATCACGATGGTAAAAAACCAAAACCTGACAACTTTCATTATTGCTTAACATTGTCAAGTTATTCAGATTTCTCTATCATAACCTTCTCACCATTTGCAACTATCCGTAAATCATTTGGGTCTCCGAGTAGTTTCCCAACAACATTGACAGGGCTGGCGGCTCTACATTCGTCACCTTTACTTGCCGGTGTCGGCCCGAAGAATATACAGAAAGCCGTTCCCGGTGGCCAATATGCAATAGCACCAAAATCAACGACTTCTGTTGCGTTCTCTTCCTTTGCTTTCACAGGTATAGAGAAGTATATCTCATACCCCCATGTGTTCCCTCTTTTTTCTATTGGCAAAGCCTCCCAGATTTTTTGAGCAGTATCAGTATCGTTGAGTTCTGCTTCCATACTAACCTTACCTGCGGTAATTTTGATTTTCTTTCCCATCGGTTGTCTCGGCTTGATTCCAGCCAATTCCTCCCTTCTATATAAACATAAAAAATCATTTGTTAATACAGATAATGATTATACCAGAGATTAAATATTTGTCAATATGATGTTATTTGCTGTTGTAATTCGGAAAGGTAGAAATCCAGAATCACAGTAAAATAGGCATGAATGGTAAAATATCTGGAAGCCTTGCGATTAGCGGGTGAGTCACAACATTTGTAATTATACCAAAGTTTCGACTATATCGAATGTCATTTGCTACAGATACTAACATAAATACTAACAGTGAGAAACAGAGAAAACATTGTTTATGGTATATAATGTCATTTTGCTCTTGACTTTTAACATAAGAGAATGACATATTTGAATTAGTAAATGGTATAAGTTAAAATTATATGAAAATTTTTATTGACATTGACATTGACAATAGACTGTGGTATGATTTATATGGATAACCATAAAAAAAGTATCAAAGAAGATACGAAGTTATATTAATGTAATCGTTAAAAAATAGGGTTTACCGTAGGGGCGAAGCATTTTTATGTTAATATAAATTAGCTATAAATCTTGATCTAGCTAAAAATGCTTCGCCCCTACACCATGTCACA
>Ga0315279_10008782_pt1 | contig 12178 bp, 9 predicted proteins | sample YL17G06_20_MG_FD_203694 | JGI IMG/M metagenome (GOLD analysis project Ga0315279, IMG submission 203694) | Sediment microbial communities from Yellowstone Lake, YNP, Wyoming, USA - YL17G06_20 | ecosystem: Environmental > Aquatic > Freshwater > Lake > Sediment | place: USA: Wyoming | collected...
CCTGATTTGTCGGGGTGACAAAGTCTTTCACCATAAATGAGTATTCTTCCCATCCGGTTAAGCTCGTTGGTCCGATTGTCTGAGCTAACGTCCAGTTGGTGCCGCCATTGTTGGAGACATAGACTTTGAACAGATCGTTATCCGGATCGGCTCCACAGTTGTTTTTATACCAAACGGCATAATGGACTAAAGCGTCATTAACTTGGCTCAAATCTATAATTGGTGAGATCAACCAGGTGGTGCCGCCATCTATATCATAATCACCGTCCCTATTATCTGTGACATAGCAGTAACCTGAGCCATCGAAATCCGTGGGTGGATCACAACGATCTCCACCTCCAGCCGGAATGCCGCGTTGCCAAGCTCCAGTCGTGAGGCCAGAGTTTTGTACAGTCCAACCTTTGTCCGTGTTAAAGCTGTCCGTGAATGCAGTGGTAAGTTCTCCGACCAGTGAAGAGTAGGAAGTAGCAGGTGCACCAGCTGGGTTGTATACCATCCCACACGCATATCCTTGGGCACTGAAATAGTATTCCGGCATATCACTACACCTTGCTGGTGGTAATATGGCTTGGTACAGATCGCCACCTAAAGATACCAGGGGAGAGGTGAGAAAGGTCCCACTATTGTAACGATAATGAAGCATAGCTGTCCCCGGGACGAGCGAGTCACCGAGTTCCTGGATCTGCACCGTGATAGCGGTGGATTCGCCAGGAGCAATGATCCCCGGAACACCATCCGGGAGATTTATCTTTATCACTGCCGTGCCTCGATAATCCACGTAGCAGGCGGCGTAGCCGATACTGGAGCAGTTATATGGGATGCGCATGTAGCCACTTTCACCCCAACCCGAGCCCCAAGAATTACGCATAATCCAGACACCGTTGGTCCCCTGATTATCGTTCCAGCCGACCAATGTCACGGCGTGATTGACCGTGCCACTGGCACAGCCATTAAATATTCCGCCGGTATAAGCCTGAAACGCTGAGTTCACGTAGACCGCCGCTGATACTGGACCATAATCTAAAATCGCTTGTTTGATGGAATTCACCGGGGGCACGCTGTAATCGTTACCAATGAAAGCCCAGGAAGTGATCAGGTAATCATGTGGATAAGGGCAATTGCAGGGAGCGTCATAGGCGACGTAGGGGAATGCATCCTCTGGCACCGCCCCGGTCCCGCCACAGGGATCTGTCTTCCACTGATGGTAGTCATGTGCCCACCAGCCCCCACTACAGCTCCAACCATCAGAGTTACAACTAACCAGCCACTGCTCAGAAAGATCCGTGGTTATATGGTCTTTGAGTTTAATGTTACATTCAAGCGGACCAACGGTTCCAAACGCCCAACAGCTTCCGCAGCCATCCTGATCCTTAATTGGGGTACAGCCACCTGAATCACACCAGCTAAATGCCGCCGGTAAGGCACGATGTGGCGTGCAGGGGTCAAAACGGGCACCAACCCACCAGTTCTCAGGCACTACAAATCCACACAGCTCTTCCAATGAATACTTCATGGCCGGGTTCTCGCCAACCGTGAAAGTCCACCCTTCGATTTCTCCCTGTTTCTTCAAAGCCTCAATATCTGCACTTGAAAGTCCCTTTGCAGAGACACCTCCAGCCACCAAGAACAAGAAAGAAATGATTAAAATAAAGCTGACAATCATTCTCTTTTGTCTCATGACATCCTTCTCCTTTGTTGGTTCAAATGGAACCCAGAAGTTTTAAGTTTAATTTTCGATCCTACTGCTATAATGAATATACTGCATTCCCTTAAGCTGTCAAGAGCTTATTTGGAGACTGTCTCATGTTTTCTGCAGAATTGGAAGAAAGGATGAACGAGGGACTTTAGTTCGGACAGGGGTTGCACCCCTGTCCGAAACGAGGGTGGGGGTGCAACCCCCACCCTAACCAAATAAAGTTCAAAAAATCTCTCTATCGGAGCACCGCAAGATCAGAAGAATAAGACCAAGATGGAAATAATAAGTTTAGGTAACGGAAACTCTTACCACTCCATTTGGATTTTAGAAGAGAACAAAACCTAATAGTTGCCGATTCAGCCGGTTTTGGGAATCAAAAATTGCCAGGTGGAGGACCGTTTGCAAACAGATAATTGATTAAGTAGACAACATCAATTACATCGATTTTTCCATCTTTGTTAACATCCCCGCAGGCAGTGACGGGTTCGCATTGCGGTGGAGGACCAACTATAAACAAGTAATTTATTAGGTAAACCACGTCTGCAACGTTTATTTTCCCATCTTTATTGACATCCCCACAAATAAAAGCATACCCATAGCCCAAAACCTGCATATCGTCGATGTTCCATCCACAGTAAGTGTACCCCACATCGGTCTTTCCCATGGTCCATCGTAGATATACTGTCGACTGATTGTCTGCAACATCTGAGATATCTAAATCCATCTCCACCCAGGAGAAATCGGCGATTTCGGTAGGGTTCTCCCATACTGTGGTCCAGTTAGTTCCGTCACTTGAGACCCGCACGTAAGCATGGTCGTATTTTGGTTGCTCCACGCCCAGCCAGCGCCAGAATTTCAGATGCACGCCAAAGAGTTCCGAGCAATCGATAAGAAGACTGGTCAGATGCGTCTCCGGCAGGTAATTGGGATAGTCCCCATTAAGATTATACCCATAGACATTGTTGCCGGTGTGACCGCTGGTTGGATCCGGACCACCGTGCTGTCCGCCACCACCAGTCGGTTGACCAAAAGCCCACTGCCCCTCAGTAGTCCAGCCCGGATCACTGTCCAAGGTCCATTGATATTTAAGGACAGGTTCTCCCACGAATAATTGCACCTGACGGGTGGTATCCCCAATGTGGTCGGTCAAGTTGGTGAAGTAAATTGTGGCGAAATGCGCACCCTCGCTCAGAGTTTGAGCGTTGCTGTTGATCTCCACCGTCACCTGGGCGGTTTCAGGCGGCGCCAAAACCCCGGAAATATCACCGGAAAGGGTTATCCATCCGGCGCCTAAGTCAGGAGTCACCTCGTAGTTGATAGGCTGGGCGTTTCTGTTCACCAACTGGTAGTTTGTGCTCGAAGGTGAGAAGGGACCACCCACAGGTCCCTGGGATTCGAAATCGTCCCCCGGACTAACTCGCATGCCCCTTATGGTGGTCAGTCCCTTGATGCAAAAGTTGGCTGTACCAGTCCAGGGTGGGTTGTCGAAATAGTAGAGGTCTTGCCAGGTTGACCCACTCCGGTAATAGCTCTGAGCGGGTTGGGAAGCGGATGCTACTATCGTCCGGTACTTAGCGCCCAAAAGAACCGGGACGTCCGAAGTCCGGTCGTAAGGTTGCCCGCCCGCCGAAAGTTCCAGATAAATGTAAAAATCGTTCCCTGGGCTTAGTGCGGCCGGCGTATCCAGATCAATGGTATGGAATCCCGTGTAGGCGATAAAGCCGGACTTTGTAGAAAGTTCATCCAGAAGCGCTCCTCCCACGAAACGGTCATAGATTTTCACCGTATAGGTCACATTGTCCGCCGCAGTGAAAAAACTTACAGCTCGGAGTAGCTCATTCTCTTGTGCGGTGAAGGCATTAAATGCAGCGCTTACGTCGGTCTTGGTATCACGCCAGCCGTGATAATCGTGATAATAGATGCGCTCGTAAGCCAAGGGTTCGATATTTTGGAAAGAAATAGCACCCATCTCAGGGTGTTTACAGCAATGCTTGTCGTAGTAAGAAATCCAGAAGTAGCCGCTGTAGCCCCAGTAGATGCCCCAGCTGTTTTTGCATAGCCATGCACCGGGTAACGGTGCCTGCGTGGCCTTATAGTCGTCCCAACCTACAATGGCAACCGCATGGTTGGGATCCGTAGGGTCACTAGGGGGCTGGTAGTGGGTATAGTAATTGTAGTCCATGAATGCATCACTGGAGCACAAACACGTGGCCACGACCCCTTCGGTCATGATCTTATTCTTGATGGTGTTGATGTTACTTAAATCCGAGCCTGCCACATACCACTCGATATCCCGCGGATAATAGTAGTGATAGCTGGTATCAGATCTATCCGGTGCGGTGGTATATGATTGACCATCGATATCCCTCACCGCTCCCTCCCCTCTGGTAAGGTATGCGGAAGCCACCCGGTAGTCACCCCCTTGGTGCACAGTCAGCCCACCCCCTCCGGGGTCATCATCATTATTGAACGTGTTGAACCCGTTCCACCAGTCCAGGTGGTATTCTGCTAAATTGGGCTCACCGGTCTCTCCTGCTGACGCCCAGTTGCCGGTCATGAGGAGATTGCCTTCGATAGCTGCCATCGTCCCATGCGTCCAGCAAGTCCCTCCTTGCTGACTCTTAACGGACGTCACATAGTTTACACCCCCCACATCTCGCAAATCGAAATAGCTGGGCGGATCTACAAACGATGCCTCAGAAGGGGTGGCGAATATCGCTTCAGTCATCAAGAACAACAACGAAGCGACTAAGACAAAGCCTACAATCATTCTTCTTTGTTTCATGATTTACCTCTCATTTGTTGGTTCCAGTGGAACCCAGAAGTTTTGAGTTTACTTTTCAATCTTACTGCTATAATGAATATAGCTTATTCCCTTAATCTGTCAAGAGCTTATTTGGCTGGAGTATCCCCATTTTTTGGTATAACAATAGTGTCAGCTGAATAGTGCCTACTTTTCTCTTCTTTTAAACAAAATTTCACTTGACTTTTACTGATCTGTGAGTTATTTTGTAACTAGGTTGAAGTGCAATTTTGTTGCATCGATGCTATGATACTTTCGAAAGAAATGCCGAGGTCAATGAGCTTCAGAAGTTCTTATTCCCGAGTGACCGGAAAGAGGTCTCTGGGTTTTTCTAAATACTTTCAGGGAATTTGCTTAACAAAGCATTATCACAGGAAAAGTAAATATAGTTAACATTTATTAATTAATATCGGGAGGTTAAAAATGGATAGAAGAAATAGCGTAAGCAAAACTGTTACAGCTATTGTAATGCTAACCCTGCTGTTTTCTACAATAGCAGGATTAACACCGTCAACAGCATCAGGCGAAGACTCTGCTTCTGATGTCTATACGCATACAGTTTTTGCAGAGAATGGGAGTGCTACCTGGTGAGTGTATTGTCCCTATGCAGGTGCTGCATTAAAGCAAATATATGCCGAAGGAACGTATCAATTTTATTATGTCTCGTTGGTCGATGATAGAGACACCCACGCCGCAACTAGAATAGATGAGTATAACCTTGCCGGCTTCCCCACTGCGTTTTTTGATGGTGGTTATAGGGTAGCTTACGGCGCTTATACGAGTGTGCCTCAAATGGTGACTTGGTACAAGACAACTCTCAATCAATGCGGCAGCAGGGCTGCGTCCAATATAGACGTAAGTGTATCAGCCACATGGCTGGGAAATGCTACCATGAATATCAAAGTTTCAGTTCAAAATAATGAAACCAGCAGTTATAGCGGGCACATTCGGGTGTATGTAACAGAGATTGTTTCCAGTATGGGATGGAAGGACAAATGGAATGTTCTATACGATTTTCCATTCTTGGACTACGCCTTTAATGAGGATATCAACGTAAACGCTCAAAGTACCTGGCAGGACTCTACAGATTGGAATGGAAATAGTCATAATGACGGACATGGCCATACTTTCGGAAGCATCACTCCAGCTAACATCATGGTCATTGCCGCGGTTTTCAATGCTACCTGGCATCAAGGCTACTCAGATCCGCCTGATAACGCGCATCCTTTTGCTGCCTATTACGTTGATGAGACTGCCGCAGCACGGGTTAATTATGCACCGAACGCACCAAGTGGTCCCATGCCAGCAAATGGCGCACCACATGTAGATATTGATGCAGATCTTAGCTGGACTGGCGGAGATCCTAATCCTGAAGATACGGTTACGTACGATGTGTATTTCGGCACCACGACGCCCCCGCCCTTGGTTTCCAGTGACCAGTCTATTACTACTTATGATCCAGGGACAATGATCTTCGATACCACTTATTACTGGCAGATTGTGGCATGGGATAACCATGATGCTTCAACCGCTGGTCCAATATGGAGTTTTATCACAGATGATAATTGCCCCGATGTTTACAATCCCAATCAGGACGATCATGATGGCGACGGTGTCGGTGATAGCTGTGATACCTGTACCGATACCGACGGTGACGGCTACGGCAATCCTGGGTTCCCTGAAAACATCTGCGTTCTTGACAACTGCCCGACTGTCTTCAATCCAAATCAAGAAGACGCTGACAGCGATGGCATTGGCGATAGCTGTGATGTATGCCCGTACCATCCGGGAGTCGATTGCTGTAATCCGATCGGCTCAAATGTTCCACCGGAAATAACTTCCCCGGCGGTCGACACCACAACTCCATCCTCGAATGCGTTTGTATATGTCGCCACAGCCTCGGATTCGAACTGTGATGGGACCGAACTTACTATAAGCTTTTTCGATATCCCCTCCTGGTGCACGGTTTCAGGCGACACTCTATCCGGATTTGTCGAATGCGATTATGCCGACACCTCATTCAAAGTGACCGCCTCAGATGGCGACTTGGCTGATACCTTGGAAGTAACTGTGCTGATTTCGAATTTTCCTCCGGCGATAACACCCATAGAAGATACGGTCTTGGTCCGTTTCACTGACAGCTTCATCTATTATCCTGCGATAGTCGACCCGGATAATGAGGTTCACACAATTACCTATTTGGAATACCCGCACTGGTGTTCAATTCAGAACGATTCGGTTGTTGGCACTGCTCCCGACACGGTGTTTTTGGAAAACTTGACGGTGATAGCGCAAGACTATTGCAATGCCGACACTTTGTCATTTATGGTGCTGACATTTCTGCGTGGCGATGCCAATGGAGACAGGGCGATAAATATTTCGGATGTGGTCTATCTGATAAACTACCTCTTCGTAGGTGGATCTGTGCCCCAGCCATGGCAGGCGGGAGATGTCAACTGTGATGGGATGATCAATGCCAGCGATGTGGTCTATCTGATCAACTATCTTTTCATAGGTGGTCCACCGCCATGTGAACCGTAAGCTTTATTTATTGACCAGCCTTCAGAACGGACTTGTCCTGAAGGCTTGTCCCGAAGGATTCATCGTGAACGCCTTAACTCTTTGACTTGGAGTTAAGGCGTTCTGCTTTAGGGGGATAAAATCCTCTCCCGCACGAACAAGGGAAAGGATGAACGGGGACCTCGTTTTATGGTGAGCGACTTGTCCTGACGGTTCGACTTTGTTCACCGTCCCTGCACTTCGTCCTGAGACTCAGTGTCGAAGGAAGCGGAGTCGAAGGGAGCGAAGTCGAAGGACTCGTCCTGAAGGCTCGTCCTGAAGGAAAGTCGAACCATAAAATAACTTGACATTGGAGAGTGTTAACTATAGATTCATTTATTGATTTACATATTGAAGGAGTATTATGCGGAAACCATATAAGACGCCGAAACGCCGTCATGTTAGCCATAACCCATTGAAGAGAGAGAAATTAGATAAGATTTGCGTTAGAGTATTATCTGGAAGCGAATCCAGAAAGTGGGTTTATGTGGAAACCATATAATCAGTAGTTAAGTTCTCTTAAAAATAATATGGATGAATATTTATGAAAAAAATAGAAATTTTTATTGATCGCATTTTTTCAATTATACCAGAAGATATAATTATTATCCCAAGTCTTATTTCCCTACTTGTTTTTGCCATTATTTGGAAATCATCTGCTTTACTTACATTTTTTATTATAGTTTTATTTCTGATTATTGTTGGTAAGTACTCAAAAGCTAAAGAAATTGGACGTCAAATTTTTGTCAAAACTTTAGTCAATTGGGGCGCTGATCAAAGCACCTTAAAACAGATGTTTGATATTTCTCAATCCAAAGAAACGGACAAAAAATATGAGGTTCCACCAGAAACTCATCAAGAAGTAAAAATCGATACATCAGAATTATCAAAATATTATATGAAAGCCGCTAGAAAAGCCTTGGACCAAAATAAAATAGAAGAAACATTAGCATTTTTAAATTTAGCAATTGATAAAGATCCCACAAACTGGTATGCTTATTCATTAATGGGTACCATTTATTTGAATTTTCAGAAGAACGCTGACCTTGCATTAAAATATTTACTTCCTGCTATGGATTTTGATAAAAATCATTTTAATCAATTCATGAATTCAGGGGTAGCTTATATTTGGAAAAACGATTATGAAAAGGCAATTAAATGTCTTGAAATATCGATTAACATTATCGAAAGAGATCAGATTGCTCGTCATCTACCAAGATTTGTGATGGAATATGGTAAATGCTTAGCCTTTATTGCAGAAGCATATCAAGAACGAAATAATATAGAAAAAGCAAAAGATTACTTAAATAATGCAATCAAAAAGTTGGAAGAAATTCCATCTCAATATCGTGATGATGCAATTAATTACTGGATGCAGGAAATTAAGAAAAGAAGATCAAATTTGGGAACATAACACCGCTTATAGTTCGTAGGTCAGGTGCCCTGCGCACTTGACACCAAGAGAAGTCAGGAGCTCGGGGCTCCTGACCTACAAGCTAAATATGAAAGGATATTGCCATGGAAACAGATTTAAAAACCAAACCTTTCTACGAGACCAAACTTGGTCGGATGTACTGCGTGGATTCGCTGGAGTTCATGCGCGGCGAGGTGGGGGGCGCCTCAGTCGATCTGATCATGACCAGCCCTCCATTTGGCTTAGTCCGTAAGAAAACTTATGGCAATGTCGATGCCGATAACTACGTGACCTGGTTCCATCCTTTCGGTCTCGAGTTCCACCGCATCCTAAAACCCCACGGTTCCCTCGTTATCGACATCGGTGGTGCGTGGAACCGCGGACAACCCACCCGGAACCTCTACCACTTTGAGCTGCTCATCATGCTATGCAAGGACCTCGGCTTCTACCTGGCTCAAGAGATATTCTGGTGGAATCCTTCGAAACTGCCGACTCCAGCCGAATGGGTCACCGTCCGCAGAGTGCGCGTCAAGGACGCTGTCAACTGCGTTTGGTGGCTTTCCAAGACTCCCTGGCCAAAGGCCTGTAATCGCCGTGTGCTTGGTCCGTACAGCGACTCGATGAAGAGCCTGCTTAGAAATGGGTACAAAGCAAAGAAGCGCCCCAGCGGTCACGACATCAGCACCAAGTTCAACATCGACAATAATGCGTCGATCCCACCGAATCTTCTGGCAGTGCCCAATACCGAAAGCAACTCTTACTACCTGCGTTATTGCAAGGAAAAGGGACTACCACAACACCCGGCTCGCTTCCCGAGCGATATACCCGAGTTTTTCATACGTATGCTGACCGATCCAGGGGAACTCGTCTTAGATCCTTTTGCTGGAAGTTGTGTGACCGGGGAAGTCGCCGAACGGCTGAAGCGGAGATGGATTTGCTGCGACAACGTGGAAGAATATCTCGCCGGTGCCCTTGGCCGATTCGAGAATGGAGAAGCCATGCTTTTCCCCCACTTACCCGAAAACAAACATGCAAAAGAAATCTACTACAAAATCTACCATCCTTCTGCCATGTGGAACCGCTTTGAAAACGATCCACTACCTAAAGATGGAGGTCGGAACCGACGGTTCAGGTCGAAAGTGCGAGATCCCGAGTCGGACACCAAAGGCAAACCGGCATCCGTCTGCGAGGGACCAGCCAGGTATCGCACGAGGTCGAAACGGAACATGAAGACAGAAACGGATGCATCAGCGAATGCCAAGAAAAGCAATACGAGAAAAAGGACGTGACCCATGCCCGCAATCGATGCGCTAAAGCTTGTGAATGCTATCCTCGATGCCTTTCAGGACTCAGGAGCTTCCGGTATTCTTGTATCATCCCTACGACAACATCCCAGGAGGTTTATCGTTGAGACCGAAACCGGAGGAATTGAAGTTTGGGTCTATGCCTGGACACTCACCCATGGCGGCAGGCCGAGTCTTCCCGATGAATACCGAATCCAGATGACAACCGTCTCCTCGCCTCTGCCCCTAAATCCCAAAGGCTACACCCTACTGCTTGGATATGAACCGAACTTGAGAATGTTCGCAGGCTTTGATCTGAATCGTCACCGCACGTTCACCACTGGTTCACCCTCCGTCCAAATCGATATCAAATGCATTCATAAGGCTTTGGAGGACGGACTTTCATTCGATAGAAAGAGCAACCAGGAAATAGCCGTCGGCATTCGACCCGATCAGATGTTAAACTACATAGCCAATGTCGAAGACCTTCACCGCCTGGGCAAGAACGCCGCCATGTACCACCTTCTCTCCAAGGCATCGGCACTTGAGAAGATCGCCAACGAAGAGATCGCTGAACTTACCCCTAAACGTCAGAAAATCGTGTCCTCCGTGAGCCGATGGGCTCGATCAGCCTCCTTCCGTCAGCAAGTGCTCTGTGCCTACGACAACAGATGCTCCGTTACCCGGATACAGCTGCGTCTTGTCGACGCAGCCCACATCCAGCCGGTTCAAGCCGAAGTAACTACCGATGACGTGCGCAACGGCATAGCTCTGTCTCCGACATACCACCGGGCCTTTGACGGCGGATTGATTTACCTTGATGAAGACTACGTGATGAGAATCAATCCTCAACAGGAACTACAACTCGCGATCCTCAAACTCCATGGGGGGATAGAGGACTTCAAGTACTACCTGGGCAAGCGGATCTACTTGCCCCCGGATAAACGGCAATGGCCTGACATCAACATGATTCGAAAGGCTAATAGATACCGACGTATTAGCCAATAAGGACGCGACGAAGAAGTCGATAGGATGCAAGCGACCCAACAACCGCATCCAGTTAGTAGTTAGTAGGTCAGGTGCCCTGAGCACCTGACACCAAGTTAAGTCAGGAGCACGGGGCTCCTGACCTACAAGCTGGTAAATGGTTAATATAAATGCCATTTCGCGAAAGGGCAACAAGAGACAGGAACTTCTTATACCGAAAGAGACAGTCTTCGTTTACCGTATTATGCAGAGTGTATAATTATTGTTAGATCAAAAGGAGAAACATATGGCAATATCGAAGTCGGATTCAGAGAAGATGCGGCGCTTGGCTCAAGAAGGAAAGCAAATCTCGAAGATCGTAGCGGAAGACTTTCCGCATCTGGACTACTGGGATGTCTATTTCGAGGTTTATAGCGTCGGAGAGCGCAGCTCTCGCGGCATCAAGCGCATGATCACAACCCGCCTCAACGCAATGGCTGCAAGCACGAGCAAATCCGAACGCAAGTTAATGGCTAAGGAGCTTCATGAACTAGTTTGGCATCTCTACGATAACCACAAGACCAACCGCGAGAAGCTTTCAAAGATTAGAGCGGCACTTGGGGAGTGATCTATCAAGTCCGTAGTGTCAGGTGCCCTGAGCACCTGACCGCCATTCCGCCGCGCTCCAAAGCCGCCGGTGAGCTTGTTCGTTATCATCCTACTGCCTCAGTTTTGTAGATTTGTAGGTCAAGCATGGCGTAGCCTGCTTGACAAATCCTCTTATTTCCTACCTCCACGCCAGTAGGTAGGTCAGGAGCCCCGTGCTCCTGATATTATTCCCGAGGTGCCAGAATCTGGTCTAGACCCTTTTTTGAGTTATAACGTCAGAATTTGCGCCCGACATATCCGCCTAACTCGTTGACTCCGTTGACCGTTCTCTCCACCAGACACCAAAATCACTCGAACTTTGAGGGTGAAAGAGATAGGGTGCCGGTTAGTGGGAGAGGTTGTTGTTCCCTCTCCCCACCGAGGGTGTGTCAGAATTTCGGTTTTTGTAGCCGTCCCGCTTAGCGGGGCGAAATCCCGTGCCCGCCAGGCTCGTCCCGCAAAGTGCGGGACGCATCCCCTGACCTGGCGAGAGGTTATAAACTTTGTTCACGGTGAGCATCGTCGAACCATTCATACCGAACATAACGAATATAAAAATTATGAAAACAATGTTCAGAAAGTTCAGAATGTTCAGAATGTTCAGAAACTTCAGTTTATGGTGAGCAAGGTCGAACCACTTGTCCTGAGCGCAGTCGAAGGACTTGGGGTGACCACGATGTAAAAAAATAAAAAATTTGTGAAAAAAAACACAAGAAAGGCAAGAAACACAAGAAACACACGTGATCAACTTTTATATCCCCTTGTTTCTTTTCAGGTTAAGAAAATAAATAAAAAAATCAAAAAAATTC
>Ga0315279_10008784_pt1 | contig 12176 bp, 10 predicted proteins | sample YL17G06_20_MG_FD_203694 | JGI IMG/M metagenome (GOLD analysis project Ga0315279, IMG submission 203694) | Sediment microbial communities from Yellowstone Lake, YNP, Wyoming, USA - YL17G06_20 | ecosystem: Environmental > Aquatic > Freshwater > Lake > Sediment | place: USA: Wyoming | collected...
CGTAGCCCGGCCGGCCGCCGATTCCGTAGCGACAGCGGATGAAGATCGGCTCGCCGATGACGCCGCTATCGAACCATTGCCGCGCCTGCTGGATGCCCGGATGATGGCGATGGTTGAAGCCGCATTTAAGGGTGACGCCGCTCTGCCGCGCCGCTGCTACCATGCTCTCGGCCTCTTCAAGTGTCCGGGCAAGGGGCTTCTCGCAGAGGACATGTTTGCCACGGCGCATGGCCGCGATGCTGATGACGGCGTGCAGGTGAGGCGGCGTGCAGACGAGCACCGCGTCCACGTCGTCTCGCTCGACCACTGCCTCCCACCCCACCGCCGCCTGGCAGCCCATGCTGTCGGCCAGGCGCTGGGCCGATTTCAGGTGGGCAGCGCTTATCACCACCAGTTCGGTGTCCGGGAAGTCGCGCAGAACAGGGGCCCGCCGTCGGGCCTGGAGGCCGGCACCGATGATGGCCACCCTCATGCGGGCCTCTCCTGACGGCCCCTGCCCACGCCGATGTAGCGGAAGCCAGCTTCGACCATACGATCAGCGTCGAGCATGTTGAGAGCATCGAGAAGCACGGGATTGCGCATCAGGGAGCGGACACGGGGGAAGTCTAGCTCCCGAAACTGGGGCCAATTGGTGACCAGGAGCAGGGCATCGCTGCCCTCGGCCACAGCGTAGGGGTCATCGCAGAACGTGAATCCGTCGTGGAGACGTACTTCCTCCGGGTCAGCCTTGGGGTCGTGGGCCTTGACGGTGGCGCCATCGGCGGCAATGGCCCGGATGATCTCCAGGGCGGCGGAGCGGCGCAGGGTACTGGTGCCTGCCTTGTAGGTTAGGCCCAGAACGCCCACGCTGAGGCCATCAAACGAGCCAAGAACGCGCCTGAGCCTTTCGACCACCACGCCGTTCTGCCGTTGGTTGACGGCAAGCACAGCGTTGATCAGGGAAGCCTGGTAGCCATGCCTTTCGCTCAGGCGGCGGAGCACCTTCAGGTCACGGGCCAGAGTGCCGCCGGCGAACCCCAGGCCCGGATGGAGCGGCGTACCTGGACCGATCCTGCTGTCCAGGCGAAGGGCCTCAGCCACCCTGAGGGCGTCGGCTCCTGCCTCGTCGCACAGGTTGGCGATTTCGTTGGCGAAGGTGATGGCGGTGGCTAGAAAGGCATTGATGGCGTGCTTGGTCATCTCGGCGGTGCGCAGGTCAACCCTCACCCTGGGCGCCTCGATGGGAGCCAGGAGGCGCTCCACCCGCTGCAAAGTCGCCGCGCCATCGGCGCCGATGACGATCATCTCGGGATGCATGAAGCACGCTATGGCCTGGCCCAACCTTAGGTTCTCGGGGGTATAGGCGATGCCGAAGTCCAGGGATGGGTTAGCCTGACGCACCACCGCCGCCATCTCCTCGCAGGTACCGACGGGCACCTGGCTGCTCACAATGATGGTGGCGCCGCTGTCCAGGTGAGCGGCAAGCTCGCCGGCAACGGCGAAGATCCCCGACAGATCCACCTCATCGTTATCGTCCACCGGCGTGTCATAGGTGATGAGAGCGTAGGAGGCGCCAGCCAGGCCCTCTGCCAGATGAGAGGTGAAGGTGAGCCTGCCAGCGGCGATGTTCTTGGCCATCAATTCCTGTAGCCCAGGCTCGAACAGGGGCGGGGTTCCCCGGCTCAAGCCTTGTACCTTGTGGGGATCCGCGTCCACACCTACCACCGAGTAGCCGAGGTCAGCCAGGCAGGCGGCGGTCACCGCGCCCAGGTGCCAGATGCCGATGACGCACACGCCGCCTTCTTTCACAGCCACAGGCGTCTCCCTCTTCGGTCTAGCGCCCACTGTCAAGCAGGCGTCTGGCTGCGATGCGCACGGCCTCTGCCGAGGTGCATTTGGCCCGCCACCCCAGGTCTCTCATCTTGTCCACGTTGTAGATGACCACAGGCACGTCGCCGGGCCAGCCGCGGCATCCGCCCGTGTAGACGAACCGAACGTCGGGAAGGCCCATCTCCTCCGCCACAATGCGGCCGATCTGGGTGGCGTTGACGGTGGACTCGCAGCCCAGGTTGAAAACGTCGCAATCCCTGGTGTTGGCGCTGCCAAACGCGAAGAGCATGCCGTCGATGCAGTCCTCCACCAAGAAGTAGTTCTTCTCCTGATTGCCATCGCCCAGGATCTCCAGCTCCTTGGGGTTTCGCTGGAGCTTGGCGATGAAATCGTGGATGATACCGTGCCCCATCCTCGCTCCCACCACATTGCCGAAACGGAATATCCAGGCCTTCATGCCAAAGAGATGGCAGTAGGCGCTGATCAGGCCCTCGCAGGCCAGCTTGCCCGCGCCGTACAGGGAGATGGGCAGCAGCGGCCCCACAACTTCGGGAGTAGGACGGACCGGTGGCTCGCCAAACACAGTGGAACTAGAGGCGAAGAGGAGCTTGGCGATCCCGTGATGCCGCATGGCCTCCAAGACGTTGTATGTGGCGATGATATCGTTCTCCAGGTCTATGCTCGTGTCCTGGTTACCCCTGGGGATATCCGTGTTGGCGCCGAGGTGAAAGACCAGGTCATGCCCGGCCATCGCTTCCTTCAGAGCGTCCATATCCCGCAGGTCGGCCTCGATGAAACGGAAGCGCGGGTCGCTGAACAGATGCTCAATCCACTCTCTCTTGCCCAGGGAGAGATTGTCGTAGACTGTTGCCCTGTTGCCCGCCGCCAATAGCCGTTCCACCAGGTGGCTGCCGATGAAGCCGGCTCCGCCGGTCACAAAGCACGTGCCAAGGTTGCTCATCCGCGTCACCTCCTGTCTTCCTTGGATCGCAATTCTGCCCCTGGTCCATATCTCCGGCGAATGACCTCACCAAGCACCGGCAGAAGCGCCGACGCATAGCCAAGGGCGACATGCAATAGCACGTCCGCGGCAAGACGAAATCGTCGCCAGGTGATGATGGGATTCCCGACGAAGTCCCTCAGCAAGGAGGGGAAGAATCCAAACATGATGCGGCGCATGAGTTCGTATTCGGTCGCAAGGTCCGCCGCATCCATCACGTCACCTTTTCGGTACAGCCTCTTCAGCCAGGCCTTAGTGTATCCCTCCCAGAACGCTCGGCGCCGAATGAATCTTGACCTGAGCCTGTATCCGTAGACCTTATGCCAGACCTTGACCGTGGGGTTGTAGACTATGGGCCTTCCCGTCGCGTTGCGGAGCTTCAAGGAGATCTGCGTGTCCTCGCCGAGAAGCCCCATCTTGCTGCCATCAACGGCACCCATGTTCCCACCCAGCGCCTCATCGAAGCGGCAGTGATGGAAAGCCTCTCTTCTGAATGACATGTTCATGCCCCAAGCGTTCCTCACCGGGCGAACGCCATCTGCCTGGAACCAACCGGTGCAGCTGATGATCCAGTAGAACTCCTTGGGGAACCACGCCATCGATTCGCCTTGCCATGCGGGCAGCGCCGCTCCGGTGACACCTATGGCGATGTTGTAGGAGGCATATGTCTTGACCAGCTCTTCCGCCCAATCCGGGGAAAGCAGAACGTCGTCGTCTACAAAGGCAATAATGTCACCGTGGGCATGGCAAAGGGCGACGTTCCTTGCCCCCGACAGCCCCTTGACTCGATCGTTGAAGACCACTTTGACATTGGAGATGGAGTTAGCTTGGACGTGGGCTCGAACGCGGTCACAGAGCTCGTGACTGGTCTCGCCCACAAAGATGGTCTCGATGTGGGGATAGCTCTGCCCGCTGATGGTGTCCAGAAGCTCACACACATCCTTCAGGCGGTCCAGCGTATATGTGGTGACAACGATGGACACAACCGCGGCCCTGTCATCGTGCACCACGACCGCCGAGGCAGCATCGGCTCTAGCAGCCACGGAAGCGCTCCCCGATGACCACCAACCAGTCGATAAACCCCTGCTTTATCCCGTTGATCTTACTATCGCCAGAGATCCGTCCATCGCTCCCGTGAGCGACCTCGGCGATCTTCATTCCTGCCTTCTTCGCCCTCACCAACAGCTGTTGCTCCATTTCACAGTTGTCGTAGGTCAGCTCTATGTCGAAGAACGCCCTTTTCCAGAAAGCGCTATAACCAGAGCAAACATCCGTGTAGCGGGTGCCATAAAGGAGGTTGCAGGTAAGGACCAGGATCTTGTTTCCGAGCCAGCGGTACCTGGGCATCCTAGGAGGCCGTCCCCTGGCCAGGCGGGAGCCCTTGGCGAAGTCATAGCCTTGAAGAAGCGGCTCTATGAACTTCGGAATGTCCTGCGGATCCGTCTCGCCGTCGGCATCCAGGGTGACAATGATGTGGCCACTGGCCTGCTCGACACCGTACTTCAGCGCGTCGCCCTTGCCGCGGCCCGGCTGGCATAGAATTCGAGCGTCAGGCCGCAGGTTGCGGACTGCCGCCACGGTGCTGTCGGTTGAATGACCATCAACCACCAGTACCTCATCGACCCAGTCCGGAATCCTGGGCAAGACGTGCGGTATGTTCTCCTCCTCGTTGAGTGTGCAGATGAGGACCGTGATCCTCAGCTTTCTCTCGGCTTTGGCTTTCAGGACAGGGACCTCGGTCTGTTCTCCAGATTCTGCCTCCCCGCGGCCTTCCCGTTGCCTTGCGGTTACACCGTCCGAGCTCATGTCCCTTGACCTAGTACCGCCCAGCGAAAGTCACTAAGAGCCAGCGCATCCTTTGCGGCATCGTCCCCTCGACGGTCGTTAGCAGCCTGCCCAGCACGATGGCCAAGCCAAGCCCCTGCCCGAGGCCGTGGCCGACGCCTACCCCCGCCAACCCCATCACCGGTAGAAGAGCAGAACTCAGCGCCAGCGTCGTCACCGCCACTACGCCGGCGACAGCTACCAGCTCGCCGACCCGCTTCGTGACCCTCAAAGCCCCAAGGTAGACGTTCACCACTGCGGCGGGCAGGGCAGCTAGGGCCACTATACGGAGAAGCGTCGCGCCCTCGGCGGCGTAATCGCGCCCAAAGACCAGAAGCAGCTTGTCGCCCAGGAAGAGCAAGGTCACGGCGCCCACAGAAGCCACCGCCAGTCCGCCGGCCACGGCGTTTCGTGAGAGAACGCGTAGTGACCCAGGGTTGTAAGAACCCTCTGCGAATAGAGCCAGAGCGAGATAGGTCGAGGCCGACGTGAGAAGGTATCCCAAAAACCAGGCCATGTAGAAGTAGGCCCCTTCTGCCAAGCTCAGCAGGCTTACAACGAGCAGCGGTAGAACTAAGCCAGGCGTCACAAGCAGCGAATCTGCAACGTAATTCGCCACAGAAAAGGGGAAAAGCTTGGACACAGAGACCGGGTCGACCACCACCCTTGGCCGGTATCCCGGCAACCGCCTTGCCAGCAGGGCAAATCCAATCACGGCCCCCAATGCTCCCGCTATGCCACCCGACGCGATTATGCCGAAGGCGCCGAAGAAGACCGCCATGAGCGCCGGCAGGGCGAGACGACCAAGCTGGACGAATACGCCCTGTACCAGAATGTACTTGGCCTTTCGTATCGCCATGAAAGCATTCACCTGCACACCGGACAAGGTCCCGGCGACGACAAACGAGATGAACGCAACGGCGTACAGCGGTTGGTCGAGCAAGAAATCGAGCCGGGGTGCCCAAAGGGGTACCCCGATGAGGAACATAGCCGACAAGACTACGGCAGCGGCAGCGCTAGTTGTGAACACGGCGTTCGTCAGACGTGGCCCTCGCCTGCCGGACTCCGGGAGGAAACGGATAAGGCCCGCCCCCAGGCCCAGGTGGGAGAACATGGTCAGCAAAGCCAGAATCGAGAGAGCTGCTGAGCCCAGCCCTACCTCATCGGCGCTGTACAAACGAGCTACCAGCGCCCAGAAGGCGAAACCGGCGACTGCCGCCCCTGCCGCACTGGCCCAGAGGTAGAAGGTGTTGGCGAAAAGCGGTGTCCGGAGCAACTGAACAGCCTTGCGTCCTTGCGCAAGTACGGCCGCTGGGCTGCTGCTACGTTCGCCTACGCTGAGTCCCTCCACGGCATCCCTTCAGTGCGTACTGAGAGCCCGGGGGAACCAAGAAGACTTGCCTCGCGAGCCAGAGGGAGCCCCTGCTGCCTCCGCCCATCTCCTCAAGTCTGGCTCACCTAGCCGTGGGCAATGGGCGCTCTGACAAGTTAGGCCGCCGAAGTCTTGGTCGGCTCCGTCTGGAGCTGCCATCTAACGAACGGCACGACTACCCGGCGGCCGGGAAGACTCGTCCACAGAGCAACCCCCTGCCGCTTGCCTCCTATTTGTTCCGCCCACATCAAGCCAGCACGGTCTTTCGACGCAAGGGCGAAAACCGTTCACCAATTGGTAACGCTCCCAATTCTCGAAGGGAAACCCATGTCTCCCAGCAGTGTATGACGGTGTCGTGAAGATTTCGTGAATCCGCCACCGCTGTAGCTACGGCGTTAGCCAATGATCCACGCGCGGGCAGGGCTGCCGGTGGGATGCCAGAACCGACTAGCTGGCCAGGCTACTGGTAGCGCATCAGGAGGATCGTCGTCGGTGCGGGGAGGCGCGCCTTATCGATGATCGCGAAGTTGGTGTTCAGGCGATCCGCCGTCTTGCCCTCGAGGAAGGGCTCGACGGCCTGGAACTTGTCGCTGCCGGAGAAGCTGACCGTGTCTGTCTTGTAGTGCATGGGCACGGCCAGGCGCGGCTTGAGCTGCTCGACCACCTGCGTGGCCTCGGCCGGGCCGATGGTGGTCTGGCCCCCCACCGGGAGGAGAAGGACGTCCACCCCACCCACGGCGGCAAGCTGCTCATCGGTGAGGACGTGGCCCAGGTCGCCGGCGAAGAGCAGGCGCATGCCGGCCGCCTCGAACAGGAACATACTGTTCTTGCCACGCTCGCTGCCCTGCCGGTCGTCGTGGAAGGTGGGAATGGTGCGGATGCGCACGTCGCCGAACGTCGCGTCGATGCTCGCCCAATCCTTGTCCTGGAGGCCCTTCAGCACGCGGACACCAGAGCCAGCGACATCCACCTTGTTGTGGTCGAAGTGGTCGTGGCTAGTGACCACCAGGTGGACCCTGGGGAGCGCCGGTTTCGGGTAGCCAATGCCTGAATTGGGGTCGATGAGGATGTTGACGCCGCCGGGGCTCTGAAGCAGGAACATGGAGTGGCCGTACCAGGTGAGGCCGAGCGTCCCGGGGGCCACGGGGCTGACGCTAGGGGAAGGGGTGCCGGTGCTCGGCGCCGGGCCCTCCTCCTTCCCGCCGCCGCAGGCGGCTAGCAGGAACGCGGCCAGTATCAGGACGCCGGCCAGGATCCGCGCGCTCATTTCGCCACCCCAGCCTTTCCGTCAAGACCTTATCATCGTCAAGAGCATCTTGAACTTGCTTAGCGCTTTCAGGGCGTGTGGCTCATTGGCCGGCATCATGATTATGTCGCCCTGTTTGAGGGGGAAGGGCTTGCCGGAGATGACCACCTCGGCCTCTCCCTCCAGAATGTGAACCAGGGCGTCGAAGGGCGCGGTATGCTCGCTCAGGCCCTCTCCCTCATCGAAGGCGAACAAGGTTACGGTCCCCGCCTTCTTGTCGATTATCATCCGGCTCACCACAGAGCCCTCCTGGTAATGCACCAGATCGGCCAGTCTCGCCGCCTGAGCCACAAGCCCTGCCCTGTCCGTTTGTTCCTTGCTATGCTCCATTAGTCTCACCCCTGTCTCTAGGCCAGAGGATCTCGCCTAACCATCATAGTAGGCGAGGCGTTGCCGTCAATGGCAGGCCCCGCCTTGCCCGCGGCCGCAGCCAGACGGTAGTATGGCGCGGGAGTCCGCGGTGAAATCGGCCCTGGTTATCATCAACCCCGTCTCCCTCAACCTGCCCGCGCGCGGCCAGCTGCGGGAGGCGGCTGCCTGGCTGAAGGCGCAGGATTGGCGCGCCGACTGGGCGTTCACTCGTTGGGCGGGCGAGGCCACCGCCATCGCCAGACGCGCCGTCCGCGAGGGGCGCGACCTGGTAGTGGTCTGCGGCGGCGACGGCACCATCAACGAGGCGATAAACGGCCTGGTGGGCAGCCAGACGCCGCTGGCCGTCATCCCCGCCGGCACGGCCAACGTCTGGGCCAAGGAGGTGGGCCTGCCCCGTTGCCCGCTCGATGCCCTCCAGGTGGCGCTCTACGGGCAGGCGCGGCGCATGGACCTGGGGCGAGCCGGCGGCGCGGGCGCCGGTCAGGAGGGACGTTACTTCTTCCTGATGGCCGGCGTGGGGCTGGACGGCCAGATCGCCGCCTCGCTGCCGCTGGAGGTGAAGCGCTACGTCGGAGCCACCGCCTACGCCGTCACCGCCGTCCGCGAGTCGCTGCGTTTCCGCGGCCAGCGGGTGCGGCTGCTGCTGGACGGTCAACCCTTCGAGACGCGGCTATTGATGATGGTAGTGGGCAACACGCGCAACTACGCCGGCGTGGCGCAGGTCACCGCTCGCGCCTACGCCAACGACGGCCTGTTGGACGTGTGCCTCTTTCCGGGGGAGGGCCCGCTGGACATCATCCTCCACACGCTGCGCGTGCTAGCGAAGGCCCACCTGCGGGCGAGCCCGGTGCTCTACCGCCAGGTCCGGCGGGTGGAGCTGCCGGACGAGAGCGTCCTGCCGGTGCAGCTTGATGGGGACTTCTGCCCGGCCTATCCCACCCTGTTCGAGGTGGTGCCCGCCGCCCTTACGGTAATGCTGCCCCGCCGGACGCTTCCCCTTTTTCGACGGCGGGGCCCACCATAGGTTCCACCGAGCCGGCTGCCACCCGGAAAAGGGCCGCCCGCGTCAGGAAGTCCGGCGAGAAGCGGTCGAGGTCGGTGGCGGTGATGAGCACCTGCTCGTAGTCGGCCACGGCCGCCAGCACCGCCGCGCGGCGGTGGGCGTCCAGCTCGGAGAGGACGTCGTCCAGGAGGAGGACAGGGGAATCGCCCCGCCGCTCGCGCAGGAAGCGTGCCTCGGCCAGGCGCAGAGCGAGGGCGATGGTGCGCTGCTGGGCGCGCGAGGCGAAGGCGGCCGCCGAGACGCCGTCGAGCTGGACGAGCAGTTCGTCGCGATGAGGGCCCAAGATGGTCGCCCCCGCCCGCACCTCGCGCTCGGACCAGCGGCCCAGCTCCTGCGCGAAGGCGGCCGCCAGATCCTGTCGCGCCAGGGACGCGGCCTGAGGGCCGTCGATGCCGCCACCCAGGTGAGGCTCATAGACCAGCGCCAGTTCCTCGCGGCCGTCGCTGAGGTGGGCGTGGGCGGCGGCGGCGAGAGGGGCCAGGCTCGACACTGCCAGCGCGCGCCCCCAGACGATGGCGCTCCCCTCCAGCACCAGCTGTTCGTCCCAGAAGGTCAGCTCTTCGCGGCGGGCGGAGCCGTCTTGCAGCCGCTTCAGGAGGTGGTTGCGCTGGAGGAGTACCTTGGCGTAGCGCTGGAGGGCGCGCAGGTAAGCGCCGTCCACCTGGGAGATGGCGATGTCCAGATAGCGGCGGCGCAAGGAGGGCGGCCCGGTTACCACATCCATGTCGTGAGCAGTGAAGAGGACGGCCGCTAGCTGGCCCACGGCGTCGGACAGACGGCGGGCCAGGCCGTTGACCCGCACCGTCTTGCTGGCGTGCGGGGCGAAGCTCCGGTCTCCTGCTGACGGCGAGGGCGGGCCGCTGCGGCCCGCTACCGCCATCTCCAGGCGCAGGGGCCCGGCCTGCGCCTCCACCGCCGCCACCAGGCGGGCCAGAGGTGGCCCGGCCAGGGGATCGACTTGCCAGCGGATGAGCTCGGCGTCGCTGGTGGCGCGAGACGAGCGCATGGTGGCCAGCAGGTGGATGGCCTCCAGGAGGTTGCTCTTGCCCTGAGCATTGGCGCCGAGGATAACCGCCGGCCCGGCGGGCAGCGCCAGGTCGAGGCGGAGGAAGTTGCGGTAGTCAGACAGGTGAAGGTGGCGTATGCGCATGGCGGGCGCTCTGACCGAAAGCGGCCGCCATCATTATAGCCTACGGCCCTGCAAAGGGGCGGGGGGGCTACACGGCGCCGGCGCGCACAGGCGTGGGGACGGGCTCCACGTGGCGCTGGATAGCCACGCAGAAGGTGCTGCCGCCCTCGCCGCTCTCCAACCAGATGCGGCCGCTGTGCAGCTCTGTGAGGGACTTGGCGATGGCCAGGCCCATGCCCATGCCCGGCACCCGCCGCCGGCCGCCGTCGCGGCCGCGGTAGAAGGGCTCGAAGATGTGCTGCTGCTCCTCGGACGGGATGCCGGGGCCGGTATCGGAGACGCCGATGATCACCTCGTCCTCATCTGCGCGCACGCGGACAATGATGCGGCCACCGGCCGGGGTGAACCGGTTGGCGTTGGACAGGAGATTCAACAGGATCTGCTCGAAGCGCTCGCGGTCAGCCAGGATGGGGGGGCCGGGGGTCTCGAAGTCGGTGTCCAGCGTCTGGTGGCGAGCGACTATGAGGGGGTAGATGAGGGAGCAGGCGGCGGCCACCATCTCGCCCACACCTACGGGCTGCATGTCCAGCTGGAGTTCGCGCGTGTCCAGGCGGGCCATGCTCATCAGGTCAGCCACGAGGGTGCTCAGACGATTGACGCCCCGCACAATGTTCTGCACCAGTTGGGCGCGCGTGCCATCGGGCGCCGACCGTTCCTCCTCCTCCAGCATCTCGGCGGCGATCTTGACCGAGGTAAGGGGCGTGCGCAGTTCGTGGGATACCGTAACTAGGAAGTCGCTCTTCATGCGGGCCAGCTCTTGCAGGCGCTCCGCCCGCTCCCGCTCCTGGTCGTAGAGGCGAGCGTTGTCCAGGGAGAGACCGACGGCGATGCCGATAGAGCTGAGCAGGCGTCGGTCGCGCAGGAGGCTGGACCGGCCGTCGCCCATGAGGCCCAGCACGCCGATGATCTTATCCAGCGACACCAGAGGCACGTAGGCCACCGAGAACCACTCGCCGAAGCCGGCAAACCAGGGGTCGCCGACGGTGGAATTGCGGAAGGCCACCTCGCCCCGGCGCACGTGCTTCTGGAGTTCGCTCTCCGGCAGATAGAGGTGAGGGGCCGTCTTGACCCAGCGCTCGGGGAAGCCAGCAGCGGCCACCGGCTCCAGCTCTTGCAGGTCCTGGTCGATCCAGGCGACAACCGCGGCATCCGCCCCCAGGAGTTCGGCCACGATCTTGGCGCTGCCGTCGCAGGACTCTTCGAAGCCGCGCAGGGGGCCCAGTTCCACCGCCAGCTTCACGGGATAGACGCCGCTGCGTGCCAGGCGCAGGCCATGGGCGAAAGCCAGCTCGATGCCGATCAGGGATGTGGCCCACATAGTGACGAAGATGAGGATGGCGGACAGCGAAGAAAGCTGGAATACAAGAACGAAGACAAGCGCCTGCCCGGCGATGGACACGCTTGCCGCGACCCTTGTCCACCGCTTGAAGGCGCGTACGTCCCGCAGGGGCTCTCTGAGAAAGGGCTGATGCCTAATACGCCACATGAGCCGGCCTCGGCAGGCTCCCTCAACATATAAGACAACGGCAGCCCTCGCCTGTTACGTACTAATGGCTCGGCCCGGGAAGTTTTTTATGTAGGGCTATCGCCGCGTGAAGGGCGGAGCAATGCCAAGGCCCCGGGCGGTTCCGGGAGGTGCACCGCCCGGGGCCTTGGCCGGGGAATGAGGTAGGTGCCTACCGCCCGCGTCGCTCCCTGGCCAACCAGCCCAAGCTTAGTGACAGCATCAGCACTAGGCCACCGGCGGCCGCTAGGGCGAGCCAAAGCCAGGCCGCCTCCTCCGAGGTCGCACCCCCACCGGAGGGCGGCAGCGAGACTGGAGCTGAAGGCGGGGCTGGCGTCACCGTAGGCGGGCGCGTGGCCGTGGGAGTGGCCGTCAGCGTAGCCCTGGGCGTCAGCGTCTCGGGAGCGGCGACGAACGTGGCGGTCGGTGTAGGTGTCGGTGTGGACGTAGGCGTCTCCGTAGGCGTCGGGGTCGGCGTCTCGGTGGGCGTGGGTGTGGACGTCGGGGTCGGCGTCTCGGTGGGCGTGGGTGTGGACGTCGGGGTCGGCGTCTCGGTGGGCGTGGGTGTGGACGTCGGGGTCGGCGTTGGTGTCGGCGTCGGCGTGGGTGTAGGTGTGGGCGTTGGTGTCGGCGTCGGTGTGGGTGTAGGTGTGGGCGTAGGCGTCGGCGTTGGTGTCGGCGTTGGTGTCGGCGTCGGCGTCGGTGTGGGTGTAGGTGTGGGCGTCGGCGTCGGCGTG
>Ga0315279_10008785_pt1 | contig 12176 bp, 9 predicted proteins | sample YL17G06_20_MG_FD_203694 | JGI IMG/M metagenome (GOLD analysis project Ga0315279, IMG submission 203694) | Sediment microbial communities from Yellowstone Lake, YNP, Wyoming, USA - YL17G06_20 | ecosystem: Environmental > Aquatic > Freshwater > Lake > Sediment | place: USA: Wyoming | collected...
TCATCCCAAATGTGAAGTTTATGATCTATAAAGAGGACAAAAAAATATGGGAGTTTCACCTATGAACCAAACATGACCATGTCCAAAAATCGTTTCCCGGATGTGCACAAATGATCTTTACGTAACACAAAAATCTTCAATCAGATATGATATTCTGGATTTTAAATGAAAGAGTTGGACATATTGAGTAGTAAAATAGGCGATAGATAATTATTACCCGGAGCATATATTTGTTTGCATCCCCCCTTTAGAAAAGGGGGGTAAGGGGGGATTTAAAAGTTTGGAAAATCCCCCTATGTCCCCCTTTGTCAAAGGGGGATCGTTCATACTGAATTTAAAAATAGTTACTGAGAAATGCAAACAATATAATGCTCCCCTTAATAATTGAAATATTTGGCAAATTCTTTATTCGTACCTTTTAGTAAAAGCTTAATTCTTATCCTTTCCCTTGCGACTTTAGATAGTCCTTCCAGAAGGGCGAGATATCCCGCAATTTTTGTATGATCGGGGGAGATGTTCAACGATATAATCCATCTCCTCTTTGGTGTTATAGGTGGAGAGGCTGAAACGGATTGACCCATGGGCGGCTGTGAAAGGTACACCCATTGCCCTAAGGATATGCGAAGGTTCGAGTGAACCGGATGTACACGCAGAGCCTGAAGAAGCACAGATACCCAGATCGGAAAGCAGAAGGAAAATGGATTCTCCTATCTAGCCGCTTCAACTAGAGAGCGCTCATGCTGTAATATTGAATGCCGAGATGGTATTGCTAAAGGGAGTGGTTTGTTAAAACCAGCCTCTCTTATCTTTTGCCCGATCCCAATTTGAACTTCACCGTGTTTGAACAACTGGGAGTTGGATAAATGATGGGTGATTCATATCTCTCAGCAATTGGAGTTTTGGCGCCGGATTGATGACGGGTGTATCGAAGTTGTCAGCATCCGCGAAAGCAATGGTGATGCGGATGCGCTTGCCCCTCGCAAACTGGTATGCGGTCGGCAGCAGATCAAAAACCAACTCCACTGGCTCTCCGGCCGGGATTAGCTTCTGGTCACTCTTAAAGTAACTATGATAGGGCAGGCCGAGATTATCATTCGAGGCTTTGCCCAGGGTGCGATGCGAAGCCCTGAGGTTCCCTTCGGTGATGTAGGTCGAATCTCCGTTCGTATCCACCTCCTCCAGGTAAGCGAATACATCCAGATCCGGCGAATCAGTGCGCGACCACACATGGACGATCGGATGTCCAATGACCTGGACGGCTACCTCCAACGGCGGAGTTGTATAGGTCAATGCTTTGGCGTCATTTGAGCGCATATTGGGATAATTGTGGGCCCAGTTGATGGATGTCCAGCGGGGATTCTTGCCGGTTGTCGTGGTGTAGTTCACCGTGTAGGCATCGGAGGCCTCGGGAACGGTGGGTGACGAAGGGTTGAGAGTACCATTATTGATGGAGGTATCTACACCCGTTTCTCCTTCTCTGAAGTAAAAACGTGTCATTTCCTGGTTTTTCGGGGGCCATGTATCCGTCATCTTCCAGGCATTTTTCTCTTCCCCGCCCATGAGGTAGTAGCGGATGGGCGGTTCCTTCATAATGCCGTTGTCGATTCTCTTGAGCCAATAATCGAACCAGCGATGCATCTCCGCCGCATAGTCGAGATCAAACTGATTTGAATCAACCTGACTATGATCCAGGGGCCGGACAAGCAGTCGCTTGGGTACGGTCAGATTGGCATACCAGAGGAACATGTCGCGACCACACAGGTCATACCAACCAGCTCCCAGGTAGAAGGGGATACCCGACCGGTTGATCCGCTCCAGGAACGGGTAAGCTGCCGCGGCCTCAGTCCATATCTTCATCCCGTTCGGAATGGCGCCATCCCGGAATGGAAACATCCTGGCGAAGTCCGCGAATGACATCCCCGCCGCCTGGGCTCGCTCTTGACGCGCCTGGGCCAGCAGTGTCCCATCTCGGTCGCGATCTACGGGTGTGATGACATCAGAGCTAAGAAGTTTTTGTGACCAGGCGAAGAAGTTGACGAAGGCCTTGTCGTAGACACCCCCCGGGTACATGATCGAACTGTAGTTGTCAATCCAGGTTGCCGTTGGGAAGATGGCTTTCAGGTGTGGGTTACCGGTGCTGGCAGCGGCGAACTGAGTTTGCCCCTGCCAGGAGTTGCCGTACATACCGATATTGCCGTCACACCATGGCTGGGCTGCAATCCAGTTGAGTACCTCGTTCGCCTGTCTGGCCATGGCCTCAAAGGCCATGTTCGTTCTGCCAAAGGATGCGCCGGTTCCGGGTAGTTCGACCACGACGACTGCATAGCCACATTTCAGCATGTCCCCAAGATATCTGTTCCTGAGCAGGGGATCCAGTAGATTGCCTCGGTCGTCAACCCGGGAGTGCTTCCGGACATAGTCCTGTTCCTCCTCGGACCAGCGATACAGGTCAGCGACCATGTTCTTCCCGTCCTTGTCGTAGAGGATGTACGTGCGCAAATAGGGTGTGTATTTGAATAGGACCGGCAGGGGCCGATCCGCAGGAACCCCACCTTTCGTCGGGAGGATCAAATCATAGGCCAGACGCGTTCCATTTGACAACATCAGGTAATCGGAGATGCGCTGGCTGCTATCGTAAATCGCTTCGGAATAACCTTGATATTTGCCAAACTCTGATACTTTTGCTTGCGCGACGCTTTTTTTAGGGACAAAGAACAGCGCGACAATTACGACGACTGCAATCAGGGGGTATAACATTTTCACTTGTGTTGGCTTGTTCATTTTTTCCTCTCCTTTCTTTTGCTCTCTCGGTAAGGTAAATTCATTTTTCTTTTTCTATCCATACAGAATGATCGATCAGGCCGAACTCTTTTAAAGCCTGCGCCAAGCGATGACCAAGGGTGCTTCCATTTTGTTCCGGCCGTTCTGACTCCCAATGAAGGTGCACGCTCAAGTCAGTTTCCAGAGCGGCATGGTGGTAGGTCTTCATTTCTACCAGCCCGCTTTGGCTAAATTTGTCGATAGACAGTAACAATTCTTTCAGTAATTCAGAATCTTTTTTTGCCGACCGCAGCTTTATGACCTCTAACCACTTCATAACAGGCTCTCCCTCATTTCGTTTTATATAACCTTATGCTTCAATTGTGCCAAGTTAATAAGTCTTTAAATATTATAGGGTTAAGAAATGTGAGACCTTTCGATTACCAATATTGGCAAAAATGATTGCCTTATTTGGCAATTAGGTTTAGAATTGTTGAATAAGGCAAAATCATGAATGTCGATCAAATTTCTTTAATCTTTGAATATAGGAGTGAGTTATGACCATTGACGAAAACGATTTTTTCCGTAGCGCGACCATGCGGATCTGCAGCAGTCTGGATATCGAGATCGCCATGTGGCGTTGCATGCAGTTTATCAAAGATTTCATTCCGGGAGATGAAATGTACGTGCATCTGTATGAAAGTGGTCTCGGAGCCTTTCGGACGATCGCCGGGGCAACGGTTTCTGAAGGGAGAAAGATGGACCGTATCACTCCGCTGCCCCAAGAAGTCCGAACCAGAGTAACTGAATTCACTGGCATGAGTGTCATCAACCAGCCCGAGTCAGAACCGGCCTTTCAATTTATGCTTCAATATTACGGGAGGCTGGACACGTCAGCTTTAGTTCGGCTTCTGAAGGTGGAGGACAAGAGATTAGGGGCCCTTGTTCTGCTGGCTAAAGGGAGAGATCGGTTTTTGGAGGAGCATGCCCGGTTGTTCTCGCTCTTAAATGAGCCCTTTGCCATCGCACTTTCCAACACTCTCAGGCATCAGGAAATCCTAAGGCTGAAAGACCTGCTGGCTGATGACAACCGGTACCTCCACCGCGAGCTTCTGCGCTTGTCAGGAGATGAGATCGTGGGTGCGGAATTTGGGCTCAGGGGGGCTATGGCAATGGTCCGGCAAGTGGCCTCTCTCAGCAGTCCAGTATTGCTACTGGGAGAAACAGGGGTTGGTAAAGATGTCATTGCCAATGCGATCCATTATTCATCTCCTCGAAAGGATGGCCCATTTGTCAAAGTCAATTGTGGGGCTATTCCGGAAACTCTTTTAGACAGCGAACTTTTTGGACATGAGAAGGGAGCTTTTACCGGGGCCCTATCCCAAAGGCGTGGACGTTTTGAGAGGGCCAACCAAGGAACGATTTTTCTGGATGAGATCGGGGAACTCCCGCCGCAGGCTCAGGTCAGAATGCTACGGGTACTGCAATATAAAGAGATCGAGCGGGTTGGAGGTACGAACCCCATCTCCGTGGATATCAGGCTCATTGCCGCTACGAACCGTGACCTGGAAGAGATGGTCAAAACAAAACAGTTCCGTGAAGATTTATGGTTTCGCCTCAATGTCTTTCCCATTCGCGTTCCACCTTTGAGGGAAAGAAAGGACGATATTCCTGCCTTGGTGCATTATTTTATGGAGCGGAAATCCCGGGAACTGAGACTGCCGGCACCCCCTCCACTTGCGCGAGGGGTCATAGACCGACTGACGGCTTATCATTGGCCGGGGAATGTGCGGGAATTAGAAAATGTGATTGAACGGGCGTTAATTTTGAGTAAAGGACAGCCTCTGACTTTCGATGATTTAAGTGGGGGAAAACCAAACGGTAGGTCACTGATTCAGGTTGAACCCGAAGATGTACCGCTTAAGCTTGATGCACTCATATCCAGCCACATTCGTCGGGTGCTGGAAATGACGAAAGGAAAAGTCCATGGGAAGGGGGGAGCCGCTGAAGTGCTCGGGATAAATCCCAGCACCCTTAGAAACAGAATGAATCACTTAGGAGTTCCTTACGGAAGGCGGAGGCAATAGATCCTCGAGGAAAACAATATCCTCTAAATGTTACTTTATAGTATCGGTATATGATCGGTTTCCACTTGAAATGTTGTCTCTGGCAATGAAATCATAAAATCACACTTACACGAAGAAATCAATAGAGTGGAAAGCCTTGCAATAAGTGAAACTCGATGGAGACAATCAATTGAAATCTTGTAGAAACTATCCTTTCCCTTGCGACTTTAGATAGTCCTTCCAGAATGGTGAGATATCTCGCAATTTCTGAATGATCGGGGGGAGATGCTCAATGATGTAATCCATCTCCTCTTTGGTGTTATAGGTAGAGAGGCTGAAACGGATTGACCCATGGGCGGCTGTGAAAGGTACCCCCATTGCCCTAAGGACATGCGAAGGTTCGAGTGAACCGGATGTACACGCAGAGCCTGAAGAAGCACAGATACCCAGATCGGAAAGCAATAAGAGGATCGATTCTCCCTCCACATATTCAAAGCTGACGTTCACGGTGTTGGGAAGTCGATGGACTCGATCGCCGTTCACTAAGGTATTTGGAATCTTCTCCAAAATCTTCGCCTCAAGATAATCCCTTAAGGCTTTAACCTTTGTGTTTTCTTCATCGAGATGCTTTTTGGCCAGTTCGCAGGCCTTTCCAAGACCGATGATGTAAGGGACATTCTCCGTCCCTCCCCTTCTTCCTTTCTCCTGGTGGCCACCAATCATAAATGGAGAAAATTTGGTTCCCTTTCGGATATATAGAACCCCGATCCCTTTGGGCGCATGGAGTTTGTGGCCGGAGATGGAAAGCATATCGATCTTCGATTTTTTCATATGGAGAGGGATCTTCCCTGCCGCCTGGACAGCATCAGTATGGAAAGGAACCCCTCTGGCCTTTACAATCTCACCAATCTCTTCGATAGGAAAGACCACCCCGGTTTCATTATTGGCATACATGATGGTGACCAGCGCTGTCTCATCGGTGAGTGACTCCCTCAATTCATCCAGATCTAACCGTCCCTCTCGATCGACAGAAAGTTCGGTGACCCGGTATCCTTTTCGACCCAAATAAGTAGAAACATTACCAACGGCAGGATGCTCCACCCGAGTAGAGATGAGGTGTCGCTTTTCCGGATAGGAATCAAGTGTCCCTAATATTGCCGCATTATCACTCTCTGTCCCACAACTGGTGAAAACGATCTCTGAAGGCTCTCCTCCCAAAAAATCTGCCACTTTCGCCCTCGCCTCATCTACCTTCTTTTGAACCTGCCCTCCAAAAAAGTGCATACTTGAGGGATTCCCATAATACTCAGAAAAGTAAGGCAACATCACCTCCAAAACCTCTGGAGCCACTTTTGTCGTCGCATTATTATCCACATAGACGGTCTTCACGGCCTGACCTCCTCCACTTCGATATCATCGCTGACGAATTCCCTCAATTTCGATTCAATATATTGTTTCAATGTAAATTCGGAACTTGGACAGAATGAACACTTTCCCCTCAATGCTACATAAACCTTGCTTCCCTCAATATCAATTAAATCCAAATCCCCTCCATCTGCTTTCAAAGCCGGGACGATTTCCCTTCCTAATGTTTCCTCGATCAATTTGATTTTCTGAATATTCGTCAACTTCTTTTTCTCTGGCTGAGCAGGAGGTAGTTCTTTCTCCATTTCCTTTCGCACCTTTTCGATGATGGCTTCAATCTTTGGATGGCACTGGCCACATCCTCCTCCAGCTTTGGTATAGTAGGTTACCTGTTCCACTGTCTTGAGATCGTTCTCACGAACCGCCTTGATAATCTCTCTATCCGTCACACCGAAGCAGTTGCAGATCACCTCGAAATCTTCTTTCATTACTTTCTGTCCGCGATAATTGGCGATTGCAGTCTCGAGAGCTTCTCTCCCCATCACCGAGCAGTGCATCTTTTCTTCGGGAAGTCCCCCTAAGTAATTGGCAATATCTTGATTGGTCACCTTTCCAGCTTCCTCAAGGGGCATGCCTTTAATGATTTCCGTCAGAGCAGAAGAGGAGGCAATGGCACTGGCACAACCGAAGGTCTTGAACTTCACATCTTTAATCCGTTTATTTTCATCCAATTTGAAGGTGAGCCTCAAGGCATCCCCACAGGCCAGTGATCCAACTTCACCGGCTCCATCCGGATTCTCAATCTCTCCAACATTTCTCGGATTCAGGAAATGATCTTTTACCTTCTCCGTATAATCCCACATAGAAAACCCCCAAAATGTTTTAATTCATTATAAGTTCAATTCCTTTGAACCGTCAACCCCTTTGATATTTTTTCATGTCATCTGGTGCAAACACCACACCGCTTAACCAAAGACATAATACCATCCACACGATCCAACAAATATACGGTTTCTTTATAGGACCTCCTTTCTGAGAAAATGCGTTATGCGCTTGCCGCTCTGTGTCTTAGTGATAACTGGAATCTCAACATGAAATGGAGCCCCACGGGCAAGCCCGTGGTCCCCAAAAACCATACCCGCCTACGCCAAGGCTTCGGTGGGTCATCCGCCGGTGAGCGAAATCCGCCGAAGCATGGCAGATCCGTCGCTGATAGGGTTCCTATCCGGAGTTACGCATTCCTCCGCGGCCAAGGCCCTGGTCTCCTGCGTAGGCGGATGAGACGGTAAGCTGCATGGATTTTCTCTTTAATAAAATCTTTTGTCAAGGATGACAGAGGGTTGAGATTTAAGATCACAGCTCATTCTGGTTAGGATATCATAACAATAATAATCACCCGTGAAAAAAAATGTTATGAATATCAAAAATATTCATATGCATTTTTATTTTATACAAGATTTATTTTTAAGTTTCAATATTTTATACAAACTTTCTCCAAATCTTACCATCCAATATGTATAATTAAAAAATACATAAAGCACCTCTCCAATATTCCCAACGAAATATAACTGCAACAAGAAACTTAATAAAATTAACTAATTAGAAACTTTTAGCTTCCTTTATCTGTTTTGGCATTAGGTATGCAGACTAAAAGAGTGAACCGAATCAAGAATATCATCAAAGGTGAAGGGAGGAATGGGTTATGTTGGGAAAGAAAGAAGCTTTAAAAATAGCGTTGATGGGAGCAGCAATGACACTTATCGCCACTCCAGCATTTGCACGGTCCATTGAGTTGAAAGGGGCCGGGACTGCCCTTTGGATCTTTTTGATTGTTGGCTCAATGATCGTTCTTCTCCAGTTGATCCCGGCAGGAATCCTCTTCTTCAGCTTTGTCGGTAGTGCCACCACAGCAGCCTTGAAGAAAGAAAAGAGGGTGGAGGAGGAAGCGGTTCTTCCAGGTTCTGAGCCTGTGGCTGTGAAGAAGTAAGGGTGACTGACGTTAGGTGACAGAAGTTAAAGGTTATGGTAAAAGGATTAAATATAGGTTGACTATAAAAACAATACCTGTCATCTTTTAAAGAGAGGAGGGAGCAATGAATATCAAATTAAGTGCGGCTAACATCGTGAGTATCATTATCCTAATGTGCATCCTGGCAGCCATGGTATCGATTGCCATTATGCAGGTTGTCAGGACTGTCGAGGATATCGGGCCAAAGATTTATGTCGTAGGAGGAGCTGTCGTTGTTGTCGGAGCGATTATTCCTCTCATGTTAATCATCCTCGTTAAACATTTAAAGAAATTGGATCAAGATTAAAAATTCTTGTCTCACAGTTGACAATTTGCTGTTCCCCCCGATATATAAAAAGAGCAGGGAGAATTTATTCCTTGCTCTTTTTTGTTATGATGGAAAATCATTTCATCGAACTGATTAATGTAACGAAAATTTATCACCAGGGGGATAACCCAGTGGTTGCCCTGGACCACATCAATTTAACCCTCTCAAGGGGAGAGTTTTTAGCCATCACAGGCAAAAGTGGTTGCGGGAAGTCTACCCTGATCAACATCATTGGAGGTTTGGATTCTCCTGATCAAGGCCAGGTGATGATCAACGGTGAGGACATCTCCAAGATGGATGACCGACGGTTGACCCTTTATCGGCGAGACCGCGTCGGTATCATCTTCCAATTTTTCAATCTCCTACCCATCCTGAGCCTCGAAGAGAATATCGTCCTTCCCCACCTTTTACGAGAAGGCTCGAACCCTCCGACTGTTAAAATTGACCACCTTCTCCAAGAAATGGGGCTCTATGAGAGAAGGTATCATCATCCCCATGAACTTTCAGGTGGGGAGATGCAACGGGTAGCCATCTGCCGCGCCTTGATCAACGATCCTGAGATTATTCTCGCTGATGAGCCAACGGGTAATCTCGATTCGGCCTCAGGAAAGCAGGTCTTGGAGATTCTGCGCCGACTAAGGGATGAACAGGGGAAAACCATCCTCCTCGTCACCCACAGCCAAGAAGGGGCTGTGATCGCAGATCGGGTCATGAGAATGAGTGACGGTAGGCTCCTTTCCCTGTAGCCCCAGTAAATATCCCCCCCCTACGAAAAAGGGGGTCTTCTGGTAATGCTGTGCAAGAAATTTCTAAATTCGAAGCACGAAATTCGAAACAAGCACGAATATTCTAAATACCAATTTTCTAAACAAAAAAGTTTAGAATTTTGAATTTCGGATTTGTTTCGGATTTAGACATTCGGATTTCGGATTTATGGCACTGTTTCACCTCCTGAAAAATATCACCTTTCGGCATCTCCGCCTCAATAAGGGAAGGACATTCCTCTCTGCGTTAGGAATCGCACTCGGGGTCAGCGTCTTCGTCAGCGTGCAGATTGCCATTCACACCGCCATAGAATCCTTCAATGCCACGGTCGATCATGTTTCAGGAAAGGCCAATCTCCAAGTTGTATCGTTCGGAAGAGGCTTCCCCGAGGAGGTCTACCTCAAGGTCAAGAAAGTGCCTGGAATCAAGGCCGCCACACCCGTCGTCCAGTTCATACCCAAGATCGATGATCCGATCGGAGAACCCCTCTACCTTCTGGGAATTGATATCTTTAGTGACCAACAATTCAGAGATTACCAATTCTATGAACCCCATGAGGAGGATCTAAATTTTCTGAGAAACCCTAAGGCCATCGCCATTACAGAAAAACTGGCGAACCGGCATGGACTCAAGAAGGGGATGACCATCACCCTCATTGCCGGCTCCCGCAAAGTGGATCTCGTCATCACAAACCTTTTGAGAATGGAGGGGCCTGCAAAATCGTTAGAGGGAAATTTTGGTCTCATGGACATCGCTTCCGCCCAGGAGGCCTTGGAGAAAGTGGGACTGATTGATCGGATTGATCTGATCGTCAACAAATCGGTTCCCTCTGATGTGGTGGAAAAAGAACTGAAAAAAGTGATTCCCCAAGGGGTCGAAGTCCGCAGATCTGATACCCGGAGCGGTCAGATCGAGAAGATGGTTTCTGCCTTCCACCTCAACTTGACCGCCCTCAGTCTCATCTCATTAGTCGTAGGAATGTTTCTGATCTACAATGCCATCTCCACCTCGGCCATCCAGCGAAGGAGGGAGATTGGAATTCTTCGAAGCATCGGCATCTCCCGATTTCAAGTCCTCGTTCTCTTCCTGTGTGAGGCAGGGCTCATCGGATGTTTAGGAAGCCTTGTGGGGATAGGAATGGGGATGGGTTTGGCAAAGGTCATGCTCTATTTTGTTTCGAGGACGATCAGTGCCCTCTATATCCTGGTCAAGACAGGGGACCTGGTGCTTCCTCCCCTCGTTTTAATCGCAGGGTTCGGAATGGGAGTGTTGGCTTCCGTCCTCTCCTCGATCGGTCCTGCCAAGGAGGCATCAAGGATCGCACCAATAGAAGCCCTTTCTTTGGGAACCCTTGAAACAAAAGTAAAGTTTCGCCTCAAGCATTTCACTTTCGTTGGCCTTGGCCTTCTGACCCTCTCGTTTCTCTTTGCCCTTCAGAAGCCTATCTATCAACGACCCATCTTCGGTTTCTTGGCCGCTCTCCTCATTCTGATCGGTGTCTCCTTCATGATCCCTGCCATCGTGTTTTTTCTTAACCGTCTTCTCTCTCCTCTCCTCCATTCCCTATTCGGCGTGGAGGGAAAATTGGCCAGCCAATACCTTCGTGATTCGATGGCAAGGACGGTGATCACGATTGCAGCATTAATGACCGCTCTCTCCATGCTGATCAGCATCTCCATTATGATCTTGAGTTTCCGAAAGACCGTTGACCTTTGGGTAGAACAATCGTTAAACGGCGATGTCTTCATTTTCCCGGGCTCCTATTCGATCACAGGTTATTCTGCCCTGCTTCCTCTTGAGGTTTCGAGGGATCTCCCTTCCCTTCCTGGAGTCAAAGCCGTAGACTCCTTCAGGGCTTTGGAAGTCGAATATCAAGGCCTGCCCGCTCTAATCGCTGCTGTGAATGGCCAGGTTTTTCTCAATATGAAGGTGATTCGTTTCACGAAAGGGAACCCTCAAGCCATTCTGACTCAGTTTGTTGCGGGTCAGTCCGTTCTCGTGACAGAAAGTTTTTCTCTCCGTCATCGGGTTGAAGCGGGGGATCGGATTCGACTCAATACTCCTCAGGGGAAAAAAGAATTCCTGATTTCTGGAGTCTTCTATGACTATTCCACAGATTGGGGATTGGTATTAATGGAAAAACGACTTTACCAATCCCTCTGGAATGACGAAACCATTCACAGCGCTGGAATCTATCTCAATGAGGGAGTCTCACTCGAAGCATTCAAAGAAACGGTGCGGGAGAGATATTCGAAACCCTATCGGCTCTTTTTAGTTTCCCATCGTGAATTGCGGAATGAGATTCTTAAAATCTTCGACCAGACTTTTGCCATTACCTATTCCCTTGAGTTTATTGCAATCATTGTGGCCATCCTCGGGATTATCAATTCCCTGAATGCCTTGATTATTGAAAGGCAGAGAGACATCGGGATTCTAAGAGCGGTCGGTGGATTCCGAAGGCAGATTGAGAAGACTGTACTGATCGAGGCGGGAATGATCGGGTTTTTCAGCCTCATCCTGGGCCTCCTCTGTGGGTTTCTCCTCTCCATTCTCCTCATCTATGTGATCAACAGGCAATCCTTTGGATGGACGATCCAATTCTCCATTCCTCCTTGGAGTTTAATTGAGTCTGGGTTGGTGGTGATGATAACCTCCATTGGGGCGGGACTTATTCCGGCCCGAAGGGCTGCCAAAATGAGGGCAGTGGAATCGTTGAGAATGGAATAGGAATGAGTTAAGAGTTTAGAGTTATGAGTTATGAATTGAGAATTAAACGCTTTGCGCTATGGGAGCAGCCGACAAGGCTGTGAGTCTAATGGGGTGAAAGTCCCCTACCGTCAATTGCCCGATTCGGACGGTTAGCATATCTGACGTACAGGGAGGA
>Ga0315279_10008786_pt1 | contig 12175 bp, 17 predicted proteins | sample YL17G06_20_MG_FD_203694 | JGI IMG/M metagenome (GOLD analysis project Ga0315279, IMG submission 203694) | Sediment microbial communities from Yellowstone Lake, YNP, Wyoming, USA - YL17G06_20 | ecosystem: Environmental > Aquatic > Freshwater > Lake > Sediment | place: USA: Wyoming | collected...
ATGGAATCCATAGAGAGCAATGGTCGAAGATAAAATATGGGATAGATTCTGTTATGGAATTCGTTAAAGATTTAAATCAAAACATACAAAAATTCGAACAAATGCGATTTAATGCATGCATTTTAATGAGCCATGAACAATCGATCTGCCTAGAGAAAATTAAAGGTAATCTCATACCCATTGAACGATATATGTTTTCCATCAATATAACAATAGGTTCTGATCCTCAAGTTATAATAGTCGAAGACGAGCTTGAAAAGGCTGTTGAAGCGTCAAATAAACTGGAGACAGATGCACTCTCAGCCAGAAATGAGTTTAGCGGCTTGCTGATAGCGCCGTGAATGGTCGGATAGAACCAGAAGCGAGCGAGCGCAGATTCGTTCAGTACGCCATTAAATATTCGGCGCAATGTTGCTTGGTTATATGGAGGGTTTCATGGATTTTCTGCGATCTCATCCAACTCATGCAAGGTGAGGGCGTAGACCAGGCCGCGCCAACCTCCCCAAAGCTCCCTAGAACGGAGCCTTACCTCCTCGTATGCCTTTGATCTCGCTGGGATCTCTTGCCCCGGGAATAGGACGCGATAGAATTGTCTGGTGCTCCAAACATCTATCGGGAAGACATCCCAGCGTCTAAGCCCGAGCAAAATCATCTCAGCAGAGTACTCGCCGATCCCCTTTAGCTCCATTAGGAGTTCCTTCGCTTCCTCTGTAGGTATTTCAGATAGCTGGCTAAGATCCGGCCTACCGGCGGTTATTACCTGAGAGGTGGAGGAGAGGCGCTCAGCCCTGAACCCCAGTCTGCACTCGCTTCTAAACTCGTCAGGTCTGACCTTCGCCAGCCTTTCAGGGGAGGGCCAGTGTCTGAGGGAAACTCCATCAAACGAAACGGAGTAACCATAGTGCATCACCAGTGATGAGATCATGGCGTTCGTGCGAGCCATCGTGGTGTTTTGGAGAAGTATCGTTATGCAAACCGTCCGAAATGGCTCAAAGCTTGAGAGAGGGCGCATGCCGCGATGGCGCTGTACAACTCTGCCAATTGTAGGGGGATGTCCGGCGATCCGATAAAACCCCTCCATGTCCTCATCGAGCCCCCAGCATCGATTCACGGTGGCTCGGACCAGGTCAAGATCGTTTTTGCCAATATCTCGATCAGAGTACAACTTGACGTGTAATCCTTGTTCGAGGTCGCCCCGAATCCGCGGATTTGGCTCAAACCTGAGCCCGACGATCTCTTCTCCTGGTAGTATCATGGTCGTCCAGTATGCTTCGCCGTCATATTGGTCCACCAGAGGCGGGTAATCCTCCATCCTACGCACCTCTATCTCAGACTCCACGGTGCTGTAGAAATCAAAAGGCGGCCTAGCCGCGAGATCAAACTCACACCTCTCTCCGAGTTCCACCATTCCAAACTCCCTCTTATTTTGACAGGTTATTGAACTGAGAGCCACTCTACTTCCTGCATTGCATTAACGTCATTCTAACGGCGTTTATGTAAGATTGCTCAATGACAATACTTGTACACGTTTAACTCTTTATAAGTAGGCTGTGCATGTTTTCGCGCGCATGAGGGTGCAAACGCATTGGTGAAAATGTTCTTGGACGTCTTACAAGAAAATAATGGTACAATTGCATGCAATACCCTTGTGCACAGGATTTGCGTCAATAATGATCGAGCATTAGGAATAGAGCGCACACGCACCTTCACGTCGTCCCTGAAACTAGATCGCGCGCGACGGGGGAGGAGCTGAAGGTAGCGAACGCATGCGCGCAGTAAGTCTTAAGCGGTTATGTGCCCCATTCTATGGTGACACTGCGCTCACATATTTTAGATCTCATCTTTAACTCGTCTTAAGGCGCTGGAGTACACGTTTGATGAGACGCCCGAGATGAGCCCACCGATTGCGTCGTTAGTGATCGCCCCCAGATCCTTCAAAATCCCTGGCTTAGCCTGGTCAAATCTTATGAACTCGAATATCCCTCTTGCCCCAGCTATATAGTTGGTTATAGTCATCCCCAGAAGTTCATCGGCAACCAGCCCCGGACGTCCCATGAACCTCTCCCTCGTCAGGCCCGGGATAAGCCCAGATTTCGCGTCTTCCTCCGCTCTGAAACATGCGACCTCCAAGCATGAGACGTTCACGTCGGATAAGGCGTCAAGGAATTCTTCCCTGAGCAACTCGACGGCCTTCTCCTTTGTCTCCACGCCTGGGTGAGGCACGAATAATTCAAGAGCCGTCTCAATCATGTCCTCTAACCTTATTCCCCGATCCTCGAGGTATTTTAGCAAAGGCGGGTCATGGGGCATCTCTTTCATCTACTCCTCCGATCCTGATTTTTGAAAGTTGTCTATAGATACTATTAAATGGTAGATTATTAAAGATGTTGGATGGATAATCCATCCAACTATTGAAGAATGAGGTGCGATGATTGAAGATCCCATTAAGGCAGCTTACCGCCATAACAATGTTATCTGCAGTTGCAGCCGCCGTGAGGGTAGGGGTAAACTGGGTGGCGTTCAGCATACCGGTCCCTCTCTACGGTGTCACTGTGAAGATAGGCTTGAGCGAGACCTTGGCCTTCGTCTGTGGCTACGTGTTCGGTCCGATTCAGGGCTTCATTACAGGGGTATTGATAATCGTGGTATCCGATGTTTGTACGTGGCCCGGGTTTTGGACGCCCTTTATCGCGGCGATCATCGGTTTGCTCGGACTTTTCGGAGGAATATTCAGTCGCTTCAGGCAGGAGCCCAGCATGATGATGTTGGGGGCTGTGGCGGTCGTCTTAACCATGGTTAGCGAGTTTCTTCAAAACTTGTGGGGTGCGTGGTACATGTGGAGTTTCTTCACGCCGGAGACGCCGTTCGCGATAGTTCTTGCCACGATGATGGTAAACGGATTACCGTCTATGATTACAGCGGTTATCAACAACGTCGTTCTCTTCACAGCTTTGGCTCCTAGGGTGATCAGCATATTACGCGAATGGGTCCTGGAAGATGAGTGACATAATTTTAGCTCACAGAGAAGACAGGGGAAGAGCCTTCCTAGAACGGCTAAGTGGAAAAAGGCCGCTCTTCGTTTGCGTCATAGGGGTGACCGAGACCGCGAAGATTCCTGGTATATCGGCTGCCGGAAGGTATCCTGAGTTGACCGATTATACGCCGCCTGCCGATGCTGAGCTTCTCCTACTCGGGAAATGCAGATGTATAGAGGGTGTGCCCGTGACGCCTGAAGGGATACCCACTCCAGCGTTAATCACGATGTCAGCCCTAAGGTTGGGGGACATACCGGCTCTCGTTGTGAGTGGTGGCCTTAAGGTAAACCCACACGTTCCGTTTTTAGATTTAGGTGGGAGGCCTGGAAGGGACATAAGGACGGGCAGAGCCGTAGAAAACGTAGAAGAGGTCTTGTATAGGGCGAGAATTGCTGGAGTGAGCCTGTCCAAGGTAGCAGACTACCTCGTAGTCGGCGAAAGCGTCCCCGGCGGCACAACGACAGCTCTCGGCGTCCTTTTGGCCATGGGCGTAGAGGCAAGAGGAAAAGTCAGCAGCAGCATGCCCTACAATCCTCACGAGCTCAAGATCAGAACCGTCGAAGAGGGGTTGAGGGCTTCGGGTGTGGGGCTCGGTGCCTTGGCGAGGGAACCGTTGAAGGCGATCTCGTGCGTAGGAGACCCCATGATGCCGGCATTCGCCGGGCTGGTCTTGGGAGCCGCCGACAAGGTCCCCGTTTTGATGGCTGGGGGAACCCAGATGGGGGCCATATTAACCATCGTTAAGGCGTTAAACGCGGATATCCTGGACAATTTGGCAATTGGAACCACCAGATGGATCATGGGCGACAGGTCGGCCGACCTGAGGGGGATAACATCAAAGATCGTGGAGGTTCCCATACTTGCCGCCGACCTGGATTTTAGCGAGTCAAGATTTGCGGGTCTAAGGGCGTACGAGGCGGGAATGGTGAAGGAGGGCGTAGGTGCAGGAGGAGTGGCCATAGCCTCCATGATCAAATCTAGGGGCTCCATAACGAAAGAGGCCTTGCTTGGAGAGATCGAGAGGAACTATGAGCTGCTAGTGGGAAGTGATCCAGAGGGATGCTCAAGGAGATAAGGAACCTCTTTGCCTTCCTCACCGTTCTCCCAGTGGGCATGGACAAAGACGTCTTGAAGGACGCCGCAGAATATATGCCCCTCTTTCCGTTGGTAGGGGCTTTCATCGGGTCTCTAGGAGGGATATTTGCCTGGCTCCTATCACATATTCTCCCCGAACTAATCGCCGGAATGTTGACCCTGGGTCTATTGCTGCTGATTACCGGGCTTCACCACACCGATGGGCTGCTGGACTTTGGGGACGGCGTCATGTATCACGGCCCGCCGGAGAAGAAGATAGAGGTCATGCACGATCAGAGGACTGGGGCCGGCGGCCTTACGCTAGGCTTGGTGACCCTATCTACAACGGCGTTTTCCATTGCGGGGTTGAGCCCAGGCATCATCGTTCAAAGCCTGATCGTATCCGAGGCCTCGGCCAAGCTTGCAATGGTGATCGACGTCTTTTTCGGAAAGTCCGCTCACAAAGGGATGAACACCTACTTCGTCGAGGCCATGCATGGTCAACATCGAAGGCTCCGCCTCCTCACTGCCCTGATCGTCTCCTTCGGCATAGCGATAACTCTGCTGTGGATTCCGGGCCTAATCGCCGCTATCACGGGATTGGCAACGGGCTTAATCATGATCGGGGTCTCAAACAGGCACTTCGGCGGCGTGACGGGCGACGTGATGGGGGCAACGAATGATCTCACCAGAATGGCCTCATTGATCACGATTCTGGCTGTGGTCAGATGGTTGTAACCGCTTTGGTGATGGCCGGGGGCAAGGGGACACGGATGAAGCTCAGAGAAGAAAAACCCATGCTTAAGGTCGGTGGCAAGCCCATGATCCAGCGCGTTTTAGATGCCTTAAAAAATGCTGAGAGTGTGGATGAGATCGTCGTTGCGGTGAGTAAATACACTCCTAGGACTGCCAGGTTTGTGAAAACGTTTCCCGTCAAGGTTCTCGAAACTCCGGCTAAGGATTATGTCTCCGATATTAAATACGCCGTTAGAAGGCTTAAGCTGGACACTGTTTTGATCATCTCAGCCGATCTACCATTGGTATCGGGCGAGGTCATAGACGGGATCATAGAGAGGTATAGGCGATGCGATAAACCCGCATTGACAGGTGTGGTTCCTATGGAAACAAAGGAGAGGCTTCGTTTAGGAGGAGAATACTTTCTGAAGGCGGGGGATAGACGTCTAGTCCCAGCTGGGATAAATGTGGTAGATGGGGAGAGGATCGATGAGGGGGAGTTGGAGGAGGAAATATTCGTCTTCAATGACGAAAATGTCGCTGTTAACGTGAACACGATTCTGGAGCTAGAGATCGCAGAAAATCTATTTACAGCACTCACCCACGTGTGTGACCTTTAAGCGGTGATGCGCACCATCCATAAACGCTAAATGACGATAAGCGCCATTCCATGGTGAGTATACTATCATACATACTAGATATAGATAAACAGTAAGTGGAAAGTAGGAGACGAAGGTGAATGATACTAAATTTTGTATCCGTGATCATCATCTTCCTTTTCTCCGGAGGGAAGTTCACTTATTTCTATGCCCTCATTGAGAAGGGGAGGAAGGGGTATAAGAATAGGTGATCGTCATGACTATGAGGAAATGGACTGACAGGGATAAGGAATTGATACGATGCTACCAATGCAAGCACTTCAAGCCCGTGGAAAGGGGGCACAGTGGGTGATGCCAAGCCACCGCGTCGACGCGGATCTTCTGCTTGGACTTCTGCGACCACGCGGAGAAAAGGGAGGCACCCGAATCTTTCTACACGGGCTCCTGCTTTTACAGGCTTTAAATTCTCGATTCTTGAGAAGAAGGTTATTCAAAATCCTCGATAATATATAATAAAAATACATCTCATTAACTATGATCGAGAATAGATTTCGATGAATTTGCATTTATTACATATATACAAAGCGACGTTTTCTCCATCGAAAATCCCTGCAGTCCCCATAACCCCTCTTAATAATAAATTTCTTATTCTGACATCTTTTGACCCACATTTCGGACAGCTATACTCAGTTTCATTTTTCATCCTTAATCATCCCCAATCTATATTTAAAATAAATGAAGCTTTAAAAAATAACACCGTCATTTGACATATGAGAACTTAAATGACTAATTCAATGATAATTACTTGCTCATAAGGCGGTCATCAGTTGATTTAGTCTAGAAGACGTATCATGAAAATTTAGGACCGGTGATGTTTATGGTTGATGTGTCCCTGGTAGGGAGATGCGGGCTCTACTGTGGAGCTTGTGGCATATATCGAGCATACCAAGATAACGGCGCTTTTCTTGAATACGTCTCCAAAAGCTGGAATATACCCAAGGAGAAGATACATTGCAATGGATGTATGGCTCTAACACCAGAATGTTCGGGTTCGGGATGCGAGCGAGTAAGGTGTCTAGATGGTAAAGGCTACAAGTTCTGCTTTGAATGCCCAAGCTTCAAAGAGCGTTCCTGTGAGAAATATGAGAAATTAGCATCTCGCTATCTTGAGAGGGGAGAAGACATGCGAGCTTCCTTAATACGGATCGAGATGGGAGAGGTGAATGTTTGGCTCGAAGAACAGGATAAGCGATGGCGCTGTCCTTCTTGTGGCCATCCAATTTCATGGTTCGGTGGGAAATGCTTCAACTGCGGCAAACCTCTAATCGACTAGGTAATTGGAAAAGACATGAAAAACAAGCGATTACATTTAGTTTATGAAATCGATTCTTGAAACGAAATCCTGCAACGCATCTTTTTACGTGCATTTTAATACGTCTAAGTGATTTTTTTCAGTTCGATCCGATTTTTTCTTCTCTTTTCCGGAGAAGCTTGGTTAAACAGTTTTAGGTAAGGAATAAGCGCCGAGATAAGCTTGTTCTCTCCTTTTTTTAGATTTTCTTGATAAGTTGTACGAGATATTTTTTCTTTGTATGCGATCTCCTTCACATCAGCTATTCGAGGAATTGTATAATATCCGTAGTCATGGGCTTTTAGCAAAGCCTTGATCTGTTTCTCTGTCAAGTTCGCGAATAAGGCGTCGGCTGTGAGCGTCAGGGAATTAGATATAAATCCATCAAAGGGAACCTTACCTACAATTTCTACTGTAAAAGCCATCTTTTCAAGCCTTTTCATAAGCTCGTTAATATCTTCGTGTCTGAAGGCAATGATGCGGTGGTATTCCCATCCTTTTTCACCCATAGTGGGAGGCACGTGAAGAAGGTTCAATGAATCGATATTCTTGCTGATGGAATTTTCTGAGGTGCTCAGAATATTTTTTGATATTAGATAAATTTTCATATGATTAGGTGACATATCAAATACTGTGCCGATTTTCGAGAGCTCCTCTAATACTGCAGAGTACTCTTTGTGTTTATTGATCACAATTTCAAGGATTTCATGCTCTTTGTTCCACCAAGAATACATCTTAACCGAAGGAAATTTTCGGCAAATGTTTCCAAAGGGACAGTCATGTGCCACTCTTAATACGACTTCTGTAAGAGTCACGTGGGGGAAGTTGGTTTGAGACAGTTATTTCCTTTTTGGTACACGTCATAAGGCGGTTATAGTTTTATTAAATATCTCTTAATATTAGAGCGCGCATGATAATTATTCATGAGAGTATGCACGCTTTCATAGCACTTTTATTCAGAGAGTATAATGGATTTATATTTCGTATTATTGGCTTCGAGGTCCTTTTTAAAACACCAACATCTGAAAGAGAAGGGATGAAATGGCTTTTTATCTCAGGATCTGTTAGTTTTGTTACTCTATTTCTTGGATATATTTTATTTACAGTCCACGACAAAATTGCGATAATTAAACATTTATATTTAAAAGCAATTATTTATTGGTCGACAATTATTTTAATGTTATCTGATGCATTGAATTTATCTATTGGATCTTTCATTTATGGCGGGGATATTAATGGAGTCACGACTGCTCTACATGTTAATCAATATACGATTCAAGCAATTTTCATTATATTTTTATTGAACAGGGAACTTGTAGCTCAGAAATTTTTGCCCATTTTTGGAATAAATACTGATCATCCTCTCTTCAGACCGTGGATGAAAATTCCTTTAAACAAGTAAAAGTACATTTTTCATGTACTATTCTACTATTTTAAAAATTTTCAGGTTTCGACTTTACTTCTAAGTCTTTGTCCAGTCTTGGGAAAACCGGCTGTAACCCATTTTGTGCTGTTGCCAATTATTATCTCGTAGTCATGGAAAACGCTTGGAAGGCCTTCGCTGGTTAAAATATTCTTTCCATTTTGGAGCTGGTGGTGTATATGAGGCATTCCTGAGGATCCTGAGTTACCAGCTAACCCCAAGACCTGTCCTTGAACTACTTTGTCGCCAACCTCGACCCCCAATGAGTGTTGTTTGAAATGGCCAATTACACTATATTCGCTGTATCCATGATCGATTACTACATAGTTCCCTGCAAGCAACAGCGGATTTCTAATGAAGTCCTCAAAGGAGTATACCTGAGGTTTCCCTACAATGTTGTCTCTTATCTCATTCGCCGCATCCACAACCGTGCCATTGCCCGGACAGTGGACAGGTTTACCGAAGGTAAAATCCTCATTTTCTGAAGGATAGTCGGCACTAAGACTACAATCGCAATTTGTAGCACAAAAATCATAAGCATACCTACTCGAATTCGCTCGAAGCCCTAGTCGTTGAGGTAAAGGCTGAAGAAGAGGGAGTCTTCGGTGGTGCGAATAATAATCATGGCCATCGTACACGAAGAAATCGCCGTGGAAAGGTAAACGCAAATCAACACGCTGAAGATACTCTGCAGGGGCTACACGGGTTTTTAATTTTACAGATCCCCTGTTTTCACCAGTTAGGTGAAAAACATATTCCAAGTATTGAAGGTCAATCGATGCGTCAAAACGTTCGAAGGGGTTGAAGATGTCGATTGCGCTGTCTTCAGGAATTTCTCTTACGGGGATCGTTAAGATGCCTGGAGATAGTCCATTTGAATCTAGCGACTTTCTCAGGATGGGACTGCCGAATTTATCATAAACAAGAACAGAAATTGCCACGATAGTATACCTTTTGCCAGAGCCGTGTATCTGGAAATCGAAGTTTAGGAAAGTACTGTTCTCATCTCTTTCGAGGTAAACCTTTAACGGTACTATGCTTATCGTGGGAAGCTTAGGAACCATCTCTGCGACGCCCTCGCCGGTATTATCGTCTTCTCTCAGCATGGTTTAAGTTCAATCCTTAAGGGAAGAGGTATAGTTAGGATCATTCATCTTAACTAGGATTTTGAGTTCTTCCACCCTGTCGGGGTGCAGTATCTTCTTCATTGCTTCTCAGCCTCCCCGCGAAGAGTCGCTTTCATATCTCGCCAAATCACACACCGGGCAATCAAGGTAGCCATCGAACCCCTGAGGATAGTTCTCCACGACGCCGTGCTTCTCACATTTGAACGCGTAGAACGGCAGCGAGCCCTTCCACCCCACCTGCGTCCGGCGCCCTATGTACACGCAGCCAAACAACCACAACCGAACCCGCTGAAGAAATCCAAGTCTCATTTGGAGAGGAACTCGAGTCAGTCTCATCTACCGTCGTCTCAGAAGCCCGCGACGTGTGAGCGCATCTTAACTGGGATTTTTTTGAGTTCTTCCACCCAGTCGGGGTGCAGGCATTTCGAATGGAGAAACGATTCGCATGGGAAATCTGAGCACAGAGTACAAAACTTGAGATTCTTATCGTTTCTGCAGCACTTGTAAAGCTTGCAGTTTGCTCTGACCCCTACTCCGCAACCTCCACATTCATTGTTCATGTAGAGACGGCAGAAGCCACAGTAAAGTCCGCAGACAGTTGCAAGCGAATTTTCACTCATTCTTAGTCTGTCCCCTGTATTTGCACTCTTGTAGGCTGTTTTAGTGAAGTGAATAAGAGTAGCGTATTCCCAAATACGTCGGTGAATGTAGCCTGCCACCCTACCTTTGCGATTTTTTTCTTTTTCTTAATTACTCTACCACCTGCTTTGACAATCTCCTCAAGTTTCCTGTCGATATCGTCAACTGCGATATAGAAGGTTATGCCGTCGCCCTCGATCTCATTGACTTTTGTAAAGCTTCCTCCTACCGAAGGGGGGACTGTTTCAAAAAGCATGAATCCTAATTTCTCGTAAACCTTCCATCCAAAAACTTTAGAATAAAATTCCTTTGCTTTTAAAGGATCTATTATAGGGATTTCGATATGCACTATAGGACTTCCCATACCTTCCACCCACAAATGTCAGTTTACAAAACTTGATTCAAGATGAATCACATAAGCATTTTACCGTCAAATGACGCCTAATTGAGCATCCTTATTTTAAAAAAAAAAATTTCGTTTTGTTTTACAATTCTTCGATTTTAATTTCGGAGAACAACTCAACTTAATAAATTAACTATATCTCTTGTAAAGACAGAGGAGTTGTCGATGTGTGAAACATCGAAATGTCCTAGACTGGCTCATGCAAACAGGAGGACCAATCATCAGATACAGAACAGCAACGGAATTATTGGAACAAGACCCGGGATTAACCTCATCATTGCGTGATGACCTCCTTTCCTCTAGCCTTGTCGAGGGGTGGTTAAAACAGGTCTGCTATACGCCCAGCAGGAAAACAATCCACGGCGCTCATTCTAGCACCTTCGAGAACTTCGCTGGGAAACTATATGAGTTTGGTATCAGAGCCGGCGAACAGACCTTAGATGAACAGGTATCACCTTATATTAGCTGGCTCGCAAATCAGTTAGACAAACCAAACGAAGGATATTTCCCAGTTCTTCACAAGACTATAACAGCGTGCTTCCTCGCCATGCTTGGGTACGAGGAAAAACACGTCAATAAACACATAATAAATCGTCTTGACATTGTGCATGACTTCGCCATCAAAGGCGACTTAGGGAACATCTATATTCCTAGAAAGATCCATGGAAGTTTCCCTAAAACCCTAAAAGACCGTTTACTAATCAATCCAGAACTCTATCCAGACGATGAATTCAAGCTACCTTGGATATACGATGTGAACGCCTTCTTACACTCTAAAGCAGTGATGAATAATCAAACCCATAAAAATAAGGTTGAGGACATAATCTCATTCATCCTAACGCCTCAATATCAACATCTCAAGATTGGGTACGGCGTCGTAAGGCGTCCAAAAGATAAATATTATGTCATGGGTTGGAGTGTGCATCTACCTGGTTATTTTTCAGAGCCTCAAGAGGAGAGTATAGGATATCTGTTGCTTCTCCTAGACACATTTCGACGGAGCACAACTGCAAGAGATCATGATTGGTTTCAAAGCGCTTTAAGGACCCTAGGCAGATATAGGTCAGTTCAAGGTTTTTACACATTTCCCCGTCAGACATTGCCCGAGAAGAAGATAGGATGTTGGATTCTAGGACACAGGATGGCCCTTGAAGCGAAACGAAGGACTCGTGAAAGCATAAGCGTCGAGTCTACTTTTAGGGTTCTTAATCTTTTAAAGGACCTACACAGCTCCTGATTAAACAACGATTGATTGAAAAATTGGGAGATTAGAGCCTTTTTTTAATGAGTTTTTTCAGGTTCGAAGTGGCCAATTCACCAACTTCTTCAGTTGTCAATCCTTTAATAGATGCAATTTTTTCAGCCACATTAATGACCTCAACTGGATTCCCTGTATCGGTCTCTAAGAGAATTTTGTCGATCGGAATCCATTCAACAGCCTTGATGAAAAGTTCGTTTCTTTCATTATTCATTGCGCGTGGACCAATGGATAGGTATGTACCAAGCTCTATGTAACGTTGGGCTATGTTGATGTCACCTGAAAACCCGTGTATCACTGCCCCATACTCCGCATTATTTTCCTTCGCAAGGATTTGCAGGATGTCTTCGGTAGAAGCTCTCTCATGAATGATAACTGGTAATTCAAGGTCTTTTGCGAGTCCGAGTTGATTATGGAGTACATTCATTTGGGTTTCTCTACTCACACATTCCGTCGTAAACTCTCCTGTTGACGTTCTTCGCCCAAAATAGTCGAGTCCAATTTCACTAATTGCAGCAACTTTATTCGAAG
>Ga0315279_10008787_pt1 | contig 12175 bp, 14 predicted proteins | sample YL17G06_20_MG_FD_203694 | JGI IMG/M metagenome (GOLD analysis project Ga0315279, IMG submission 203694) | Sediment microbial communities from Yellowstone Lake, YNP, Wyoming, USA - YL17G06_20 | ecosystem: Environmental > Aquatic > Freshwater > Lake > Sediment | place: USA: Wyoming | collected...
AAAGAGGATGAAACGCAATCAGACGAGATGTGAGTGGCCTTCTTCAACATAGAGGAGGAAAGGCAATCCCCTGGTGTGGCGTCTGGAGCTGGAAGAGACCATTACAAAGAGAGAGATGCATTCGAAGCCTATGTTGCGACTAAGTTGTTTCCAGAGCCATTGTATGTCGTCCGGCGCATAACTTCAGCGAGAGACGATCTGAACGGAAGATCCATCGAAAGCGCCCAAGACCCCAACATTCATATTCGCGATACGCAGACGGGTCATTCCTTCTGGATTGAATGCAAATGGAGGACTGATAGGTCTATTAGGCATCGGAAGCTCATTATCTGCAAGAGCTACGCGCAATTCAGGAGATACAATGACTTCCAGAGGGAACACAGATGCACGAAGGTTTACATTGTAGTCGGGTTCAATGGCAAACCGGATGCCCCGAATAGCATTTACTGCATACCTCTAGACGAACTTGAGTATCCCTGGCGCTGTCTGGACACACTTGAGCCCTATCGGAGGAGGTCTCCGACTGAACCGTTCGATTATTCGCTTGGCCGGTTGTATTGAATGGGGATCCCCTCGGAAAGGACCATAGGGGGGAAGGGCGATTCCCTGCACGGAGATGGAGGACCTGCGAAGGGCTCTCAAAAAAGCGCAGAGCCAAGACGGCAAGTGATGTGCAGGATAACCATGGTGCTTCTGTGAAACCTTCGGTTGTATTGCTCTTCGGTGCCGGGGCGAGCCATCTCGATGGAGGAAACGATCGGCCGCCATTGACCAGTGGTCTATTCGTCCCTCTGCAGAAGCGCTTCCCAGATACGTGGGGGAAGATCTCATCCGACAAGGCCGATGCCTTCGCTCGCAATTTCGAGAAGGAGATGGATAAGGCTGCACATGGTAGCCCGCTACTTGCCGAAATGACAACAGACATGGCGTTGTACTTCAGCGGTTTCAGGCCGCGTCAGTCTGAGGACGATCCATACTGCCGATTGATCAAGGGGAGAAGGCGGTTGATTAGATCGAGGAGACTAGTAGTTGCCACTTTGAACTATGACTGTCTCATTGAACGCGCAGCAGAGCAAGCGGGCTTTCCTTTCCCACCATACTACTTCAAACCTGGGGATGGCCTGAGGCTGCTGAAACTCCATGGATCATGCAATTTCATCGTCAACCAAGGCAACATAACCATTGAGAACAAACTGACCATGGCGCAGAACTCCAAATATGAATCTACTGTAGAGCCTTGCCATCCGGACGACGTCCCGAAACTGCTGGAGAGGCGTCGCTTCCCGCCTGCCATGGCTTTGATTACTCCAGAGAAGGAGATACTGTCATGCCGTCGGCAGATAGACCAGATTCAGGATACCTACGCCAAGGAGGTCAGCCGTACTGATCGAATTGCTGTGGTCGGGGTGAAGCTGGCAAGACCGAATGTTGACCAGCAAGTGTGGGGGCCACTCATTCAATCTCGAGCCAAAATTGTGTTCGTAGGCAACGAAATGTCGTGCAAGGAACTCGCGGATATGCGTCCGGGAGTCGAAACCAAATGGTTGGGCAGGAGGTTAGAGTCGTCGATGGAAAAGCTCGAACGCTTCTTCTCAATCTAGACTCGATGCCTCATTACTTACGCATGCCCCGATCGGAGGAGTGGGCACTTCTCTCGAGGGCGGTGTGCACTCTGGACCCACAATGTGACGGCATGCATCCAATCAACAGCTCTCAAGATTCGTGTCCGGAAGGTATGCCTTACCCGAGGCGAAGGGGCCAAAATCGATGGGGGGCCGAGAGACCTTCGGTCTCTCTCTTCTCTCTCTTGAACAATATAGGCAAACCATAGCATACGCATTGGATACGCATGTGGCCAGAAAGAAATCGGCCTATGCTATCATGTCGACCTACCTTCAACCCGTCAGTTTCGGAGCCAGTATGTAGTCCACCCTACGCGTCAGGGACTATCAAGGGTCAAGGCTTCCGGGATAAGACTCCTCGAACTCCTTTATCGCATCAACCCTGTCGTCGTCTCTTGGGTGAAGGCCTGCATAGATGAATCGTCTGGCCCGATAAATCAATTCCGTCCTGTCCCAGTTGCTTTCTCTGAGAATCTTGAAAAGGGACGTAGCGACCACGGACGGTTTCTCAATCTTGAACTTCTCGATCAAGGCTCGGGCGGCGTGAAGATCAGCGTCGGTTTCATCAGCTCGAAGTGCAGGTCCAAACATCCACAGAGTCGCAAACCATAGTGCTATTAGGGCAAATGGAAGCAAGACAAGACCCAGTATGTCAAGGAATCCAATCATGGAGAGAAATACGATCATGATGCCTCCGGCGCGGAGTATCGATAATCTAGTCCAGTTCTTGCTGTTCACCAGGTGGAACTGCTCGTGTGAAAAGGCGAATTCCAGGAGGTTGTCCTCCATGAAGGAGTGTTTCTCGTTGTAGCCGATCACTTGACTATTCCAATAAGCCGCGAAGTCGAGCCACCAATCGGCTTCCTCGCGTTTGAGCTCTGTCTCAGCAGCGACTACCCCTTTTGCCTTCAGCTCAGCAAATACCCGATCGATTGGCTTCTGCTCACTCTCATCTGCCATGGACCACTTCCATCCCTACTTTCACCGATGGTAAGGGATGCTCCATTCTCTCTTCATCTCCATATTTCGTAGCTCTCGGAGGATGCTGCGAACGACCAGCTCCTGTATCGGCTTGCCATCGCGGTCCACTGGGATCATTACCACGGCACATGTCAGGGAGTAGGTGATAATCTCATTTTCGATTGCACGTAGCCTCGCCTCGGAAGAAACAATAGGGGAGGAAGCGCGCCGAGCAAGCCTTATGTTCATTCATGGTCCGCGCAACATTTCCGTGCTAAGGAGAAGCCTTATCCAGCCTGGGAAGTCAGGAGAATCACAGGACACATCCCAACTCAATTCTCCCCTTCAATGGGCTCACTCCTTGACGAATCTGGCCTCGAAAGCCTTGCATAAATCGCCCACAAACGAATCATAATGCAAGGGACTCCCTGGCTGAGGAGCCGGTCGCTCGGTCACCAATCTTGCTGGCTGTCCTTTGACATTACTGTAGTCAATGACTATGATTCCCAAAGCGTCAATCTGATTCGGCTGGCTTGGAGATGGGCCCTCGCAGACTTCATGGAAATCCTAGTCAGTCAACATATCGCCAGAATTGGGAAAGCCAAGAAACCAGGCAAACCATGAAGCTTCTTGAGTGCCGAAATCAGGGTATCGAGAAAGGAAAACCGTCTAGTCCTACCGCGAATTAGGCACTATTGCCTGAAGAATAACGTCTATCTTCCGGCTTATGAAGTACATGGATATGGCCTCAGTCAACGTGAAGACTCTAGACCTGAATCCTTCCTGTGGGCTGTCAAACATCACCGAATCCGCGCCGTATTTGTGCTTTGCAATTCTGCTAATGTAATCGACTAGGCCAAGTCGCGCAAGTAATGTGTCATCAAGAAGTTCCTTTGACTGCGCCAGCCGAATTAGAGTCCCTAGAGATTTGCCCTCTGTTCTGGGAATCTGGTCCTGGAGTCTGCGCATCAGGGCGTGTTGAATGTGCTCACAGCTGAAGAAGATGGACTCCCTAGGTTGGAACACCCAAATCACTCTAATTAGCGCGTACTGATGTGTTCTGATCAAAGTCCTGTCCTTCATTTCCCAGTTTTTCGATTTGTCATAGAGCAGGTCGTCAATTCCTATTCCACCGATTCTCTTCTCCAATGGCACCATTGCCTCTCTAATTGTGTCCATCCTGGATTTTTGGCTCGTCATAAGGTCAGGATCATCCATAACTTCCATCAGGTCTGCAACCTCGCTGATCGCCAGCTTATCCTGGTCGTCAAAGAGCTCCGATAGCAGAATCTCGATCTCTGAGTGGTTTATGCTGTCGCGCTGACCATCTGGCATTTGAATCAGGGTCTTCAGCGCCATTCTAGTGTATATTGCTTGTTCTCAGAGGGAAAGAGGCGGGGGGACATTAACGGGTTCCACAGAACAGAAACAGAATTGTGTCACTCATCTCGGAGAATCCAAAAGGGAATTAAAGGTTGAATGCGTTCAGACCCTCGGCGGATTGAAATCTGCCAGCACTCTGCACCATATCAAGCTTTCAACTCTCTCCGAATCCCAAGGCTTCCTTCGCCCAAGGAAAGAGAGGGCTGCTTGAATACTTGTTCAATATAAGCAAAGAGTCTTCTCTAGTCTTCAAGGTCTCAGTCTTGCCAGTTGTCAGAACTCGCCTGGAGTATCCCAGACCCTTCTCGGTCCTGTCCATTTCCGGACCTCCTGTCCACACGAATTGGTAGACTACAATAGCGCGGAGATTAGGGTAATCGAATACAGTTTGCTCCAATTCGTCCACGAGAGCGTCAGCAAATCCCTTCTTGAAGGCGTGGCCCCAAAGATTGTTGTCAACTATGTACAGGAGACCTGCGCGATCTTTCGGAAGTTGCAGAACTTTTTCTTTGATGCTCCACCTTAGTCTGTGTGGTTCAATTGTCTTCGGAATAGCACCTTCGAGTCTTCCTCCCCGGTAATTCGCAGGAACATCGTGCTCAGAATCAGCGGAGTAGAGGTGTATGTCAACGGTGCGGGGAATCACGATTCTCTCGTGTCCCTTGAAACGGTCGGTCTTCGTGATCTTGTTCCGAATCGATCTACATATCTCTTCTCGAACAGGAGCTGACAGACGCTTGTATATCTTCCCTCCTATCTGCACGCCGCGCACTCCCTGGAGGGCGCTGACAATTGTCCATAGGTCGGATTCCGTTTCCTTCTCCTCCTTGGATTGTTCCAATGCATGAACCTCAATCATTAGGATGTCGTCGCCCTTTCTGACGAGAAGGTCAGGCTTTTTCCCAGCTCCCTTTTCAGGTACGAATTCAACCACGCAGTCTTTCTTCAGAAATCTGGATGCGAGCTTCAGCTCATAGTAAGCGCTCCTGCAGTGCTCTTTTCTCTGCAGTTTTCGGACAAGCTCATTGAAATTAGCGCATTTCTCAAGACTAGCCAGGTCATTCGCGAATTCGACGACCTCCAACTGAGCGTGTAGAAATGGTTGGTCCATCCATCCATAGATGGGGGTCTCCAGAAGAACTGGTTTGCCGTCCGCTCTAGAATCCCCTAGTAGACTTCGTATCTTCCTATGGGCCTCTAGTATCCTTGCTTTCTCTGTGTGATCCAGACCCGGAATCTCGTCAATGCCTCTAATCTCCAAGTCTTCATTCATTAAGGTGTGAGAGACTATGGAGCGCTATTTATACTGTCGGAAAATGCAGCTCGCCTCGGAAAAGCCCATCGGAAAGGAAAGGCCACCATTCAGGCTCACGATTTCTTCTTTCGCCTCGCCTCTCCCGCAATCACGATTACTGCCATGAGGACCATCACCCCGAATGGCATCATGCCAAACTCAGGGATTGATGGGGCGTACGTGACCGTGATCGTATCTGAACCAGTGTTTCCAGCGGCATCATGAGCAGTGACGGTGATGACATTGCTCCCAGAGACCAGAGGTATATTGGACGTTACTCCCCAGTCTGTCGTCCCTGAGGCCGTGCCGGACCCTCCAGTAGCCGCATTGTACCATGTTACGCTTGTGACGCCGACGTTGTCGGATGCCGAACCTCCGAGACCAATCATCGGTAAGCTAGTCGAAAAAGTAGGATTGCTTGTAGGCAATGTTATCGTGCACGTAGGTGGAGTTGTGTCAGGTTCGGTGTACGACCATACCACTTCCACCCATGATATCCTTGCCCCATAAGAGTCAGTAATCTTGACATTGACCCCTCCAATGCTGCTGATGTGGTTTGTGGATACTGCGTATGACTTCTGGACATTTGTTCCATGGCCGATATTTGAGGCTACCAGATCCCAGAATAGAGTTGCATGATTGTATATGTAAACACTGGGTCCGCCTCCCCCCATGCTGGTATCCGTGTAAAGAAAAGAGATCGTTAGAGCATATGTTGGAGGAGCAGGATTGACGGAGAAGTACCAGGAAGCCCATCCCTCTGTACCTGGGAATATACCTCCAGACCAGAACCCCAAATAGACATATGGTGGCGAAGAAACAACATAGCCACCTGAGCCGCTGAACTCGTTGCCATTCAGCATGCTATAATCGGTGGTTGCTGACTTTGATGGGAGTGGTTCTCTACTGTTGCCCATTTGGGCAACTAGCCATCCGATTGCACTGAGCATCAAGACGGCAATGAGAATCACTGCGAGAACAAGGCCCTTTGACGAACGCTTCCGGTCTTTTCTGAGTCTATCAGGCAACAAGTCTCTGTCGATTTTCGGCATCATGCATTTCCCCCTGTGTGACAACTGGTTTCGAGTATATGTCCCCTCGTGTGTGCTCAGTGACGTGATCATCCAGGCCACCGATATCCCCGTTCCTAGCACGTTGTCAGCGCACGTCCCCACGACGTCAACGAGAGGAGGCGCGATCAGGTGCGTGTCTCCGTGCTTCCGACCACACCACGCCCTAGAACGCGCTACAATCGAACAGGAACGCGTTGTCGCGAAAAGCACACTGAATGAGGAGTCTGACATGTCAAACTTCGAGAGTAAAGGGTTTGTGGGACAACGGGGTGCTAGTTTCTATACCCTCCTGATTGAAAAAGAGCCAGTCATTAGGAATCGGTGGCAACAGTCATCACAATCGTTGCTAGCTATGTTCCGTTTCTCAAGGAAGCAACTCCATGGGTGGACCTATTGTTTGGCGTCTCCCTAGGTCCAGGAATCGTGATAGGGGTGGGGATTGCTATCGAAGCCAGAACCATGATTGCAGAGAGAAGGAACATCATCGTCCTGTCAACCGTCTTGGTCTTGGTCGCCTATGCAATTGGCAATATTCTGCACTTTGGACCCCGCGCATGATCTAGCTTGACTCATCTTTCTGGCCGCTAGGAAGACGGAATTCGAATCCCGTTCCTTTCATACCGGCAATTGATGCACCCATCTTCAATCACCGGTAGATTCCGGGCCATGATCCGGGCCCTCGCACATTTAAATTCTCAAATGCTGATGTATGTTCAAACTGCAACCTCAAATCCTGGATAAGGGATTTGCAACAGATTCTCAACTATAGCGGAATCGATTCCGAGGTCCTTCAGGATCAGGCGAAGCCCAATCGCGCTTTCCTCATTCTTGTGGCTACCGATAATCGCGTTCAAATCCTTGTCCTTCTTCGGCAGAATCACAACATTGTCCGGGAGGTTTCCATAATCGAACACATTAGTTATCTCATTCGATATGATCAATGCCTCCTTCGGGAAGCGGCCTATCAGGAACTCTATCTTCGGAGTGATGAAGCAGCCTCGGTTCATTGTCCCAAGGCCCTTGATCGACTCTCCGGCAACGATGATCCCGCCTCTTCCAGACCAGTCCATGGCAATCCCGTCGTATCTTCCCCCGACAGACATCATGAATCCATTGAGGTTGTGTTGACCTCCGATGACTTTCTTAAGCGCAACTGGTGCCTTGGAGTAATCCATCTCTGCCAGGAAGCAGTCTAACAGCGCCGACAAATCGGAATGTTTGAAGTAGAGGTAGTAGCGATAAGCTACGTCTTGATCCACGGCCATTTCCGCCTGTACCCAACGCTCTTCCTGACTCAGGAACATGTACGCAAACCAATTCGCCAGTCCTTCAAGAATGTTCAGGTCCTGGTATGTCATCACCATCTGGACGTCCGTAGCCGAGAAATTGGCCAAAGAATAGTGATGTCCGATTTCATGAATCAGGGCTATCTTGAAAACGTATTTCTGCAGAAATCGAGGATTAATCTCTGGTAGTCTTTCCCTCAGCTGACAAGCATACCTCTGAATTCTGCTCGGGCAGAGAAAAACTAGGCTTTCGAATCTATCATTGACTCTGATTCCGAGTTGATCGAAAACTGGAGTGGGTGTCCAATACCCCAATGAAGTGTCGAGCGGGACCGTGTGCTCCTTTCCGTAGAACTCACCAATGTCGACTGAAGACTGGTAATCTTTGAGAACGGAATAGGACTCGAACTTGGGACTATACCCTGTAGTCAACCGTCTGAGATTCGACACTACTCCTGACAGTGACTCGTCGTATTCTCTTTCATCAAGGAGAAAGATCCTTGTGACAGGCATTCTGAGAGAGTACTTTCTGCCTGCGCTATAGGTAATATCTGGACCGAAGAGTCCGAGTATCTCCCTTGCCCATTTGACAAAGCGTTTGGGAGTACTGCGAGACGCAATGATTTCACATTCCATCATCGGAAGCTCGACTCTGTGAGGGAACTAGTTTCTCTACTGTGAGGAATTCCTGGCTAGCTTCTAGTATCTTTCCTTGTAGTAGGTCCTATGGAACCAATTTCGTTGATGATACACGCTTGTCCTTGTGCAGACCTTCACCGGTGCTGCGTCAGTATCTGGAGTAGCATAGCAGTGCTTCGCGGGCTTCGTCACTCTCGAACCAATGCCCGCTCATCTTAATCCTGAATGCCATGTCGGGGGTGATGAGCACATCGCCTGCGATCTCCGGTTCGACATTCCACGGATAGAAGCCCGGTGACGGGACGTTACCCCTCCGGAAAAGCTTCTTGAGATGAAGCGAAGCCTTCGGCCTGTTGATCCTCTGGACACCAATAACGATTTCGAGCCAACTGCTCAGTTCGATTTTCGAGTAGACCGTGTTAAGCTCTTCAAATATCACGCCAATATCCCCCCGAGACAGTCTCGCAGAGCCGTTCGGATGCGAATGAAAACCGCCAATGATTTCGAAACCAACTGCGCGAATCGTGTCCTCTGCTCTCTTCCGAGCGGCCAGGTTGCCAAACCCAACCATCGTCCTTCCTCTGTCAGCGCTCTGCACAGGGTAGGCTGCGTGCACCGAGACGCAGTCGGTCACCCTTCCATCGATGAACTGCCTGTCCTTGTGTCCGATCAGGAAGCCCAACGACTCCCTCCCGTGGATCTCGATCGCCGCCATGAGCAGGGAAGAGAAGGCGTAGGGCTCAAGCACGACGGGCCTGTCCCCGGACTCTGCGGTTCTGCCCGGCGCCTTTCCACCTCGAGCACTACTCATCACTGACCTCCCTGTCGAACAGCTCACACTTATCGTCGGCCATGTTCTGGGGCTTGCAGTCTCTGTGATACACATTATAGGTCTTGGCGACCACGTTACGGATCTTCATCTTGAAGTCGTCACCCCTCACTACTATTAACCCATCGCCTGCGTTGCAAAACACGTCGACACTGTATTCTTCCTTCGCCTTGCGATAGCCATCGCGGTGCCCGTTTCGATAGACCTCGTCCTTCTTTTCCAGCTCGAGGCCGAATGCACGCCGGAGGAACCGCCCCTTCGACATACCTGACCCTCTTACCAACGCGTCTAGCTTCTCGAGCTGACCACTCGATACCCTGAAGGAAACGACGGGTCTCTTTCGATCGTATCGTTCCTTCGCGGACCCACCACTGCTCTCTCCTTGCACACCATCATCCCCCTTTTGGCCGCTCCTTCTACCGAACGCACCGTACTCGTCGTGTATACGATGCCTGTAAACGACGTGGTACACGACATCGTGGACGACCTGTAGACGAACCGTTTACGGATCTGTCGTGTACCCCCATGCAATGCTCCGCAGCTGTATACGAATCGTCAGATTCGACGCAATAGGTTTGCTTAAGCAGCGGGGAGCTTCTTCTCAGCAACGTGCTCATCCTCCTCGGGAAGGTTCTTGACTTCACCCTCTGTGGCGAATCTTGACCTCAAGCTCAGGGACAGGTTTCCGAACTTGAGGTAGCTCTTCAGGTCGATCTCCCCGGCCCATTCCCGAGCCTTGAGTTGCTGTCTTGGGCTCGACACGATTTCGAGCGCACACGCGAGGTGCATCACGTCCCTCAGCCTGTCGATTGAGCTCCGAAGCTTCTGGTCTCGATTGGCTTCTCGGGGCACATCGAACTGCTTTGGGCCCAGAAGTATTTCGAGTGCCTTCGTTGACTGTCTCGCCATGAATTCGATATCCCTGAGCAGCAATGGGTTGATGACCGACGTCAGGTCCTTCTTGATCCTGAACTCTGACGTCAAGTACCTGACGAGGTCCTTCGTGATGATCTCCTGCCCCCACTCTGTCTGCCTTACCACCGACAAGGCACCAGAATGGAGCACGTGGAGAATCCTCGAGAGTCCATCGAGCGTCGGCACGATCCGGTAGTGAAGGGTCTCGTTCTTCTTCTTCGGCGTCCTATCGAGCTTGACCTCAAGGATCCCAATTCCTGGATTGGCGAGCCTCTCGCAGGCGGACGCAGCGCCAGGCTTTGTCAGTTTGTCGTGACCTTCGCGGTTCAGGCTTTTCACTTTCGGCTGCCAGCTGACTATCCGACCAACGTAGGACCACTCGTTACCAAGCCCAGCGAGGGCGAGTACTACTCGCAGCTCGTTAAGCCAGCTGACGGCTCGCTTGTCTCCAGTATTGAGGATGGGCAACATGCTTTCCCTTGCCTCATCATTTTGTGAGTATAAAGCACTTACTGTAGATGCAGTACCTCGCATCTTTTGAAAGTGGTTCCAATCGTAATTGACCGGGCTGTCCCAATTTCGGCCAGTACAGGAACACAACCTGCTTAAGCCTTCCTGATGACGAGAAGATGATTATATAGGAATATGCAATTACTAATAATCATGGCAGGAATTATGCCATATAAAAAGGGAAAGGAGGTCCCACCATGGTAGATCGATACCTGGCCAGAATCCTCGCGGACTTGCAGGATCGACTGGTCGAACTCGGTGTCGAGCCAGATGATGCAGAGAGCGTCGTCGATGATTTCGAAGAAAGCATCGAGAAGCTCTTGGCATCGTCGGAAGCCGACACCGACAGCCAGAACGAAGACAAGTAGTCCTGGGGTTCGGGGCGGCCGTCTCGAGCTATCGGGAGGTGGCGCGGCCTCCTCCTGATCAAACCTATTACGAATCGCTGGGGGTCCTTTTCGTCCCCAGCACTCAGAGGCATCGGGCTTCGGAAGAGCCCAGGAAAAGGCGATGCATGACGCGGAGAAAGTCAGCTTCAGATCATAGAAGGGCAGATAGCGATAAGCTTACGCCATCTTCAACCTATGACCTGACCGAGGCGAAGACACTACAAAATAGTAGACAATTCGCCTTGGGAGCGCGTCAGCATGGCTCGAAGAGCCAGGCTTCCGATGCGACTGACCGCTCCGTGGGAAGAAGAGGACACAGGCGCAGGGAGGCGCGCAGCATGGGTTGCCGGCCGTTCATAACGGCGGTCAATGACCTGCTTCGCGAGACAGCCCCATACTACGCCCAATCCACGCAGGATGAAAGACGTCGCAAGCTGAGGCGCATCTACAAGCTTCTAGTGGACCTCAAGTCGCAGGGCAAGATAGAAACGACCGGCCCCAAGAAGCTGACCGAGCGAGACTTAAGCGAGATCATCGGATGGTTCAAGGGAAACCTCGACGCGACGACGGCAGCCCACTACATGAAGTTCCTCGACGAGGCGCTGCAGAGCGTCGGCAACAACGTTATCTCCCGCCTCAAGGTCAAGAGGCGGCACCTTTTGCCGAAGCCGATGATCAAGTCCATCAGCCTCATTCCGTCCGACACGATGGATATCCTCCTGTCCGGAGGATACGCGCTCGATGATCCTTGGTGGGACGCTGCAGCAAAGGCCGCGATTACCCTTTGTGCGCACACAGGACTGCGGCCTTCGGAGCTTCGTCTCTCCAGGCTCGCAGACATCGATTTGGAGCGGATGGAGATCCGCGTCAGCTCGCCGAAAGGTATGGCGCGATGGGCGAACGGTACAGAACGGGCGCCGATAATGCCTGGGTGCGAGGACGTCATGAGAGACTACCTGGAGCGAAGGCGGATTGCGCTGGCTGGAGTCGGGGGAGCCGATGTCGGGGCCCTGTTCCCCTTCATATCGGTGAAGGGGGAGGCGCGGTTCTGGTCGATTGCGATGTGGGCGAAGCTCAAGAAGGCTGTCGAGACGGCCTCCGAGGAGCACTTTAGATGGAAAGACTTTCGTCCCACATATGCGCAGACGCTCAAGGACGCCAACGCCCCGATCGAGGCCATCAGCAAATGCCTGCGTCACTCCTCAACGAAAACCACGGAGCAGTACTACGGTCGCATCAGAGCGGAATCCGCATTCTCCCAAGTGAGAGCTGCTT
>Ga0315279_10008789_pt1 | contig 12173 bp, 10 predicted proteins | sample YL17G06_20_MG_FD_203694 | JGI IMG/M metagenome (GOLD analysis project Ga0315279, IMG submission 203694) | Sediment microbial communities from Yellowstone Lake, YNP, Wyoming, USA - YL17G06_20 | ecosystem: Environmental > Aquatic > Freshwater > Lake > Sediment | place: USA: Wyoming | collected...
TTGGAAACGTTTTGGCCGGGAGACTGCAAAGGGTTACGATCTCTTTGAACCGGGCTGGAAGTACAACTTGACGGACCTTCAGGCGGCCCTGGGGCTTGTTCAGCTACGGCGCATCGAGGAGATGAATGAACGGAGGAGGAAACTCGCCGAGCTCTACGATCGATTCCTCGACAGCGTTCCCGAGATCATCCGGCCAGCAAAAGTTTCTTATCCTTCCCGCCATTCCTGGCATCTCTACACGGTTCTTATAGATTCGAAAAGAACAGGTTTCACCCGCGACGAATTTCGGGAGGAACTGAGGAAAAGGAATATTGGCACAGGGCTCCACTTCCTGGCCGTCCACGAGCTTTCGTACTACCGGGATCGTTATCACCCGGAACCAGAGCTTCTCAGAAACTCGGAATATGTGGCTGCCCGCATTGTCTCGTTGCCCCTTTTCCCGGACATGGGAGAGGAAGATGTAGTGCAGGTCGTGGAAGAGATTCGCGACCTCTTCTCTATCCGAAAACGTTGACCCGAGCGTACCCTGTCCCGCCGTAGCGGGATAGGCGGGGTTTCTGCCTGCCCCGCCTGCGGTCGAGACCGGGGCCGGCAGGCCGGAAGGGGCACAATAGAGAAATAATAAGTCATTGCCGGGAAGCCCCACGCTGTGGCCGGGGAGCTTAACAACTCGATGGAGGTATCATTAGGCATGAAACGGTTTTCGGTAAGGTTTCTCTTGACAAGAGTTTTTCTCGCTTCTCTGTGTTTTTTTCTGGCAAGTTCTGCATGGGGACAAGCGCTTAACACCTTGGAACCAGAGAAAGAGAAGGAGCTTTTGACTCGCGGACAGAAGATGCTGCTGTACAATGTTGGGGGGCTGGCGGTGGTTGCTGGCTACGGCCTTTGGAAATGGGACTACGGTGCGAACTCCTTTGAATTTACGGATGAAGGCTGGTTTGGAAAAAACACAGAGTATGGGGGGGCAGATAAATGGGGCCATTTCTGGTCATCCTATGCGCTGAGTCACCTTAATGCGTACATCTATCGTCAGTGGGGATATACCGATAGGGAAGCGAACCTTTATGGGGTACTCACCAACCTAGGCTTCCAGACATTTATGGAAATCGCTGATGGGTTCAGCCCATCACAAAAGTTTTGTTATCAGGATATGGCCATGAATCTTTTGGGGGCCGGGGTCGCCTATGTTTGGGGAAACTACCCGAGTCTGGCGAGGAAGGTTGATTTTCGAATTGAGTATAAACCCTATTTTGACAGCCGTGACACGGAGTTCTCTACCAAGTATGATAGACAGACATTTCTGATGGCCGTCAAGGCCGATGGATTCGATTTTATCAAGAATCCTTACCTGCAGTATTTGGAGTTTCATTTGGGATATAACGCTTCCGGTTTCAAGGATTATGAGCCAGGCGGCCCGGACAATCGCCAACGGACCCTCCTCGTGGGTCTTGGGTTCAATGTGAACAAGCTGGTGCAGAAGATTTGGGATACCAGGGTTTTTGATTACATTCAGATACCTTACACTTCGATCAACCTGGAAATTCACCTGGACTGAAAGACATTTCCAAGCAAATCTGGGAAGCCCCGCCCGGTGGGGAGGAGCTTCCCCCTGGGCTCTTGGGCCGCACCCTCTCAGATCATTTTCTTTTGCATGAGATCAGGAGATACGTGGGCTTGGACTTGGCGAAGGGGGGTGACACTGGCTTCTCAGCCCGGAGGACCTCGCTGAAAGAAAGCCAGTTAGCGGCTTCAAGCTTCTGTATATATTCCCACTCCGTGATGACAAATATTTCCTGTTCTACTTTAATGATCTGTCGTAGCTCTCTCAGGTTTCCCACTTCTTTACCACGGCCTAAGTAGTATTTGAGCCTGCCGTTGACCTCACCGAAGTAGACCGGTGTCCCAAGGGTGGGAAACTTCTCCCGCACCTCGACAGCGAAGGAGCGCTCCGTTAACCGTTGCTGCTTCAGAATTTCTCCCCCCGTGGACATGTAAAGTGCCATTAGAAAGGCGGCTATAACCACAGCACCTACCTGGGTGCGTTCAGAGCGTTGCTTCCAGGATGTCCAGAAGAAGATGGCTGCTGCACCTAAGGCTATACCCAGAGCGGTGACATAGGGAAGAGACCCGAGAAGCTTCCCAGGCCAGCCGGGCAGGAAAGGGCCTCCAAGGAGAACCACAGCACCAGTTACGAGGAGAAATCCCATGAGCCTGACAGGAAAGATAAAAAAGAGCCGCCAAAGACTTGCTCGGAGGTCAAGGCCTCGCGAGAAAGAAAACATCTCCTCCATAAACCCCGCAACAAGGATCGCGGCGAAAGGAAAAATGGGAAGGATGTAGTAACTCCGGCGAGACGAGCTTGCGGTGAAGAGCAGGAAGATCACCCCGAAGCAAAGGAGACTAAATCGGAAACCCTCGTGTTTCGGAAACCGCTTTACGGCCCAGCCAAAAGCCCCCGGAATCCAGAGACTCCAAGGAAGGAGCATGGCCGGTAAAACCTTAAAATAGTCATAGATAGGTTCTCTGTGGTCGAATGCTTGGAAGACCCGGACAAAGTTCTCCCTGTACATGAGCCTCAGGAGTTCCCAGTCTCCCCGCTGAAGATATGAGAGATAGAAGGGGAGAAGGTAGACAGCGAGCCCTAGAGCCAATCCCACGAGAATCCACCCGAATTGTCTTCGGATGACCGCCCTTACTGTCCTTAGGATGCCTCCAAGTTCATTGCGAAGTGAGCTCCCGTTTCGGAGGCAAAACAATGATTCGATGAGGGGCAGGAGTGTATGCGCGATGACGACCCCCAAGGGAACGATGACAGCGGGCATGCCCTTCGCGTGTCCCCCCACAAAGAGAAGAAGGAAGAAGACCGAAGGTTTCCAGGGATGGTAGCGGTTGCGCCAAGACACGTACGTACAGATCGAGGCGGTGATAAAAGCAACGTTCATGGCGTCCGCTGAGGCCGTACGGCTCCACAGCAGAAACGAACCCGTGGTCGCAAGGACGAACGCTGCGAGAACTGCCGTTCTGCGTCCGAAGAATCTTGCCCCCAGCCAGGCCGTAAGGAAAATCGTGATGGTCCCTGAAAGGGCACTGGGAAGACGCGCGATTCCCTCCGTAACTCGGCCACAAGGTAGGGCAGTGAGCACGATGGTCCAGTAAGAAAGGAGTGGCTTGTCGCCATAAAACGCGTCTCCCAGTTTGGGTTCAAGCCATTTCCCGGTTTCGAGCATTCCTTGGGAGATGGAAAGCCATCTTCCCTCGGAGCCCGTTATCTGGAGATAGCCGAGGTTCAAGAAAAAGGGTACGCAGGCAACGAGTGTCAGAAAGAGGTCGCACCAGGTCAGTATCTCTGCAGGTGGTTCCTGGCCGCTCTGAGGTGAATTAGAAGAAAAGAGGCACCTGTTTCCGCCGGTCATTCCTTTGCTCTTGTAGGGAAACTCCAAAGAATGTCTTTTTTCTTACGACCCATCTTAAGTAATATCTCTGGGTTTTTCAATGTGAAAGATCCTGTGCGAAATGCCCAAATCTTCTTTCTGTTGGAGTGGACGGGATCAAATGGCGCCTGGACATCCTTTCCCTTATAATGAGAGCGTCGTTGAAAGCTGGAGGTACCAAACTTTGAAAGTGTTAGTTGTAGAGGATGATGAAAAGACGGCCTCATTCCTGATTAGGAACCTTCATGAGGAAGGGTTCGATGTGGATGAGGCAGCAGACGGAAAGAAGGGTCTTAGCCTGGCTCTTACCAAATCATACGATGTTGCTATCGTGGACATTATGTTGCCCAAACTGGACGGCTTGAGTCTTATTGAAGAGCTTCGCCGGAAAGGGGTCCATACGCCGGTCATCATTCTGAGTGCCAAGCGTTCAGTGGATGACCGTGTGAGAGGACTTCAAAAGGGGAGCGATGACTATCTGACCAAACCGTTTGCCTTTTCTGAGCTTTTAGCACGTTTACAAGCCCTGATACGAAGGGCTACGGGTACGGCTGAACCCACTCGTCTCACAGCAGGAGACCTCACCATGGATTTGCTTAGGCGGGAGGTTTTTCGGAATAATAAGAAGATCGACCTGCAACCCAGGGAGTTTGACCTCCTCAAGTATCTGATGCAGAATGCTGGCAAAATAATGTCCAAGACCCTGATTCTGGAGCGTATCTGGGGATATGGCTTCGATCCCCAGACAAACGTGGTTGATGTCTTGGTCTGCAGGCTGCGAAACAAGGTGGACAAAGATTCTGAAACCAAAATAATTCACACGGTTCGAGGCGTTGGCTATGTTCTCAAAGTCTCTTGATCGTGCAAGAAGAACAATTGGTTTCCGATTGGCTGTCTGGTATTCATCCATCTTAATCGTGAGCTTCCTCATGGTCTTCGTGTTTGCTTATCTTTCCCTTTCGTCATCGATCCGGAAGTATGACAGAGACAATATACAGACAGAACTCAATGAGTGTGCGAGCCAATATCAAAGAGGTGGGGTAGAGGCTCTGCAACAGGAAGTGGAATTCGAAAGGCACGCTACCGGTAAGAACTCATTTGTTGTTCGCCTCGCAGGGCCTGAAAACAAAACTGTCTTCCTAAATGTTCCAGACGAATTGGAAGGGCTTGACCTCAGACCGCTTGAAAGTGGACATACGAATTCAGAGAAAGACTGGTTCCGTCTGAAGATGGATGATGATGTATTTGAGATTGCATCCCTCCGTCTTGTTGACGGCCATGTGTTACAAGTGGGCAAGAACATGGAGAGTCGGGGAAAACTTCTAAAGAGATTTCATGTTAATTCCGCCGTCTTTATTGTTCCGGTGATCTTGCTTAGCTTTGGTGGAGGTTTGTTTCTCGCTTCTCGTGCGCTACGACCGATTCGTGGTCTCATCGAGACGTTACAATCGATCGTCGAGACAGGCAAGATGGACGTTCGCGCACCGGCGAGTCAAACAGGCGATGAGCTGGACGTGCTGGCTGCGCTTTTTAATGCCTTGTTGGAAAAAATCAAGATCCTGCTCACTGGAATGCAGAACTCTTTGGATAATGTTGCCCACGACCTGCGTACTCCCCTGATGCGATTGAGGGGAATCGCTGAGACGGCCTTGAGATCGGAACAGAGCCCGGAGGTTTTGCGGGAAGCGCTGATGGACTCTCTTGAGGAGTCGGAACGAATTGCTTCGATGTTGAATGCATTGATGGACATTTCTGAAGCGGATGCCGGGATGATGAAGCTTCACCTGGAGGACGTAAACCTTTTGAAGCTGATTGAAGAGGTGGTCGAACTCTATCACTATGTTGCGGAGGAAAGGAATATTCGGATCCACACTTCCTGTGCCAAAGACCTCTATTTGGCTGTTGATCCAAACCGGATGCGGCAAGTTCTGGCCAATTTGCTTGACAACGCTGTCAAGTATACGCCCCCAGAAGGAAGAGTTGACGTAGAGGCCTTGCGGAAACAGGATGAAATTGTGACCACCGTGCGCGATACCGGGATAGGAATTCCTCCTGAAGAACTTCCAAGAGTATGGGAGCGTCTTTACCGCGGCGACAAAAGCCGCTCCGAGCGGGGCTTGGGATTGGGTTTGAGCCTGGTCAAGGCAATTGTCAAGGCTCATAAGGGGCACGTTGATGTTTCAAGCGAGCCTGGAAGAGGCTCTGTTTTCTCGATCTACCTCCCTAATAAGTCCTGCCTTGAATCCGCTTAAGTTCTGTATATTCCAGAATACCTTTCAAATTTGTAATCTTAAATTAATCTCCATCTAATTAAAGTGTAGTACGCTTACCAACAAAGATCGATTGGAATCAAGAACTCCAATGTACGTTGGCATGAAACGTTCTAACCTGAGGGTTCTGTTGGCAGTGACGCTCATCATTTTTGCCATGACGGGGTGCGGAACTCTGCAAAATGGTGAGAGGTGGGGGCAGGATGCAATCTATCCCGTAAGTCTTAAGAGAATTCCTGATGCAGCGTATCATGCACTCTTGGATCTGCAAACCTTGATTCCTGCGGCAGGAGCCTTGGTCTGTACTATCGATCATTATGATCAGAAAGTCTCAAATTGGGCAACCAGTCACCACCCCGTCTTCGGGTCCAAGGATAGCGCACGCCAAGCCGGTGACTATATCGCTTATGGACTCGGAGCAGAAACTCTCGTAACTGCCCTCGCGACTCCGAGCGGTAAAGACCCCAAGGATTGGGCCTATTCCAAGGCAAAAGGGGTCGGTGTCGAACTGGGGGCCGAATTAGTGACCGGGGGAATAACAAGTCTACTACAGCACGCAACTGACCGTACCCGACCTAACGGAGAGGGCGAGAGCTTCCCTTCAAGCCATTCCTCAAATGCCTTCTCGAGCGCCACACTTTCCAATCGGAACCTGAACTCAATCACGATGCCAGAGGGAGTAAGGATGCCTCTGCAAATAGGGAATCTTCTCTTTGCTACGGGTGTTGCCTGGGCACGCGTTGAGGCAGGGGGACATTACCCATCAGATGTGCTCGCCGGTGCTGCCCTTGGGCATTTCATCAGTGCTTTCATCTATGATGCCTTTATGCGAGTTCCCGAAGACGAAAGATTGGGTCTCTATGTCTCGCCGTCAAGGCATGGAGCGATGATTGGAGTGTCCTTTGGCTTCTGAGCAGATGACTGCTTCTGATTCTTATATCGCAACCACGGCCCACAATGTTCCGTCCTCGGTTAGCATTTTCTAGCGAAGGTTCATGAGTATCCTGAAGAACAAAGATCGATTGAAACCAAAATGATGATAAACGGGGGTAGGCTCATTGAAAGAAATCATTGACTAGCGTAAAACCTCAGGATTGCTGAAGTCGTTGGAGCGACAATAGCCCGAATATACAAGAGCGTGATGAGTAATTGAAACACTTCATTCGGTAACTGCCTATCCGAATAATTACAAAATGTTCATGCAATTTTAATCTTTCTTTAATGTCTTTGTTGTATAACATCTATAGTAGCCAAGACGTCCGAAGGGAGGAAAAAATGGAGAAAAGAATTCAGATTGTTCTGCTGGCAGTAGTCTTGATGGCAGGAGTCTCTTTGCTGGGAGACGTTCTTCCATTCCGAATTTCCGACACCGCCTATGCGTATCCGCGTTATGGAAAGAATTGTGCGGCATGTCACACGTCAAGGGGTAGCTCAAAAGGGTTTACAGATTCATTTATGCTGGAGGAGTGCCACGGGTTTTCGACCGAAGGAAGCAACCCCTATTTTGTTTTGAACCCCGGTTATCAGCTCACCTTGGAAGGCAAAGAGGAAAGGAAGAATGTTCAAGTGACAATCACTGTCAAGGACGAGACAAAGGTTTTCGAAAAGTTGCTGAACATAGGAGGTGTGGACACTGACGTAACAACCAGGGTTGTAGAGGAAAGAGAAACCTGGGACGGGGTGTTGGCTGAGGTTTCGAGAAATTATTTTGCCATCTGCGATCGGACGAACAGCGTTTTCTATTTTGGGGAGGACGTGGATATCTACGACAAAACCGGCACAACCGTAGTGAGCCATGATGGGGCTTGGCTGGCGGCTCCCGACGGGCCAAGACCAGGCATAGTGATGCCTGGGGTGATCCTGTTGGGAGGAAAGTATTTTCAGGAAGTGGCGCCTGGAGTCGCCATGGATCGGGCCGAGATCATAAGCATCAAGGAGGTCGTCGAAACTCCAGCGGGAACATTTGAAAACTGCTTAAAGACACGGGAGACCACACCGTTGGAGCCGGGTAAAGCACCCAAATTCTATGCTCCGGGGATTGGGATCATAAAAGACGGTAATTTAGAACTTACCGAATATCCGGTCCCATAAAATTGCCAAGATTACGCTGAAGAGCTCCTTTCTGGACTCGGAAGAGAGATTTAGAGAAAACAACATTGGATGCTCAAAGAACGAAGGCAGGGTCAGAAGCGGCTCTGCCTTTGTTTATTCCATGAACCAGGACCCGATCTGAGATCAAATCAAGCTGGTATGAAGTTGCTTACAGGTTACGTTTGCTGTTCGGTCAGATTAAGAACGTTCCAAACTGGCTCGATTACCGAGAGTTCCTTCTCCGAGTTAGATTCATAATCGCCCCCACAGACCCGCAATGGGTTCCTTGGACTATAGCCTGCAGGGGAACCGGAGTGGTGTAAAGAACGAAAGGAGAATAGAGTGGGAACAATTTTCCAGCAGAAAGACCAGAACCTAGCATCGGATATCCAGGGACCTCTCTCGCCAAGAAAGAGAAGGCTAAACGCATGGTTAATTCTCCTTCTTTTCACCTTGTCTCTCAGGGTCATCTCCATTTTGAATTGTGAACTTTCAATACATGACACAGCACGGGTCGCAGGCATTGCCAGGGAGATGGTCTTTACTGGCGACTATTTCATCCCGCGGCTCAACGGTCAGAATTTCCTCGAATACCCTTCACTCGGATATCTGCCGATTGCCCTCTCTCTGGGAACGAGCGAACATCCATCGGATTTCCTCGCGATTCTTCCAATAGCGCTTTTGGGAACTGCAACGGTCTTTCTTACGTTCCTGATCGGAAAGACATTGGCTGACGAGCGCGTAGGCCTGGCGGCAGGATTCTTCGTTGCCACCATGTCCGGGTTTTTTATTCTTCATAGGCGCTGCTTGGTCGACCCAACACTTCTCTTCTTCACAACGCTCAGTCTTTACGGCTTTATCGCCGGTACCCAAGCGACGGGAAAGCGCTTCCGTTTTTTTGCAGTCTTTTACCTGGCCATGGCAGGAGCCTTCCTTTCCAAGGGATTAATCGGTATTGCCATCCCCGCAGGCACGGCTGTGGTCTTTCTGATCGCGAGAAAAGACTTTGCCGCCGTCCGGAGACTCTATCTCGGCCGGGGAACTCTTCTCTTTCTTCTCCCGATCCTTTTATGGGTGGCCGGAGTATGGTGGCTCGAAGGATCTGGCGTGATCAAGGAGGTGATCCAGCAGAGCGTGAGAAGATTCCTCTCTCCAACGGCTGAACACGCAAATCCGTTTTACTACTATGTGGGTCCCGTTCTCGGAAATACCCTCCCTTGGATGCCTCTGCCGCTTATCTGGCTCTGGTATCGACGGAAGTATCCTTCAAAAGGCCTCTTCGCTCACGATTCCCTTGCTATTTTTTGCTTGGTCTGGTTCCTGATCGTGTTCGTCGGACTCTCTGTAGCTTCAGCGAAACGAAGCATCTACCTCGGACCGATCTACCCCCCTGTTGCCCTTCTAGCAGCCCTGGCCTGGGTCGGCCTTCGAGACAAGTTTTCGATCGTGAAAGGCCGCGAAATTTACATTCTGCTGGGAATTTTCTTGATCTTTGTCGGGGTTCACTTTTTCGGGCTCCTTCCGTCAGAGAACAAATACAGTTTCAGACCGTTTTTCGAAACCGTAAGGAGTCAAAGGAAAAACGAAGCAGTCTATCTTACACCTTCGCGAGAATCGCTCCTGGGGGCAGCGGTCTTTTATCTTGGGAAGCGGGTGCCCATTTTGGATAATCCGAAAGCCCTGCCAGAGGATATCGAGAACCCCTCTGAAAGAGTTTTCGTTATCAACCTGTCCCCAGGCAACGACGATCTCATTGCAGCGTTCCAATCAAAGGGGTTTCATCTCCTTCTACAAAAAAAGATTGGGCAACAATGGATGCAGCTATACTCAAATCGCTCGTAGAGACCTTCTAAATGCTTACAAAAGAGTAATCCTACTCTAACTAATCCTTAATGTTCTCAAGTTATAATTCGACGGTCTTCTCCGAGTTCGTTGCTAAAGGCTTGAATCATCTTCAGTGAAAAGCATCGTAGCTCATGGTAGCCATAAGGTTTGCGTTTAATGACTTTAATCTTTTTATGGACTCCTTCCAGTTTTCCGGTATGGATTGGATAATCACTTCAGGGGGGTTCATGGCCCGGGCCAAAGCACACCCCTCATCAATAGCTTTGTTGACCCACGGACTGGATTGATAGGACCCAATGTGTTGGAGCTTGTCTTTAAGAATCAGGGTGGCATTAATGACTCTGTACAATCTTAAGAACTCCTCGAAATGTTTTCACGGGCAAGTCGGCTGGATGCCCCGCCTTCCTGCCAGTAGGCAGGGGCGGGGAGGAAAGCCGACCCTGTAATCATATTTACATTTCCCGGAAGCCCCAGCCGTGCCTGTCCCGTCTTAACGGGATGGGCGGGGAGCTTCACTTTTTCTGTCGTCGGACATTGGACCGGTTTCACAGTAACAGATCTGGGGTTCCTTTGAAGACCTCTTTGTGCTATATTTAGGTTGGACATCGTTGGCCTCCTTGATATTTTTTTTGCAAGCATACAAGTTTATTATCACCTGGAGACACCGGATGTCCATTTTCCTTTTGGAGCTTAGTCATGCGAGACTTTCGAATCAACTCATATGGAGATACCGCTAATCTAATTTGTAGAAAGTTCTACTCAAGGAAGAGTTACAATATGTCATTTTATCATTGGTTTTATCGCTTCCGGTCTGTCTTAGTGAGTCCGCCTTTAGTTTTTGCATTTTTCTATTTTTCGCATGAAACTAATGACTGGGTCTGGCCACTGGGAATATCAGTTTTTCTAATAGGATTCATGCTTCGTCTCTGGGCGCAGCAACACTTGCATTATCGCCTAAAGATCCAAAAGCAACTGACGATCAACGGTCCTTACAGGTTCCTCAGAAACCCCGTCTACGTAGGCAATATTCTTATCGGCCTGGGTGCGACTCTCGTTTCCGAACTTGTTTGGATGGTTCCGATTACCCTTCTTTGGTATGTAATAATCTACGGATTTGTAGTCCGCTACGAGGAAAGTCATCTTTTGGAGAAATACGGGGAAGCATATCGGGTGTATATGTCAGAGGTGCCTCGCTGGGTTCCCCGATTCCCCGGTTCGGCAAAGATGGAGTTGCTGAATAGGTTTTTCTATGCATCGGTGCTCAAAGAAGGTCACTGTTTTCTTATACTGTTCCCGTATATTCTTAAAGAGTTAGTATCGCGTTGGTTTCAACTTTAGGGTGAGGGGCATTCATAAAATCAGGTCTTGGGGTCGTAACGAGATGTGGCCCGTGGTTGAAATAAGAACCCCCAATCATTTAGGACGATTAAACGGGTAAAATGAAGCGATGAAACCACAACTTGCCAATTTACTTTCCCAGAAACGGGTTCAAGTCGGCCTCCTCGTTGCATTCTTGGGTCTCCTCTATTTCACAAATCTGGGCCAGTGGGACCTGTGGAACCCGGATGAACCCCGCTACGCTGAAGTAGCCCGGGAGATGGTGGTGAACGGAGACTGGGTCCTCATGCACTACAACGGGAATGTCTACCCGGACAAACCTCCACTCTATTTTTGGCTAGTCGGGCTGTCATCTTACCTCTGGCAGGGATTTACCTCTTTTTCGGCGAGGCTCCCAGCAGCCTTCTTCGGGATGCTGGCGGTTATCTTCACGTGCCTTATCGGAAGGTTCCTTTTCGGTTCAAGCGTAGGGCTGATTTCCGGCCTTATCCTTGCCACAAGCTTTGAGTTTGCTTTCCGCTCCACGCGGGCAAACATCGACTCGACCCTCACCTTCTTCACCACAGCTTCCATTTTTTGCTTCGCTCATTGGTATCGATCAAGAGGTCCGATTATCTACGGTCTCTACGTTGGAATGGCTCTCGCCACCCTGACAAAAGGGCCGGTGGGGTTTCTCCTTCCATTACTGGTTTGCTTAGCCTTTCTGATCGTTCAAAAGGATTGGAAGGCCCTCAAGGGGATGAAGCTTCTGCCCGGCATGCTCCTCATGTTGGCCCTCGTTCTCTCCTGGTACGTCCCCGCGGTTCTCAAGGGCGGATCCTCGTATCTGCAGGAGACCCTTTTCACACACAGCATTGCCCGGTATTCGCAGGGATGGGCGAAAGTGAGGCCTTTCTATTATTACTTGTACACGTTCCCCATGAGTTTCTTACCCTGGGCCATTTTTCTCCCAGCGGCATTCCTCTACGGTCGCTTTCGAGAGACTCAGGAAAAAAAGAAAGAGTATTTGTTTCTTTTTGTCTGGTTTGCAGTCATTTTTCTCTTTTTCTCCATATCCAAAGGAAAGAGGGCCCTCTATCTCCTGCCTCTTTTCCCGGCGGTTGCGATCCTCGTTGGAAAACTCTGGCACGATCTCATCTTTACGTCAGGCGATGTCATCAGACGCCAATGGGTATCCATTCCTCTTTATGGACTTGTG
>Ga0315279_10008790_pt1 | contig 12172 bp, 9 predicted proteins | sample YL17G06_20_MG_FD_203694 | JGI IMG/M metagenome (GOLD analysis project Ga0315279, IMG submission 203694) | Sediment microbial communities from Yellowstone Lake, YNP, Wyoming, USA - YL17G06_20 | ecosystem: Environmental > Aquatic > Freshwater > Lake > Sediment | place: USA: Wyoming | collected...
TAAATTTTGTCACTGGCTCCGGATCTTCATTAAGTATTGAATAAACGGTCGCCTGTTCATATTCACTCCAGAAAGGTAGCCTTCCGGTTATCATCTCATACAATACCACGCCAAACGAAAAGACGTCGGTTCTTTCATCTATGGTGATTCCCTGAAGCTGCTCCGGCGAGGCATAAGGAAGAGTCCCCATTATGCTCACTTGACTGGTAAGGCTGGGGGCACCTTTTAGTTCAGCTAATCCAAAATCGGCGATCTTAACCTTCCCATCTGGCGTCAGCATTATGTTGTCGGATTTAAGGTCTCGATGGACAATCCCTTTTTCATGTGCGGCTTTAAGTCCCTCCGCTACTTGCATGACTATATTAAGCGCCTTTTTTACTGAAAGAGCTTCTTGACCTATAAGACCTTTTATAGACTTCCCCTCGACAAACTCCATGGAGATGAAACACTTGCCTTCAAACTCATCAATCTCATAAATGGTGATTATGTTCTGATGATTTAGTGCCGAGGCGGCCCGGGCCTCGCGGAAAAACCGGGCTTTAGCCTCCTCATCGAAGGCGAATTGCTCCCCCAAAAATTTTAAAGCGACCACCCTTAGGAGTTTAGTGTCCTCTGCTTTATAGACCACACCCATCCCTCCTTCGCCTATCTTCTCTAATATCTTATAATGGGAAAAAACTGTGCCTATCATTTATTCACAAATCGAGAAACAAGCTTAATTTTATATTTAATAATAAGACTAAGAACTTATTTTGTCAAGAAAAATAGAGCGTGCAATAATGTATATTGAGGAGCTGTTGCTTACCCCACAGAGACCCGTCCAGAAAGGAAGCCTCCGACCAACATGAAAAGCCCCAGCTCTTTTTAGAACCGGGGCTATGGCATCATTACGGAGTTTCTATCTTATTTTAGAACTAACAACAAGGCGGCGGTCCACCTATAAACAGATAGTTGATCAAGTAAACCACATCAGAGACATCTATTTTTCCATCAGGATTCACATCTGCTGAAAGCATACAAACTGGTTCAGGACCGCTTATGAAAAGATAATTTATGTTGTGTCAGGACCTCAGTCCTGACACTTTTTAAAGCGCCAGCTACCAGGATTCCACCAAAGGCGGAAGAGTAGAACTCTTGACACAACTATCAAAGGTCAAGCTGAAGCTTGACACTCTAAAGAATTGGATATGTCAAATTATTCAATCCGCTGACGGATTTTCAAATACCTGCTTGAACACCTCCAGCGCCTTGTAAATATCATCTCGGTTGACATCCAGATGGGTTACACATCGGATTTTGGTTTTTCCGAAGGAGACGGCCAAGACACCTTTTTCTTTTAATTTCTCCAACACATCCGCTACATCCATGCCGCTTTCTTTTATCTCTATGACCACAATATTGGTCTGAACACTTTCCAGATCCACATAGATTGTGGGGATTTTTGATAACCCTTGGGCTAAGGCTTTGGCATTCCGATGATCTTCGATCAAGCGATTGAAATTGTTCTCGATGGCATAAATCCCAGCGGCGGCGATTATCCCCACCTGTCTCATCCCCCCACCAAACATCTTCCGATTCCTTCTGGCAATTTGGATAAAATCCGAAGTTCCAGAGATAACCGATCCAATGGGCGCGCCCAAACCTTTAGAAAGACAGACTGAGACTGAATCGAAATGTCTGGCATATTCATCTAAAGGAATTCCGGTGGCGATGGTGGCGTTCCAAAGTCGGGCACCATCCAGATGTATTTTGATTCCAAAAGGCTTTGTAGCTCCCCTTATTTTTTTAATCTCCTCTAATGGGTAAATTGTTCCGCCCGCCCGATTGTGCGTGTTCTCCAAACAGATCAAAGTGGTTTGCGGAACATGAATGTCTTCGGGGCGGATATGATCCAGAATCTGCTGGATAGTCAAGACTCCTCTTTCCCCTTTTAACGGGTTTAGTTGGACTCCGCAGAGAACCGAGGGGGCTCCAACTTCATAGTTGTATATATGCGAATCCTCCTCCAATATCACCTCGTCCCCCGGCTTTGTCTGTGATTTTATAGCCACCTCATTTGCCATGGTTCCGCTGGGGACGAATAAAGCTTTTTCCTTGCCCAAAAGCTCCGCCACCATCTCTTCTAACTTTTTGACGGTGGGATCATCCTCAAAAACGTCGTCTCCCACCTCGGCTTCGGCTATGGCTTGCCGCATGGCTTTGGATGGTTTTGTCACCGTGTCACTTCTTAGGTCTATGATTTTTTGATTCATTTTCCTTAAGAAACTTATAAGGGAGGTCGGCTTCCACTATTGTTAGGCAGACTTGATGTGTACTTCTGCAGGAATATGGTTTAGAGTTAAATCTTTAAGATCAAGTTTTTTGCTGGCATTATCTATATCAATACCAACTAAATTACCATCTTTATCATAATCCAAGATAATCCCAGGAGTAACTTCTCTGCTCTCAGCACTACTTTTAGAAGATAGATCAATATATAAAGAATCCGTATCCGGATAGTAATTTAATTTCATAATTTGACGTTGTCCCAAATGTCTGTGATGACCATAAGATTTATGGATCTACCAAAGAAGGGGGGCTTTGCGGTTCGACTTTGCTCACCGCCCTGAGCTTGTCGAAGGGCCGAAATCCTTGAACGTCCGACAGAAACGTCGGACGCTACGGTTTCGGTAGCGCCCGACCTTTGTTAACCCTGAGCATAGTCGAAGGGTGTCGGGCGTAGATCTCTCTTACCCCTTCTCAAAAATTCCCGTTTTTTCTATCACATACTTTTGGGACAAACCCTAATTTTAAAAGCTACAATTTGACCATGTTGGTGGCTTGTTCTCCCTTCTCCCCTTGGGTGATCTCAAATTCGACCTCATCTCCTTCCTTTAGGGTTTTAAATCCCTCTCCTTGGAGAGAGGAGAAATGGACGAATATCTCCTTCCCATCCTCAGAAGTAATGAACCCATAACCCTTTTTAGGGTTGAACCATTTTACTACTCCTTTGGGCATGATTTGACCTCCCAAAAATAGTGAAACGTTAAACTACGTTTTATATTCGCAGCAAGATATGCATGACCAACCCGCTTATCAACGGAACCGAGAAATTATCATCTATGGGGAATGGCATTGCCTCAACCACCGTAGCTACAAATGCACCCATTACGCCTATCCACAAAGGAAGCCCGGGAACAATCAGGGCCACCAGGACGCACATAAAAAGGCAAGCCCAGCTTCCTTCAAAAGTTTTCTTTTTGCTTTCGTTTTGTCCCGTCTCTACGTCGGAACGAGCAAAATTCCAGTTGATTTTGAGTTTGCCATATTTTCTTCCAATCAAAGCCGCCGCAATATCGCCCAGGATGATGAAGGAGATCGAGGCAATGGCGGCACTTTTGTCAAACAAAAGTATGCTTAAAACCGAGGCGGTAAGTATGTAGCTGGAACCGGTGAAGTTAGAATCCTCATGCTCCCTTAACATTGGTCCTATGAGTTGATTCAAAAAACCGTGAAGGGGAAGCCTTTTAAGCCGGATTATGTCAATTACGATCGAACCCAGGGCGAAAGGGGTAAGAATCACCAAAGACAAAAACTTAGGCAAAAGGAAGTAACCGATGGGAATGACCAAGGCTACTAAGTGAGTTGCCTTTCTTTTAAATTCATTGTAAAATGAAATTTCCATTTATGCTGAATGAAATCGAGCCGAAGAAGATAACGGATGACAGATAACAGACAAAAGCTCGTATGAATGCTTCACATCTTTTGTTTGGCGTATTTTATTATCCCTGGGGTTTATCCAGCTGAAACTCTTTTAGTAGCTTTTTATCAATCCAAATCTTGCCTTGGTCGAAAAGTGAATTCTCCCAGTCCTCTTGGTATTTCCCTATCTTCTCCCACTTCAGATCCTTTTCGATCTCCGGGAGAATGTCTTCAAAGGTTTTTCCCTCTTTTTCTTTTTCCACCACTTTTATCAAATGAAAGCCCCATTTGGTTCTCACCGGTTCGCTCACCTCTCCTTCGTTCAAGCTCAAAGCTTTTTTATAGAAGTTTTGGGGCATCTCGTCTTGGGTGATAAAGCCTAAGTCATAAGCCACATCTTTGATCTCCGACTCGCCCGGATAATACTTTTTAGCTAACTCCACGAAATCCGCCCCTCCTCTGATCTGATTCAGAACTTTTTCCGCCTTTACGGAATCATCGAAAATGATATGATAAACGTGAACCGGCACCCCCAAGGTGGGATAGTCGATTTTGTGCGCCCGATAATAAGCTTCCAACTCTTCTTGCGTGGGGGGAGGAAAATCCCTTTTCAGTTTCTCTACTTTCACCCTTTTTCTGGCTTCATCCAAAGTAAAAGCCCTCTCCTCTATCTTATAGTCGAGCGAATCCTTATAGCCCTTCTTTTCCGCCTCTCCTACTAAAATTATAGGCACAGCCAGAAAATTCCTCAAAAGATCTTTCCTATCTTCCATAGTCAAAGAGTCTTTGTTCATATTGAGCTTATACCCACTTAGCTGAGAGGCGTAATACGCGAAGGTGATGGTGTCCTGGCCATTTATAATAAGTGCCCAGTCATCTTTCTTTACCAGGGAATCGGGGTGGTCTAAAATCTGGTCATGATAAACTAATTTGCTCCTCTCTTTGAGCTGTTCCAAATATTCTTGGGTCTTCTCTTGAATCTTCTGGTCTGCCAAGAATCCCCTTATCCCACCTGCCACCCTTTCATCAAACTGTCTATATACTTTTGGTTTTATATCCAAAACTGAAATCAGATGATATCCTTTTTCATCCCTTACCGGAGGAGATATCTCTCCCACCTCTAAGGAAAATGCCACCGAATCGAGCGGTGGACTCAATTTTCCCCTTTCCAGATAGCCCATATTTCCGCTTAGATCAATGCGGCCAGCCTCCTCCGAATATTGTCTCACCAAGTCGGCGAAGTCTTCTCCTTCTTTGGCTCTTTGGTATAGAGGCTCAATTTTATTTTTTGCCTCCCTTTCTGCCTTTTTTAAGTTCTTTTTGTAGTCTTTTTGGGTGGAATCCGCATTTATCTTTACGAGAAGACGTCTGACTTGTCTCTTTTCCGGGGTGGCATAATACTCGTCCTTGTGCTTTTCGTAATAATCTTTTATCTCTTCATCCGTGACTTGAATTTTATCTACTATTTCTTTGATATGTAGATAACTTATAAGAAAATCATTCATATGTAGCCTTTTCTCTTTGACGAAACTCGAATCGGAATCTAAATTGAGGGAGAGTGCCTTCTGATCAATCAAAATCCCTCTCATCAACTTATGCAGAGCCTCCTCTTTTTTCTTTTGATCCTCTTTGGGATCATTGGTGGAGACTATCCCACTATCTTTCAGAAAGTCGCGAAATCTTCTCAAGGTGATGGGCTCCTCATTAACCTTAGCCACTAACCTGTCTTCCAAAGAGCCCTTTTCCTTTTTGGGGGATGCACCATAAACAAGATGGATGAAAGAGAAAAGAAAAAGAGCCACTAAAAGAATCAAAAACATTGTCCGAATCTGGATCCATAGGAATCGCAACACCTTTTTACTCCTTTCCCTTGAGTGAGCTTGCTTAGGCATTTGATTTATAAGACCAAAATCTACATTCTTTCAAATCTCGCAAAATACTCAACCGTTTAATACCGCGTAGCAAAGGTTTTATACCTCTGCGGAGTATAAGCGAAGCCATAAAGGCTCCGTTACGCAATTTTTAAAATTTAAATTAAATATCAAAGCCTCACAAAAAGTGAAATTCGATAAGTGTTGTCTAACTGCTCATGAGAAAGAAAAGCTATATCCAAGCCAAACTGTCTGATCAAAAACCCTGCCCCGGCGGTGAAGTCTCCTTGATCGAAACCCAGTCTGGCAGCCAAATTCTTACGGTAAAGAATTTCAACCCCATAGTGCATATCCCAGGAAATCTCACCAATCCAATACTGAGCGGAAAATTTCCTTCCCTCATATCTGACGTCCGCATCCGAGGCAAAAAGGAAGGAGAAATCTTTGATTTCATGCTTGATCCCCAGTCCAAATTTTGTGGTAGGGGTGATGGTTTCGGTGGTGCCGTTATCATAGAAAAGCAGGGTGGGAGTTATGTCCATCAGGTTGGCACCTAATGACAAAAAAGGGTAAGGTTCTACCAGAAAAGAAATATCCGCCCCCAGACCAAAAGCGGAATTATTCACCAGAAGACGATAGATTATTTTCAGATTTGCTCCCCAAAAAAGATGGGGACGAATCGGATGTGCATAGGAAAAAAGAAACGCATAATCGGCATGGCTTTCCTCCCTCAGCAAAACCACCCGGTTGCTGTCACTTATGTTCATTCCTTTTTTTTCCAAGTCGGTGATCTTTATCCCTCCTCCCCCTAAACGCAAAAGGCTAAAAGCTATGGTGGAGTTAGATAGGTTTTCTTTAAGAGGCAAAGCAAAAGCGATAAAGTCATGATTGAGTAAAGATCCGAAGGTCTCCGCATGCATCAAGGAGAGTTGTTTCCGGTCAAGTTGGCAAAGCCCGGAGGGATTCCAATAGGAGGCGGTTACATCATTTGCCACCCCCACAAAAGCCCCACCCATGCCCAAGGCTTTAGCCCCCACCCCCAGGCTCAAAAACTCTCCGGCATACTTGGTGGCATAAGAGCTTGAAAAATAGCCTAACGTCAGACACAAAACTATGCAGAAAACTTTTTTAACCATGGTTCGATGAACTCACCATCTTCGATAATTTACAAAATAATATACGAAAAAAATGCTCTGTGTCAAACAAAAAGAAAAGCGAAGCTTGAAGCTAACTTCGCCTTCAGTTGCAAAAGATGGGGCCGGGGTTCAAACCCTGCCCCAACCGGGAAACCATATTTCTGAAATTGCATTTATTTCATTTCTTTCCCTTATCATCGTTCTTGTCTTGATTTTTCAGATACTCTTCGAAGGTCATTTTGTCATATAGGTCGTCTTTGATAAAGTTGAGCACGTTCAAAAAGGAGGGGGCATCGGCGTATCCCATATGGGGGGCGATTTTCTCCCCCGATTGTTTCAAAAACCAGGTGGTAGGAAAGCTTCTGACCCTAAACTCTTTTGCCAAGTCCGTTTCGGTTATCTTCTTCCCACCTACCTCTACTTTCTCTTTAGATTCCGCATTAACTTTGATCGCCACATAACTTCCAGTTAGAACCTTTTTGACCTTTTCATCTGCGTAGGTATTTTTATCCATTCTCTTACACCAGCCACACCAGTTGGTATAAAAGGCGACCATGACATGTTTTTTCTCCTTTTTGGCTTTTGCCAATCCTTCATCATATTTATACCAGATCAAAGTATCGGCTTTTTGAGTCGAAGACGGATTCTTCTTGGTCTCGTCACCCCCGAGAGCAGTTTTACTTGATGGGTGATAAAAAATTCCGATTGAAAAAACAAAGGTTAGAATAAAAAAGAGTTTGATCGATTTCTTCATGTCTCTCCCTTCAGGTTGAATGTCTTTTTCAGTCCGAGTCGCATCTAAGCCATGCTTAGAACTTGTGTAAAAAATACGGTCTTCCGAAATATTACATTTGAGGAATAAGAAAACTAATCTCCTCAAAATCAAGAATCTCGTTTATGGTCAGTCCCGCCAAAGGCGGGATAACGGAGTTCGGTTTTAGGAACTCGAAGCTCGGCTACCCTGGTTTTTCGTTCGTAACGGACGCCCTCGTCCGTGATGCTTACATGCTACCAGGCAGGGGATCTGACAGGTCGGCAATGGAAAAGGTACTAGTCATTAGGTTTCACCAAATCCGGCATTAATTCATGATCCTTGAGCAAAGAAAATGATTTATCATATGCATAAAAAAACGAATTACAACTTATTAGCATATGATTTATCAGTGTCCCAAAGTCTTCTTCTCTGAACTTAGGTTTTTCATAAAGAACTAGATTACGATTTTTTGTAACACCCGAACCAACCATTAATCCGAGCATGTTTGGATGGCAGAACTCTGAAAGGAAATCGTAGCACTTACGGAAGATTTTAAGATTCTTACCTTCAGCATCTTTAAATAGCTTATCTGCAATATCTATCTGAGTTAACACATTTATTGGTTCTGCTCGATCAGGGAAAGTGTCCTTGTCGGGAAAGGTTTTGGCGCCTAAAGCCAACCTAGAAAGTATATTCTCAATTTCTGTATGGTCGATTTCACAGCTATAGAATCGGCGCAAATGCCATAGTAGATATGCTGTCGATCCAGTTGTCTCAAAATGCGCCCTTGCCGCTAAATATGCGAGGAGGACATGTGTCCGATTGACGCAATCGACAAATCCTGTAAAAATACATCTTGATCTTTGTAAACTCTGAAGCAAAAGAATAACTCCTTTATGTCCTATTAACTCTTCGCGCTTCCTTTTCTTGGGTATGACACGACCATAATACCGGTCCTCGTATGCAGACATATATTTTTCCAATTCATCGAATCTGAATAACGGATACGTTTCCTTTATTTCTTTACTGAACATTTACATTTACCCTATTTAAAAACTCTGGACCCGTGAATCCCAAATTCCCTCGACTGCTGAGTCTTTTTGTCAAGCAGTCCTTTGGACTTGTTTGACCTACTTCTCAGCTACGATTTAGGTATACATTCTTTTCACCGCACAGGCATTTTAATTTCTCTAAAAGCTCTTTGGAAACCTCCACTGAAATATTCTTCAGCCTCATTTTTAGCTCTTTGGGTTCGCCAATCTCACCACCAGCCTGGTCTGTCCTTACGTGCAAAATCACGGGAGATTTGCCCGGGTGAGAGGACAATACCTGTTTCAGTTCATTTAATATATCTTCACTTGCTCCAGAGGTCAAAAGAAGGACATGGAGCATAGCCTTCATCTTTTGATAAACCTTGCTTAAGCTGATCACCTCGGATGCCACCACCTTGGCTTTCTCTCCCTCCTTGGTGGAGGCTCTGCCTTTGACTAAAACCATGGATTCGGGTCTGATAATTCTTCTGTTTTCCTCAAAACAATCGGAAAAAACCACCACTTCTACGGTGCCAACAAAATCTTCCAAAGTGGCAAAAGCCATCTGTTTCTTTTTCCGATCTATATTGATTTTAACCTGGGTGATCACCCCCCCGATGTAAACTTCCTCTCCGTCTTTTGCTTCCTCTAAGGTCTCGGTGGTTCTGGTTGCAAAAGTCTTTAACTCCTCCTCATATTTAGTCAGAGGATGTCCGGAGACATAAAATCCTAACATCTCCTTTTCTTTGGATAAAATCTCACTGATGGGCCATTCCGGCACCTCAAACATCTTGGGAGTTGGAGAGGTCTTTCCGCCAAAGGCGGATCCGCCTCCGGCGGACGACCTTGTTCCAACTTGTAGTGAGCTTGTCGAGCCTATATCGAAAAGGGAAGTCTGCCCTCTTTTTTTGTCCTCCTGGACACCCTGTCCATAATTCATAGCCATATCCGATGAAGCCATAAGCTGTGCCCTATGCTTGGAAACCGAATCGAATGCCCCAGCCTGTATCAAACTCTCTATAACCCTTTTGTTTAAAGCGCTTAAATCCACCTCTTCGCAAAATTGAAATAAACTGGTGAATTTCCCCACCCTCTCTCTGGCAGAAACGATGGCTTCGATGGCTCCATGCCCCACGTTTTTTACCGCCTCCAGCCCGAATCTGATTTTGGTCTCCACCACCTTGAAACTCCCCAAGCTTTCGTTTGTGTCCGGAGGCAAAACTTCGATCCCCATCCTCCTACATTCCTCTATCAGGGTTACGATCCGATTGGTGTTTCCTATTTCAGAAGACAGGGTGGCGGCCATAAACTGCACTGGATAGTGAGCTTTAAGATAGGCAGTCTGATAAGCAATGTAGGCATATCCGGCGGAGTGGGCTTTGTTGAACCCGTATCTTCCGAAGGTTGCCATCAGATCGAAGATTTTGTCTGCCACCTCTTCTTTTATCCCTTTAGCCTTTGCCCCTTTTTTGAACTCCTCCCTTTGTTGAATCATAAGCTCAGCCTTCTTTTTCCCCATAGCCTTTCTTAAAATATCCGCTTTGCCCAGGCTGTATCCTCCCAGTTCGCTGGCGATTTTCAAAACCTGCTCCTGATAAACGATCACCCCGTAGGTCTCTTTCAATATAGGTTCCAGCAAGGGATGCTCATATACTATCCTTTTCTGTCCTCTTTTTCTCTGGATATATTCATCGATCATATAACTATCCAAAGGACCGGGGCGATAAAGAGCATTCATAGCGGTCAGCTCTTCTAAGCTCTCTGGTTTAAGTTTGCAAAGATAATCTCTCATTCCCGAGCTTTCGAATTGGAAGATCCCTACGGTCTCACCATTGGAAAAAAGCTGGTAAGTCTTTTTGTCGTCCAAAGCAATTGAATCTATGTCCAAAACCAAATTCAAGTCCTCTCTTAGCATTCTCAAAGTTTCATCGATCACGGTCAAGGTGCGAAGCCCCAAAAAATCCATTTTCAAAAGTCCTATATCCTCGATCCCCTTCATATCATATTGAGTGGTTATCTCCTCTTTGGTGCCTTTGTAGAGGGGAACGTATTCGGTCAAAGCTTCCGGAGCTATCACCACACCTGCGGCATGGGTGGAGGCGTGCCGGCATAAACCCTCAAGCACTTCGGAATAGGACATGAGCTTTTCGATTCGGGGGTCGCTTGAGACCAGATTGCGCAACTCCGGTTCCCGCTCCAGTGCAGTTTTTAGGGTCATATCCGGAAGCCAGGGGATTATTTTGGCGATTCGGTCCACCTCCGAATAGGAGATGTCCAAAGCTCTTCCCACATCCCTTACCACGGCCCGAGCAGCCATGGTGCCGAAGGTGATGATCTGGGCAACGTTATCCTTCCCATATTTGTTGATCACATATCTTATGATCTTGTCTCTTTCTTTATCCGAGAAATCTATGTCGATATCGGGAAGCGAAATTCTTTCAGGATTTAGAAATCTTTCAAACAAAAGTCCATATTTTATGGGATCCAGGTTGGTTATGCCTAAAGCATAAGCCACCAAACTCCCACCCACCGAACCCCTGCCCGGACCTACCCGAATGCCTTTGTTTTTGGCATAGTCGATGAAATCCTTGACGATCAGAAAATATCCGGCAAATCCCATCTGTTTTATAACCTTCAATTCATATTTTAGTCTTTCTTCCAGCCCCGGGGTGACTTTGGAATATCGCTGAGCCAAACCTTTGAGAGAAAGAAACTCCAGATAACAATCCAAATCGTCAAAGCCCGGGGGAGGAGGGAAATCGGGAAGGTGGGTCTTTCCAAACTCCAAATCCAAGTTGCATTGTTCTGCGATCCTTATGGTGTTTTCTATGGCTTGGGGAAAATCCTCAAAGAGTTTTTTCATCTCCTCAGGTGATTTAAAATACATATTGTCGTTGGCGAATTTTAGCCGGTCTGTGTCTGTTACTTTCTTTCCGGTCTGAATACACAAAAGAACATCGTGAGCTAAGGCATGTTCCTTTTTTAAGTAATGACAATCATTGGTTGCCACCAAGCCCACCTGGGTCTCTTCGGCTAATTTGGCTAAAAGCCGGATAGCTTTTTTCTCCTCTTCAATCTGGTGATTTTGTATCTCCAAAAAGAAATTACCCTCCCCGAACGTGGATTTATATTCTTCAACCACCTCTTTTGCCTTATTATAATTATCCGCCAAAAGAAGAGTTGGAATTTCCCCGTGAAGGCAGCTGGAGAGGGCAAAAAGACCTTGGCTATGTTTCTTCAGCACCTCCTTATCAATGCGGGGCTTGTGATAGAATCCCTCCAGATAGCCGATGGTGGAAAGTTTCATTAAGTTTTTGTAGCCGGACATGTCTTTGACTAACAGGATCAGATGATAGCCGGCATCGGGAAGACCTTTGATCGGCTCTTTTTTGTGCAGGTCCTGGGGAGCCACATAGACCTCACAGCCGATGATGGGTTTGATTCCGCCAGCCATGCATTTCTTGTAAAATTCTATAACCCCGAACATATTGCCGTGGTCGGTGATGGCTAAGGCGGGCATTTTATATTCCTGTGCACAAGCAACCAGATCATCTAACTTTATAGCTCCATCCAGGAGGCTATATTGAGTATGAACGTGAAGATGAACGAAATCTGCGTGTTTCATATTTCATATACGTGGTAAACTTTATTCCCCCTCACCCTAACCCTCTCCCCCAGGGGAGAGGGAACAAACATGTA
>Ga0315279_10008791_pt1 | contig 12171 bp, 7 predicted proteins | sample YL17G06_20_MG_FD_203694 | JGI IMG/M metagenome (GOLD analysis project Ga0315279, IMG submission 203694) | Sediment microbial communities from Yellowstone Lake, YNP, Wyoming, USA - YL17G06_20 | ecosystem: Environmental > Aquatic > Freshwater > Lake > Sediment | place: USA: Wyoming | collected...
CCAGACTCCTCCCCCGGGGGCGAAGCTACGATGCCACGGCCGAGTCTGTATGTCAACAATAATGTGTACTGACCGACGTAAAATGTAGAAACTCCAGGGCCCCGACCAGAGGTCGGGGCCCTGGGACACTACTGACCACTGACCGGGCGGAGACGAGCTCCGCCCCTACTGACTACTTCGCGGCCGTGTCGGCCCGCTCGGCGGGCATCAGGTTCAGCTTGGCCAGCATCCGCTCGGCCAACGGCTTGGACAACACCACCTCGCGCGAATCCTCGCCGGGCATCGACACCATCGCCAGGAAGTACTGACCGTCGTAGTTCTTGAACGCGACGTCTACCGCGCTGCGCATCGAGGAGGGGTTCGGCACCGGCCGGGTTGCCGCAAAGGCGGCAACGCTCTTCTGATCGAGGCTGGAAATCAGGAGGATCGCCGCGTCCTGCGTTTGCGCCGAAATGCGATAGCTGCCCGCAGGCAGGAGCTTTCCGCCGACGATGAACTTGAAGGGGACCTTCACGCGTGCCGGGTCGCTGCTCTGCGCCCGCGCCGAGAAAACGCCAACCAACGACACAATACCCGCCAGCAGCAGCACAACGAGAGTCTTTTTCATCACTACCTCTGTCAATTCGAAAAGGGGCTGACCGCGCGACGGGCCCCCCATGGGGGCCCGAGAAGAACCCGGTCGCACGGCCCGCAACCGACCGTTCTCGCTCTTCTCATCTGAATAGACGAGTCAACCTGTGGCGAGGATGTGTCAAGAGTGTGAAGAGAGTGTGGGCGGTCGATGCGTAAGGAACGATCATGCGCCTCACGGCTGCAATGGCTGTGCCGGTTGTCCGAACCGATGTCCCATCGGGTTCCGAGCACCGCGTGGCCGCCCACCAGACCGCCTATCTCCGCGCTCGAACCGGTGTGGCGACCGGCGCCGCATGCTCGAGCTTCGTCCGGTTCCAGTTCGCCAGGTTCGCAGCTGCTGCGTAAGTGCTCTCCAGGAATTCGTAAACCGCGCGTTCGGGCGAGGCCGCCGTCCGCGCGTCCTCGTGGTTCACGAAGGGCGTCAGGGCGAGCTTCACCTTGCCGACGATTTGCGTCCACAGGTGAAGCGTGTCTCGCGTGTCCTTCCACTTCGCCAGCGGAACGACGGGCCACCGATCGGGTGACGACACAATCACACCTCGGTTTGCAAAGTGCTAACGTGGCGGACTTGCGCGAGATGCGGGCACGCGGTCATGCGATTCCCCGAGGGCTCTGGATCCGGATTCTTGGATTGCGCCTGTCGCCTTTTCGAGAGTGCACTGTGCGTGCCGGTTATGCGTTGACAAACAAGGTCGAGGTTCTAGAATGGCTGGCGTATAGAACCAGTTGTCACAAGGGAGGCAACGATGGATACGTGGAGGCGTTTCGGCAGGGGAGTCGGGATCGCACTCGTCCTCATCCTGGTCTTCGCCGCTTCTTCCTTCGCTCAGACGAACTTCGGCCGCCTGGCCGGCACCGTGTTCGACACGTCGGGCGGCGTGCTGCCCGGCGCGAACGTCACCATCACGAACGAAGCGACCAACCAGACCCAGACGGTGGTGACCAACGAGCGGGGCGCCTTCCTCTTCCCGCAGCTCACGGTCGGCACCTACAAGGTGGCCATCGAACTCCAGGGGTTCAAGACGGCTACCTACCCCGGCGTGGCGATCAACGTCGGGCAGGAATACTCGATCACGGCCCGTCTCGAGATCGGCCAGTTGACCGAGACCGTGGTGGTCGAAGGCGGCACGCCGCTCGTCCAGACGACGACGCCGGAAGTGAGCCGGACGGTTGAACAGAAACAGGTCCTGCAGCTGCCGCTGGCCAACCGTGACATGACGAACCTCATCCGGCTGAATGCGGGCGTCACGGGCATCGCCACGCGCATGAACACCGGCATCAACGGCGGCAAGCCGAGCTGGACGCAGGTGACGCAGGACGGCATCAACATCCAGGACAACTTCATCCGCACCAACTCGCTGGACTTCCTGCCGAACCGGCCGACGTCCGACAACGTGTCGGAGTTCACCATCACCACGTCGGTGTCGGGCGCCGACTCGGCGGGTGGCGCGAGTTCCGTGCGAATGGTGACTCCATCGGGAAGCAACGCGTTCCACGGGAGCGCGTTCGAAACCAACCGCGACTCCCGGCTCGCATCCAACACGTACTTCAACCAGAAGGCCGGTCTCACCAAGGCGCCCCTCAAGCGGAACCAGCCGGGTGGCCGGCTGGGCGGCCCGATCCTGAAGAACAAGCTGTTCTTCTTCGGCTACTACGAGGGCTGGCGCCAGAAGACCGGTGCCGCGATCAACGCCACCGTCCCCGCGCACGACGATCTGCTCCAGGGCGTCTTCCGGTACGTCGGAGCCAACGACGCCCAGATCCACTCGATCAACGTGCTGGATGCGGTCAACGCGGCGGGCGCGAACCTGAAGATTGACTCGAGAGTTCAATCCGACATCCTGGCGAAGATCTTCTCCGCGTCGAAAGTGAACAACTACGATGTCGGCAATTCCACGTCCACCCAGCTCCTGAACACCGCCGGGTTCCGGTGGAACCAGACCGACATCAACAAACGCGACTACGTCGGCGGCAGGGTTGACTTCGAGGCCAGCCCGAACCACCACTTCGAGGGTGTGCTGACCTACTTCAACGAGCTCGACGATCGCCCGGACCTCGACTTCATCAGCCAGGACCGCGCCTTCACGTATACCAGTTCGCCGACCAAGCGGTTCGTCGGCGCCTGGCGCTGGCTGATCACGCCGCGGCTGCAGAACGAGGTTCGCGCCGGCGCCAACCTCTCGCCGGTCAGGTTCGAGAGCAAGTACCAGTACGGGGCGGTCAGGTACGCCGGACAAGCCGTCCAGAACCTGGGCTACGTCGGCGGCCTGATGGACCCCGAGGTCAACTTCCTGCCGCAGGGCCGGTACACGAACACCTACCACTTCAGCGACAGCGGCTCGTTCATGTGGGGCGACCACGCGATTACGTTCGGTGGGAGCCTGCAGCGGATCCACGTGAACCCGTACAACCTCGAAGCGAGCATCCCCACGGTCACCTTCGGGTTCAGCGGCGCGGCGCCCGCGTCCGTCCAGTTGCAGGACGCGATGTTCCCGGGCGGCATCCGGTCGGCGGACAAGACGAACGCGAACTCGCTGCTCGCATTCCTCGCCGGGATCGTCACCACGACGACGCAGACGTTCCAGGTGAAGGATCAGAACTCAGGCTACGTGGCCGGGTACCCGAACGATCGGAACTACACGCTCAACAACATCGCCGCCTACGCGCAGGACAGCTGGCGCGTCAAGCCCAACCTGACCGTGCGCTACGGCCTGAAGTGGGAGTACTACACGCCGATCAGGGAGGACAACAACCTCGGGTTCCTCCCCGTCCTCGCCAACGCGCAGAGCTATCAGAACGTGCTGCGGGACCCGAACGCGACGATCAGTTTCGTCAACGGTGGCCTGTACAACCCCGACAAGAACAACTTCGGCCCGACGGTGGGTTTCGCCTGGGACGTGTTCAAGGACGGCAAGACGTCGGTGCGCGGCGGCTACTCGCTGACGTTCGTGAACGAGGAGACGGTCACGGTCGGGACCAATTTCCTCGGCATGAACGCCGGGCTCTCGTCGCGCGTGGACATTACCGGGCAGTACGCGCTCTGGAACTCGGGGGCTGCCAGGTTGCCGGCGGCGCCGACGTTCAAGACCGTGCGCACGCTCGGGGACCAGATGGCGCTCAGCGCCACGGGCTCGATGGGCATCATCGACCCGAACATCACGCAGCCGCGCGTCCACCAGGTGAGCGTCGGCATCCAGCGCGAGTTGCCCTGGAGCCTGGGTGTTGAAGCACGCTACGTGGGCACGTTCGGGCGTGACGTCTGGAAGGGCGTGGACATGAACCAGGTGACCGTGCCGCAGGCGTTCATGGACGATTTCCTGCGCGCCCGCAGCAACGGCTACCTCGCGCTGGCGGCCACGGGGACCTTCAACCCCGCCTACAACGCAAGCGTGGCCGGCAGTGTCCCGCTGACGGTCCTCACGACCTACGGCGGCGGCGCCCTGACCAACAGCAACGTCCGCACGTTCATCCAGCAGAGCGAGGTAGCTGGCCTCGCTGACTGGTACGTGACGAACAAGTACGCGCCGGTCGGCACCTTCTATCAGAATCCGGGGATCTACCAGGCTGGCGCGATGCTCAACGCCGGCTGGCAGGACTACAACGCCCTGCAGATCGAGGTGCGCCGCCGGTACCGCAACGGGTTCATGGCGATGGTCAACTACACCTGGGCGCACACGCGGTCCAACGGCGGCGGCAACGCGCAGAGCCGGTTCGAGCCATACCTCGACAATGCGCGGCCACAGCTGGACACCGGTCGTTCGGCGTGGAACATCAACCACAACATCAATGCCAACGTGATCGTCGATCTGCCGTTCGGGCAGGGCAAGACGTGGCTCGCCAACAAGGGCCGCATCGTGAACGCCGTCATCAGCGACTGGCAGGTGAGCAGCATCGTGCACTTCCAGAGCGGCTCGCCGCTGGGCATCTACTCGACGCGCGGCACGTTCAACCGGGCCAACCGATCGGGCTTCAACACCGCGACCACGTCGCTGACGCCCGAGCAGATCCAGGGCCTGATGGGCATCTACTACCAGCCCGACGGCCGCATCTTCTTCATCGATCCGCACGTCATCGGCACCGATGGCCGCGCAGTCGGAGCGGACAACCTGAACAACACGGGGTTCCTCGGGCAGATGTTCTACAACCCGACGGCCGGCGGCGTCGGGAACCTGCCGATCCTGGCCTTCAACGCGCCGTCGGTGTTCTCGGTAGACATGGCGCTCTCGAAGCGGTTCAGCATGTTGAAGAAGTACAACATCGAGTTCCGCGGCGAGGCGTTCAACCTGTTCAACGCGGTGTACTTCTACATGGGCGACATGAACATCAACAGCGCGACGTTCGGCCGCATCACTGGCACGGCAATCGGCGCGCGCGTCGTGCAGCTGACGGTGAGGTTCGACTTCTGATGAATGCGAAGGGATCAGGGATGAGGGATCGGGGGAACGTCTCCGGTCCCCGCTCCTGACCGGTTCATTCCCGACGGCGGATCAAATCAACGGGGGATTCGAGAGCCGAAGAGGGCGGCGCGCGTGACGCCGCCCTTCTTTTTGGTGCCGGGTCCGACTCATTGGCCGGTCAGCCGGAGCGACCCCGTCACGCGACGAAACACGGGCTGGTTCGTCAAGTGACCACGCCAGTAGCGAGTAGGGTGGAATCAGGAATCAGGACCGTGCCTGAATCCTGACTCCCGATTCCTGAATCCTGACAGCCGTCAGTTCGTCGCCCCTGCCTTGACCGTGATCGCCGGCAACCCGGCTGTTTTGAGTTGCGCGTTCACCGCGGCGAGATCGACGGTCTTCAGTGCGTTCCAGCGCGTCTTGATCGTCGCCAGCACGTGCTGACGCTCGGTCACCGCCGCGACCAGCTGCGTAGTCGGTGCGACATCCGCGCCCTGCAGCAGGCCGATCAGCGAGGTCAGCGAGGCGCTGATGCCCGCGGTCGTCGGCTGTTGCCCGCCGCCCGGCGGGGCCGCGCCGCGTCCGCCGCCGCGCTGGCCGCGACCAGCCGGGGGTGGAGGCGGTGCCGGTGGTTGGCCTGTCGCCCCCTGGCCGCCTCGCCCCACCGTCACTAGTCCGCCGGCCACGCCGCCGCTGATGCCCGGGCCGCCACCGCGGCCGGCGGCTCCGCCACCGCCGGCGAGCAGCGCCTCCACCGCCTGGGCCTTCTCGTCGAAGGCGGCAAGCGCCTTCGATGCCGGGCTCTCGCCGGCTTTCTCCTTCAGTTGGGCGACCTGCGCGCGAAGGCCCCGCAGCTGCTGCAACGTGGCAGACGACTCCAGCGCGCCGTCGTACATCGCCTTCGACAGCGTGAACTGCTGCTGCAGCCCGATGAGCGGCGTCTTCACGCGCGGGTCCATCTTCACGACGATCGGCTGCGTGTAGCTCTTGCCGTCAACGGTCAGCTTCACGGTGTAGCGCCCCGGCATTACCCACGGCGCGCTGTTCGGCGCTGCCGTGTTGTGAGGCACCGCCGCGCTGGGAAGACCGCCCCCACCCCCGCGCCCGCCACCGCCGCCGGGAAGCGGCTGATACTTCATATCCCACGCGAATCGATGCATCCCTGCCGCCGCGGAAAGCACCCGTGGCGGCCGGTACCAATAGAGCGGCACCGGCGCCGTGGCTGCGTCGGGCACCTGCACGGGATCGCTGCTCGAGTAGCGGCGCACCTGGTTGCCGGCGCCGTCGAGGATTTCGAGCGTCACCGGTCCCTGGGCCGCCTTTCCCAGCACGTAATTGACGATGGCGCCCTCGGGCGGGTTCTGCCCGGTGGCCTCATCCGGCGGAATCGGTGTGTCGCTGTTCGTGTTCCAACGCACGCGCCAGCCGTCTTCGGGTCGGAACAGGAACGCGTCCGCGTCGGCCACCTTCTTGTCGGTCTGCCGCAACGGCGTGATGTCGTCGAGGATCCAGAACCCCCGGCCGTGCGTCGCGACGATCAGGTCGTCGTCTTTTATGATGAGATCGCGCACGGAGGTCGCCGGCATGTTCAGCCGCAGCGACTGCCAGTGATCCCCGTCGTCGAACGACACGTAGACCTCGCGCTCGGTGCCCGCGAAGAGCAGCCCCTTGCGCCTGGGATCCTCGCGCACCGCGTCGACCGGCGCCCCGTCGGGGATGCCGCTCGTGATCTGCGTCCAGGTCCTGCCGCCGTCGTGTGTGCGGTAGATGTGCGGCCGCATGTCGTCGAGGCGCAGCGTGTTGATCGCGGCGTACGCGGTCCCGGCATCGAAACGGCCCGCATCGATGATCGACACCTTCGCCCACGGCGTCAGCTCCTTCGGCGTCACGTCCTTCCACGTCGTTCCGCCGTCGGCCGTCACGTGAATCAGCCCGTCGTCGGTGCCGATCCAGATGCGATTGACGTCGACATAGGACGGTCCGATCGTGTAGATGACGCCCCGCTGGGCCGGTTTCGCGCTGTCCTGGTCCCGGTACTTGCCGACGGTCGCGGGAACGTCCCAGGTCTTGCGCGTCAGATCGGGGCTGATCTTCGTCCAGCTGCGGCCACCCGTGCCCGACTTCCAGAGGAAGTTGGTCGCGAAGTAGAGCACGTGCGGATCGACCGGCGAGAAGAGCACCGGCTGCGTGCGCACCGTCCGGGTGTCCGGATCGCGAACCGGCGTGGGGCCGACGTTCTGTGTCTGCGCGGTGCGACGATCGTAGCGCGTCGGCGTGCGGCCGCCGAACACGACGTCCGAATCGAGCGGATCGGGCGCCGCATAGCCATACTCGTCGACGCCGACCGGGTGCCACTCGCGGAACGTGATCTGCCCGTCGATCCCGCGGCTCGAGACGCACGCCGACCCGCTCTCCTGCTGGCCGCTGCACACCCGGTACGGGAAGGAGTTGTCGGCCGCGACGTGGTAGAGCTGCGCGGTGGGCTGGTTGTACCACGAGCTCCACGTCTGGCCGCCGTTCACGCTGACGATCGCACCCTGGTCGCTGACGTTGAGGATGATGTCCGGGTTGTTCGGGTTGATCCAGATTTTCTGGTAGTCATCTCCGCCCGGCGCGCCGCGCAGCCCGATCCACGTCTTGCCGCCGTCGGTCGATTTCCACGTGACCACGCTGGCCACGTAGACGATGTCAGGATTCTTCGGATCGACAGCGGGGACCGGCAGATCGCCGCCGCCGATGCGCGCCGCGGGGCGCGAGTCGTTGGTGATTTGCGTCCAGCTTTCACCGGCGTCGTCCGACCTGAAGATGCCGACGCCCGCGCGCGGCGGCGCCCCGGCGTCCGGAGACGGGATGTTGTACGCCGCAGACGCAAAGATACGCTTCGGGTTGCTCAACGAAACCGCGACGTCTGCCTGCACGATCGGCCCGGGAAAACCCTTCGTCAGTTGCCGCCACGTGTTGCCGCCGTCGATGGATTTGAAGATGCCGCCGCCGGTCCCGCTCCACGCGGCGTTCTCCCAGGGTCCCTGGCGCGATTCCCACATCGTCGCGTAGATGGTGTCCGGATCGCCCGGGTCGAACTCGAGATCGCTCGCCCCGGTATTCTCGTCCTTGTAGAGCACCTTCTCGAACGTCAGGCCGCCGTCGAGCGAGCGGAAGACGCCGCGCTCGGCGTTCGGGCCGTACGGGTGGCCGAGCACCGCGACGAACAGGTGACCCGGGTTGCGCGGATCGACGATGATCGCCGGGATCTGCTGGCCGTCGCGCAGACCGAGGTGCGTCCACGTCCTGCCGGCGTCGGTCGAACGATAGATGCCGTCGCCGACCGAGAGGTCGGGCCGCTGCAGGCCTTCGCCGCTGCCGACGTAGATGATGTTCGGATCCGACGGCGCCACGGCGATGGCCCCGATCGAGCCGGTCGGCTGATCGTCGAAGATCGGCGTCCAGGTGCGGCCGTAATCGTCGGTTCTCCAGACACCGCCGTTGCACACGCCGATGTAGAAGACGTTGGACTGGCTCGGCACGCCCGCAGCCACTTTGGTCCGGCCGGCGCGGTACGGGCCAATCGAACGCCAGCGCATCTCGGCGAACAACTTCGCATCGAACGGTCCGACGGCAGGCGGCTCAGCAGCGGGCCGCGTCGTGACGCGCGCTTGCGCAGCCTGGCGCCCGGTTGACTGCGCTTCGGGTCTGGACGAGACGACAGCCGCCACGACCAGCAGGACGATGATGGCCACCAGCAAGCGGACATGTTTCATGGATGCTCCTCCCCGGCGGGGCGGAGTGTATCACCCGGGCAGGTGGGGCAGGTAGGGCAGGTAGGGTAGGTACGTGGGATCCGGCTTCAGCCGGATTTGACGCCGCCGATCACTTCGGGATCGTGATCTTCACCTCGGTCGTGACCTGGAACCGGCGGAACTTCGAGTACGAGGCGGTGCACTCCACGTAGGGGTCCCACGGACGGGCCGGCAAATCGTAGATCTCCTTCATGACGGCGGGCACCGGGACGCCGAGCGCGGCATCGAATCGATACTGGACGACCGTCCGGCTGCGCGCATCCGTGGTCGCGTCACCGACGGTCATTTCGGTCCTCAACACCACGGCAGTCGCCGGCACGATCCAGAACCGGCCGGATGAGGGGACATCCTTCCCGCGATGGTCCTTGACGATCGTCGGATGGACGATCTCGACGAAGGACACGACCCACGTGAGCGTGCCGTCCACCTCCTCTTCGGCCGTCTTTTCGAAGACGAATCGATACCGCATGTCGGGCGCGAGACAGAGCAGCGCAAAGGTCGGCACGTTGGTGTTCCGGTCCACCGGGCCGATGTTGTAACGGGCGCTCTCGTCCACGATCTGTTTCGTGCTGCTGCGCGCCTTGACGAAGAGCTCCTGCAGGCGGCCTTCGCGGTCCCTGACGCGATTGCCATCCACTTCGATGACGTCCCTGAAGCCAAACCAGGTCTTGTCGGGGAGTTGAACCAGCAGGACGTCGGACACCATCTCGCGCCTGGCCTTGCCAGCGATCTTCTGGCGGGACGTGACCAGGGATTGGTCGCCCCCCGTTCCACTGCTCGAGAGGCTGCCGGCCAGATCGCGTGCGTCGAAGGCCGGCCCGCCTTTCACGTCGCGCGGCGCGGTCTTCAGCTCCTGCAGGTAGTGTTCCTCGGCAACGAGCGCCGAGAACCCCATCTCGAACGCCAGGACGTAGACTCCGGCCCGTTCGACCAGGTCGCTGAGCGGCGTGTGCTGCGGGGCGGGGCCGGCTCCGCCCGTCGAGACCGCGATCACGACGGTGATCAGGCACCAGACCCGGGAACAGGCGGCGGGACGTCGGGAAATCATCATCGGTTTCCGCGAAACCGGGGCGGGTGAGGCATTCGCGGGTACCAATCTACCAGAAGTTGCCTCCCTTGACGCCTTCCGCCTCCCGCCTGCTTTGCGCCGCTGGTTGGGAAGCTGACGCTGGTGTGGCGCGACCGACAAGCGGTTGCGAACGACGGCCCCTGGCGCGATGATGAAGCGGCCGCGGATGAGCGCGGGTCGCCAGCCGCCCACAGCGGCTGTCGCAGGTGGACGCATGGCAGACCGTAAGAGGCGACGACTGGTAATCAGTGCAGGCGTTCTCGTCCTCCTCGGCATGCTTGGCATCTCGCTGGATTACACATCCCGGCTGGCTTCAATTGGCGTCGCATACAAAGCGAAGATGCTCTGTTCGGGTGTGTTCGTGTCCGGGCGTGATCCGCAGGAGGTTCTTGCAGATCTCGAGGCTGACGACCTTGCGATGCTGCGGCACGTCGATGTGTCCATGGACCGAACGGCCCAATCCGTTACGGCGACGATCCTGGGCATCCTCAGACGCCGGGCGGTCTATCGCGAGGGATTGGGCTGCGCGATCGAGTTTGGCGAAAGAACGCCAGATCGGTTGGCTGCAGACTACGAAGGACGTCGGGCCAGAGGCGGCAGGACTCGGTCGCAGCCAGTCCGTGGACTGCAGGATGAGAGCGAGACATTCGACCACGTCCAGCGTGAGCGGCTGGAGCACATACTCGATCGGGCATTTGCAGAGCCTGACCCGCTGCACCCACGGCGGACACGGGCCGTGGTCATCGTGCACAAGGGCCGCATCGTCGCCGAGCGCTACGCCAGGGGGATCGGACCGGATACGCCGTTGATCGGGTGGTCGATGACCAAGAGCGTGATGAACGCTCTGGCAGGTATTCTCGTGAAGGAGAGTCGGCTTTCGACGGACGTGCCGGTGCCAATAGCCGAATGGCGGGGGCCAGGCGACCCGCGCTGCCGAATCACTCTCGACCAGTTGTTGCGCATGAGCAGCGGCTTGCGGTTCGACGAAGACATGAGGAACCCGCTCGCGGACGTGACGCGAATGCTGGTCGGCGTTGCCGACATGTCGGCGTACGCGACGAACAAGGAACTGGAGGCCCCACCGGGGACGAAGTGGCATTATTCCAGCGGCACCAGCAACATCATTGCCCGCATCATGCGCAACGTGCTGCGGGATGATCACGAGTATCTGACGTTCCCCCGCCGCGCGCTCTTCGATCGGATCGGGATGGCAGGTGCAATACTGGAGACCGACGTGTCTGGCACGTTCGTCGGTTCTTCCTTCATGTATGCGACTGCTCGCGATTGGGCGCGATTCGGCATGCTGTACTTGCAGGACGGTGTGTGGGATGGTCAACGCATCCTGCCGGAAGGATGGGTGGCATACACGCGGTCACCGGCACCGGCGGATCCGCGCAAGCACTACGGCGCTCATTTCTGGTTGGACTTACCCGACGAGTACCGCGGCACGGACGCTGCCTTGCCTCCCGATGCTTTTCACGCGGTGGGCCATGAGGCGCAGTTCGTGACGATCGTTCCGTCGCGCCAGGCCGTGATAGTGCGACTGGGGTTGACTCGATTCTCGGAGGCCTGGGCCCACGGCCCTTTCGTCCGCGAAGTGCTTGCGGCCCTCGGGGACGCAGGGGAATAGGTGCAGCGGATGACGAAGCAGGAAGACAGACGCCGGCGCTCCGCAGCGATCAGGGACACGGCGGTCGCGACGGGCATGGCATTGCTGCTGGTCGTGTGCCTTGCGGGATCCGTCTGGACCGCCTACTGGTGGCTGCGGTTTGGACTGGCGCCCCGTCCACCACTGTCCGCACCTGCAACAGTTCTGCGGTTCCTGTTCGTGATCGCGGCTCTGGTCCTCTGGCCGTTTCGCCGTGACCTGCTGGAAAGAAGCGTGCTCGTTTGCGTGGTACTGGGAGGTGGTGCGTCGGGTTTGTACGGCCTGGGTGTGAGTTCGATACCGCTCCAGATTGTCCGACTGCTGTTCCACGTCCTCGGCTACTCGCTGCTCGCGTTCGTGATTGTTCGGTGGTTTCGCCGGAAGACCGTGCGTGGCGAGGACTCAGCAACGCGAATCGGGGCCTGAGGGGCAGGCCGCTGCCGAACCGCGCTGCGCCGCGCGGCCCTGAGCCTCCGTAGCCCTGAGCCCAGTCAGGCCTTGAGCCTTAAGGTCCCCCTCGGGGATGGGTGAACTCCCTCACCTTTAGGTGACGGCTTTAGCAGGCTTGCGGTACGATGCGCGGGTGCAGACCTACCGTCGAGCCAGCCACTGTGTTTACGCGTTGCA